>Ga0209025_1003721_pt1 | contig 14007 bp, 13 predicted proteins | sample AraplaMF_Col_mLB_FD_184256 | JGI IMG/M metagenome (GOLD analysis project Ga0209025, IMG submission 184256) | Arabidopsis root microbial communities from the University of North Carolina, USA - plate scrape MF_Col_mLB (SPAdes) (version 2) | ecosystem: Host-associated > Plants > Roots > Endosphere... | reverse complement strand
CTTATGAGTTCTGGTTTAACTTGCCCAATTTCGTACGCTACTTTAATACAATCGTATTGAATCTTCTTATCTTTGCAAGTTAGGTTTTCAATTATTTCTTCTATGCCCATATAATTTTCTTCATCAGCTAATTTATGTGCAAGCTCAATATTTGGCTCTTCATCATTTCGACTTAGTTGAGAAGCTAACAGTTTCACAACTGACATGATTATCCCTCATTTATCAAATTTATTTTATGTATATACATTATCACATTTAACCCTTAACAAATCTGTTAACGAAAATAAATTCAACCTCTTGATAAAACTAGACTTTCACTGTCTTTTTTACATTAAACATAAGAACATACTATACATAAGGTATCTTCATCTAGGAGATAGTATCGTTTAATATTAGAAATATTATTGCAATATAATTGCCATGGACGTAAACAAATTAACATCTCCTTGTTCTTTTTCTCAGAAAAATCTATGTTACGATAATTTTAAATTAACAACCAAGAACATGGAGGATAAATAAATGTTTAAAAAAATAATATCAATTGTACCAGTTGCAATGCTCTCAGTATCTTTAAGTGCTAATGTTCAAGCTGCAACGATTACTGTACAAAAAGGTGATACACTTTGGGATCTATCACGTGCAAATAATACATCTGTAGAAAATATCCAAAAGTTAAATAATATTACTACCAACCTTATTCACCCCGGGGATGTCCTAACCATTGCACAACAAAAACAATATACCGTTAAGCAAAGTGATACATTATGGAAAATAGCCTTAGATCATCAAGTAACAGTTTCGCAAATTAAAGAATGGAACCAATTACAAACTGACCTCATTCATCCAGGGTTAAAACTATTCATCTTTGATGGTTTGAAAACTAGTACGGCTGTAACTGAAAAAACAATTATGCCTTCAGCACATGAATCAAAGGGAACTACAACTTCAGTTGCTGCACCATCAACAAATAATACAACTTCAAAGGATCGTACACCTGAAGCAACCGCTCCATCAACAAGTAAGACTGCTTCAAAGGTTCATACACCTGAAACAAATGATCCATCAACAAGTAATTCAGCTTCAAAGCATCGTACACCTGAAGTAAATGCTCCATCAACAAGTAATTCAGCTTCAAAGGAAATTACAGTGAAAGCTTCAGCCTATACGGCTTCATGTGAGGGATGTACCGGTATTACCGCTACTGGAATTAACCTTAAAACAAACCCAAATGCTAAGGTCATCTCAGTTGACCCAGCTATAATTCCACTTGGTAGTAAAGTTTATGTAGAAGGCTATGGTGAAGCGATCGCAGGGGATACTGGCGGAGCCATTAAAGGAAATCGAATCGATGTCTTTGTTCCTTCTCAACAGGATGCAATCAATTTTGGAGTAAAACAATTAAAGGTCACAATATTAAACTAATATATCTATTTCCAGCCTATCCTTAGGATTTCTATATATGTACAAAAAGATGACTTAAAACCTTATAATAAGCAAAAAAAGAACCACATTGGGTTCTTTTTTGCTATTTTTTCAGCCTTTCCAATCTAACGAGCCCAGGAAACTCCTTGCAGCATAGTAGATTCTGCTCCATTGTGGAACATAACTCAACCTCTTTCTCTTGCCCTCTGTGTATCTCTTATATTCTTTTGAACCGTTATAGCTGCAAATAAACTAAGAACAAATGCCATACTATAAAACCCTTTTTCGCTTAAAACTATACTTCCTGCATTGTATAAACCGATGGCCATTAATGAAATAGAGACAATAAGTGCGAGCCAACTAATACCATAATAAATATTAGTAACTGGTACTCCCTCATCTTTATCTCTAACTACTTTTTGTAAAGATACGGCCGAATAGAGCCCGAATACTAAAACTGCAAAGTAATACCCTTTTTCGTTCAATTGCATAGTTGCGTTAAACAAACCTATAAGATAAGACGCAACACCTACTAATAACGCTGCCCACGAAGCCCCCTTGAAGGCTGGAGTCGGTTCTCCTTCTTTTCTTACTTCCTTCACTTTTAAATCATTTCGTTTTTCTTTATCTAATAAAACTTCATTATCATTGGGCATTCAATTTTTCGCCTCCATCTTTTAATCTAATAAAAATGGAGCACCAGAGACACTATAGTGCACCTTCTTTGCAAAACTAAACTGCCAATAAGTTGAACAAGAAAAAACGATTTTCATTATTAAAGTATATGCTCATTAGCATTAAGATGATAACTCCACAACCTTTAGGTTTTCACAATGCCTCGGCAAAATTGCGTGCAAAATCGGCTCTGTACTTTGGCTTGCATGAGGTATGACTGTAAATCTTAAATAAGTTGTACTAACTCTGGATTTAATACAACTTTATGATACCTCCAACAATCAGAGTATTCTGTACCAATTTCGTGGTCATTCAAGCAAACCCTGTTCATGCCATCACAGCCGTCAAGACCACAACAACCATTTAATCTACTGCTATCTGAATGGCGGTTCGAATTGGTTAAATCCTTGATGTTTAAAATGATAGAACCTTTTACTAATTCATAAGCCGTTTCCTCTTGAATTAAATAATAACCTCTAGGAATATAATCTTGACCATCGTTTTCATTAATCAAATTCAGGTCTTTTAATTCCGCCAATGGTTCAGAAATTTCTAAATTACATGCTTTACAAATCAGTTTCAACTTATCGTTTCCTCCTTCAAATGATTTCTCGAAATATTTTTTTGGTAATGAAAGCAACTGGAAAAACAAAAATAGGAGCAAATATAATGGAATGAGACCAAGGAGTAAAAGTTCTAACACTTGTATCTTTTAAAAGAAAGGAAACACGATAATAGCTCCAACACTGCATGGGTAAGAACATGCATAAGTTACATTTTCCTCCTAATATTATAAAAACTATTTTTCACACTATTAAAAACTCCGAACAAAATATTATTCCATTAAAGCTAAAGCATATGTTAGTTCAATAAAAAATTAGAATTTAATCTAAGTTTTTTACAAATAAAACTCTGTCTTGATCTTCTCCGTCATAGTCTGTATTTATTGATAGACCATCAACAATTCTATCTCCATCTTCAATTTCAAAACCCATTTTGGTATGATAGGCAATCGAAACTTTATTGACAGGTGACGTTACACAACGAACAACACTTCGATTATTTTGCTTTACCGCATTAAAAAAATTATTGTACAAGTGTTTTCCAATATTATGCTTTCTGTATTCTGGATGAACTCCAACGAAATGAATATACGCCTCATTTGGATGAGTTTGAGAAAGGAATCCTATTAGAAAACCCACAAGTTTACCATCCTTTTCTGCAACGAAACTTGTTTGTGTAAAATGGTCGAAGAATAATTTTGGTAACTTATCAGACATATTCCTACCACCCCACCACTCATTGATTAGAGGTGAAATTACGTAGTAGTCTGAACCTTTAACTGAACGAATTTCCATCTTAGCCCTCCTAATTTATGTAAAAATATATTTAAACTAATATTAACATAGCTCAATAAGAAAAGTTGCCTTTGACTTCGGCAACTTATCTTAAACTTGTACTCGTTACTTCAAAAGTTCAACTACTATTGACGAACTTCATTATCTACTACTGTCAATTAGTATTTCATAATCATCAATCCCAGGATCAAAAATCGGCAGATATGAATGATGGAATTCATACCTGCCAAGGCTACTTTCTATAATTTTCTAAATAGTCTGTTCTTTAATTCAATGAGTGTTGTTATATATTTGCTTGATAAAAAGTGAGTAATCTGCATCTCGATTTTCTTTATTTTCACTGATGATTTTACCTTCATATAATGATTCACCTGTACGTAAATCACCGATTAGGAACAAATGACCATCCGAAACACGATCGACTAAATATAGTTTACCATCTGTAATCTGTATAGAAGGTTTTTCTTTAGCATTAGCAATGCTTGGATATTTAAAGCTGATAGGCTCTTCCCACTGATTCTTCTCTATATTATAACGGTTCAGTACTAAACCATTGGTTGAGCGAACAGGTATGAATATATCTGTTCCTTGAAGAATCATCAACTTCCTATATGGTTTTAATTCGTCTGGAATTGTCCATTCCTTTACTTCATTATTTCGATTGTTATAAAGATACATTTGGCTAGAGATAATTTCACGCTCATCATCTTCTATATATTTGTATTTTTCAACCATATATAAGAAATAATCTTCATTTTGTATTTTTTCATAGTCATTAAATATATCGATACTGGCGCTGTTTACCCCGTCTGACTCTATTTTTGCAATAATTGAGTCTTGTTCTAATTCCTTTTTGTATTCATCAACCGTATATAAGTGCAACTCTTCCTCATTATTGAGATAGCTTGTTGCTAATATTTTTATTTTTCCATTTACTACATAGACATCTATCTCATTGATCCAGTCATATCTTACTTGGTCTGGCATATTAATTTTAAATGAAGAACTTTCATTTATTTTTTTATCAAGTATATCGATTTGCAGAGTGAAAGGACCTCCTTGGCCCTCTTTATTTGAAAAAGTCGTGTAAATTAAACGGTCTTCGTCCTCAAAATACTGTCCAGGATTTGCTTCTTTTCCACGCATAAACTTACGGTGTTCTTGAATATATTTTTGAAACATCACAGGGTAATATCGTTCCTTCAATTCTCTGATAAAGGACTCACTCTGATTAGTCGAACCATCCTTTGATATATCTAAGCTACGATAAATATCACCACTTTGATAAGTTGCATGAATGATAAGATTGTCAATTTCCCCCTTATTTCCGCTAGTAGTTTCAATTTTAAAAGATAGATCCTTTGCCATTACCTGTTGAATATAGTAAGAACCGATTGTCGTCACGATGATTAAACTAATCAATATCGTTTTCCAATATTTTTTCATTGCCATCCCCCCTTAGACCCTGATTTTATATTTTAGCAAATAATTTGCGATCCAAATGGCACTGACTAATACGATGATGCTTATTACCAGTTCCATTAGGAACACTTCTAGTGTGTAAAAGTAGCCATTTAATAACCTATTTACTAATAGTGGCGCAATAAATACTCCGAACGAAAGCATTCCATAAACGATTGCGATAAAAATGCCTTTTAAACCGTAACTTCGTTCAATTAAAATGGCTGTGAATAGAACTGCTACAAAGATTAGCCCGACTCCATAAATCAGGATAAATTCTGTAAAGGTATTTGGATACAGCCAGCCCCACATTCTTAAACTATAAAAATCATAAAACAAAAAATGCGATTGTAAATCTGTTGGTATAATACTATTAACAATTTGAATTTCGATTGAGATTAATACTATTTGCAAGGCAACTAAACCAAGTACTAAAAGCATAATTGTCGTTAACTTTGAGAAATAAATAGTAATTCTTTCAGTTGGCAACATTAATAATCTATAAATAAATGTATTTTTTCCAAACCAGTCCCGATACCAAATAAAGAAAACATAAATCATCAATACAGCTATGCTAAAAAAGATTGGCAGCAGAAACCATTCAGAACCAACGAACTGATCAAAAGAAAATAATCCGTAATCTTCAGTATATTGGCTCATTGATAGTTGTTTTTTATACATCACTTGATCCACGTCATTCATATATCCTTTTGACACGACAACCGCCCCAATGAATTGACTGACAATTATCAATCCTATTAAAGTTAGGTACAGTTTGAAAAATCGATTTACTTCGAAATTAAGAAGTTTTAAATAGTTTTTCATCGACCATACACCTCTCTCATGACATCAACGACTGATTTCCCATCCTTTTCACGCACTTCCTCTACGCTAAATTCTTTTAATACTTTACCGTTATCAATAAGCACTGCCCTATCAATCAAGTGTTCTATATCACTAATTTCATGGGTTGTAATAATCACACCACGATCTTCAATTAGATGACTTGTAAACACTTCGGCAATCTGCTCCCGGGAAAAAATATCAATACCAGAGAATGGTTCATCCATCAGTAAGTAATCTACATCCAGTGCCAAACCTAATATCATATTGACTTTAGCCATATTCCCCTTTGATAAATTAGCAATCCGTTCTGTAGGATCTAGTTTAAAAAATTGCAGCAACTCTTCTGCTCTTTGAGGATTCCAATTTTTATAAAAATCGGCCATGAACGCAAAAGCATCACAGATTTTCATTTGCGGCAACATCGTAATCGTATCTGGAATAAAGGTAACCTTTTCATAGCTTTCTTTCCGAATTTTTTCCCCATCAATCAAAATTTCACCACTATTAATAGGAGTGAGGGCCATAATCGCTTTCATGATTGTCGTCTTTCCTACTCCGTTAATACCGATTAAACAAGTAATTTCACCTTTTTCAGCAGTAAAAGAAAGACTATTTAATACCCGTTTCCTGCCGTATTTTTTCTCGACATTTTTTACTTCTATCATTTCGATTCCTCCGCTTCTCCGCTTTCGGCATCATGCTTTTTCTTAACTAGCTCCAATACTTCGGATAACGGCACATCGATGGATTTAATAGAACCTAAAAATAAGTCAACCGCTTCGATAATCAATTCCTCACGGACACTTTTAAGGACCGCTTCATCTTTAGTAATGCAGCTCGGCATATTCCCCTCAGTAAAAATCAATCCTTGTTCCTCCATTTCCTTATAAGCTCGTTGTGCAGTATTTGGGTTAATCTTCAGCTGGTTGGCTAGTTCTCTTCTTGACGGAATCTCTTGACCAGGTTCAAAATACCCCTTGGCGATTTGCTCTTTAAAATGTCGGATAACCTGGATATAAACTGGATCCCGATTATTAAATTTTACAGTCAATGAACTCAACTCCCAGAAAATCATATTTTCGCGTATTAAGCACTTAATACAGATTGAGTATAATGGTGGGCTAAGTACTTTTAAAGAAAGAACCACCCAATTTATTATTTAGCCATTACCCCGCTAATCGGATTTGGTGTATTAATAACTTAATACGCCATTCTCAAAAAAATGTAAAAGTGTATTAAGCATACAATACACCCTTCGTAATGTATTATAGGCTTAATACACTTTTCATGTCAATCGAACCCATGGAAATAAATATCAATATTTAAAAAGACAACCAATCATTAAACTAACCTGCCACGAAAATTTAAGTAGAAAAAGGCTCTACTCCTTATTGAAATTAAGCAATTAGTAATTGTATTAATGAAAAAGAGGCAGTACCAAAAATAGGCACTGTCTCTTTTCTAAGTGATTTTCAACTAAACTTCTCCGTTAGCTTAATAAAGAAAAAACGCATCCCTTTAGTTTAAAAAGACGAACACAAACGGCTCTAAATTTATCTCTCTTTATCGTTAGTATTCCTTGTAAGATTGAGCTTTGGCATATAGGTATTCCCGCCTGCTACCGTTTCTTTTGTTTCAGCATCATAAATTGCATATCTGCCTCTAAATTCTTTTTCTGTGTCTTTAAAGGAATAAAAGAAATAAACTTGCCTATCAGGGCTAACAGTCTGATGATAGTTAATATCTATATCAGGGTAAGGGCGAAGAATATTTCCGTCAAAAGTTATACTTTTCTCTAATATTTACAGATGCATCACGCATTTCTTTAAAAAGAATAGTATCCAAATGTCTTTGCTGTTCCTTTGACCTTAGCTTATATCTTTTATAAAGCTCCTGATGTACAGGATATTTTAGGTCTCTTAATGCCTCGTAAAATTCATCTACTGTTTCATCAAAAACTTTTTCCTTATTTGCAGGATATAAGTATTCAATTTTATCTGAAGCTTTAGCTAGTAAATAAACAGGATTTTCTAATAACATGGAAAGACTGAACGAAAATATAAAAATAGACAAACAAATTACGAATGGCTTTTTCATTTAGGTTACTCCTTTTTAAAAGTAACGTACCCTAAATGTACTTTAACTATCCTGCTCCATTATTAAAAAAGCGATTGCTCTAATTGAACAATTGTACCCGCAAATTCAAGAAGAAAGGATTGTTCCACTGTACATTAGACTCGAAATGAGTAAAAAAATCTTTATTTTAACTCAAAGTAGATAAAAGAGTCGTTTACTTCTTTAGAAATACCCCTTTGGTCTCTTTCTATTGTTTTGATTTCTAACTCTTGTTGAACTATCCAGCGCAGTTAGTGTAACTACATTTCTTCACAAAATTCATATTCATTTTAACATAAATATCCAATAAAAAAATCACCTCTAAGGAACGAGGTGATTATTATTAATCTTACTTATTTAAGAAGCTACACATTACGCTAGTAGCCACAACCGAATAAATGGTATTCATTTTTAAGAAGCATCTTCAAACTGACTATTATATAGATCCGCATAGAATCCTTTTTCGGCAATCAGTTCTTCATGATTACCACTTTCAATTATGTCTCCGTCTTTCATAACTAAAATCAAATCGGCGTTTTTAATTGTTGAAAGTCTATGCGCAATAACAAATGATGTTCTACCCACCATCAATTTATCCATTGCTTTTTGAATAAGCGCTTCAGTACGCGTATCAACGGAACTAGTAGCTTCATCTAAGATAAGCAATGGTGCTTTTTTAACCATTGCCCTAGCAATCGTAATAAGCTGTTTTTGTCCAACAGATAAACTTGTATTATCATTTAAAACTGTATCATAACCTTTTGGTAATGTTTTTATAAAGTGGTGTAAACCTACTGCCTTACAAGCTGCTACTACTTCTTCATCGGTTACATGATCCTTGTTATAAATGATGTTTTCCTTAATGGTACCTTCGAATAGCCAAGTATCTTGCAGCACCATGCAAAATAAGTCGTGAACATTTTTACGAGTAATGGACTTAGTTGATACGTCTTCAATCATGATTTCTCCGCTATCTACTTCATAGAAACGCATTAGAAGATTAACAAGCGTTGTTTTCCCAGCCCCAGTTGGCCCAACAATTGCCACTTTTTGACCGGCTTTAATATGAGCAGAAAAATCTTTTATAATAATTTTCTCATTCGAATATCCGAATTTAACGTTTTTAAATTCTACATTACCGTTTACATCTTTAGCATCTAAAGTGACTTTCTTATCACTTTCATCTTTAAGCTCTTCTTCTTGTAAGAACTCAAATACACGTTCGCTTGCTGCGGCAGTTGATTGCAAGCTTGTAGCTGCCTGTGCTAACTGAGACAACGGCTGCGTAAATAAGCGGATATATACCATAAATGAAACAATAACACCAAATGTAATAGAACCTTTCACTGCTAGTGCAGCACCTACCACACAAACAACAACATAGCCTAAATTTCCAATAAAGATCATGAGTGGCATCATCATCCCTGACATAAACTGTGCTCGCCAAGCGCTATTATAAAGACTTTCATTGATTTCATTAAATTCTTGTGTTGCCGCTTTTTCACCGTTATAAACCTTCATGACATTATGTCCTGAATAGATTTCTTCAATATGGCCATTTATTCTACCAAGGTCTTGCTGCTGGCGTACGAAGTACTTGCGGGATTTGGATATAATAAATGACATGAATACAAATCCAACGAAAGTTGCTGCAATGGCAGAAAGAGCCATCGTAATATTAATATAGAACATCATAATCAAAGATCCAAAGAACATAACTCCCGCTGACACTAAAGAACCAATACTTTGGTTTAGAGACTGTCCAATCATATCCACATCATTCGTCACACGGCTTAACACATCTCCGTAGGTTGTAGAGTCAAAATATTTCAATGGTAATCTATCGATTTTGTTCGAAATATCTGATCGTAACCTTTTGGAAACTCGCTGCGTAATCGTAGCCATAATAAACGCCTGAATATAATTGAAAATAAAGCTCAACCCATACAAAATAGCAAGGAACAGACCGATTTTTCCTATTGCCGTAATATCAATCTCACCAGGCATGCCATCCATTATCAAATCGGTGATCTCACTCAGCTTATTAGGTCCAATAATCGTGAAAATTGTTCCTGTAACTGCCAAAACAATTGCAAAGATAATCGCTGGTAAATAAGGTTTACAATAGGCAATCAACTTTCCCATAGGCTTTTTAAAATTCTTTGGCTTTTCTCCAGGAGCCATCATATGACCTGGACCGCCGGGACCTTTTCGAGGCTTATTTTGTGTATTAGTCATTTTCCAACTCCTCCTTCGATAGCTGAGAATAAGCAATTTCTTGATAAGTGTTACAAGTTTTCAATAGTTCACTATGTTTCCCCATGCCAACAATTTTACCTTCATCAAGAACAATGATTTTATCAGCATCTTTAATCGTTCCAATTCGCTGCGCCACAATCAAAGAAGTTGCACCTTTCGTTTCTTTTTTCAAAGTAGAACGAAGTTGACGGTCTGTTTTATAATCTAGAGCAGAGAAAGAGTCATCAAAAATAAAGATTTCTGGATTTCTATTTACAGCTCTTGCAATAGAAAGACGTTGTTTTTGTCCCCCTGAAAGATTTGTACCACCTTGTGCAATAGTTGCATCATATTCGCCTTCCATTTTCTCCACAAACTCTTGCCCTTGGGCAATTTCTACCGCTTTTTTGATCTCTTCATCTGTGGATGAAGTCTGGCCGTTATTACCGTAGGCAACATTAGATTTTACGGTACCTGAAAATAATACGGCTTTTTGAGAAACGTAGCCAAGCTTATTATAAAGAGCTTCTTGTGCATATTCTTTTAAATTAATGCCGTCGACTAATACCTCTCCCTCAGTAGCATCGTAAAATCTTGGAATTAAATTAATTAGCGTACTCTTACCACTACCCGTAGAACCGATAAAAGCAACAGTTTCACCTTTATGTGCTGTAAAGCTAATATCCTTTAAAACATAGTCTTCTGCATCAGGATATTTAAAACTAACATTACGCAGTTCGATTTCACCTTCGATTCCTTTAGGCGACGATTTTATTTCTCCATCAATAATTGTCTGAGGTGTATTTAGTACTTCATTAATACGTGCTGCAGATACTGCTGCTCTTGGTAGCAAAATGAATGTCATTGATAATAGCATAAATGCCATAACTACCAGCATTGCATAAGATGAAAATACGACCATATCACTAAACTTACCAATTCTATCCATACCGGCAGCATTATTAATTACATGCGCTCCTATCCAATAGATTGCAAGAGTTAAACCTGACATAATCAGTCCCATCCCTGGCTGCATAAGGGCCATAAGGCGGTTCACAAAAAGATTTGTATCAGTTAAATTGTTATTTACTTGTTCAAATTTTTCTTCCTGATACCCTTGTGCGTTATAAGCATGAACAACACGAATACCAGTTAAACCTTCTCTTGTTACTCGGTTAAGATTATCTGTAAGTTTTTGAACAACTTTAAATTTCGGTAGCACAAAGATGACTAGGTTACCGATCAAAATAAGTAAAACAATGACAGCTACTCCTGTTGCCGCTGACCATTCCCAACTTTTCCCCATGATCTTCAAAATAGCCCATGTTGCAAGGATAGGAGCCTTGATCATAACTTGAAGACCCATTGCAACAGTTTGCTGTATTTGCGTTATATCATTAGTAGAACGAGTAATTAGGCTTGCGATTGAAAAACCATTAATCTCCTCCATAGAGAAAGATAGAGTTTTGTTAAATACTCCTTTTCGCAATTCCTTTGAAAGAGACGTTGCTACCTTTGCTGCAAAATAGCCCACAATGATTGCCAATATCATACTACCAAGCGCACATAAGAGCATCTTCCCTCCAGCTGTCCATATCTCGCTCGTTTTACTGCCCTCTGTTTGTACAAGGGTCGTAATTTTAGCCATATAATCCGGCAACTTCAAATCTAGCCAAACTTGCCCTACAATGAACACAATACTGACTACGATAAGCGTCCATTCTTTTGGTTTTAAGTATTTAAATATTTTCAACATGTTTGCAGTCCTCCTTATTTAGTTAGCATGCTAACTATTTATTAATAAAAACTTCAAAATAACTTCTTCTTCAAGTTTCAATGTTCTCTTTCATAGCATCCATCACTTCAAAAAAAACTTCAAGTTTCTCTTCCGGGATACCTGTTAATAATTTTTGTTCAAGCTTTGCTCTACGAGTCATAATACTGTCGTGTATTTTCAGCGCATCTTCTGTTAAGACAATTTTTTTGAGTCTTGTATCGTATGGAACAGTTTGCCTTGTTATTAATCCATTATTCTCCATGGATTTCAGTATTCTAGATGCTGTTGATTTACGAATAGAAAATTCTCGTTCAAAATCTTTTTGAAACACATCTTTATCTTGGTTTTTGTAAAGATAACTAATCGTCCAACCGTGCATTGCAGTAAGGTTATCTTTTTCCGTAAGCGTAGTCCATGTGGTTTGATCCAATTGTCTCCTCATTAAAAGCGACAATGTACGCAGCTCTAACCCAACTGATCTCCTTTTGTTCAATCTTCTACCTCCATTCCAATATGTTAGCCTACTAACTTTAGTATTAAATACTAAATTATAATGTTTCCAATGAGGCATGGCGTACTTAACAATCTATTCGTAAGATGCTTATGCCACTAGGTGAAAGATGGAGCAAGTTCAGATTTATCTTCGTATTTCAGTTTGCCATAACAACTGCAAAAAATTCAACAAAAAAGCAAACCACTTTTTAGTTATATAAATAAGTGGCTTCACTTTCAACAGATAGATACTGTACGCGGTTCAAAAAAACGAAATTTCTCGTTGCTTTGAAATAAAGTATGCTTTTAAATATTAAAATACAAGGCACATTTTCGCTATTCTAAGCCTCAGTACTTGAATAAATCACAACTTTACACCCAGAAGAATCAATTGTTTTTACAGTTTTTTAGGTATTAAACACTATACCGATCCTTAAACTGGTGAGTCGATTAGTATGACAACGGATTCTTTATCAACAAGGACAATGCTTGTTTAAGGTAGAACACACATTTAAATGAAAGACAATTACTAAAAAGAACATTTGCTCAAAAAATTAGAGATTGAACGGGAGTATTGGCAACAGTAGGGTATCAATTTTTCATTTTACATATCTAAATAAAAATAGGAAATAATAAAAAGGAGTTCCAAAACCGTGCTCAATATTCAATTTAGGGGGATAAGTATGTCTACATTTATTTTAGGTGATAAAGTACCCGATTTTACCCTTCCAGCAGTTAATGGAGAAGAATTTTCTTTTGTATCTCATCAAAACCAGCATAAAAGTTGGCATCTCATTATCTTTTTCAGAGGATCATGGTGCCCTGCTTGTCGTCATGACTTAAAAGAGCTTGAAGAAAGCAAAAGTTACTTTGAAGGCAAGAATTTACATCTAATTACAATCTCGACAGATCAGTTGGAAAATTTAAAGAAAATGGTTGATGAACTTAACTTTACTTTTACTGTCTTAGCTGATGAAGAGTTAAAAACATTAAAAGCATATGATGTTTTTTATCATGGAGAAAATGCTCCATATGAGGATCATGGTACGCATGGAGAACCAGCTTATTTTCTAGTTGATGAAAATGGACAACTACTCTATCAACAAAAACAAACAAGTCCATTTGGACGCCCATCATCTACTGAACTTCGCAAGATTGTCCAGTATATTGGAAAGAATTTAAAGACAAATCAATAAATAAAAATATTTGATTGGGCACAATTGTAGAGCAACAAAAGTAGAAAATGATCAAACTTTATTTGCCGTATACGAATGACCTAAAATCTAAAAAATGCTTCAAAATAAAATGTAATCCCATTTTAGACATGACTAAGAGGGATTACATTTTTCTGTCTGTGGAATAAATTCCGTCTGTTATTACGTAATAATATAGGCTAAAACAAAGCTAATTCCAAATTCGAATTTCGTAAGTTATTAATAAGATTATAGTTTCATGTTTAATTCTCTATTAGGGTTATAGGATTTTAGCCATTTTTCAGCTTCACTAACCATCCACGTTCCAAATTCATTTAAAAACGATAACAATAGATTTACGTCTATTATGGGTGTGATGGCATATTCAAGTGCTTTTTTCATGTCGTTTTCCTTTTCGGGGAAATATTCC
>Ga0209025_1003717_pt1 | contig 14028 bp, 16 predicted proteins | sample AraplaMF_Col_mLB_FD_184256 | JGI IMG/M metagenome (GOLD analysis project Ga0209025, IMG submission 184256) | Arabidopsis root microbial communities from the University of North Carolina, USA - plate scrape MF_Col_mLB (SPAdes) (version 2) | ecosystem: Host-associated > Plants > Roots > Endosphere... | reverse complement strand
AATTTCAACTATTATCTGGAAAACTAGAAGATGAGCTTGTATCCATTGAAGTAGAACAACAACAAGCACCAATGTTAGATTTTATGCAAGGAACCGGAATGGAACAAATGGGAATGAACTTTCAAGAGTCACTAGGTAGTTTATTTCCAAAGAAAACGAATAAAAGAAAGCTTCCTGTAAAAGAGGCACGTAAAATTCTTACGAGTGAGGAAGCCCAAAAATTAATAGATATGGATGAAGTTACTCAAGAAGCGATTTTTAAAGCGGAGCAATTAGGAATTATTTTTATAGATGAAATTGATAAGATTGCGAGTAAACAAAATAGTAGTACGCAAGATGTGTCAAGAGAAGGCGTTCAAAGAGACATATTACCGATTGTAGAAGGTAGCACTGTCGTTACAAAATATGGACCAGTCAAAACAGACCATATCTTGTTTATAGCAGCTGGTGCTTTCCATATTTCAAAACCTTCAGATTTAATACCGGAATTACAAGGAAGATTTCCAATTCGTGTAGAACTTGGGAAACTATCAGTTGAAGACTTTACACGTATATTAGTTGAGCCTGATTTTTCAATTATTAAACAATATAAAGCTTTATTGTCTACAGAAGGTATACAAATCGAATTTTCTGACGATGCTATACGTAGAATCGCAGAAATAGCGTTTGAAGTAAATCAATCTACTGATAATATCGGCGCAAGAAGACTCCATACAATTATGGAAAAGCTTCTTGAAGACTTATCATTTGAAGCGTCAGAAATCCAAATGGGTACTATTCTTATTACTCCGCAATACGTAAATGAAAAACTCGCAAATATAGCAAAAGATAAAGATATAAGTCAATTTATCTTATAGGAAACGTACAATTAAATAGGAGGCATTTAGAAAGATGCAATTATTAGACAAAACGAGAAAAATCAATAAGTTATTACAACAATCAGCAGGTAAGCCAGTTAACTTTAAAGAAATGGCTGATACTTTAGAAGAAGTAATTGAATCAAACGTATTTGTATTAAGCCGTAAAGGGAAATTATTAGGATACGGTTTACACCAAAAGATTGAAAATGAGCGTATGCAAAAAATGTTTAGCGATCGTCAATTCCCAGAAGAATACACTCAAAGTCTTTTTAATATCAATGAAACATCTTCGAATCTTGATATTGATAGTGAATACACTGCATTCCCAGTTGAAAATAAAGAATTATTTGCTGGTGGATTAACAACAATCGTTCCGATTATCGGTGGTGGTGAGCGTTTAGGTACACTAGTACTTGCACGTATTAACCATGAATTTGAAAATGATGATCTAATTCTAGCAGAATATGGTGCAACAGTAGTAGGTATGGAGATTCTTCGTGAAAAAGCTGAAGAAATCGAAGAAGAAGCTAGAAGTAAAGCTGTAGTTCAAATGGCAATCTCATCACTTTCATACAGTGAATTAGAAGCTATTGAACATATTTTCGAAGAGTTAAACGGTTATGAGGGTCTATTAGTAGCAAGTAAAATTGCTGACCGTGTTGGTATTACTAGATCAGTAATCGTAAATGCTTTACGTAAATTAGAGAGTGCTGGTGTAATTGAGTCACGTTCACTTGGTATGAAAGGTACTTATATTAAAGTACTTAATGATAAATTCTTAGTAGAGTTAGAAAAATTAAAATCAAACTAATAAGTGATATAAAAAACCTTATCCAATTGGATAAGGTTTTTTTATGTAAACTTTTTGACAAGATTATAAAGTTTTGTTTAATTTATCCATAAAATTGTATAAAATTGAAAAATTTCCAGTAAAATTTTTAGACAAAATATTTAAATTATTGTGAAACGTATACCAAATTCGGTCGTTTCTTGGTAATATATAGTAGGATTATTAAAGTAATGTTTCAAATATGAAATAATTTGTCATATTTTATAGAAAATATTTCATACGAATTAACAATATGACTTCAGTTCGCTTAATATTTTAGTCCAATATACCTATTTGTAATATGTGAAAATATACAGTTTCAATGCAAGTCTTACATAGTTATAATTTATTACGTAGTAGATTGGAACATATTGTCGAAATATTAATATATTAGATAAAAAATGTTGATTTTTGTAAGATTCAGACGTTTTTGATAGACAGAGGAGGACATATGAAATTATTTTCTAGTACAATCACTGCATTAGAAAGAGGACTTGATTATTCAGTACAAAAGCAAAAGGCGATTTCTCAAAATATAGCAAATGCAGATACGCCAAATTATAAAGCAAAAGATGTAACTTTTAAGTCAGTTTTTGAAAATGAAATGAATGCGAACTTTATGGCAAATAAAACGAATAGTAAACACTTTGAATTTAAATATGGACAAGCTTCATCTAATTCAATTGTTGAAAAAAGTGATACTTCATACTCACATAATGGAAACAATGTTGATTTAGATACTGAAATGGCGCAGTTAGCAGAAAATCAGATTTATAACCAAGCTTTAGTTGATAGAATTAACGGTCAGTTCAATACATTGAAAAGTGTCATTAGAGGAGGGAAATAGGTTTTGAGTATTTTTAATAGTATTAATATTTCTGCTTCAGCTCTTACGATGCAAAGATTACGAATGGATGTAGTATCATCCAATATGGCAAATTCAGAAACTACCAGATCAAAAATGGTAGATGGAGTTTGGCAACCATACAGAAGAAAAATGGTTGAAATCTCTTCTAGTAACGGTAGTGGTAGTTTTGCAAGTATTTTTAACGACACAGTACAATCAAATACTAGTGTTGGGAGCGGTGTTAAAGTCACTAAAATATCAGAGGACAAGTCCCCTTTTAAATTAGTATATAATCCTGAACACCCTGATGCAGATGAGAATGGTTATGTACAAATGCCAAACGTAGACCCATTAAAGGAAATGGTAGATTTAATGAGTGCTACAAGATCATATGAAGCGAATGTTACTGTTTTAAATGCGTCTAAAGGGCTTTTAACAAAAGCTTTAGAAATTGGAAAATAAAGGTAGGGACATTAGATGACACAAATTAATCAAATTCAATCGTTTAATATACAGCCTCTAAAACCAACAAATGCTGTTAGTACATCAGGTGAAATACAATCTAAATTTGCAGGTTTTTTAAAAGATTCTATTAATGAAGTAAACGAAGCAGGCCTTGCTTCAAGTGATTTAACAAATAAATTAGTAAGAGGCGAAAACGTTGATTTACATAATGTAATGATCGCATCTGAAAAATCAAGTATCATGTTACAAACTACGATGGAAATTCGAAATAAAGTTATTGATGCATATCAAGAAATGATGAGAATGCAAATGTAATGAGAAAATCAATTAAAGCAAAGTAAAAAATATATATATATAATGTTTTCATATTTTGAATAACATCTGGGGGATTGTAATGAACGAAAAGGTGAGAGGATGGATCGCTCGAATAAAGAATTTTTGGACGAATCGAACGTTAAAACAAAAATCATTCTTAATTGGGCTCCCAGTCCTATTAGTAGTTATATTAGCAGCAAGTACTTATTTTTTTACAAAAGAAAATTTAGTTCCTTTATATAGTAATCTTTCCCCTTCTGAAACAGGGCAAATAAAAGAGACGCTAGATTCAAAAGGTATCACATCTGAAATTAAGGATAATGGACAAACAATTTTTGTACCAGATACTGTAGTAGATGAGTTGAAGGTAGACCTTGCATCAAAAGGTATTCCAGATTCAGGAACGATAGATTATGAATTTTTTGGTAGTAATAGCAATTTTAGTATGACTGATAATGAGTTTAATGTTGTGAAGCTAGAAGCTATGCAAAATGAACTTGCTAATTTAATGAAAGAAATAGATGGGATTAATAATGCGAAAGTAATGATTAATCTTCCAGAAAAGAGTGTGTGGGTCACAGATGAGGCCGGAGAGGCTTCCGCGTCAATTGTATTAGAAACGGAACCAGGCTATAGGTTTAACCAAGAACAGAAAACTGCACTTTATCATTTAGTATCAAAAAGTGTTCCGAACTTACCTATTTCTAATATCGTCATAACGAATCAATTTTTTGATAGTTTTGACATAAAAAATGAAGGTGAAGAACCTGGACTTGGTACAGATATTGCATCTCAACAAATCATTAAAAATAATGTTGAAAAAGATATTCAACTTCGAGTTCAACAATTGCTAGGTAAAATGATGGGTCCTGATAAAGTTGCTGTTGGTGTAACTGCTGATATCGATTTTAGCCAAAAGAAAAGTAACCAGGAAATAGTAGAACCAGTGGATAAAGAAAATATCCAAGGTATTGCCGTTAGTTCTGAAAAAATAAAAGAAGCTTATGCTGGTTCAAAGCCGACTGATGGTGGGGTAGCCGGTACTGGTGATGAAGATATTGCGAACTATCAAGGTTCAGATAGTTCAAGTAATGGGGATTATACAAAAGAAGAAGAAAGAATTAACTACGATGTAAATCGAATTAAAAATGAAATCGTTGATGCGCCATATCGAATTAGAGATTTAAGTATTCAACTAGCTGTTGAACCACCTAATCCAAAAGATGTGAACTCATTACCACAGCAAACAATTGATGAAATCAAACAAATGCTTGGAACGATTGTAAAAACATCAATCGATAAAGGGTACAACAAAGATGGCGTTGAGCTAACTCCCGATCAAGTAGCAGAAAAGGTTGCAGTTTCAGTATCTCAATTTGAAGGGAATAATGCTGCATTAGCTTCAACGAAAACAACAATTCCATTATGGATGTATATCGCAGGCGGCGCTTTATTATTGATTATTATCATTCTAGTATTCTTATTACTACGTAAACGACGTCAAGAAGAAATTACTGTAGAAGATTTAGCTACACCAATTATTGATGTACCAGACATAAATGATGAAACTGAAACAGATGGAACTGTAAGAAGAAAGCAACTAGAAAAGATGGCGAAAGAAAAGCCAGAAGAATTTGCGAAATTATTAAGAAGCTGGATTTCAGAGGACTAGGAGGAGAACAATGGCAAAGAAAGATAAATCAACTGAGTTAAGTGGAAAACAAAAGGCTGCTATTCTTCTTATTTCTCTTGGTCCTGACGTATCTGCTCAAGTTTACAAGCATTTATCTGAGGAAGAAATTGAGAGATTAACACTTGAAATTTCTGGAGTTCGTAAAGTAGAAGCGAAAGATAAAGAAGGTATTATAGAAGAATTTCACCAAATTGCATTAGCGCAAGAATATATTATGCAAGGTGGAATCGGTTATGCAAAAACAATTTTGGAAAAAGCATTAGGTGGAGATCAAGCTCAAACAATCATTAATAGATTGACATCTTCATTGCATGTTAAACCATTTGATTTTGCTAGAAAAGCAGATCCATCACAAATTTTAAACTTTATTCAAAATGAGCATCCTCAAACAATCGCATTAATCTTATCTTATCTTGATTCAATTCAAGCAGGGCAAATCCTTTCGGAGTTACCGCAAGATATGCAGGCTGATATTGCGAAAAGGATAGCATTAATGGATAGTACATCACCAGAGATCATCAACGAGGTAGAACAGCTTTTAGAAAGAAAGCTATCAACAAGTGTGACACAGGATTATACACAAACAGGTGGTATAGAAACTGTTGTTGATGTATTAAATGGTGTAGACCGTAGTACAGAAAGAACGATTCTTGAAGCACTTGAAATACAAGATCCTGAACTTGCAGAAGAAATTAAAAAGAGAATGTTTGTATTTGAGGATATTGTTACACTTGATAATCGTTCAATTCAACGTGTTATTAGAGACGTTGAAAATGAAGACCTTATGCTTGCACTTAAAGTTGCAAGTGAGGAAGTTAAAAACGTTATCTTTAAAAACATGTCGAATCGTATGGCAGAAACATTTATGGAAGAAATGGAGTATCTTGGACCGGTTCGATTACGTGATGTAGAAGAAGCGCAAACTCGTATTGTATCAACAATTCGCCGATTAGAAGAATCAGGCATTATCGTAGTTGCTAGAGGCGGAGGAGAGGATATCATTGTCTAATTTAATAAAGAGACAGTATATGCAAAATGAATCTACTCCTGCAAAGACGATCGGAATACAACGAATATTCAATCAAACGGAAATTCAGTTAGAAGATGAAAATGGATACGAGCAGCTTCTAAATATTAAAGAAGAGCTTGAAACATATCAAAATAAATTGGAACAAGTTAAACAAGAAATTGAGATGCAAAAAAGAGAAGCTCAATTAGAAATTGACCAAATGAAACAGCATTGGTTTGAAGAAAAAAACGACTTGATTCAATTAGCAAAAGATGAAGGCGTTACACTAGGTAAAGAGGAAGGCCGACAAATTGCTATTTTTGAATATGAAAGTTTATTGAATGAGGCTAAAGAAGTTGTTGAAGCTTCAAAAAGGGATTATTTAAACAGAATTGAAGAAAGCGAAGATGCGATTTTAAAACTTGGATTAGCTGTTTCAGAACATATCTTATTACATGAAATAGATCAAAATCAGGAGCATCTATTACCGATCGTTAAGAAGGTTTTACATGAAATCAGAGAAGAGAAGGATATTCGATTAACAATTCATCCTTCTCAGTATGATTTATTAGTGTCGCAACGCGTTGAATTAGAAAAAATATTATTAAATGAATCAAAGTTATTTATATATCCGGATGAAACATTAACAATGGGTAGCTGTGTAATAGATTCTTCGTTTGGAAGAATTGATGCGAGTGTGGATGTTCAATTAAGTGAAATTTCTAGGAAACTTTTAGAATTAAGTCAGGAGGAAGTAGATGCAACTAACTAGAGTGATCCAACAGCTTCCTTCGATTGACTCATATAGAAGGTACGGTAAAGTGCTTCGAGTAATAGGATTGATGATTGAATCAAAAGGACCGAAAGCTTCAATTGGCGATTTATGTTATATCTTTCTTGATAAAAATCAAAAAAAGAAAGTATTTGCAGAGGTTGTAGGATTCAATGATGAAAACGTCTTACTTATGCCATTTACGAACGTACATGATATTTCACCAGGTTGTATTGTTGAAACAACAGGAAAGTCACTACAAGTAAAAGTTGGTAATTCATTAATTGGACAAGTTGTTAATGCATTAGGAGAACCACTTGACGGTTCAAGTTTACCAAAAGGCCTAAGGCCAGTACCAACCGAAAACGATCCACCAAATCCGATGAAAAGACCACCAATTTCGGATCAAGTAGAAGTTGGAGTAAAAATCATTGACAGTATGCTCAGTGTTGGAAATGGTCAAAGAATCGGTATTTTCGCAGGTAGTGGTGTTGGTAAAAGTACATTAATGGGAATGATTGCTAGAAATGCGACTGCAGATTTAAACGTCATCGCATTAATTGGTGAGCGAGGTAGAGAGGTTCGAGAGTTTATTGAAAGAGATTTAGGACCAGAAGGCTTAGCGAAATCAATTGTTGTTGTAGCTACTTCAGATCAACCAGCTTTAATGAGGCTTAAAGGAGCTTTTACGGCAACAGCCATCGCCGAATATTTTCGTGATCGTGGTTTAAATGTCATGTTCATGATGGATAGCGTTACACGAGTTGCAATGGCACAACGAGAAATCGGTTTAGCAACAGGAGAACCACCAACAACAAAAGGATATACTCCTTCAGTATTTGCAATGTTACCTAAATTACTTGAAAGAACAGGTACAAGTGAACATGGCACAATTAGTGCATTCTACACTGTTCTAGTTGATGGTGATGATTTAAATGAACCGATATCAGATACAGTCCGCGGTATATTAGACGGTCATATTGTATTAGATCGAGAATTAGCAAATAAAGGTCAATTTCCAGCAATCAATGTTCTGAAAAGTGTAAGTAGGGTAATGCCAGCAGTCGTTCCGAATGAAAATATGAAACTAGCTGATAGAGTTCGAACATTATTAGCAACTTATTTAAATTCAGAGGACTTAATCAACATCGGTGCCTATAAGCGAGGGACAAGCGTAGAAATTGATGAATCAATATTTTATTATCCAAAAATTATAGAATTTTTTAAACAATCTGTTCATGAAAATTATTCAGCAGAAGAAGCTGTACAACTGTTAAATTCAATTGTTAGTAAGGGTGATCAATAATGGCAATACCATTTAGATTTGAAAAAATATTAACAATTAAACAAAAAGAAAAAGAGCAAGTTCAAATGAGTTATGAAGTTGCAGTTAAATCCTTTGAAAAAGAAGCGACTAAATTATTTGAACTGCTAAGAAAAAAAGAAATGCTAGATGAACATACGGAGCAAGAATTAAACACAGGTCTTTCAATCATTGGTATTAAACAACAACAGCTATTTAGAGACGCATTAGAAAGAGACATTTCAAAAGCTCAAATTGATGTAATGCGAACTAGAAATATCATGTTAACTAAACAAGAAGAATTACTCGATCAAAATGTAGAAGTGAAGAAATTTGAAAAGATGAAGGAAAAAGCTTTTAAACTTCAATATGCAAATTTACTTAATTTAGAGTCTAAACTCATGGATGACCTATCTCTTCAACAATTTGTAAATCGAAACTTATAGGTGATGAATATGCAAATTGAGACGAACGAAAAAGAATACAGCGCTTTTCAATATTTTATTTTTGTCTTTTTGATTCCAATACTTTTTACGGTAACTATCGCAGTGATTATATTAAATGTTGCTGGCGTAAATGTATCGAAAGAGGCAAGAAAGATTGCTTCACATATTCCTATTATTGAATCATACGTAAAAAGTGAGTCTCCTTTATCAGAGAATGAGCAAATGAAAAATAAGCTTACAAAGCTTACAGAAACGAATAAAAAAGTTGAAGAAGAGTTACAAACATTGAAAAGTCAATCGAAAGAAAAAGATCAACATATTAATAGTTTACGAATTGAAGCTGAAAAATTAAGGCAACAAATAAAGGATCTAGAAGAAAGAAATACAGTATCAATTGATTCAGAGGAAGAGAAAAAGGCGTTATCAAAAAAATTATTTACGAGTTATGAGCAAATGTCTGAGAAACAAGCTGCTCAAATTTTACAGTCAGTAACAGAAGATGAAGCATTTTATATTCTTTCAAATCTTAAAAACGAAGCTGTAACCGAAATTTTAGCAAACATGGATGTTAAAAAAGCTGCGAAGTTTACCTCCATGATGACAGCTAATTCAAGATAACAGACAGTAAAGTGGAGGGAGGTGAACAGTATGAAAGGGATTGAAAAAAAACAATTATTCAATATAGTGCAACCAATGAAATCAAAATCTTCATATTTTCAGAAGAATAATAAATCTTTTGAGAAAGTTATGAAGGACTCACAATCTCTTCAAACGGTTCAACCGAATGATAATAATCGTAAACTAGTAAAAACTAAGGAAGATAATTCTTCTATAAAAAAACTAGAAAAGCTAATTGAAGATACACTTGGAAAAATAGAAGATCGTAATGACTCTGATAAAGAAAATTTGAATAATATGGTTGATTTATTATCACTACTACAAACATTGATTCAAAAACAACTTGAAACATCTATACAGGATCCATCAAAAAGTAATGATTCAAGTGATACTACTTTTCATTTATCAGATGGGATTTTATTAACGGACTCAAAAGGTTTCATGAATGCCATTTTAGCTTCAACGGACATTAAAAAATCAGCAGAAATTGACCAATTAGATGATTTGAAAGGTATTTCTACGATTTTATCTAATATTCTTTCAAAGTTAATGGAAACGATTAATTCTGAAGCTAAACTCGACGATAATTTACAAAATTCAAGCATTAAATTATCTCAAAATGAATTAAACAAATTGATTCCAGTGTTAGGACAATTTTTAGAAGAGAATGGTTTGGGTACTGATCAAATCAAGATTGTTTCTGATAGTATCTTGAAAATGATATCGAATTCACAATTAGCTGATTCAAAATCGAATACTGAAAAACAAGGAATCTCTACTATTGAAGAAGTTGATATAGAGCCTGTCTCAATGACAAAAATAAATACTTCCGAAACGGATAATCAAAATTTTTCCTCTTCAAATCAATCATTTTCTGGTGAAAATATTAAACAGTTTGCATTATTCATTGGAAAAACAACAAATAAAGCCGAGGCCAATCAATTTGTAAGAGACTTCCAGAATATCATTCAAAAGAGTAGTTTTACGAATGAAATGGGTCAACAAAAAATATTCATTAAACTGTTCCCAGAACATCTCGGTAGAATTTCTATTGAACTAGTTAAAAATGAACATGGAATGACTGCAACAATTATTGCTTCTTCAGGTAAAGCGAAAGAATTACTTCAATCAAATTTGGATGGTTTAAAGCAAGCACTTCAAATGAATAATTTACAAGTTGAAAAGATTGATCTATATCAATCATTGCAAGCTGATAATACATCTTACTTGAATCGCGAACGTGATCAAAAACAACAAAATCAACAACAAAAACAATCAAACCAATCTGAAAAAGAAGACGAAGGTAGTTCTTCATTTTTAGAAGAGTTCTTGAAAGTGAGCCTGTAGCCCATGAGTACAATTTTAGATGCATTAAATGCAATTAATTCATCGAATTCGAAAACAAGCAAAAAATCTGGTAGTGAGCTAGGTAAAGATGATTTTCTTAAGTTACTAATGGCACAAATGAAAAACCAGGATCCATTAAATCCAATGCAAGATAAAGACTATATTGCGCAACTAGCAACATTTTCTTCACTAGAACAAATGACAAATATGAATACATCTTTAAACAATTTTTTAACTAGTATGTCAACAAACTTACTTCAATTCAGTGAATTAATTGGAAAAAAAGTATCCTATATAGTCGTTTCTGAGGATGGACAATCAACAAAAATGGAAGAAGGTATCGTTAAATCTGTAGAAAGAACGAAAGATGGATACTTAGTCAATTTAACTAATGGAAAAACAACATATACAGAATATATTTCAAAAATAAGTGAAAATACTGATAGTGAAACTCAACCTGCGAAATAAATGAACTATTTATAACTAGGAATTTACTTATTTAAGGAGGAAAAGTTAATGCTTCGTTCGATGTATTCAGGAATTGGTGGAATGAGAAACTTCCAAACAAAATTAGACGTTATTGGTAATAACATTGCAAACGTTAATACTTATGGATTTAAAAAAGGACGAGTAACATTTAAAGATATTGCGAGTCAAACAATGTCAGGTGCTAGTAGCGCACAAAACAATCGTGGTGGAACGAATGCTAAGCAAATTGGTTTAGGTTCTGCTGTAGCTACGATTGATACAATCATGACAAATTCAAGTCTTCAAACAACTGGTAGATTACTAGACTTAGGAATAGATGGAGACGGATTCTTTGTAGTTAAGAATGGGAACCAACAATACTATTCACGTGCAGGTAACTTTGATATTGATAGTGTTGGAAACCTGGTTAATTCTGATGGGTTAAAAGTTCAGGGTTATGCAATGGATCCTTTAACAGGAAAACCTAATACTAGTAAGTTAATTAATTTAACAATTGATAAGAATGCAACGGTAGCGCCATCGGCTACAACTACAATAAAATTTGATGGGAATTTATCAAGTAATGCAGCAGTTGGTGATAAGGTATCAATGGATCTTGCAGTTAGAGACTCATTAGGAAATGAAGTACCACTAAATGTAGTGTATACAAAAACTGGTTCTAATTCTTGGAGTGTTGCTGTTCAAAATGTAGTAACACCACCAGCAGTACCAACAACTTATGGTACTGGGAATTTAAACTTTAATCCTGATGGATCGTTAATCGTAGATACAACACCTCCAATTACGTACCCATTTGGAGCAAATGTTACAATTCCATCATCTGTAGGTGCTGCGGCAATCGTATTAACTCCAGATAAATTAAATTTCGAAAAATTATCACAAACTGCCGAGGCTTCAAGTACTTCTGTTAAGGAAAAAGATGGTTCAGCAGGTGGTTCACTAACAAGTTTTACATTTGGCCAATCAGGTGAGATTACAGGTGTTTTCTCAAATGGGCAAGTAAAAACACTTGGTCAAATTGCTTTAGCAACATTCTCAAATCCAGGTGGTCTACTAAAAACAGGCGGTAATACGTTCCAAGAAAGTAATAACTCAGGAATACCTAATGTTTCAACTCCGGGTAATTCTCGTGGTGTAGTACAAGCCGGTACATTAGAAATGTCAAATGTTGATTTATCTGAAGAATTCACTGATATGATTGTTGCACAACGTGGATTCCAAGCTAACTCTCGAATTATTACGACTTCTGATCAAATCTTAGAAGAGCTAGTAAACTTAAAACGTTAAGGTAGGTGAAAGAGGATTAAGCTTTGCCTAGTCCTCTACTATAAATGATTAGCTTAACAAAATTAAACGGAAATAAATTTACATTAAATGCAATTTATATCGAGGAAATACAATCGTTCCCTGATACAACAATTACTTTAACGAATGGTCATAAATTTTTTGTAAAAGAACCTGAAACTGAAGTAGTAAAGTTAGTAACTGCATTTTATCAATCAATTAATTTATTAGGTACTGATAAAAAGATGGAGGCGTAGTCCATTGTTTAAAAATAAGTTAGTAAATATTATGATCGTGCTTCTGTTAGCGATTACGCTTATTGGAACAGTTACAGTTATTATTATTAATAAGGTAAATGTAAAACCAGCTAGTGGAGAACCAACAATTGATGAAATTATTAAAACTTCAGTAGATGTTCCAGAAATCACAACAAACTTAAAAAATGGTGATTATATAAAAATCTCATATAAGATTCAAACTTCAAGCGAAGATGCGAAAGCTGAACTTGAAAAAAGAGATTTTCAAGTGAAAAACTTAATCATTCAACAATTGGCACAGATGCAAAGTGACCAATTGAAGGAAAAAGATAGCATTTCAAAGTTAGAAAATAATTTAAAAGTAAAATTAAACGGTATAATGCAGGATGGAAAAGTAGAAAAAGTATACACCACCTCATTCATCCTACAATAGTCGATCTTACATGTAAGAGGAGGTGAATTGCTTGTCAGGAGAAGTTTTATCACAAAATGAAATAGATGCGCTTCTTTCAGCTATTTCAACAGGTGAAATGGATGCCGAAGAACTTAAAAAGGAAGAAAGTGAACGAAAAGTAAAAGTGTATGATTTCAAACGTGCACTTCGATTTTCGAAAGATCATATCCGTAGTTTAACAAGAATTCACGAAAATTTTGCCAGATTGTTAACAACTTATTTTTCAGCCCAATTAAGGACTTATGTACAAATAAGTGTTGCATCAACTGATCAAATTCCATACGAGGAATTTATTCGCTCGATTCCTAAAATGACGATATTAAATGTATTTGAAGTACCTCCTTTAGATGGAAGAATTATTTTTGAAATCAATCCTCATATTGCGTATGCAATGCTTGACCGGGTTCTAGGTGGTCAGGGAAATAGTATTAATAAAGTTGAGAACTTAACTGAAATCGAAACAAAAATCATGACTCAATTATTTGAAAGAGCTGTTGAAAATCTGCGAGATGCTTGGAGTACGATTGCAGATATTGACACAGTATTAACAGATTTTGAAGTAAATCCTCAGTTTTTACAAACTGTTTCACCAAATGAAACGGTTGTTGTAATCTCATTTAATACTGTAATTGGTGATACGACCGGGATGATTAATATTTGTATTCCTCATGTAGTGCTTGAACCAATGATTCCAAAGTTATCTGTAAGATATTGGATGCAACCAAATACAAAGCCTAAAAATGTTGAGGAAACAGAGTTTATTAACAAAAGAATTAATAAAACAAAATTGGAAATTACGGCAGAACTAGGCAAAACAACAATTTCCATTAATGACTTATTGAATATGGATATAGGTGATGTAATCGTATTGGATAAAGATACGAGTGAAGCCTTAGATATCAAAATAGGTGAAAGTTATAAATTTACTGCCCAACCTGGTGTCGTAGGTAAAAAAGTTGCAGTTCAAATATTAGATGAGTTGAAAGGGGGAGGAAGTGATGAGTGATAAAATCCTATCTCAAGAAGAAATTGAACTACTA
>Ga0209025_1003715_pt1 | contig 14034 bp, 13 predicted proteins | sample AraplaMF_Col_mLB_FD_184256 | JGI IMG/M metagenome (GOLD analysis project Ga0209025, IMG submission 184256) | Arabidopsis root microbial communities from the University of North Carolina, USA - plate scrape MF_Col_mLB (SPAdes) (version 2) | ecosystem: Host-associated > Plants > Roots > Endosphere... | reverse complement strand
TAAATCGTTCATAGTTCTCGATAAACTGAAAAAGTTGGGCGATAAATCATTCAATCTTCTCGATAAAACAAAAAAGTTGGGTAATAAATCAGAATATGTAAAAGCTACATTTTCGCATAAAAATATCCCCAATAGGCAAACGGATTTAGTTTTTTAATCTGTCTACTTATTGGGGAGCATATCAACACACCAGGAGGTGTATGTTGTTGAATGCTAACTTAAAATCAACACCGTTTTATAGCAAGGAAACGAAGCCGCTTAAAAGTCTATATTCCATGATAGGGGCACTTGATTTTGAATAAAAAATGATTTTTGAAATTGATCCTCATTTCAAAAGAAGATTGGTACCCCATCTTTTTCATAAGTATTATTGGATTAGTTAATCCTTAAAAGTAAATATAATATTTGAAAAGAAAATAAACAAAAAATAATAAGTTATTAGAGTCTTGAAAATAACCCTAAAAAGAGAGTTGTTTTATTTATACTCATATTCACTAGTTTATTCTGTCGGTAATACTTCCCGGGAACAGTAGAATAATTGATAATACAATAAGCAAAACGCCCAAAATTAAAATGCCTATTCTAAATATCTTACCACTATTTTTCTTAGTCCCTCCTACTACAAGCAGTGCAACACCTATAAATAAAAGTAAAAAATAATATAAACCCATTTATTCATCTCCTTAAATTTCACTATTCTATTACTATCTAGTATAGTAGTGCTTATTGAATTGTAGTTTAGTTTGGTGAATGTTTACGTTCATTCTTCCTAAACATCAAAATAGTAATAACAAACATAAGAACTATATATAATAAAATCATAATTAGTTTAACTTGAATAAACGGCTCCCAAAATGGATTTTGGAATAGGAAAATATGCGGCCAAGGCATATATTCTCCTAAAGTAGCAACTTCAATAATGACATATATAAAAAAGATGGTAAGAGAAAATTCAATATTTTTAATAAGTACCATCAACACTGTACCAAACATCATAAAAAACAATGATAATAAGAGGAAATGCACTATATTAACAGGCCATATAATCGATATATCATATTTAATTGAAAAACAAATTATCCAAAGTACTATTCCGATTAGGTGCAATGTATAGTAACGTGAAATATCAAAAATTATATTCTTCGCATAATACGGGGCTAATGCCTCATATGCTCCTTCTTCATATACTTCCTTAAGTCTATACATTAATGCCCAACCGGAAACGGGGAGATAAGTCCCCTGAAATGCAATCACAATATTATAAATTTGCTCATTATCTTTCGTATCCACAAACAAAACTATAATTGATATAAACAATATGAGTAACGGAAGGAAAAATATAATACCTGCATTTTTAAAATCAAATTTAAAATAATAGTAGAGATTTAATACGTTTGTTTTCATTCACTGACACATCCTTACAACCGTTAAATACCCATCTACTAGTCTAGGAGTAGCAATGGTAAATTGGCTACTTGGAGGTTCAGAAGTGAAAAGTCTAATATTTCCTTCTCCATTCTCTTCAGAAATCGTTACGACATCTTTATCAGATATAAATGTATCCAGTTCGGTAAGAGGTACATTCCTCTCCCAAATTTGACCTTGTGCTTTTTCTTTTAATTCTTCTGGAGTCCCTTCAAATAGAACAGTACCTTTTTTTAAAATGGCAAGTTTTGTTGATAAAAACTCAATATCTTCAATTATATGGGAAGAGATAACCACTGTATGATTATTTCCTAACCTTCTAAGTAAATTACGGAATACTATTCTTTCTTCTATATCCAATCCTGCGGTTGGTTCATCAAATAATAAATAGGATGGTTCACTTAGCAACAGTTGCGCAATTCCTACTCGTTTTTTCATCCCACCAGAGAGTTCAATCATTTTCTTTTCCTTATGCTCTAATAAATTTACTTCCTTTAAAGAGCATATGATTTTTTGTTGTCGTTGTTTTTTATCCATAATACCTTTTAAAAGAGCTATATGGTCAAGTGCATCATATACTGTAATATTTGGATAGATCATAAATTCTTGTGGCAAATACGCAATAGTATTATTGGGTGTAGTATATCTACCTTTAATTACATTTTCTCCATCGATATACACTTCACCTTTATCCATAGATGTTAGACTAGATATAATTTTCATCAATGTACTCTTCCCAGCACCATTAGGACCTATTAAGCCATAGATTCCATCTATACTGAGAGTTACATTATCTAAGATTTTGTTTTTTTTAACCTTCTTGCTAACTCCTGATAACTTGATCATTTACCTATCTCCTTTTTAAAACTCTCCATAAAGCTGATAATCTTATCCCAACTATCATAGTCTGAAAAGTTCTCGTACCATTTAATTAAGAAAACTTTTTGTTCACTTTGCTCTAAATGAGAAAAATCCTCATAAAAATCGTTAATACCCATCGTCACTGTATCCTGATATCGCATTGTAGGATCCAATGGCGTAAGGTTGAAACTACTAATATATTTTACTGGAGTGTCATACTTAATTTCTTTTAATAAGAAATTAACTAGTAGCTCATTGAACGCTTCTTTTAAGCCAGGATCAATTATTTCTACTTGATTACTTTTATTCCAAAGCAATGCAGGTATATACATTTCGGGAATTTCATGTACAGCCCAACTAGGAGTATATAGAGTCGGATGATGTATGATCAAATGGTCGTCATATAAATACGAGTCGTACTTAAGATCAGTTGTTAAGAAAGTAATAGCATTTGGTATTTGTACGTCCTTTATTTTAAACATGTTTATTACATAATTATGAGTATCAGTTAATGCTTTTTCATAGGCAGGCCATTCTACTAAAATATCAGACCATGATTGAGGATAAACTATTAATTTATCGTCTATTATCTCTTTGTTAATAGCTCCTGCAATTAAAGTAATGCCTTTTTTACTCGTACCACTGTATACATTATTTTTTTGTTGAGTAAGGTTTGTATAAACAGTTGACTCTTCAACTCTCCCATTTATAGTTAATGTATAATCTGCTGGCTCAGAATTCATTATTGAAAGACTTTCTCTTTCAATCGATTCATCATAAATAAGTTGATTCTTACTTTCTCTTTTAGGTAGCCAATTTATATAGCTTGGTAAAAATAGATAGTCCTTTGATACTGGTAAAAACGCAGAATCATCCATCTTATATGTAAAGATAAGCGAATTAGTTGGTCGTTCCACAAAAACAAAATCTCCTATCTGTGAAAATGAGAGTTGATCGCCTTGAATTGTTGTAACACTTTGCATATTTAATTGATGAAATAAAGAAAACGCAATTGTACTCGTATTATCATTTAATAAATCTAATTGAAGCTTTACAGTAGCGATTACATCATCTTCTACGTCAAGGTTTATTTCATACTCTTTGATTTCGTATGATAAATCTTTAGTATCTATAGAAGAGGGTGACTTTTCCTCTGAAAACTGAGCTTCTTTCAGTATTTTGTCATACTTAAAAACAGGTGGTCTTTCTCCTAATGCTCGAGGTATTAAGCTCACACTTATCACGAATAATACTAATGTAGTAAATAATATCGTTCTTTTGTCAGTGATAGTTCGAGTAGATTTTAACAAACAAATAACAATTAGAGCACTAATAAAGAACACCCAAAAACCATTTGCAAAAAGTACAGAACTATTAAAATTATATCCTACTACATCTCGATAAACATCGGAATTATTAAAGGGACTTAATAAAAACAAGTTCCCCCAGTCCATAGGAGACATTGTTCTAAAATAATTAGAGAATAGTGATGTATTTAATGGGCCTATACAAATCCAAATGAAGATCATCAAAATATATGTAATATGTTTCTTTCCTAGAAACAACGCTAAGAATATACCAATAAAAAAAGCAAGTATAGATGGCGAAAACCAATAATATAGAATATAAATTATTGTATCTGTATAAAAATGCGAATGTGGAATACCGGAAATATTAAAATATAAAAATACCATGATTATTTGCAGGGTAGTAAAAAAAACCATTATGATTAAATGGTTGACTAATAAAGCTAAAATCTTTTTTATGGTAATTTTAAAAGTACCAATAAATAATTGTGATGCACCAAACTTGTATTCATCAGAGAAAAACTTGTAGAACCAAACCATTAATAAAAGAAGAAGCGCCTGAACTATTAAAGACATTTCACCTACAAAGTTCCCGAAATTCATATATTCATAATCACTATTACCATCAATTAAGAATCTTATGAATAACATAACTAACATAAATATATTAGTCCCAATATACAAGATACTTTTATACATTTGTTTAAAATAAAAGTTTTGAAAGTTAAGGAACATTCGCATTTTTTAACTCGCTCATTTCTGTTTTATTCTCAAATATTTAAAATTACTATTAAACAAAGTATTTTTTAAAAAGAAATAGCATATAATGAATATAAGCAAACTATGTAAGATTCAGCTTACATAGTTTACTTATATTCTAAGTATTTTTTAGAAAGAAATTACTGATTCACCCCAAACACCAGTAGCACCTGACTGAGCGTTGATTGAAGTGTAGTAAAGCGATCCTTTATCAGCACTAAAGTTTGTTGCACGATTTTGCCCTGGGTATGCTAAAAGAGATGCAGCAACGGAATCTGGCCAGAAGCTGATTTCTTGTTTAGCATAACCTTGTACATAATAGTTAGGACCTGCTGATTCAACTGTTAGATTACCTGAAGAAGAATTAGCTTTAATTGAACTACTAGTATTTGATGTAACTCCTGGTGAAATGTTTGCTCTAGTTGAAGCAGCATATGCTGAACCTATAGATAAAAGTAGAGCCATTGTTAATACTAATAAGACAATCCAAGTCTTATTCGTTTTAGATGAGCTATTAATAACCATTTTTTCACCTCCTTTCAAAGGTTGGGTTTTTATAATTTTTCTATATGATTATTTGTAATATAGTACTGTTGTTCTATATTACTAAATGGTTCAAATTTATTTGAAGATACTATTAATAAACAATCCGAAAGAAAATTATCAATCAAATTGTGGAATTCTTTTAGTTCCTTGAAATCTAAAAACACTTCGGGTTCATCCAAAATAAAAATTTTTTTATTATTTCTTATTCCTATATCTATAAATAAGGCTAACATTTGAATATAAGTAAGGTTTCCAAAAAGTATTTTAGAATCGATATTCATATCCTCTAAGATTCTGCTAGAAAAAAATTTTTGTTTACAAAAATAACCAATAATGTTTTTAACACTTAAAGTTTTGAAGAAATTCATATATAATTTTGGGATATACATAATTCCATTATTTTTTTCACCTAATTGATTTTCTTTCACAAAATTTTCATCTAGTATTATTGCCCCTGATGACAATTTTTTTTTACCACATATCGATTTCAATAATTCTGTTTTTCCTGAGTTATTTTCACCTAAAAAAAGAGTGTTTCTATCGATTTCTAGATTAATATCTTGAATCATAAGGTTCCCCTTTTTATAGATATTAACGTTGTTTATACAGATCACATAAATCACTCCTAACCAGAAATTATTATTTGATATAACTCAATTAGTTTGCTCTCTCTATCTTCTTTTTCTAATTTACTAAACTCTATTACCTCTTTAGGAAATAGTGAATATATTTCTAGTAGAGCATCATTATCTATTTGTCTCAGATTAACAGATTCCATAAAATGTATAGAGAATAAAGCAGAAAATAATTTTGCTTCATCAAAATTTTCATCTGTAACATTTTCCCTAATTAAAGCAAATGGATAAAATGCAATTGTTTCTTTGTACAATTGTTCAAAAAGAGATCTTTCATCAACATTTAAAAATGGGTTTAATAAATATATTTCATGATCATTAGAAAGCCAAATATCATTCATATTTTCTGAAGGACTATCTTCAAATCTCGGTAATATAACAACTGAATTGGGAGTGATTTTTATATTTTTGTCAAACATTTTATTAAATAGAAGAACTAATTTACTTTTCATTTCTTCATATTTATCAATTCCTTCCATATTTCCACTCCATGCTTTAGGGATATAATAATGTGTATTAGATGAATTTTTCTTTATAAAATCCCCTTTAATAAGCGATATGCACTTACGATCCTCAACTCCTTGAATAATGATTTTTCCGATATCACTTTCGATGTTTTCAATTTCTGGACATGTATATCCATATGGGCGGTAATCTAGTGAATTATTATTGAAAATATATTCGGTAGATGTTTGATTTGAAGGTAACCAATTAAAGAAATATGGTAGAAATACATATTCGAAATTAACTGGATTTAGAGCTGTTCCTATTCCTTGATATGTAAATAAAAGACTTTGGTCATCTATTGAATTTAAATTAACAACAATCTCACTGTCCTCTTGAACAAATGATAGTTCTTTCCCCTTCTCTGAAGTAATATTTTTCACCTTAAATGTTTCATTTAAATATACCTTAATAGTTTTTGAAGTGATATCCGTTATAGAAACCTTAACATTAAACTCTATTGGCTTATTATCTTTAATTGCCACATCATATTTTTCAACGGTATAATTTTGCTCTTTTTTCACTCCATTATCATGGTGGGGATTATTAACTAATTCTAGTGTTTTCACGAAATCTTCCCTATATATATCTTGATAATTTTTTGTTGCAAAATTTGTTACTAACAAGCATATAAATGAAGCTAGAATTATTAAAGTGCTATGAATCAACCATTTCTTTTTAACAAATCTCACTATTAAAAAAAGAAAACTTAAAAGAACTCCTATTATAGTCAGCTTAAATACTATCGATGAATTATACATTACAATCCCAGTAAAAGGATTATAAAAATGTTTTTCAGTGCTATAAAAAAGACTTGTAACATTTATGTCCTTCTTTAGGAAAGCTAAAAAAGGTATTATAAACAGCAGTATGTAGATTATTTTTTTGATAAATCGTTCCTCACTAATTAGTATATATATATACATACTGGAAATTAATGAAAAAAACAACGGTAGATATATGTAATTAAAATATAAAATAGATACATGAATAGACATGTTTATACTAAACCCAAATATAAAATAATAATAAATAATTAAAAAACTTAATATAACAATTTGAGAAATAGAAAATAAAAAAATCAATCCTACCAGAAAAACATTTAAAACCTCACGTTTAGAGTACCCCAAGGTCGAAAATATTTCCCCGTTTAATTGTTTCATAAAATTTATATGTATCCAAATCCCCCAAACGAACGTAAAAATGCAACTCACAGCTACTAAATTTCCAGATGTAACTATAAAATCCGCACTATTATTAATATATGGATTGAAAAGATAAACTGTAAAGAAAAGAAAAAACACAATATAAGGTATGGTTATTTTTTTGCTTTTTATCGTGGCCAAACATTGCATAGAGAAAAAGCTATATTTGAGATCTTTAATATAATTCATGTATCAATAATAGGCCTCCCAACATTACTGTTATAACCAACTTTACATTATTTTCTATTAGATGTCAACGATTATTATTTTTACCTTTTTTTGAAAAATATATTGATTTAATCCATTTGTTGGCGATAGAATATAAGTACCAGATAATACATTATTTGGTACAACGTATTTTGGCCAAAATACATGAAAATTTATATTAAATTAATTGGAGATGAAGAAATTATGAAGAAGCTTTTGAGTTCCGTTATTGTCGCAACTTCGATGGTTGCCCTTTTAGGTACAACAGGTGCATCTGCTGCTAAAGTATATGGCGATAGCGTTAACTACGTAGAAAATACCGAATCAGCACAATTAAAATATTCTGGTTATATCCAGTTTAAAGCGAGCCATAAATTTGATGGTGGTTATGTAAAACGAGCTTATATAAATTATACACGTGATGGTGAAAGTTTAACGGGCGGTAGAGTATATACATCTACAGCAACAACAAATACAGACTCTACAATTCGTTCAGCTTCAGATTCAGTATGGGATAGTTTAAATCCATGGGCTCCTAAAACTCTATTCCATTATGATTTCCTTAAGTTTTAATATTTATTAGCCTGTTAAATAAGACCATACCCCTTTTTGGTGTATGGTCTAATATTATGATTTGGGGTGATTTCTATAGGACGTTATAAATATTTAATTCATAATTCAATACATATAATTACTATTTTTATAACGACAGCCGTTATGGTCGTACTTTGTTTATCAAATTTTATTAAAGCTTATTCAATGGTAGATGATCCAGCTGATTTACTCTCTAATTATTATATGGAATTTTCTGTGGTAAATGGCGTCGAAATTAATAGTGAGATTACCGATTTAGTAGCTTTTACTGACTATATCAACGAAAACTCTAACTCGTTTATCCTCTATAAAGAAAATATAATGAACAAAGGCAAAGCTCTATATTTTAAAAATGCTGAATTTAAACCTAACTTAATAAATGGGCGGGGGTTCACTGAATCAGACTTTAAGAATAATACAAATACTATAATGATTAGCAGTGACGTCCAGGATAACGTTATAAAAAAGAATGGAAAAAAGTATTTTGCAGTTGAAAACGATTTGTATGAAGTTATTGGAGTATATCAGAAGAGTACAAACAAGATCAATATAGACTCTAATTATTACTATAACATGTTGGCATCTAACAATTTAGATCAAAATAGTAATCTATTAATCGGTTTATACCAGCTAGACGGATTTGACAGTACCCTTTCACTGTTGATGAATATGACAATACTACTTCCAATAGAAATTCATGAAAATCAAACAGTAAATACTTTTTTTGAGAAATTAGAAAAAGCATTATCCACTCAAGCAATAAATGTTTTCCCTATTTTATTAATTATTGTAATGGTTTTATTAAACACTTCAGGTATTACTATAAACTGGATTGAAAAGCGTAAGAAAGAAATTGCTATAAGACGGCTTTGTGGAGCTACAAAATTTGAAATAAAGAAAATGTTAATTAAAGAATATATTCTACTAACTTCAGGTTGTTTTATTGTTGGCTTATCTCTAGCTTATATCATTTCTAAAGTAAGTTTATGGATATTTATAGGATTTGATTTTTCCCTTTTAACTATAATCATGGCATTTATCTTTACATTACTCATAGGTCTCGCTTCTTCTCTAATATTAATAACTTTCTATGATAAAAATGAAGTAAATGGTTTAATGAGGTGATGAAAATTACTAAGCAATTAAAATATTCAATTAATGATATTTTTAGTAATATTTTCACATACGCAATATTATTCTTACAAATGATTGTAATCTTATTATTAATTGCATTCACTATTTCTCAATTACTAACTTATAAAGAATATACAAATAAATTAGAATTGCTGAGTGAAAGTAAAGCGTTCATTAGTATGGATCATACGAGTATGGAAAAAATAAATTATTTAATGAATAAAGATGAAGATGCTATTAATAGAATGCAAGAACTATACCAAAATATTCTAACTAACAAGAATTTTAAACAGTCAACTATATTTAGTTACAATATGACAGATACTTTTGAAGGTAGACCTATACTTCAATATTTTGCTAACGAAGGATTTTTTGATGTATTTAATCAAGAAGTTATAAGTGGTAGAAGTTTCACTTCTACAGACTTTGAAAATACGAGTGATATTATCCCTATACTCGTTGGATATAATTTGAAAAATACGTATAAATTAGATGAGGTTTATCAAATTGAAAATCCAGTTAATGGAGTAATAGAAAGATATAAAGTAATCGGCATATTGGAATATAATTCCAATTATGTAAATTTAGACAATTTACAAACTACCTTTACAGATTTTAATAATAGCTATATTAGACCATTTAGTGAAGAGTCAATTTTTGTTTATCATGATTTTTCTGTTTTAGATTTAGCTATTAATAGTACAGTAATTATTACTGAAAATGAAAATGAAGTAGAAGAAATTATCAATAATTCAAATGAGTTAGGTTTATTTTCTCTTGATTTTGTAACATTAGAGAATAACCTTTCGATTATTAATGATCGAACAAAACAGCTAGTCTATTATGAGGGAACTATACTAGTCTTACTCTTGATTTTCTCTTTGATTGGATTTATCTCAGCTTTATTAGGAATAATATCAAAGAGAATGCTCGAGTACTCTATACATTTTATGTGTGGAGCAACAACTTTCTTAATTTCTCTTCGAATCATATTACAAGTATCGATAGTAATTGTTATCTCATTTATACCAGTACTAATAATTTTCAAATTAAGCTACTCAACACTCTATACTCTGTTATTCACAATTCTACTGATTTTAATTATATTGATTTATCCAATTAGGAAATTCCATAACCAAGAAATCATCACTAATATTAGGAGGAATAAATAATGTCCTTTATTAAGTTAAAAAATATAAGTAAGGTATATGGTGAAGGCAAAACTGCGGTAAAAGCATTAAATAATATTGATTTAGAAATTAAAAAGGGCGAGATGATTGCTATTATGGGTACGTCTGGGTCAGGAAAATCTACATTGCTTAATATTCTTGGCCTTCTGGATATTAGTACTACTGGAGAATATTTTATTAATGGAATCAATATAAATAGTTTACCAGAAAAGGAGAAAGCTTTTTATAGAAATGAAATTTTCGGATTTGTAGTCCAAGATTTTGCCCTAATTGAGAAATATAAAGCTATAGATAATATTAAGATACCTTTCAGTTATACACGGAGGAAAATAGATAAAAAGGAAATAACCAAGAGAATTCATATGGTTACAAAGAAGATGGGTATAATCGAAAAGCTACAAGAACCAGCCTATAACCTTTCAGGTGGACAGAGACAAAGAGTTGCTATAGCGCGAGCTATAGTCAATGATCCTCAAATTATTTTAGCTGATGAGCCAACAGGTGCTTTAGATAGCGAAAATACAAAGGATATTATGAATTTATTTAAAAAGTTGAATGAAGAAGGAAAGACAATAGTGATAATCACTCATGATGAAGAAGTTGCAAGATACTGCGACTATACTATTAAATTGAAAGATGGAGAACTAGAAATTAAACAATTTATCTTAAGTGAAAATGATGTTTATAAGTAAATACAAAAAGTCAAAAGTAAGATCTTTATGTTTAGACTCCCCTTAATTACTGAACATCCAGTGAAAATTGCATAGCGCAAAATAAGGTCTAAATTAGTTTACTTGAGGCGCGGAATTTGGTCTACTATTCCACGTTTTATGTAATTGCTGTCATCAAGACATATCTTTTTTCATTTGAACTCCACGGTAACACGTATAGCATAATACGTGAAGTTCTTTACAATGTTTTGAGCTTAGCACAAGGTAAAGCACGTATTCCTAACGACGCATATCAATGAGCAGCACCTCCTTATACTGGCAAAAGTATCAGTTTAAGGAGGTGCTTTCTTATCTTCGGTCCATTTGTTTGTGTAAAAGCTTCTACACAAACATAGGGCTGGAACTTAAGATAAACCACTTTAGTTTTATGTTACTTATTAGCGTTCACAACTTTTGTGCTAGATAGTTGTAAATAGTCTCACTCCTAAGGCGATACTTTTTAGCCAAATGAGTCAACCTGATGTCTGCTTGATAATTATTTTGGACTTGCCAATTAACTCCTATTCACCCTCATCTATCGATGGCGGTAAAAGAGTTTGCTGACCATTTTTGTATGCCATTCTATTTGAACAGTAATATGTTGATTTCGCCCTTTTCCTAATCCTTGACGACATTTTTCAACAGATGCAACAATCATCTACTATTGGAATTTAAGGTAGGGGTCTTCTGCTAAATGAAGATTTAGTAACTCTTTTAAATCATCAATAACTATGTCCGCTTTCTGTAATTCTGTTTCCTGCGCAAAGTCAAAACGTACTCCAACTGAAAGTAACTGATTATCATGAGCTGCTTGAATATCCGAAGAACGGTCACCTACAACTGCTCCGCGTTCAATGGCATTTTCCTCAATTACCTTTTTCACTAAATCCGATTTATGACCACTCGAAATGGACTGAATACTATATGTACTTTTAATAAAACGTTGTAATTGATAAGTTTCTACTATCGCCTGTAAATATTCAGTTTGCCCATTACTAGCAATGAATAAATCATAGTTATCTGCCAAAGTAGCAAGTGTTTGCTCCGTATGTGGATACAGCGCGCCCTGGCAATTCCGTATTTGTTCAATAAGCTTAACGTGGAATAATGCATTGCTTTCTTCACGTGTCTCTAGCGTATGCATAGGACACAACGTTTCCCAGACAACAGGTAATGAAACACCCATAATTTCGCGGTATTTCTCTATTGGTGTTTCCCCCTGCCACAAGCCCTTTGTACGTAGCACATCGAACGTCGCCGATAGTGCTGGCTCTAATATTAGATTTGTTTGAAATAAAGTACCATCCATATCAAAAATAATAGCTTTTTTCATAAAATCACCCCTTCTACTATTATCAACGTTTCATTAGAAGGAGTGTTGCAACTATTAGTCATCAAAAAACTCCATATGCATTTTTTCCTCCTTATAGTAATCTAATCGATCCTGTAAGGTCCCTGTATGGAATTCGAACTTATGACCGTCTGGATCCGTGAAATAAATCGATTTTTTATCTCTCACATCTCTTTGTCTACCTTCTAGGATATTGGCCTTAAGTTGAATTAGCTTTTCATACATTCTGTCAAACTCATCCTCATGGATAGAAAAGGCTATATGTGTATAGGATTGATGTATTTCCTTACGGGGAATATCCTGTTCTACATTCAGGGCAAGCCACAGCCCATTTACATCAAAATAGGCTGTACTTTTCCCCTTCACTAATAATTTTGCGTCAAAAACCTTTTCATAGAATGCAATGGATTCCTCTAGATTTGAAACTGAAAATAATAAATGATTTATGTTTTGGATTGTCATATGTGTGTCCCCCAACTATGAATCCGCCGATAGCTCGCTCACTCTTCATATCAAGTTTCGTTTAATTTGATTTTTTACCTTTCTTCCCCTTCGCAATTTGCTTTGATTTACGTTGTTCATTAAGTTTTGCCTGTGCATTTGCTTTTCGTTCGATAAAAGCGAGCTCTCTTTGCAATTTAAAGTAGCTTTGAAGACGGGATTGTTCAAGCACACCATCTGTAATGGCTTGTTGTACAGCACAGTGCGGCTCCTTCTGATGTGTGCAATCTCTATAACGACAAGCTGCCGAAAGTTCCTCAATATCCTTAAAACTAGAGGATAAGCTGTCACTCTGATCCCATAATTGCAATTCTCGCATTCCAGGTGTATCAATTAGACAGCCACCTCCCGGCAATAAAACTAATTCACGATGGGTGGTTGTGTGACGTCCCTTCGCATCATCTTCACGTATACCCGAAACCTTCATATAATCCTCACCACAAAGAGCATTCGACAATGTGGATTTCCCTGCGCCAGAAGAGCCAAGCAATGCTCCTGTCACGCCTTCCGTAAATAGCGCACGAATATCCTCTAAGCCCTCTCCTGATAAAGCACTCGTCACAAAAACATCCACACCGAACGCTACAGACTCAACCTCACTTATCTTACTAGCAATATCTTCACACAGATCAGCCTTCGTCAATACAACAACCGGCTTCGCACCTGAATCCCACGCAGCAACTAAATAACGTTCTAAACGACGAATATTAAAGTCAGCATTTAAGCTCATCACTAGAAGCACGATATCAACATTCGATGCTACAATCTGCTCTTGTACTTCCGCACCCGCAGCCTTGCGGGAAAAGACTGATTTTCGTGTAAACAATTTATGGATAATTGCCTTTTCCTCACCAGGCATTTTCTCAACTAACACCCAATCTCCAACTGCCGGGAAATCCTCACGTGCCAAAGATGTATATGCGTAATGTCCAGCAATCGTTGCCAGCCACTCTCCCTCTTCAGCCAGTACACGATAGGAATGCTTATGCTCTAAGGTAACCCTAGCCGGCACACAGTTCGCAAGCTTAGCCTCCTGTTTAAATCCAGTCATTTGCTCTTCAAAATATGTTAAAAATCCTAAAGTTGTTAAATTCAAATTGTTTTC
>Ga0209025_1003712_pt1 | contig 14036 bp, 10 predicted proteins | sample AraplaMF_Col_mLB_FD_184256 | JGI IMG/M metagenome (GOLD analysis project Ga0209025, IMG submission 184256) | Arabidopsis root microbial communities from the University of North Carolina, USA - plate scrape MF_Col_mLB (SPAdes) (version 2) | ecosystem: Host-associated > Plants > Roots > Endosphere... | reverse complement strand
GTTCGACTACATCGAGCGGTTCTACAACCCGATGCGCCGGCATTCGACGCTCGGCTACGTCAGTCCCGTACAGTTCGAACAAGCTCAAAAAGCTTAGGTCGGTGTCAACGAAACCGGCAGCAGCCCAGATGGCAGGCTCTGAGCGTACAAAGGCCCAGATCGTTGCCGACGTGCTGAACAAAACGCTGATGCAGCTGGTCACGCGCTGCGCTAAGGCGGACGGTGTGCGCGACTATTTCGACATCGGCGTGATCGGCTACGGCGGCAGCGGTGCTCGGAATGCACTGGCAGGTAGCCTGTCACAACAGATTCTGAACCCCATCTCTGCCATCGAATCGAATCCCGTACGTATCGAGGAACGTCGCCGAAAGATTGACGATGGCGCCGGCGGCGTCGTCGAACAGACCGTGAAATTTCCCGTGTGGTTTGAACCCCAGTCCAACGGTGGTACGCCCATGTGCGCTGCCATCAGCAAGGCTGCCGAAGAACTTGCGGCCTGGTGCGATAACCACCCCAACAGCTATCCGCCTACTGTGTTGCATATCACTGACGGCGAATCCACGGACGGGAGCCCCGAGCAGCTGGCAGATGGCTTGCGTCAGTTTCAGACGAATGACGGCAACATCCTGTTGCTCAACCTCCACGTCAGTTCGTTGGCAGCGACACCGATCTCGTTTCCCGCGAACGAAACCGGCCTGCCGGACCAGTATGCCAAGCTACTTTTCAGGATGTCGAGCCCGCTTCCGACGCACCTTGTGAAGGTTGCCCAAGAGAAGGGACGAACGGTTTCCAATGAATCCCGCGGCTATGTTTTCAATGCCGACGCTGCGGAGATTGTGGATTTCTTTGATATCGGCACACGCCCAGCGCAACTGCGGTAAACAGAGTGCGGCTCAGAATTGATCTGGTCGCATCGGTTGCCAAGGACCCGAAGCGCGCAGACTTGAACGAGGATACTTATTCTTTGGGCGAAGCTCGTTTCGCCCTATCCGATGGCGCGTCCGAGTCCTATGATTCCAGAACCTGGGCGCGGTTGATCACGCAAGCCTACGAGCTCGATCAAGGTGTAGGCGTGCCGTGGGTGGCGGACAGAGTCCGCGCGTACTTGGGCTCAACGGATTTCGAATCGCTGTCGTGGTCCAAGCAAGCGGCTTTCGAGCGCGGCAGCTTTGCCACTTTGCTCGGCCTGGAACTAGCCCCCAATGGCCGTGATGTCGCGGTGCTCGCCATCGGCGATAGCCTTGCGGTCCATGTGCGCGAGGGCGCGATGTTGGATTCATTCCCTTTTCGGCACGCGGAGCAATTCGATGCGCGTCCCCAGTTGCTCTCCACTCTGGCTGCGGCCAATGATTTTGTAGGGCAGCCGGATTTCATCACGAACAGCAGCATCACGTGGTCGGTCAGACCGGGCGACCAAATCCTGCTGGTAACTGATGCCGTTGGTCATTGGCTGTTAGCTTGCGAGGAGGCGTTGACGACACTCGGCATTGTTTCAACCGATGAAGATTTCGAGCGGTTGGTGGCTGATCGGCGCCTGGACAAAGAGATGCGACTCGACGATTCGACGGTCCTGCGCATCGCCATTGATGGTGACGAGTCGGAGCAGCAAGCATGAGCTACCCCACGCTGGAGCAGTACCAGGAGGCCCTACAGCATCCTCAAACAGTATTCGTCGATCCGCAGTTGAAGGCCGGGAAGATTCGGACTTCAGGACTCGGGCTGCCAGTCGTGGTTTCAGGTGGGTTCGCGCTCACCTATGCGGTAGAGGTTGGTGCTGGGAAGAATGCCGTACGCTGTTTTCACAGGGAAGCGAAGGGACTGGAAGCGCGATATGCGGCCATCTCAAAGAAGCTCAAGACGCTGGCTTCTCCCTACTTTGTTGATTTCGAGTTTCAGCCGCAGGGTGTGAGACTCAACGGAGGAACCTTCCCGCTCGTCAAGATGGCCTGGGCGTTGGGCGAGACGCTTGGTGAGTTCGTCGAAACGAACCACAGTGACAAGGCCAAGCTAACCAACCTGCTGAATGCACTGACCCAGCTGTCAGCGTGCCTGGCGCAGCATGGCATTGCGCATGGAGACATACAAGAAGGCAACCTCATGGTGGCGGATGCAGGCCGGCGCATCCAGCTGATCGACTATGACGGCATGTTTGTGCCAGAGATCGCTGTACTGGGAAGCTCCGAGATGGGGCATCGTGACTACCAGCATCCCCGCCGCGACGCGAGCCAGTTCGACAACACTCTGGACCGCTTTTCGTTCATGGCGTTGAACCTTGCTCTGCGCGGGTTGTGCGAGAACCCCGCCTTGTGGGGAAACTCTAGCAGTGGCGCCGGCGTCATCGTGTTTCGCGCTAACGACTATGCCGATCCCGGTGCATCGGCGGTATTCCGCTTACTTGAGGCAATCCCTTCCATCGCAAGGGATGCCAAGAATTTTGCGACCATCTGCCGTGCGGCTTACAAGCAAGTTCCAACGCTTGCGGATTTTCTGGATGCACAGAACATCCCACAAGAGATAGTAGTTCCCAGACCCGAAGGGGCGAAGCCTGCGGCGCCGGCTGGTTACATCAGTCAATTTCCGGCACTAGATGCCGCGAGCTACACGACGTTTTCGGGGCATATCGGACAGATGATTGAACTGGTAGGCCGCATTGTTGAGGTCAAGCGTGACATCGGTAAGTTCGGTAAAGGCAAGGGCAAGCCCTATGTCTTTATCAATTTCGCGCCTTGGAATGGTCCTTGTGTGAAGATCAATTTGTGGAGTGATGCTCTGGCCAGAGGTGGTGTTGTGCCAACGGCTTCCTGGGTTGGAAAATGGGTGACTATCAAAGGGCTCGTTGAGCCGGTGTATCGCAACCCGAAGTACAACTATCAACACATTTCGATCTCCGCAGCATCGCCATCGCAGATCGTTCAACTGACTGATGCCGAAGCGCAATACCGCCTGAGGGCTCCGCGCTTGGGGCGTCCGGCCACAGTATCGAACACCGACCTTCTGGGCCAGCTAAAAGGCGTCGGCTCTGGAGGTCGATCACGCCCTACGACGGCGCCCCCGCCCGCACCTGCACAAAATCTCACAGCAAACCAGAAAGTGCTCGAGAACATGCGCAAGCAATCTAGCGCTCCGCCGATTGCAGGGCCGAGTTCTTCGAACCACAAGCAGTCACAATCTTGGTCCACACAACATGTTCAAGGTAGCGCGAAAAAGAAGACCGCTATTCCGTGGTGGGCGTGGGCAATTGCGGCTTTTATTCTTTTCTTGATGTTCAGACGATGAGCGGTCGGACGTTGAATGTTTGGCATGCGCAGGAGGCATCGGTGCTTTTGCTCGGCGCGAAAAACCCTGGCGTAAACTGGCTGACGCCTGTGGGCGTTGGCAGCAGCAAAGAATGCTCGTTTCCGCTAACACCGAGGTGAGCCCGTTCGTTTGAACAGCTATCGACGTTTTCTAAATAGATACTAGGTTCGGGATAGTGAAGCGGTGGCCGCTTCTTCCGCTCCGTACGCTGCTCCATCCAGTAGTCGCTCGTACAAGTCCATCGCGCGGCTTCGAAGCGGATCCTTGGACCTTTGGAGCGCAATGGCAATAGACACGAAGCTCTCGCCGTACGGCATCCGTACGCGCAATTCACTCTTCGCAAAAATGAGTTCCGTGCATCTTTCTGCCGCCTCGAGAACGAGCCCCTCAAAGCCTGGACTGAGAAGCAACTCCTGCAAGTCGCGCGTAAAGCGCCTGTTCAGACAGACACGCAGCACCGCGGGATTGCCAGCGATTGCACCCAACATTTCTTTTGCGAATGCGTCTGCCGCCGGCGGATCCTGACCGGACACGGCGCTAGCAATCGCCAATGCATCACTACCATCGGCCCGTTGCACGAAACCCATCAACACGCGGTGCGCCCTTGAGCGCAACTCGCGCGAATCCTCGTGCCAGGCAGCGGCAGCAGCGAACAAGGCGCCTAAACGCTCAGGTGTGTCCGGCCCCGCCAAAATATCCTCCAGTTGTCCGGATGCAGTCGCATCCTCAGGATCGAGAAGCACTGTCGCCATCAGCAGCTCCCCCGCGGCTTGCCGGCTCCCGGCAGCGCCATCGGCCAACCAACGATCCCTTACCGCTTTCATCACTTCATCGCCAACCATCTCGCGATAGGGCCAGAGGAAATCGACGATGTACTTGTCCGAGAATGCGTCTGGGAACTTCTCCCAGATTGCTCGTACCAGTCGCGTCGCACGTTGGCGATCGGCCCAAAACAATGGTGCTCCGCGGAAGATCAACAAGGCTGTCCAGATCGCAGGATCTTCAGAGCGGCCAACATGCCGCTCCAAGGCGGATAACCAACCATTCCAGTCCGGCTCCTCGCGCCCCAGCAAGCCAGCCGCCATAGCGGCAAGCAAAGCGAAGTTATCTTGCGGCAGGATCCGCATACCTCCTAGGTGTCGGCGGAACACGATTGCTCCCGCCTCGTCCTCGTGATTTTTGTTTGCTGCGCTATTGCGCTGTTCCAATTCAAGCCTTGCCGTCACCCGCTTGGCGGTACGCTCCGGATCGTTGTCGATCCATGACTCCAGCAGCGCGACATCCTCGTCATCCAAGCCCGCGTCGCGTCTCGCCAGTTCCTGCAGAGCCCAGGCCACGTCCCTTCTCCACGTATCGCTGGCAAATCCTTCTCGATGCCACTTCCAGACAAGGTTACGAACGTGATGTGCACCCAAGTTTGAATCCTCGGCAAGGACACGAAGCAGTTCGCCTGCGGCGTTTTCGTGCCTGCTAGGACGAAAGCGGTCCTCCGCGATATGCAAGGCGCGGCGGGGATAGGCCTTGCCGAATTCCGCGAACGCGCGCGCCAACTCTACGGTACCGCCGTCTATGTGCAGTCCACGGAGCCCTGGCCGACGGCCCGTGTCGTCTGCAATCTCGTCGATCATCCTGAACACATCATCGTCGGAGGCATTGCCCATCTGCTGCGCGGACATTGGCGACCCAACGAAAGACGCCATTATTCGGTCGCGACCACCTCGAAATTCTGGTTGCGTCGCAAGCCATTCCCGAATCTGCCGGGACCGGCGCGGCTTGAGACGGCATGCGGGCATCAGTGCCAACAGCGTAAAACGTCTCTCGTCAGCCCAAATGCGGCGCTTGCGCCTCGTTAACACATCCGACCCTTCCCACGCCTCACGCAGGTAAGGATCCCATAATTCGATGCATTCCTGCAGACGGTCAAGTTGCGCCGCGCTAAGCTGCGGAACGATGGCACGCAAGAGTACCCGTGTCGACCATCCTTCCACGAGGCGCCCAACGCCATCAGCATCCTGAAGGAAGGCCATTCCGATTTGCAGGCGACGCGAGTCGGCAAGCAAATACTCGATCGCTTCATTTGCCAGCGCCGTGCCTCCCGCGGCGAAGCCTTCAGCAATTAGCGCCTGCACTTCCGCCACATCGAGGTCGACGAACGACTTGATGAGACGGAGGAAATCATGCGGATACTCCTTAGCGCAGGCCAGAAGCACGGACTTTGTGATCCCGAAGATGCCGTCCTTTGTGTGTTCGCTTTCCCACCAAATGGGAAGGCTTGCAGAAGACGGATAGGCATTCAGTAGGCTTCGTGATCTAGGTTCGACTCGGCTTGCCACATGCACGAACCATGGAAACAGAACATTTGCAAAAGCTCGTGTTGATCGCTTTGCGAGCTTGTCCAGCCCATGGAACCGCAGTCGGTCTTCGTTGGCGACCTCCACGTGATCAAGATAGATCCTGAAAAGGTCTGCAGAAAGCTCGTCACCCAGCGCTTCTGCAAAGCCAACAATAGTGTAGTCGTCGACTTGCTGCCGTGCAAAAACCAGCCGGAGACGCTCAACAACGGCCGGCGACCACTGGCCCGACTTGGAATACACCTCGAGCGCTTCGAGATCGCGGTCGGGCACATCCCAATGCGCAGCGATTGATCTGGCTACGAAATCCGCATCGAGCGGAGCTTCGGCAATCAACAGTTGGACGGCACTCCACCGAAGGTCCGCATCGCCCATGATACTGGGCACCAATGGGACAAGGTGCTCGCGCCAATCCGTCCAATGTGTGATGACGCGCGCGAGGGCCCGGCGGGCCAACGGAACGTCGCTGCGCACCAGCTGCTGCAACCACCCTCGTTCGCGCGCCGAAGGCTGATGTTGCCCAGCCACCATGTCTACGACGAGATGGCGAAGGTGCCGCCGCGTTCTTGCGTTTCCTAGGAGCGCATCGATCGCCTGTTCGTACGCGGAAAGATCGAACGCCCGCAACCGCTGCAAAGCCCGAAGCACCGTCGCCCGCGCAAAAAGTCCATCCTGCCGCTGCCAAGCAAAGTCCGCCAGCGACAGGCCGGTTGTGAAATTCTTGGCCTGGAAATCATCCAGCCAAGCTTGGTGGCTGAATCCAACCAAGCCGTTCTGTCTCACGATGATCCCCGACGCCACGGCGACCTGAACCGACAGGGGATCCTGGATCTCGTAGATATCTGCAGGACGCCATAGAGACTCGCTGTCGGTCATTTCGGCGGCCAGTTTTTCCAAGAACTTGAGCACCTCCCGCCGCATGGCGGACTCACCAAGGTCGGCGGATGTGAGCCACGTATTGAGTAACTGCGAGGCGATAAGGTCACGAGCGGGAACGCCGCGCCTCAGAATGTCGACGAAGATGCGCAAGGCAAAGGGACGTCTCAGCGTCTCGCCCAAGCCCTCTGGAATGTCTCCGGCCGAGATATCTAAGCGCTTCAGCAGCGCGTGGACTTGTTCCTTTTCAGGCAACGAGAGTTGGACGACTTCGGCGTTTAGGGACTGAAAACGTGCGTCATAGTCCGCTTCAAAGGGTCTCGAAGACACGAGGATGTGCACGGGCGGTCCGACTCGTTCGACGCGCTTCTTGTCCTGAAAATGATGTGGAATCTGCAGCAGGAGCCGCATCCGCTCCGACGACCGGTCCATGACCTCACTGACCGCATCCAACTGATCGATCAGGACGACAACGGGGGCGGCGCGTGCCAGGGCCTCGATCTCGCCGAGCAAATGTCCCCGCAATCCCAGCGCAGCCGACACGTCGCTCATCGTTCTCACATCGGTGGGAAGAAGGTCTGCTTTGATGGCGAAGACGATCATTCCCTGAGACTGAAGGCGCTCTACCAGCTCAGCAAACAGTGCCGACTTCCCTGAGCCAGATTCACCGATGACCAGGGTACAAGCGTAGGGATGCTCACGGATACGCTGCTGAAGTCTCTCCAGCTCAGGCCGGTCGATATGCTCGCCGCTGATCGTCTGCGGCCAGGAGCGAAGCGCCTGGGAGGCCACCGTTGCATCGATCCGAGCCGCGTCGATATCGACCGGATCGGTAATCGTGGCCGGAGTGACCTGTTTCTCGATGCGAAAGACCGTGGATCGAACCTCTTCGAGGGTGTGATCGCGGATCGGGTCTCTCCAGTGCTTGGATGCGTAGAGGGCTGGGCGCAGGCGCGTCAGAAATTGAGAAAACGCACGTTCCAAGTCGCCCTGCTGGGTATGGAACAACTGCGACAAGGTCTTCTCCAAGGAGCGCCCTCGCAGGAAGGGTTCCACGAAGCGCTCGATATAGCCGCGGACAATCTCCGCTTCGGGTTTGTCGACAGTCGGATCGCGCAGGAAGTGCACCACTGTCGGTGCGACAACATGGTGGATAAAAGTCTCCGAACGGAAGTCCTCCGCAAGGATCGGAGCTGTGGCTATTGCACCTTCAATAGCTGCGTCGATTACTCCGATCAGCTCCGCCTTCGCTTCTTTCTCGCGCCATCGGCTCATGAAAGCGCCGGCAGCCGTGTCGCCCACCCGGCCCACAGCCCAGCCAATGCCACCTTCAAGGATTGCTGTAAAGACTGGCAAATCATCTCCACTCGTCTGGTCATGAGTCTAGCCAAACTCTTTGGCCCCATTGAGGCGCCGAGATTTGGGCACGTAGTCTGTCATATGTCACGTCTTTGTTGACACGATAAGACATCTCCGAGAGAGCAAAGAGGGTGGCAGACCGCTAACGCTGCAAAGCCGTCCCCGCACCTACCCATGGCCCCAAACGCTACCAATCACCGATAAAGTGGAGTTTTCGCCGGTCAGCCGCTGACGGAGATGGCCGTCTCGCACTTGTTCGCTCGAGACGGCCAGGTCGAGCGCTATCAGGCGAGAAACTCTTCGGCCGACTTGCCAGCTTCAAGTGCGGCTTTGAACCAACCCGGACGCGGGCCGCGACCACTCCAGACGTTGCCGTCCTGGTCACGATACTTTGGAGCCGAGCCAGACACTTTGCTTGATGACTTGTTTCCGCGCTTGGTCACCTTCAACTTGCGAGCGCTACCGCGAGCTGCGGCGCCTCCGACACCAAGCTCGGCGGCGGTGAACCCATAGACACCGATCGCCTCTTTGATCCGAGCAAGAACCTCGTCGGCCTCTCGCTTGCGCAGTTGATCGGCTTCCTTCTGAAGCTGTTCGATCTGTTTCTGGATCTCGACAAAAGTTTTCTTGGCCATTCGATTGAGTCGTAGGAGTTTCCGGAAGCCGGATTATCTAGCATTTACCGCTGTCAATCCTCCGTTTTGGGGAGCCTCCAATAGCGTGGCCTCAATGCCGCGTTGCGATCCGGCGAATGCCCTCCAACATTGCAACTTTTCAGATACATTTAGCGGCCAGGCCCTGATCCACACAGCATGGCTTCCATGCCACGTCTAACATGGCATCTAGCTTCATGGGGATAACGAAAACCGCACAACGGATCCAGGGAGGGCCATTGAGTGCTTGTAACCGCGGATGGGTGCCAGAGGTTTTTGATTGCATCGAATGGCAGCGTTTTGAACCTATCTGCGAGGAGCTATATCCGCGGACAGATGAAGGCCGAATCTTGGCGGCACAGACTACATGGCACTGATCGGTTGGCTATACAGCTGCTTCGTGGGCCGTATTGTTCAATAAGAGCAATCTATGAGAATGAAGAGTGACCATACTGAATATTGTTGAGCACTGTGCGACCGATGAGGTTCGTGCATGGAACATGGCCGTCGTAAGTGGGTTTCGCCTTACTCGAGCATCTAGTTTCGAGCCTGGCGCGCAGGGATTGGCTTTGGCGAAGCTTGCCACCCACAGAAAGGGCGAGCTATCGGTACATTGTGCATTCCCCGAGCCTCAAAGTGCTGACGAGTTCGAAGCAACCTTGCTTGGCGGACCTTTTGGTATATCGCTCATCCGCCATGCGAAAGAGGTCACTTTCGGTCCCATGCATACTCCTGCTTCCAACGAGGTAGATGTAAACCTGGCTCGCTTCTATCGGGCGAGAGAAGGGCTCTTAGGGAAAGGGCAGTCATGTTCACTAGTCTGTGTCGATCCGGGATACAGATTGCCCCCCAAACTCAAGATCTATGCACTCCACGAAGACAGAGATTTTCCGGTAAACAGAAGCGGCTTTCACCAGCTGCTCTCGTCTATGGCTTCGGCCCTTGGCTTTAGAAGGTTCCTGACGTCTACAGTTGAGTCATCGCTGAACTCGTTCATTTTCGAAAGCTTTGTCAACTCTCAGGAGCACGGCCAGTCTTCTTTGAACAGCGTGGCGAGGCAAGGAGTTCGGGCGCTTCTAATGGAGAAGGTAGTCATCCACCGGACAACTAAACATGATGCCTTGTCGCAGACAATGCAAGACTATATTGCGCGTAGCTCCGAAGCGGTTGGCGGGAATTTGGGCCTGGGTCTAGTTTGCTTGACGGTCGCAGATCAAGGCGACGGCATTCACGTCACCCTACCTGCGGCTACGCCTCAAGAGACTGCGACCGCTCGATTTGCAAGAGCGTTTCTTCCCGGGGTAAGTCGCAAGGCTCAGGGAGAAATTAAGCGGGGCCTAGGGTTGTCTTATGCACTTTCGGCTGCACACCGAATGCGAGCGCGAATTGAGATTCACTCATCGGGCGTTCATTTCGTCCAAGACTTCTCGCTAGAGGAAAGCAAGTATCCTCAACTTAATATCGAAGGCATTGTGGAAGACCCAGCACTCATTGGGAGCGGCACGGTAGTTTCCATTTGGGTTCCCGAATTCGAGGCCGGCTTGGATCAGCCCGATCTCTTTGATCGAAAGAGCTTGCTGCCCTCGGCATGAAGACGCTTGTGCATCAAGGGGTCCTGGCTGACCTCAAAGATTTAGAGACCGTGCTAACTGCGGTGGATGAGCGCGAACTCCATGAGTCGGACAGCATTCTTATATACCTTGACGGGAGTCAGTGGATACACGTTGCTGCTGGAGACTTTCTTCTGGCCGAGGCAATCGAAATTGCGAGGCGACAAGCAAGTGAACGATTGAAGAGCAAGACGCTGTTCCTAGCCCCTGATCCATCATGGCTTTGCGGTCGCAGCGTTCATCCACTTGCAGCCAAGTTTTATAAGCCAGTGCGCTTCGACTACCTGAACGCTGCAAGCCCTGCGTTTTTTCGCCTTGCAGCCGCCGACTTAAGTTTGCTGATTGAGCAATCCATGTGTGCGGCCATCAGAGACGGTCTCTCTCGATGCCTGGTTCGAGCACCCGGAGGGCTTCATTTTGAGCTCCCTTCAAAAGCGCACGCTTCGCACTTTGTCAGATTGTCTGAAGCATTTGACAGTGTAGAGTCTGTCCAAAGAGCTGCCTACTGGATAGTAGCGTCAATGGCAGATACGATTGAGGATGAGCAAAACTTGCCTGACCGGGCGTTCCTAGTAGACCATCCGAGCATGCTTTTGCTGGGCACACACGTGAACCAAGTCTATGGAGGCCACCGTAACGTACTCACCTTGAAAGGCTATCCAAGTGAGACAACCCTGCGAGCTGCAGCGTCCGCCTTGCTAAGCGTTGGAACTCCGGTCACTGCAATCATTGGCATCGCATCGACTGGCAGGTTGGCCAAAATCCTCAAAGAACTTTCCGCCGACAAGGGAGCCCACTTGGATGTGTGCTTGGCCTTCTCCGCAATTGATATTGTTGAGGGTCCAAAACCGCTTGCTCGGTTTCCACTGGAGGGCTACTTCCACGCAGCGGATGGCGCTGAATGCAGTATTTGCGAAAGCAGTTCCGCTCCACCAATTAAGATTCATGGGAACTCGTTTTTTATTAGCCTTGCAGAGACTAAAGAGATCAGACTACCTGAGGATTATTTCAAGCTACAGAGAGATTTTCTGGACAAGTATGGAGCGGTGCCGGGGGCGCTCAGAGTTCATTTTGATGAACCAAACGAAGCCTTTCCAAGGCATCATGCATATGGCATCGACGTAACCGCACTTTTAGTGGAGCCGAAGTTTGTGCGTGAGGTTCATCAAAAGTTGGATTCCCTTGATCCCGTCCCCGACCTCATCGTCATCCCGAACCACAAAGCCAGCGATTTGTTGCGCGACATCATAGCGAGCTGGCGCGCTGTACCGATCGCGACGATTGAAGAGCTTGATCGCGGGGAGCTCCGGTTACCTCGAATGCCAACCGTTCTGGTTTTCGATGACAAGATCGTTACCGGAAAGCGAATGAGCAACCTCAATGTTGCACTGCGTATGCCTCGGAAAGCGCTCTGGGATTCTTTTTCCCATGTGCACTTTTTTGCGCCCTTAGTAACTAGTTCTTCAAACGCTCATCTGAATAAAGTAAGGACCGGTTTGACGACTAGGCACGATTGGCCGGCTGCGCTGCACTATCTCTATTTTTTGCCATTGCCGGAGTGGCACACGAATACAGAGTGCCCTTGGTGCAATGAGAAGGGATGGCTTGAGAAGTTTGCTGCAGAGGCGGATCGGTTTGATAGTGCGCTTACAGAGAGATTGGGGCTGCTGAATAGTCGAGCGGAACTTGATGCGATGGGTTGCTTGGCTCCTGCATCAAATGCACAGCACTACCCACCCTTGGGAGCCGGCTCGGTTGCATGCGATGCAGGTGCGTCGCAACTGCAGGTGTTGATCGCAACTGCGAGCGCAGTTCAGCAGCGCCGCACGGCTGCCATCACCCCCCTGAATCCTTATTCATTGACATTACCAACCCGCATGGATGGATTTGTCTTTGAGCAGGCGTACACAGAGAAACTCATCGCTTGCTCGATTCTTCGCGCGCTCAGGCCGGATGAAGTTTCAACAAGCATGAGCGACTTTCTGATCAGGGCACTTCGACATCCAGAGGTGCTGGAAGGCACAAGCGCATACCAAGTTGAGCTAGCGACAGCGCTTTTGAGCGAGAAGATGGGCACCGTGCACGACATTGGCTCCGCCTGGGACACCTTAGTTGCCTACGGTGTCAGCAAGGAAAGCCTGCAGGCTTTGGGCTTCACTCAGGCTGCTGCATAGCATTAGCATGGCGAGTTTGAAGTCCGTCGAGGTATTACGAGTGGCTGTCTCTCTCGTTTACTGTGCGTACTCTACGAGGCTGCAACAAGATGAAGACCCAAAGCACCACTTGTTTTGACGGATATCGCGCGTAAGGAATTCAAAGTCTTGACGTATCTTGCCCACCGTATTTCAGGACACCCGCTATTTGCACCACGGGGTCTGCTCAGTCTGAGCAGACGCTGCTGCGCATTTCGACCCAATCAAACCACCGATATTCGGGATTTTTCGCAGGTCAATTTTTCACAGGCTCTCGCACGCCGTAAGCAGCTATCCATCCCATCTTTATTCCTGCATACGCGCAAGGATCCACTACTCCACTATCCTCGGTTTGCTCTTTGGCACCGGCCATCCGGGCTCACGAATCACATAAGTGGCGTCTCGGTAGGAACGGAGCTTGAAGGTATTTGCCGTCGATCGAGCTTGCGCTTTTGCTACGCTGAGCCGCTGCAAGAGCTAGTTTGAAGCGATGCAGCGGCGAACATGGCAACCCGCGATGTCCATGTTAGGTACAAACCGAATGACCTGGGCGTTCGCGCGCATGCTTAGGAATTCGGGCCCCACGATCGTGCTCAGCGAATTGATCAAGAACTCGACATCTTCCTGCCAGCCGCGCTCTAGATTCAACTCAACAGTGATGCCATGCGTCGAGGCATGTTCCATGTGGCCGAGGCGAACTAGAGCCTCGGCGCCTCTGCGAGGCCAATAGGGCAAAAGCACGAGATAGTTCAGGCTGTTCACTAGCGCTCTCACGTCGTATGCCACAAGCTGAAAGGCATTGACATCTTGAGCGGCAGTCTTGAACGCTTTGTGCCTAGCTCCAAGTTGCGATGGAGACTGATCTGGCCAAGGCAGTTCAAAGGCGAGGTCAGTGATGTACGCGCCGTGCGGCAACCTCGCTCGCCGTTGCCGCCTCTTACGCGCTCGAGTTGACGAGTTGGCGCGCGCGTTCTTTCGCCCCGCGGACCGGCTGTGGCGATGTTTGATCTTCTTCGACATTAGTCACCTCTCTCGGTTGCATAAAAGAGTGCACCTGCGGTCGTTAACTTCGCTCCGTGAGTGCAAACAGCCAGCGCGCGGCCTAGATGCGTCAGCGGCTTCGCTGATCCGCATCATTGGCCTGTGGCTCGCAGCCGAGGCCATCGACATGCATGCTGGTGACGAGTGGCTACTGGCGCGCATGGCGCAAGTCTTCAGAGCAGCGCAGACGCACCATGGCAACGCCCCGACTGCGCTGGCAGATGCTTGGCAGGGCGGCGGTGCTGCCCGAATACTGCCGCCGCCAATCACAATAGATGGACTCGGGGTCCCGAGCATGCTTCTCGCAAGGAAGCGCGTTGACCACCGAAAGGCAAACTCGCTGCGCCCGACAAGCGAGAATTTTTGCGGGCTAGTTTGCGGACGCTCGCGCACGCCCACAATCGCTGCCGGATAGCGCCAGGCGCAATCTGGGACGCATGCAGACCAAGAGTCGCTGCAAGCGCGAGGTGAGCGTCTGGCCATTCCACCTTGCGCCTGACGCAGTCGCTCCCGAGGATGGCGTCCACCTATTTTGGCGGACGCCTATGCATCCCAATACCTCCAGTCGCCGGGTCCACAGTGCCGAGTTCAAGGCACGAATCCTGGCCGAGTGTCGACAGCCCAGCGCGTCGGTCTCGGCCGTAGCCATCGCGCACG
>Ga0209025_1003711_pt1 | contig 14037 bp, 19 predicted proteins | sample AraplaMF_Col_mLB_FD_184256 | JGI IMG/M metagenome (GOLD analysis project Ga0209025, IMG submission 184256) | Arabidopsis root microbial communities from the University of North Carolina, USA - plate scrape MF_Col_mLB (SPAdes) (version 2) | ecosystem: Host-associated > Plants > Roots > Endosphere... | reverse complement strand
CAAGGCCTGCGCCCTGATCACCGACGGCCGCTTTTCGGGCGGTACCTCGGGTCTTTCGATCGGCCACGCTTCGCCGGAAGCCGCCAACGGCGGCACGATCGGCCTCGTGCAGGCGGGCGACATGATCGATATCGACATCCCTAACCGCAGCATCAGCCTGCGCGTCAGCGACGCCGAACTGGCAACGCGCCGCGCCGAGCAGGAAGCCAAGGGCTGGCGCCCGGCCGAAGTCCGCAAGCGCAACGTCACGACCGCACTGAAGGCCTACGCAGCCTTCGCCACCAGTGCCGACCGTGGTGCAGTCCGGATCCTGCCGGAATAAGCTGAAAAGCTCGGATCAAATATAAGGCCCGCTGATTAAGAGTCAGCGGGTCTTTTCGTTTTCAGAGATGTCTCGTTTCGGCCGGCGTATTCCACCAGCTGTTGTTGCGGCCATCGAAGAAGGTCACCGGCGCCTCCACGAGCTCCGCCGGATCGAGATCGTCGAGGCAGGCGAGATTGATCGAGACATAGGCGCCGCCCATCTCCTCGATATAGCCGTGCCCGTAAGGCGCCACGCCGCAATGGCTGCAGAAGCGGTGATGGCCGGACATGGTGCCGAACTGATAATCGCCGATGCCTACCTCCTCGCAGGTCAGCCGGAAATCCTCGGGCTTGATGTTGGTGCCCCAATAGCGGCGCTTCCAGCAGATCGTGCAATTGCATCGGCCGGTCCCCGCCTGCAGGTCGATATCGGCTTCGTAGGTGATGCGGCCGCAATGGCAGCTGCCGTGATAGGTCTTCTTCATCGCCTCTCTCCCTTGCGATTCTAGAGCTGTGATAACAACATATTGTCATTATCCGGAAATGACAATATGTTGTCACTATGAAATCAGAACGAACTAGCGAAGGCGACGCGTTCGCCCAATTCTCCATCGCCGTCATCCGTCTGGCAGGCCATCTGCAGGCGGAGGGCGACGTGCTCGCCAAGCCCGCCGGGCAAACCAGCGCCCGCTGGCAGGTGCTGGCCGCCGCCGACCATGCGCCGATGTCGGTCGCGGATGCGGCACGGGCGCTCGGGCTTGCGAGGCAGGGCGTGCAACGCCTCGCCGATCTTCTGGAAGGCGAGGGCTTGATCGCCTATCGCGACAACCCGGCCCACCAGCGCGCCAAGCTGATGGAACTGACGGAGACGGGCAGGGTCGCTCTGAGCGATATCCAGGGGCGCCAGGCGCAATGGGCGGACCGCCATGGCAGCGCATTCGGCGAAGCGAAGCTGAGGGAGGCGACGGCGGTGATTGCTGAGGTGATGGCATCCTTGGCGCGCTGAAAAGTCGATCCCAAATAGGCGTATGCAACGCCAACATCTGTCTGCTACGATATGGCAGCAATCGTGCTTGAGGCAGGAAGTCATGTCTGAACTACATCGCATCACCGTCGATCCGGAGCTGTGTGGTGGGCGCCCGACAATTCGCCATATGCGAATTCGGGTAAAGGACGTGCTCGATCTGCTCGCCTCCGGCGCCAGCCATGAGGAAATCCTGGAGGACTTCCCGTTGCTTGAGCGCGGCGATATTGCGGCCGCCCTCGAGTTCGCCGCTCGCCAGACGGACCATCCCGTATTGCGCGTCGCCTGATGCGTTTTCTGGTTGACGCGCAATTGCCGCCAGCACTTGCACGTTGGTTGAATGATATGGGGCATGATGCAGAGCACGTCTCTGACATCGGTATGCAATCAGCGCCGGACCGCGTGATTTGGGATTATGCGTCGAGCAAGGGCGCTGCCATCGTCACCAAGGATGAAGATTTCGCCCAGCGGCGCGCATTGGTCGATCATGGCCCGGCGATCGTCTGGATTAGGCTGCCGAATGCGCGGCGGCAGGATTTGGTTGCATGGTTCGGCAAAGCGCTTCCGGCAATTGTCCAGACACTCGATCGTGGCGAAGGCCTGATCGAAGTGATCTAACCGCTAAAGCGGCCGATTGATATTCTTAAACGTCTCGTCGAGCTGCTTCATCCGCTCGTCATAGGCGGCCTTGATGCAGGCGGCATCTGCCTGGCAATCCTGTCGTTTCTTAAGCCAGGCCGTCTGCTCGTCCTGCAGGGTTCCGCGCGTGCCCATGGCGAGCAGGCCGGAGAGCAGGTCGAAGGTGGTGACCATCTTCACGTCGGCGTCGTTGAGTGCCCGGTTGTCGCAGATCGCCTTCTCGTCGGGCTTCAGCTCCTTGGCATCGCAATCGAAGCTCGCGGCATGTGCGAGCGGGGCGAGCAGTGAGACGGTCGAGAAGGTGAGGGCGGCGATGGCTGCTTTCATGCGGGCTATGATCCTGTTTCCTGGCAGGCGCTTATAGGAACGCCCCGACCAGAAAGATGATGCAGCAGGCCCATACGGCAAGGATGAAAATCAATCCGGCCCGGCTGACAGGCCGCCCCGCGCGCTCTGCAGCCTGCTGGCGCAGCTCCGCCATCACAGGCTGCGGGATCAGCCTGATCGCCAGCATGATACCGAGCGGCACGATGATCAGATCGTCGAGATAGCCGAGCACTGGGATGAAATCCGGAATGAGGTCGACCGGTGACAGCGCATAGGCGGCGACGGCCGCGGCGACCGCTTTCGCATACCATGGCACCCTGGGATCGCGGGCCGCGAGCCACAGCGCCGTGACGTCACGCTTCAGTGACTTCGCCCAGGCTTTTGCCTTTCCGATCAATTCCATATGCGCATTTCCTGAATCAAGATCGCAGGTGGGCGTTGCCTTCAGCGATGCCTCGATCGGAATATGAAGGATTCGCTAAATGCAATATATCCGATTTGTTCACCAATATATGGGATGCATCGCTATATCGGACGGTTGAGGAGCAATGCGGCAATGGTCGTTGCACGTGCATTCGGTAAGTCTTCCGCAGACGCACGGAAGCGGGAAATGGAGCGTCTTGCGGCGCTGGAGCAGCTCGATCTTCTCGACGCGCCGAGAGACGAGGGCTTCGATCGCATCGTCCGGCTGATCAAGCAGATCTTTGCGATCGATATCGGCCTCGTCTCGCTCATCGATGCGCATCGGCAATGGTATCAGGCCTGCTCCGGCCTCACCGCCGATGAAGTGCCGCGGGAAGATACGTTCTGCCGTTATGTCGTCGATTACGAAGAGCCCGTCATCGTCCAGGATGCCACCAAGGATCCACGCTTCGCGCAGCATCCGGCAGTCACCGGCGACAGCCATATCCGCTTCTATGCCGGCGTGCCGCTGACAACCAAGGCCGGGCATATCATCGGGACGGTCTGCGCCATCGATCGCCGGCCGCGATCCTTCGGCGCCCGCGACCTCGCTATCCTGGAAGAGCTCGCGGGTGCGGCGATGGACCGTATCGAACTTCTGCAATCGGCGGCGACCGACAGCCTGACGGAAGCCTTGACCCGGCGCGCCTTCAAGCAGGAGGCCGACCAGCTGATCGCGCTGGCGATCCGCCATCAGCACAATCTCTCCACGATCGTGCTCGATATCGACCATTTCAAGAGCGTCAACGATACCCATGGCCATGCCGCGGGTGATCAGGTGCTGCGCGCGGTGGCTGCGACCTGCAAGGCCAATCTCAGGGCCGGCGATCTGTTCGGTCGCCTCGGCGGCGAGGAATTCTGCATCGTGCTGCCGCATATCGACCGCGAGGGTGCCGCAGCCGTCGCCGAAAAGATGCGGGCGGCGATCTCGGCCCAGCCGATCCAGGGCGACTTTGGCGCGCTGACGGTAACCGCGAGCTTCGGCATCTCCTCGATGTCGATCATCACCAAGGATATCGAAACGCTGCTCGCCCAGGCCGATGCCGCGATGTACCACGCCAAGAACAGCGGGCGCGATCGCTGCGTATCGTGGAACTCCATCCGGTCCGAAGGTTCGGCAGGCGCCCGCCGCCGCGTCCTGAAGGCAGGCTCTATCCTGTTCAACGACCGCCGCTCGACCATCGACTGCACCATCAAGTCGCTCGGCGCCGATAGCGCCGGCCTCTCGGTTTCGAACTCGGCCGGGATCCCGCCGGAATTCATTCTGGCGATCAAGGGCGAGGGCTTCGAGACTACCTGCCGGGTGATCGCCCAGGACCGCCAGAACCTCGAGGTTGCCTTCTAGCATCTCTCTGCGAGGCGGCTGTCACACAGCGGTGACCAGGTGAGGTCTTTTGCCTTGCCGATCAATTCCATATCCGGCTTTGCTGAATCAAACTCGCAGGCCGGAAGCATCATCAGGCGGGCGGAAGCTTCCATGCTTCCGCCCTCTTTCCTTTCTAGCGTCCGGCGCTACAACACTGATCCGGAAGCATTTCAGAAGGGATTCCAATGCAAGGCCTGTTGAAACGTTCGTTTGTCCCGCTTTTTGCGCTCGCGGTTCTCCTGCCGCTCGGCGCGCATGCCGAGGACGCGAAAACCGTACCGCAGAGCCAGATGCAAATGCAGCTGTCCTTCGCCCCGCTGGTCAAGCAGACCTCGGGCGCGGTTGTGAACGTCTATGCCGAAAAGACCGTGCAGCGGCAGTCGCCCTTCGCTGGCGATCCCTTCTTCGAGCAGTTCTTCGGCCAGCAGATGCCGAACCGGTCGGAGAAGCAGTCGTCGCTCGGTTCCGGCGTCATTGTCGAGGCGAACGGCACCGTGGTCACCAACAACCACGTCATCGAAGGCGCCGACGATATCAAGGTCGCGCTCTCCGACGGCCGCGAGTTTCCCTGCAAGGTCGTGCTGCGTGACGATCGCCTCGATCTCGCAGTGCTGAAGATCGATACCAAGGCGAACTTCCCGACGCTGCCGATCGGCAATTCAGATGCCGTCGAGGTCGGCGATCTCGTTCTCGCCATCGGCAACCCCTTCGGCGTCGGCCAGACGGTGACCTCGGGCATCGTTTCCGCGCTCGCCCGAAACCAGGTCGTCAAGAACGAGTTCGGCTTCTTCATCCAGACCGATGCCTCGATCAACCCCGGCAATTCCGGCGGCGCGCTGATGAATATGAAGGGCGAGCTGATCGGCATCAACACGGCGATCTTCTCGCGTGGCGGCGGCTCGAACGGCATCGGCTTTGCGATCCCTGCCAATCTGGTGAAGGTCTTCCTCACCTCGGCCGATGCCGGCGTGAAGTCCTTCGAGCGTCCCTATGTCGGCGCCACCTTCGATGCCGTCACCTCGGAAGTCGCCGAGGCGCTCGGCCTCGACAAGGCCCGCGGCGCGCTGATCGTCAAGGTGACCGACGGTAGCCCGGCGCAGAAGGCCGGCCTGAAGGCCGGCGAGATCGTCACCTCGGTCAACGGCATCCCGGTCGAGCATCCGGATGCGCTCCTCTATCGCCTGACGACGGCCGGCCTCGGCAATACGGTCAAGCTCGGCGTCGTCGAGAATGGCGGCGAACAGCAGGTTGCGCTGAAGCTCGATCGCGCCCCCGAAACCTCGCCGCGCGACCAGCGCACCATCGGCGGCCGCACGCCCTTCACCGGCACTGTGGTCGAAAACCTCTCGCCGCGCGTTGCCGACGAGCTGCGCATGCCGACGGAATCGACCGGCGTCGTCGTTGCCGAGGTCAAGGACGACTCGCCGGCCGCCCGTCTCGGCTTCGAACCGAAGGATATCATCGTCGCCATCAATGGCACGCCGGTGCAGACCACCGAGCAGCTGTCGCAGATCGCATCCGACGATGCAGGTCTCTGGCGCGTCGAAATCGAGCGCGACGGCCAGAGGATCAGGCAGTTCTTCCGATGAGTGATGATCTCTTCGCACCGCGCATTCCAGATGAGGTCGACAGCCGGCGGCCTCTTGCCGATCGGTTGAGGCCGCAGACGCTGTCGGAAGTCGCGGGGCAGGGCCACCTGACCGGCGAGGATGGCGTTCTCCGCCGGATGATCGAGAGCGGATCGCTTGGTTCGATGATCTTCTGGGGACCGCCCGGAACCGGCAAGACGACGGTGGCGCGCCTGCTTTCGGGCGAGGCAGGCCTCGCCTTCGAACAGATCTCGGCGATCTTCTCCGGTGTCGCCGATCTGAAGAAGGTCTTCGAGGCCGCGCGGCTGCGCCGTATGGATGGCCGCCAGACGCTGCTCTTCGTCGACGAGATCCATCGCTTCAACCGCGCCCAGCAGGATAGCTTCCTGCCGGTGATGGAAGACGGCACCGTCATCCTCGTCGGCGCCACCACCGAGAACCCGTCCTTCGAGCTCAACGCCGCTCTCCTGTCGCGCGCCCGCGTGCTGACCTTCAAGTCGCATGACGAGGAAAGCCTCAGCGAATTGCTGAAGCGCGCCGAGGAGGTCGAGCAGAAGCCGCTGCCGCTGACGGAGGACGCCCGCGCCAGCCTGCTGCGCATGGCCGATGGCGATGGCCGCGCCGTGCTGACGCTCGCCGAAGAGGTCTGGCGCGCCGCGCGTCCAAGCGAGGTCTTCGATACCGAGGGACTGACGCGCATCGTCCAGCGCCGGGCGCCCGTCTATGACAAGGCGCAGGATGGTCATTACAATCTGATTTCGGCGCTTCACAAATCGGTCCGTGGTTCGGATCCTGATGCGGCGCTCTACTATCTGGCGCGCATGTTCGATGCCGGAGAAGACCCGCTCTATCTCGGCCGCCGTCTGGTGCGGATGGCCGTCGAGGACATCGGGCTCGCCGACCCTCAGGCGCTCGTCGTCTGCAACGCCGCCAAGGACGCTTACGACTATCTCGGCTCACCCGAAGGCGAGCTGGCGCTGGCGCAGGCCTGCGTCTATCTGGCGACGGCGCCGAAATCCAACGCCGTCTATACGGCCTTCAAGGCGGCGACGATCGCTGCCAAGCAGAACGGCTCGCTGCTGCCGCCCAAGCACATCCTCAATGCGCCGACCAAGCTGATGAAGGATGAAGGCTATAACGAGGGCTATCGTTACGATCACGACGAGCCCGATGCCTTTTCAGGCCAGGATTATTTCCCGGAGAAGATGGGCCGCAAAACCTTCTACGATCCGCCGGAGCGCGGCTTCGAGCGCGAGATCCGCAAGCGGCTGGAATGGTGGTCGAAACTCAGGAAAGAGCGCAATCCGCGCTGATGCAGAGCGTCAGGAGGCTTTCTTCTGGCCACCGGGTGCTGCGATGACCTTGACGGCCGATTCCGCCAGACCGTGATGGCCTTCCATATCAACGATCAGGTGCCAATGCCCGCTATCGGGGATGACCATCTTGACCGGCGATTTCTTGGCGACGCCGCCGATATATTTGAAATCGAGAACCTCGGTGAAGCGCAAGAATTGCGGTGCCGTCATCAGGCGGACATTGTTCACCGCATTGAGCGCCACCTCGACGATGGTGCCGGCGCGCTGCTCATGAAGGTCGTAATGCTTGAAGCGGAAATTCGGCTTGCTCATCGGTCCCGAAAACTGGCTGCTATTTGACCGGCGATCTTAAGGCTGCGCGGTTAAGGAAAGGTTTGGCAGCCTGGTGGCGAAGGCTCCCGGTTTGGCACACGGGAGCCTGTAGCGCCTAGTGCAGCCGCATGCCGCTGCCGTCGGAGACGCCGAATTCTATCAGCATGCCGTCTGCTGCGCGGCAGATATCGGCCGGGTTGTGATTGCACTCCGCAGCGGCAAAATGCAGGGCGGCGGCCTCGTTGATGAAGAGGCCGCCGACCAGTCCGTCGCGGTCGGCAACGATCCACTGTCCGCGCCTGTTCCTGCCGATGGTGAAGCGGGCGGGCGCGTTGTTGCGTTGAAGCGGATCGGCGGACGCGCCGGAAGAAAGTCGTGACATCGATATGTCCTTTCGAAGTTTTCCCGCATCTGCCTTCGGGCGTTGCGGGCTGGCACTGGAAATCTATGGTAAGTGCGGTTAGCGTTCCATTCGCGTCCACGGCTGAAACTATAAAAATCTCATAGGGATAGCGCATGGCGCACCGGGGAGGAGAAGCTCTGCAGAGCCGCGCAGATCACCTCCTGCATGGTCTGCTCAGCGGGCACCAGCGGCAGGCGCACATCAGCGGGGATGCCCGGGAAGGCACCGAGCGCGAACTTGATATTGGCAGGCTCGCCATCGCCGATCGCTGTAGCAAGCGGCGCAAGGCGGTCGGCAAGCACGAGCGCTGCCGGAAGGTTGCCGCAGGCAGACGCATGCTGCAGCGAGGTGACGAGCTTCGGCAGCACATTGGCGGCCGGCGCGATGATGCCGTCTCCGCCGCAGGCGATGAAGGCCGGTGCTGTCACCGCGTTGCCGGTGAACAGGTGGAACCGGTCGCGGTAAGGCGCCAGTGTGCCGATGTCGCCGCCGGCATCGAACAGGCCGAAGATCGTGCCGGTCTGCGACAGTTCATCGAGGGTCGATGGCAGCAACGGCGAGGCGGTGCGGCCGGGATCGCTTGAAATGATCAGCGGCAGGCTGCATGCCGAGGCAAGCTCGCTGAAATGCCGCAGAATGCCCTTCTGTCCCGGCTTCGAGTAATAGGGAACGGTGACGAGGGCTGCGCTGGCGCCGAGCGCTTCGGCGCGTCTGGTCAGCGCGATCGTGCTCGCCGTGCCGTTCGTACCCGTCGCGGCAATGACGGGCACACGATCATCGGCAGCGCGCAGCACTGTCGAGAGAACAAGGTCGCGCTCCGCATCTGAGAGCGCAGGGCCTTCACCGGTGACGGTCGAGACCGCCAGGCCGCCGATGCCGCTGGCAATCTGCCATTCGGTCAACCGCTCCAAGCTGGCGATATCGACAGTGCCGTGACGGAAAGGCGTGACGAGCGGGGTGATCGCGCCGGATAGGCGCGGCCAAACATTGCGTCGCATCGGGGCCTCACATCCAGCCGAGGATGACGTAGAGCTCGACGCAGGCGAGGATGATGCCGAACACCATCAGCACCTGCGCCGTACGGCGTTCGCGCATCACGCGCGGAGTAGCGCCGCGGCGCGGGCGGTGCGGAAGCGGATTGGCAGGCATGACGTCTCGCATGGGATTACCTCTGCATTCTCGGCAAAGGCTAATCCCGCGGGCCGTAGGAAATCCATTCCGGGCCGTCACGCGCCATATATGAAAAGCATAAAGGCCGGGCGCTAGGCGCCGCGGCGGTTTTCGATGTCGAGTTGCGAGACGAGCGCCAGCACCGTCTCGGAGACCGGAGACGGTACCGAGGCAAGACGGCCGAGCGCCACGACCATGCCGCTCAGAGGCACGATCTCCAGCGCCTTGCCGGCCAGAAGATCCTGCAGCATCGATGTTCTGACGGCGCCGATATGGCGGGATTGCTCGAGGCGTTCCTCGATGGTGATCGAAAATTTCGCGCCGAGTGCCGTGCCGACGGCGCGCACCTCGTTCATGATCTTGCCGACCATATCGTAGAGCGCCGGGTCGGCCATGATGTCGGTCATCAGGGCTCGTGTCAGCGCGCTGAGCGGATTGAAGGCGGCGTTGCCGGTCAGCTTGTTCCAGATCTCGTCGCGGATGCGCGGCGTCGTCGAGACGTTGAGCCCGGCAGCCGTCAGCAGCGCCTTGATGCCTTCGAGATCATCGCTCATCTCGCCCGAGGGCTCGCCGAGGATATAGCGGCCGTTGTTGGACAGCTGGATCTCGCCGGGATTGACGACTTCGGCGCCCTGCATCGCAACACAGCCGATCACGCGCTCCGGTCCGATCAGCCGCCACAGGCGTCCCGCGGGATCGAGCTCTTCGAACTGCAGCTCGGCATGCGGGCTCTGGCTGTCGCGGTGGAAATACCACCAGGGAATGCCATTCAGGATCATCATCACCCGCGTGCCGTCCTTCAGGAGCGCAGCAATGCCCTCGGCCGCATCGCCGAGCTGGTGACCCTTGAGACCGGTGATGATCAGGTCCTGTTTCGGCAGGCTGTAGGGATCGTCGGTCGCGGTGATCTCCACCTTGATCGGCTTTTCGGCGCCGGCTTCGTAGAGCTTCAGGCCGTTTTCGCGGATGCTCTTGAGATGGGCACCGCGCGCGACGGCGGAGATAGTGACGCCGTTACCGGCGGCGGCAAGCTTTGCCGCAATGGCGCCACCGAGCGCACCGGCGCCGTAAACGCAGATCGATTTGAAGGACATGGGGAGGCTCCGCGAACATGAAGTGTCGCGCTAGACTTAGGTCATTCGCGCGCGATGGCGAATGACAATTTTTCGCGGGCCATCAAATTAATGCGTGGCCGGAGGGTCGACGAGTTCGTTGCGGCGCAGCTCGTCGATGGCGGCCACCGCGTCTTCGGCTGACCAGCCGGCGCGAAGGGCTGCGGCCACCATCTTGACCTCGACTTCCTGTTCGAGCGCCAGGAACAGCGGCTCGAGCGCCTCCTGGACTGTCAGGACATGATCATGCGGCGGGGCGACGGTCTGGCGTGCGGCAATGCTAGGCATTTCAGCTTTTCTCCTCTCCGTTAGATGGTGACATGAATCCGTCACAATGCACGACAGTGGAAAAGGTTCCGTATTTTATTTCGGATGGTCTCCATCTTGTTCTTTCGCCCTGCCTCTGCCTTCTTGCAGCCATAACCTGACGCTCGATTCGCTGTTCCGCAACGAGGGCGGGGCATACACTTTGCATCAAAGGAGAATGGGATGACGGACGCCAAGAGCGGCATTTCGGGACTGCGGCCGCGTATTACGGTAATCGGCGTCGGCGGCGGCGGCGGCAATGCGATCAACAACATGATCGCAGAAAATCTTGAGGGCGTCGATTTCATCGCCGCCAATACCGATGCCCAGGTGCTCGCCACCTCCAAGGCTTCGCGCCGCATCCAGCTCGGTGCGCATGTCACCGAAGGTCTCGGCGCCGGTTCGCTCCCGGAAGTCGGTCATGCGGCGGCCGAGGAATCGATCGACGAGATCATGGATCACCTGGCCGGTTCGCACATGTGCTTCGTCACCGCCGGCATGGGCGGCGGCACCGGAACGGGTGCAGCGCCGGTGATCGCCCACGCCGCGCGCCAGGCCGGCATCCTGACCGTCGGCGTCGTTACCAAGCCCTTCACCTTCGAGGGCAACCGCCGCATGAAGATGGCCGAGATCGGCATCGAGGCACTGCGTCAGGCCGCCGATACCGTCATCGTCATCCCGAACCAGAACCTGTTCCGCATCGCCGACGCGAAGACCACCTTCGCCGATGCCTTCATGACCGCCGACCGCGTTCTCTACGCCGGTGTCGGCTGCATCACCGATCTCATCGTCAAGGAAGGCCTGATCAACCTCGACTTTGCCGACGTCAAATCCGTCATGCGCGGCATGGGCCGGGCGATGATGGGTACGGGCGAGGCGGCCGGTGAGAGCCGTGCGATGAAGGCCGCCGAAGCGGCAATCGCCAACCCGCTGCTCGACGATATCTCGATGAAGGGCGCCAAGGGCGTGCTGATCTCGATCTCCGGCGGCTCCGACATGACGCTGTTCGAAGTCGACGAAGCCGCAAGCCGCATCCGCGACGAGGTTCAGGACGATGCCGACATCGTCGTCGGTGCGATCTTCGACCGCAACCTCGATGGCAAGTTCCGCGTCTCCGTCGTGGCGACCGGCCTCGATGGCAACGGCGTTCCCGCTGCCGCTCCGGGCGTTGCCGCGCAGGCGATCCCGACACGCACGCTGCAGTAAGTCACTGCCCAGTGATCAGCCGGCCGGAGTGAGCCGGCTGATCACCACATCCATGAATGCCCGCAGCCGCGGCAGCCGCTTCAGATCGCGGTGATAGCCGAGAAACGTATCGCGCCCCGGCGGCGCTTCGGGCACGTCGACGCGCTCCAATCCCGGAAAATGATCGCCGAGCGGCCGCGGCAAAACGGCCATTCCCGCACCGCGGGCGCAAAGGGCCGCCTGCACATCGCGATTGTTGCTGCGCATGGTGATCGTCGCGTTGGGGAAGGTCCGCGTTACCCAATGCACATCGGGCATTTCGGCAAAGGCCTCGTCCATGGTGACGATGGTAAAGCCGCTGCCGTCTCCTGCCGTCGGGTGAGGCGCGCCTTTCGCAACGTAGAGCCCATAGCCGATATGCATCAGCTTGCGTGAGATCACCTCCGGCTCGGTGAAAGCCCGGATGCGGAAGACCAGATCGGCCTCGCGCCGGGAGAGGTTGAGGAGCCGCGCATCGGTCAGCAACTCGACCGAAACCTTCGGATGAGCCTGCGAGAATTCCGCGAGCACCGGCGTCAGCATGTGAAGGCCGAACCAGTCAGAGCACGAGATCCGCAGCATGCCCTCGAGCGATCGCGTGCTGCCCTGCAGTTGCCGCTCCAGCGCAACGGCCTCTTCCTCCATCCTCAACGCATGCTGCAGGACGATGCTGCCCTCGTCGGTCAGCACGAAGCCGTCGGCCGTTCGCTGAAACAGCATGTGGCCGGTCGCCGCCTCCAGCGCCTTCAGCCGCCGCCCCATGGTCGGCTGCGTCTGGCCGAGCTTGCGCGCGGCAGCGCCGAGCGTGCCTTCGCGGGCAATCGCGAGAAAGATCCTGACATCGCTCCATTCCATGATTGCCTCATTCAATAATGAATGGAGATCATGCGATATCTTTGATTTTCATTCAATCATGTTGGGGAGATCATCCGGCCATCGAAACCGGAGTGACCGACATGAGCACGATGAAAGCCCTGATCCTTGAAAACCACAATGCACCGTTCCGGCTGGCCGAGATCGCCCGCCCGAAGCCTGCTGCCGGCGAAGTCCTCGTTCGCATCAAGGCGAGCGGCGTCAACCCGCTCGACGCCAAGATCCGCGCCGGTGCCGCAGAGCATGCCCGCCAGCCGCTGCCTGCCATTCTCGGCATCGACATGGCCGGTGTCGTCGAAGAGGTCGGCCAGGGTGTCTCTGGCTTCCGCCCCGGCGATGAAGTCTACGGTATGACCGGCGGCGTCGGCGGCGTTCAGGGATCGCTGGCGGAATTCTCCGCTGTCGATGCCCGCCTGCTGGCAATCAAGCCCGCGAACCTGACGATGCGCGAGGCGGCAGCCCTGCCGCTGGTCTTCATCACCGCTTGGGAAGGCCTTGTCGATCGCGCTGCCATGAGATCAGGTCAGAGCGTTCTGGTCCTCGGCGGCGCCGGTGGCGTCGGCCATGTCGCGGTTCAGATTGCCAGGGCATTCGGCGCGGACGTCTACGCTGCCGATGGCGCCTCCAAGGCCGATTACATCCGCAGCCTCGGCGCGACACCGATCGACCATGCCGCCGAAAGCGTCGAGGACTATGTCGCCCGATATACCGGCGGCAAGGGCTTCGATCTCGTCTATGACACGGTCGGCGGGGCAGGGCTCGATGCCGCCTTCAAGGCCGTCAAGCGTTTCGGCCATGTGGTGACCAGCCTTGGCTGGGGCACGCATGCGCTGGCGCCGCTCTCCTTCAAGGCCGCCACCTATTCCGGCGTCTTCACGCTGCTGCCGCTCCTGACCGGCGAGGGCCGCGAGCACCACGGTGAAATCATGCAGGAAGCAACCAGGCTTGCGGAAGCCGGGAAGCTTGTCCCGCGCCTCGATGCCCGCCGCTTCACGCTCGAAGAAACCGCCGAGGCGCACCGCCTGATCGAGGAACGCCAGGCCAAGGGCAAGCTGGTGGTCGATATCGCCTGAGACACCGAAACGCCGCCCGCAATCCGCGGGCGGCGTTTTGGCGATGAGGTCTGCCCTCAGGCCGCGAAGTCGGTCGAGACCGCAAGCGCCCGCCAGGCCGAAAGCTCCTGCTCGACGAAGGCATTCTTCTCGCCGAGCTTGGCAACCGTATCGCTACCAAAGGGCATGCGCAGCGGCGGGTTCGCGGCATTGGCCAGCGTCACGATGCCGGCCGCAAACTTTGCGGGATCTCCGGGCTGCGCATGATGGGCGCTGGCCGCAAAGTCGCGCATGTTGCCGGCCGGCGTTCCCACATAGTCGGGGATCGAGGCGGGGCTGATCGACAGCGAATTATCGGCGAGGAAATCGGTGCGGAAGAAACCGGGCTCGACGATCGTCACCTTGATGCCGAAGGGCGCGACCTCGGTGGCGAGCGATTCCGACAGGCCCTCCACCGCGAACTTCGTCGAGCCATAAACGCCCCAGCCGGGATAGCCGGCATAGCCGCCGATCGACGAGAAGTTCAGGATGCGGCCCGAGCGCTGGCGGCGCATATGGG
>Ga0209025_1003709_pt1 | contig 14041 bp, 10 predicted proteins | sample AraplaMF_Col_mLB_FD_184256 | JGI IMG/M metagenome (GOLD analysis project Ga0209025, IMG submission 184256) | Arabidopsis root microbial communities from the University of North Carolina, USA - plate scrape MF_Col_mLB (SPAdes) (version 2) | ecosystem: Host-associated > Plants > Roots > Endosphere... | reverse complement strand
CCATGATTGAATTTGCTGGACTTGGCGTAGCAATGGGAAATGCTCCTGAAGATATTAAAGAAAAAGCCAACCACGTAACAGATACAAACATGAACGACGGTGTGGCAAAAGTTGTGGAAGAATTTATTTTAAAACCTGTTAGCATTTCATAAGACAAAAAAAGCAGCTCGCATGACACGAGCTGCTTTTTTGTTTTGATTTTATACTCCTAAAAGTTTCATAAGAAGCGTAGCTAAAATAACTGTGGAAGCGCCTCCAAGTCTTGTTGCTACTTGAGCAAATGGCATAAGTGACATACGGTTGGAAGCTGATAAAATCGCTACGTCTCCCGTACCTCCTAAACCGCTGTGACAGCCGGTTACAATTGCAGCGTCTACAGGATGCATTTTCATCATTTTGCCTACAAAATAACCCGTTGCTACCATAGCAATAACAACTGCTGCACATACGACTACATAACCTGGTGTAACAATTTTCACTACATCTTCAAGAGGGATATACAAAATTCCTAGCCCTACCATTAACGGCCATGTTAAGCTCGTAGAAATGAATTTGTACATATGATAAGCACCTTGCTCCATTTTAGCAGGCATTACTTGTAAACATTTGACTAGCGTTGCCGCTACGATCATTAAAACTGGACCTGGAATTCCTAAAAACTTATGTGCTAAGCCTCCGAAAATAAAGAAACTACATGCAATTAAAAGACCTGCGCCCATTAACGAAAAATCTACTGGTTTCTTGATATTTGTATCTTCTGAGATGCCATCTCCGCCTTTTGTCTTCACAAGAACTCCATTGCCTGTTAATTCTGGCTTTTTCTCTCCTAGACGTTTCATTAAGCCAGCACATACGATAGCAACGATGTTTCCAATAACAGCAGCTGGAATCATTTGCGACACAAAAGATTCTGCTGAACTACCTAAAATTTGAGAATAAGCAAGTGAAAGCGGTAAAATACCTTCACCAATCCCTCCTCCAATAATTGGTACAACAATATAGAAAAATGTATGTTTTGCGCCGTAACCAAATAACATCCCAACAGCTACGCCTGCAGCTACAGCAGCTAGCGTACCTAATACAAGCGGTACGAACATACGTGTAAAGCCTTGAATTAAAACTTTACGGTTCATACCAAGAATACTTCCGGCTACTAAACAAGAAATATAAAGGTATAAAAAGTTTGATGTTTTCATCAAAGTTGTTACCGCTTCCATAGACGCGGGATTTAAAACATTATAAAAAACTAATACGGAAGGTACAAGCAGTGATAAAATAGCTGGTCCGCCAATATCTTTTAAAATCGGAATTTTTAATCCTAAATCACCAAGCAGCATTCCCATTACCATAATAATCGCAAATCCGCCAATCATATCTGGAGGAAGCTCGTTGTAAACGGCCGCTCCATATACAATTAATGCAAGTAAAACGTATAGCGGCAGAGGAATAACTCCTACTTTAATATTGTTGAGTCGGTTCCAAAAACCCTTATTTTCAGGCTGTGAATCCTGAGTAAACGTTTCCAATTTACGTGCTGTATTCATCTCATAACCCCCTGTGGTTCTAATATAGAGAATCATACACAAGTTTTAAAAAACTATATACGTTATGTAACTTAAGAATTCTTTTTGTAACTAAAAAAAGCACAGCTTCTTTTTTCAGAAGCTGTGCTTTTTCTATCTAAAAATTAAGCATTTACTGTTTCTAAAGCTTTAATTTCTTTGTATGTTGGTTCCCACATTGCTGCTTTTACTGCCGCTTTAATATCTGATGGAACTTCTTTTGCAACGCCATCTTTAATTGCTGCGTTAGCAACCGCTAAAGCAACGTTATATGATACTTCACGTAATTCTTCTACGCGTGGTAGTAATGAAGCGCCTGGTTTGCTGCTGTCTACCATCTCAGCTACAGCGTGTGCACATGCTGCGAACATGCTGTCTGTAATAACTTCTGCTTTTACCACGATTGATCCAAGACCAAGACCTGGGAAGACAAAAGCATTATTAGATTGACCAATTTCATATTCTACACCATCGTAGTTAACTGGTTCAAATGGACTGCCAGTTGCTACAAGTGCTTTTCCTTCTGTCCAATTTAATAGATTTTCAGGAGTAGCTTCCGCAAGCGGAGTCGGATTTGACATTGGTAAAATAGCTGGGCGTTCTACATGCTTCGCCATTTCTTTTACGATTTCTTCTGAGAATGCACCTGCTACACCAGACGTACCAATTAAGATTGTCGGCTTAACTTGTCTGACAACTTCTAAAAGAGAAATTTTGTCTTCTTCACGGTTCCAGTCCTTCACTTCTTCTGCTTTTCGTGCATAAGGCGTTTGGAAACCTAATAAGTCGTCCATGTCATCTGTTAAAAGGCCTCGGAAATCGACTGCCCAGAAGTTTTTGTATGCTTCATCTTCTGTGATCCCGTCTAATACCATTGCATCACGTACTTGATCTGCAATACCGATACCTGCTGTACCTGGTCCAAAGATTAAAACACGGTGGTCACGAAGTGGCATTTTAGACACTTGAACTGCTGAGAAAATAGCGGCAAGCGTTACGGCACCTGTTCCTTGAATATCATCATTAAACGTTAGAATTTCTTTTCCGTACTTGTTAATAATGTTACGAGCATTTACATTACCGAAATCTTCCCAGTGTAACAGTGCATTAGGGAATATTTCAAGGGATTTTGAAATGAATTGATCTACGAAATGATCATAGCGCTCACCGCGGATACGTTCATGACGGTTTCCGATATATAAAGGATCATTTAATAATTTTTCATTGTTTGTTCCTACATCAAGAACAACTGGAAGTACTCTGCTTGGATCGATTCCTGCTGCAGCTGTGTACACGGCTAATTTACCGATAGCAATATTAATACCACCCACGCCCCAGTCACCAATTCCTAAAATACTTTCTGAATCTGTAATAACCATTAAATCAATGTCTTCACTATTTGCATCGATATTTTTAAGAGCTTCTTCAATGCCTTCTACATTATCGATTGACAAGTATACGCCACCCGGACGGCGATATTCATGGCTGTATTCTTGGATTGCTTGTCCAACTGTTGGTGTATAAACAACCGGAAGCATTTCTTTTAAGTGATCTTGCAATAAACGATAGAATAATACAGCATTACGGTTCTGTAAATCGTTTAAATACACATTCTTACCAAGGTTATCTGCCTGAGCTAAAAATTGCTCATATGCACGTTTTGCCTGCTCATCTAAAGTTAAAGTCATTGGAGGAAGTAAACCTTCTAATCCTAACGTTTTACGCTCTTCTTTTGTAAAAGCTACTCCTTTGTTTAACATTGGAGCTCCTAAAATTTCTTTCCCACGTAAAGTCGTTTCAATTGTTTCATTATCTGCAAAAAATACGTTGCGCATACGACTATCTTCCTTTCTGTAGACTTGTATGACAAGCATACAAGTTGGTTAGGTTTAAGTAATTGATACCTTATATGGATATTACTCATATTATTCAAATGTCCGTTAACTTTTTATGAATAGCTTGCTAATTCATTTGACAATAGTATATTTTATGCCTATCTATTTCTGCTGTCAACTATTTTAGTAGAGCAATTTTTTAGTTATAAAGAGGTAGAAATTTCTGAATTTAATATCTTTTATCAATTTTCTTTTTATATAGGTACTAAGAACCCTCTTTGTTCTATTCATCTCTTTTTGAAAGCTAAAATAATCCTTTAATATGGAAAAAATGTTTAATTATAAAAAATTTATTTTGAAATAATTTTAGTTTGCCTATAAAAGAATATTTTTTATTTTTTTGTCTATGCTGATTAGTGAATTACTATGAATATTCTTTCCTTTCTATCTATACATATAAACTACATAGTTCTTTTTTATAATAATGGAGGTCATTGTATGTTAAAACCAGATACAGCTATTATTTTTGGATTTCTTATCGAAGAAGCGGCCAGTCGATTAGACGATCAAGAAATTAAAGAAATTGCGGCTAAAGAGCTAGAAAATGGAGAATTGGTGTTTGAAGAAGCCAATTATTTTTATAAACGCTTTTTTATCCCTGCTTCTTCTGAATTAAGACAAGCTCTTCGCCGAGAGGTGTTATCGCTTCATTTAACATTAAATCAAATCAAAAATGCTCATGGCAACGGATCCATGTCTAAGATTGCTCATATGCATCAAATTATTGCAGAAACTGAAAAATCAACAAACGAACTTAACAGACTTTTAAATCTTGCGTTCTATGAGGGTGAGGACGATCAGACCTACGCCTCCTTCATGAATATTTTTTCAAATAAATCATAAAAAAACCGTCCTTACGGACGGTTTTTCTTATTGAACACCTTTCATTAAACGCTGAATTTTTGGCGAAATCATTAGCACGATTACTCCTAAAATAACCGACACTCCGCCCAATGCAGCAAAATAAACAACCTGCGAAATGTTTTCATAGTATTGAACAAGCTGAGCATTGATTGCCTGCGCCGCTGCGCTTGTTAAGAACCATAAACTCATCGTTTGAGCAGAAAACGCTGCAGGTGCTAGTTTTGTTGTAGTTGATAAGCCTACTGGTGATAAACAAAGCTCTCCAACTACAACTAAGAAGAAGCTTAACACTAGCCATAGCGGGCTCGCTAACGTTTCATTTCCATGAATACTAGCTGGAATAACCATGACAAGGAAAGAAAGCCCTGCAAACAATAGTCCTAATGAAAATTTCTTTGGTGTAGAAGGCTGTCTGTTTCCTAATTTCACCCAAATCGCTGCAAAAACTGGAGCAAATATAATAATGAATAACGGATTTAACGATTGGAACCAGCCAACTGGAATTTTAAAGCCGCCATACGTTAGCTGTGTATGATCTTTTGCATACGTTGCTAAAATTGTTGACCCCTGCTCTTGAATTGCCCAGAACATTACTCCAGAAATAAAAAGAGGGATATAAGCCAATACGCGTGAACGCTCATCAGCTGTTGTCTTGGGACTCTTATACATAACCACAAAGTAAATAATAGGAATAACAATCGCTAAAATACTTACAAATAAAATAACGCCTTCAACTGTTAAAATACCTGCTAAAGAAGTCAGTACAATAAAGATAGCAAGTACAACTACAGCAAATGCAATAGTACCAAATACTTTTTTGCGTTCTTCTGGTTTTAAAGGGTTTGGAACTTGTCTACCTGCACGACCTAAGGTTTTACCTCGTGTAGCCATAAATACAATTAGACCTAAAAGCATTCCTACTGCTGCGATTCCAAAACCTAAGTGATAATTATATTTTTCCCCTACTGTTGAAACAACTAGCGGTGCGATAAATGCACCTGCATTTACACCCATATAGAAGATACTAAATCCAGCATCTCGACGGTTATCAGTCGGGCTATACATATCACCTACAACGCTCGAAACGTTGGGTTTTAATAAACCTGTTCCAATAATAATTAAGAACATTGAAATAAACAGCGCTGTTACACCTGCTGGCAATGCAAGCACTAAATGTCCCAGCATAATAAATATACCGCCGTAAAACACCGTATTAGACGTACCTAAAATGCGGTCTGCAATCCAACCGCCAATAATTCCAGACATATAAACAAGGGAACCATAAATAGAAAAGATCGCTAAAGCGGTTCCTTGTTCCATTCCTAATCCACCGTTTGCAATTGTATCGTACATGTACAATACAAGTAGCGCACGCATTCCATAGTATGAAAAACGCTCCCAGAATTCTGTAAAGAACAAGGTAAATAACCCTTTAGGATGTCCGAAGAATCCTTTTTGAGGAACTGTTTCATACACTTTTTCTCTCTCTACCGACATATTCCTTAACCTCTCTTTCAACCGTAAACCATCATAGACAAAACTATCAAAAAATTATGATGATATAAAAAAATAGAAACAAGAAAATTTTATTCTTATAAAATGATTCTGTCAATATCAGAATTTTACAATGAGTGCATAAAATAAGGTTTTCCATTATAAAATTGCACCTATAAAAAGCTTTAAATCAAGATTTCTTTTCTTAAAATATCTTTTTGAAAATTTTTTTATACAAAACCCTTGATTATAAAGCATCTGATTATCTACTTTTCATACAAGCAGATAATATTTTTCTTTTTGGGAATTTTTTCTTTATATTAAAAAAGAGGCTTTATTATTTTTTCATTATGCTTTCCTCAACTAAAAATATACTTTTTTAAAATAATAAAATCCTCTTTAAAAATGCCTATTTTGTTATAGTAGATACTCTTTTTTCACCTATGTAATACCTTTAATATAAGTCATCCTGATTTTTTTATGTAAAAAAAAGAGATAAAAGGTTTATTTTTTACCTCTTTTTGCACTGCACCTACAATTTTACGTATTCACCGTTTACCATTTGTCCTTTGTGAAGAGGAACCACACCTTCTTCTTTAGTGTATACAATCGTTCCTCTATTAATGGTAGTTAAAACAACGCTGTTAAATACCGTCCCTTCATATATGCTGTGCTTATGTTTGAAAACCATTCCTTCTTTTGTCACTTTTTCAGTTTGATCCAGATCCACGATAACCAAATCCGCATCAGATCCTAGCAAAATGCTTCCTTTTTTAGGATATAAACCGAATCGTTTAGCTGGATTGGTTGATACAAGCTTTGAAATGCGAGAAAGAGAAATTCCTCTATTAATGGCTCCCTCACTAATCATTGCTTGCAAAGAGTACTGACCGCCTGATATTCCACCCCAGACTTTAAATAAATCATTCTGATGAGCAGTTTTTAACTCAATCGGGCAAGGAGAATGATCCGAAGAAATCATATCTACTTCTTCTGATTGAATACAAGCCCATAATTTTTCTTTTTGACTTCTGCTGCGAAGAGGAGGTGCACACTTAGCCGTTACACCAATTTCTTCAAAGTCTTCCTCTGTAAAAAGTAAATAATGCGGACAAGTTTCTAGCGTAACGTTCATTCCATTCTTCTTTGCTTCCGTAATAAGCTGCACTGCATCATAGCTGCTAATGTGTACAAAGTGAAGCGGACATCCCGTTTTTTTACCATACTCAAGCGCTTGCTTTACTGCGTTTACTTCTGCTAGAACAGGTCGCGTTTCTAAATAATCTTTAATAGCAGTTTGCTTTTGCTTCTGTTTAGCCTGTTCAAGCTTTTGTATTAAATCATTTCTTTCAGCATGCAGGGCAAGCACCTTGTTTAGTTTCGCAATCTCTTTCATTCCTTCGTATAATGTGAGGTCATCTGAGAAATCAAATTCAGAACCGGCTTCTGACATAAATGCTTTAAAACCTATTACACCCGAATGAGCCATCTTAGCTAACTCTTCTTTATTACCAGGAACCAATCCTCCCCATAGACCATAATCTACTACCGACTTTTGATCAGCCAGCGTTTTCTTTTCCCACAGCGCTGATTCTGTTACGGTAGGAGGAACGCCGTTTAATGGCATATCAAAATATGTAGTGCAGCCTCCTGCAGCCATAGATGCTGAACCGTAGTCAAACCCTTCCCAATGGTCTCGGCTCGGTTCATCAAAATGCACGTGAATATCAATCATTCCAGGCAGAACATATTTGCCTTTAGCATCTACGTATTTTTTGGCTGGTATGCTAACACCTTGCGCTATTTTTGCAATCTTTCCTTTTTTAATACCTATATCTGCTTTTACTATTTGGTCTTCTAATACGACCGAGCCATCCCGAATAATTAAATCGTACATGTTATCAAACTCCCCTTTATTTAACTACTCCATCTTCTTATTAAACGAAGCAGTCTGCTATTGTTCTATCATGCACTGTTTCCTTTAAAAAGTCTTTATCCTTGTAAAGAAACCTAACACAGGCACTCATTATTACGTCAGTTAATATAACTGAATTATCTAAGTTTTTCACTCGCCATTTTGTCTAAACTTTTCTTTTTTATTTGGTCACTTTCACTAAATAAAAAGAGATTGAGACATAACTAAATCACCGGACAGATAGAAGCAACTGCACACATGAAGCCTACGTCCACTCTAACCATAAAAAAATCCGACCGAGTTTGATTCCCTATTAAGAATCAAACTCGGTCGGATCTTCCTTCAACTAATTTTGCCACAGCCTCTTTTAACTCTTTTTCACTTTTTGTGACATTGGCAACCTTACTGTAAATGTACTTCCTTTTTCTTGTTCACTTTCTACATCAATTTTCCCTTTATGTGTTTCTACGATCCATTTAGCGATGGCTAGGCCTAGCCCATGACCTCCCATTTGACGAGATCGCGATTTGTCAGCACGATAAAAGCGGTCAAAAATCCGATCCTTTTCGTCAGGATGAATTCCAACTCCTGTATCCCGTACTTTTAATATACATTCACTCCCATGCTGAACCACTTGAATGTTTACACTTCCATGAGGAGTCGTATATTTAATCGCATTATCTAACAAAATGTAAATCAGCTGAGTTAGACGCTCTTGATCTCCAGTTACAACTAGTTTTTCCGGCGTATCCAGCTGCAAATCAATATGTTTAGAAATCGCTAGGGTTTCAACGGATTCCATTACCTTTTGCACCGCGTCTGTAATATCAAAGGGCATCATTGCTTTTTCTACTTTATTAGAGTCTGAGCGTGCAAGCGTAAGCAAATCACTGACGAGACTCGTCATGCGCTTCACTTCAGCCTTCATATTATTGATTAATTTTTTAGAAAAAGGATCTTCTGTTACTTCCTCCTGCATTTCTAAAGCGTTGATAGAAGAAAGCATAACGCTAAGCGGCGTTCTTAACTCATGGGACGCATCCGCCACAAACTCTTTTTGCTTTTGGAAAGCTGTTTCAATTGGGACCATCGCACGTTTTGACATTAAGCGGCTGATATAAATGGCTACTCCTACAAACAGTACGGTAAGGCTCAGCATAATAATGAGGAGCCACTTTAACAGCTGATAAAGAAACGAAACGTCTTTTCCAATATAAAGCATCCCTAAAAATTGGCCTTTATAAAAAATAGGTTCCCCCGCCATCATTAAATCAATATCTATTTTGCCTTCTCCGTTTTGCCCTTTTACTCCTTCAATGTGTTCAAAACTAGGACGTGGGGCTTTTATTCGTTCTTTTCGCACCTCATTTTCAATAGGGATCCATCCATCAATTAAATCTAACAAGTTAGAGCGAAGACGCTCACTCGCTTCGTTGCCCATAATAAGGTCCCCTTCAGGACTGATGACATAATAAAAAAACTGATCTTCACCGGCTACGACAATGTTTTTGTACTCTTCTTTCGACTGTTGATTCGAGCTGTTTACCGCTTGTTTAATTAAGATGCTTTGGACAATTCGAGACTCTTGTTTTAACATGCTATTTAAGTTTTGCTGCTGACTGTTGGATACAACCACATACACCAATGCATAAACAATAAATACGAATAAAAGCAGAAACAGCATTAGCAATGCGCTGTATCGGAATGTTAAACGATTTTGCGTCTGGCTGAATAAATCTTGCTTTACTTTTTGTTTTACTTTCTGTTTAGCCCTCGTAAGAAGTTTAGCTTTCAATTTTGTAGCCTACTCCACGAATGCTTTGAATAAGATCTTGTTTGTTGAATTTCTCTAGTTTTTTCCGCAAAAGTTTAACCGTCGCATCAATCGTTTTAATCGAAACATCTGATTCATATCCCCATACCCTGTCTAAAATAATATCTCGAGAAAGAACTTGTCCTTTGTTTTTTACTAAAAAATCTAGCAGTTGAAATTCACGAGGACTTAATTGAATAAACTCCTCGTCAAACTGCACGGTTTGACTTGCCCTTTTTAATATCATGCTGGCAATCTCTACTTCTTCTTCTAAGATTGGTGCATAATTACGACGAGCCAAAGCGCGAAGCCTTGCAAGCAGCTCGTCAATTTCAAATGGCTTAATAACGTAATCATCCGCTCCCGCATCTAAGCCTTGTATACGATCTTGAACCGCATCTTTTGCTGTTAACATAAGAATAGCTCCGGCGTATCCTTCTTTTCTTAGACGTTTACATACATCGATTCCGTCTCCATTGGGCATCATCCAGTCAAGAATTAACACATCATAATGCGCTTCAGATGCATAATCATATGCATCATTCCCTTCCGTCACCCATTCGACGTTATATCCTCCTTTTTTCTTCAGCATATAACTAACTAATTCACCTAGCTGCAAATCATCTTCTGCTAGCAGTACGTTCATTCTGCGTAACTCCTTCCTTCATTTGATACATTTCCCTGCATCCTTTTGTTTACTTTATTATACAAAAAGAATCAGCAGAAACAAGCTGCCTCTACTGATCACTTTTCATTTTGATTTTCCCTACCTGTATTAAGAATGGGCGCCAACTGCTGTTCAGCAGTTCGCGTCTTTTGTACTTTTATGAATGACTAACGATTTGATTTGAGTATGAAGGATTTGATCCATTAACAGTTTCTGTGACCTTTACAACACGCCGGCATATTTCAGCTCGTACACCTCTGTGCTTCAATTGTTCGACGATTTTTTCTAATTTGCTATAAGACGCTGTTTGTTTCATATCCATCCCCTCATTTCGTTAAGGTATTATTTATGAATCAAGTTTGTTTGTAATATCATACTTTTTCTTTAGCTTTTGTAACCATGTTGGATACTCTGTTTGGTATTTTTGATCAAGCAGCGTTTGCTTAATTTTTGCTTTGCTGTTTTCATATGTTGCTTTTTGCGCTTCTTTTTTGCCTGTTACTTTAATAATGTGATAACCGTATTCTGTTTTAACAGGATCACTTACTTCATTTACCTTCATAGAAAATGCTTTGTTGGCAAAAGCTTCGACCATATCACCTTTTTTGAAGTATCCAAGGTCTCCGCCATTCGATTTAGAAGCTGTATCTGTTGAATATTCTTTTGCTAGCTTCGCAAAATCTTCTCCTTTATCAAGCTTTTCCTTTACTTCTTTTGCTGTTTTTTCGTCTGCTACTAAGATGTGGCTAGCTTTCACCTGTGCTTCTGTAGCTAATGAATCTTTATTTTGATTAAAGTACGATTTCATTTCACTATCTTTAATATTAATAGTCGACTCGACCATTTTTTTTGCTTCAATATTCGTCTTTAAATCTTTTTTCAGCTCTGACAATTTTACACCGCTAGATGCTAATGCTTGATTTAGTGCATCTTCTCCACCGTACTGACTTTTAAGGTTTTCTAATTCAGCATTAATTTCTTTATCGGTTACTTTAATATTTTGTTTAGCTGCTTCTTTTGAAATGACTTTTTGTTCGATTAGTGAATCAAGGACGCTTGATCCTCCTTGAGCAAGAAGAGCATCGTACAGCTGATCTTTTGTGATTTTTTCATCACCAACGGTAGCAACTACCTTTGATTTATTCATTGCTACGGCACCAATAGCTACTGCAGCAATAATGACAACGGCTGCAATAATCATAATTATTTTGTTTTTAGACATCGTTAAACTCCTTTTCCATTTCTCATTACTTACCTAAACTTAAACTTTTGCGCCTTGGTAACGGTTTAAGTTCAATTAAAGGTCTTGCAATAGTAGATACGTATTTACTCGACAACAACCACGCCACTCCACAAGCTCCAATTAGAAGGATACTGTATCCTTGTACACTTTCTATCCAGTCTCCAAAAGAAGATAGGCGAATATATTTAATCAGAAACCCATGTAGCAAATATACATAAAAGGTTTGAGCACCTCGAGATGTAAAGGACATCGTTTGTGTAGGGATCAAAGCTAGAAAGGAAATAGTCATTGCTAAGCTGATGCTATAAAATAGCGCACGAATGGTCATTCCCTCTAATTGATTTACACCTAAAGAAGCATAAGATTTTGAACCAAATAGCCACTCTTTCTCAAAATCCGGTACTATATACTGGATCCATAGAGCAATAATCAGCAAAGTGCCTCCAGCTACTTTCTTACAAGAAACAGACGTCAACTTTTTAAAATGTTCTTTTTTCATATAAAACCCTGCTAAGAAGAAGGGAAAGAACACAAAGGTTCTAGAAAGGCTTAACGTTGTTTCCAGCGGTTCACATAAGCCAATCATAATTCCTAAAACTGCCGCCACGGCTAAAGGATATTTGATTTTTGTAAAAATGAACAACATGGCGTTCCAACAAAATAAACTCAACAAAAACCATAGTGACCAAGCTGGCTGAAACACTGAAACTTCGAATGACGATTCATCATACAGCTTATAATCATATACCGCATAGATAAGTTGAAAAATAATATAAGGAAGTAATACTTTCTTCGCCATCTTCCACATGTATCCTTTTTTTCGGTATCCCTTTGCAAAATAGCCGCTTATTAAAATAAACGCTGGCATATGAAAGGTGTAAATAAATATGTATAACGTTCGTAGCCACTGTTCATCATTGATGAAGGGAGTTAACAAATGGCCAAACACTACTAATACAATTAAGATAAACTTTACGTTATCAAAATACGCATCCCGCTTAGCCATTTTACCTCCTCCTTTCTTTCGCGTTCTACGAATCTGTACGACGTGCTGCTGCGAATATCTTTTCTTTACATTCCTTACTATACATAGTAAAAATGAAAAAACAGTGAAAACCTTGCTTATTTCTATTTTTAAATAAGGCGCGGCTAAATAAGTTTGACAAATGGCTCCTCTTTCTCTACTATATAGATACGCACCCTATCCAATTCAATTTCGCTTGTTGCGGGACACTTAACCAGTACGGATGGATAGGGTGTTTTTGTATGCAAAAAAAGCAGAAGACCTAGGTCTTCTGCTTTTTATTTTGCTATAGGCTGATTTTCGTTTTTTCCGTTTGCTTTTTTACTTTTTAAATAATAAAACAAGTAACAAAAAAGGACAAACGGGATACCGCAGTATAATGCAATGCGCTGACTCTTATCAAAAGCCAGTCCTACACAAGCAGCAAAACATAACACGAATGCTAAAATAGGAACGAGAGGATATAAAGGTGCTTTGTAAACAAGCTTTGATACATCATTTCCTTCTTTAATATAGCGTTTTCTGAACATAAAATGAGAAGCTGCAATAGCCATCCATACAGCTACCACCGCAAATCCAGAAATAGAAACTAATACTAAGTAAACAGTTGTTGGTGCAACTACGCTTGACAGCAAGGACAGACATGCCACTCCCATGCTGATAAGTAACGAATTAAATGGAACTCCTTTAGACGTTACTTTCCCTAACCAAGTGCTGACCATTTTTTGATCAGATAATGACCATAGCATTCTCGAACATGCGTATAATCCTGCATTAGCGTTTGATAATAAAGCTGTTAAAATAACCAAGTTCATGATATCTGCTGCGTAAGGAATACCTATTTGATCGAATACCGTTACAAAAGGACTTTCTAACACTCCTGCTTGTTTCCATGAAATCAATCCAGATAGTACAAACATGGCGCCAATAAAAAAGAAGAACGTACGCCAAATGATATTTTTAATTGCGCGAGGTATGTTCTTTTCCGGATCCTCTGTTTCCCCCGCCGTAATACCAATTAATTCTGTTCCCGAAAAAGCAAAGCTAACAGAAACCATCGTAATTAATACAGGCATAAGTCCATTTGGAAATAAACCGCCCTCTCCTGTAAAATGAGAAAGCATCGGCGCTTTTTCATGACCGCTAAGAGGAATGAATCCAAACATCGCTGCTGCGCCTAAAATAATAAATACAATAATCGTTAATACTTTAATACTTGAAAACCAAAATTCTGTTTCGCCGAAAAAACGTACAGATGTTGCATTTAAACCAAATAATAAAAGGGCAAACAGCGCGCTCCATATCCAAACCGAAACGTCAGGAAACCATCTTTGCATAAGCAATCCAGACGCTGTAAACTCCGAACCGACAGATACCACCCAAGTCAGCCAGTAGAGCCAGCCAACCGCAAAACCAGTTCCCGGCCCGATAAACTTCGTAGCGTATACTTGAAATGATCCTGACACAGGCATTGCTACGCTTAGTTCCCCTAGACATATCATGACTAAATACATAATTAATCCACCGATTAAATAAGCAAGGAGTGTTCCCCCAGGACCTGCTG
>Ga0209025_1003706_pt1 | contig 14043 bp, 19 predicted proteins | sample AraplaMF_Col_mLB_FD_184256 | JGI IMG/M metagenome (GOLD analysis project Ga0209025, IMG submission 184256) | Arabidopsis root microbial communities from the University of North Carolina, USA - plate scrape MF_Col_mLB (SPAdes) (version 2) | ecosystem: Host-associated > Plants > Roots > Endosphere... | reverse complement strand
GTTGCTCTGGCCGAAGTTGCCGTACAGGCCGGACGACGAGGTGGTCATGACGATGCGGCCGTATTTCTGCTCGTTCATTTGCGCCCAGACGGCCTTGGTGCAGTTCACGGCGCCCATCAGGTGCACGTCCACCACCAGCCTAAAATCGGCGAGCTCCATCTTGGCGAAGCTCTTGTCGCGCAGGATGCCGGCATTGTTGACCAGGATATCGATCCGGCCCCAGGCGTCCACGGCCTGCTGCACCATGGCCTGCACCGCGTCAAAGTCGGTCACCGAGGCGCCATTGGCCATCGCCTCGCCGCCGGCGGCCTTGATCTCGTCCACCACCGTCTGCGCCGCGCTCACCGACGCGCCGGAGCCGTCGCTCGCGCTGCCCAGGTCGTTCACGACCACCCGGGCGCCGCGTGCCGCCAGGGCCAGCGCATGCTGGCGGCCCAGGCCGCCGCCGGCGCCGGTCACGATGGCCACGCGGCCCTTGAAGTCGATGGTGCTGTTGCTCATGTGTCTCTCGCTGCTTAGCTGGGGAATAGGATGTGCCGGCCGTTGCGGCCGGTGGCGTTTTACCCCAGAAAAGCGTTCCGGGCCGATTCGCCGGCCGGGAGCTCAGTCACCCGCGTGACGCAGGGTCTCGCAATAGGCGACCAGCTGGTCGAGTTCGGCCGACTTGTCGAAGAAGGCATCGGCACCCAGTTGCGCCGAGCGTTGGCGCATATCGGCCGTGGCGTAGTTGCTCAGCACCACCACCTTCTGCCGGGCCTTGCGGTTGCGGCAGGCCTTGATCACGCCCAGTCCGTTGCCGCGCTCCAGGAACAGGTCGACGATGGTCAGGTCCCAGTCGTCCCGGTGCTGGCGCAGCCAGCGGACGGCCTCTTCCTCGCTGCTGGCGCAGGCCACCACGTTGGCATCGGCCACGTCGTGAAGAAACCCGACGAGGTTTTCACGAATGAGGGTGCTGTCCTCGACAAGATAGGCCTTGAAAGTCATACCGGAACATCCGGCCACTCCGGCGGCCGGAACTCGAATCTGCTGAAGCTGAAGCTGGGCGGGTGCATGCCCCCCATGGTCTCCACGACAGCCGCGCCCGTGGTGGGTCATGCAGGCCAATGCCTGTAGGCCATCAGCCTCCGCAGCTGTCGTCGGGTAGACCGTGCCGCAGTGAGACGCGCAGGGCAGCGGGAAGCAGGCTCAGGCCGCGACGGCCATGCGGCCCCGGCCAAGCCCCAGGCGCGCGGGCGAGACGTACTGCTCTCGGTAGATCTCGAACGGCATGGTGTCCGCGGCCTCGATGCGCTTCTGCTCCTGGATCGATTCCTCGGTCATGCGCTCGAACGCGGCCTGCTGCTCGGCCGAGAACGGCAGCGACAGCAGCGTGGCGCGGGTTTGCTCCGACTGCGCCCGCACGAAGCCGATGAAGGAATTGGCGTGCCCCTGCTCGATCGCGGCCAACACGCGTGCGGACGGCAGGCTGTCGGGGTTCTGCAATGCGGAAAGCGCAGCGCGCACCGCCTTGGTGTGCTGCGTGCCGCCATTGGCAGCGTCGAGCGCCGCGGCAATCGGCAGGCACTGCTCGGCCAGTTCCACGCCCCAATCGGTCAACGGCACTTCGCGGCCGCCCCGCAGGAGCTTGAGGCCCGGCTCGCGTCCGCACGCGGCCGTGAGGTGCTGGTTGTGCGCGAGCTCGGCAATTTCCTGCGGCGTGTCGACCGGGCTGTCGCTGAGCAGGCACTGCAGCAGGAAGACATCGAGAAAGCGCATCGTCTGCGCATTGATGCCCACCGGCTCGAAGGGATCGAGGTCCATCAGCCGCACCTCGACGTACTCGACGCCGCGCTCCCGCAACGCATGCAGCGGACGCTCACCGGGGTTGATCACGCGCTTGGGGCGGATGGTGCCGTAGAACTCGTTCTCGATCTGAAGCAGGCTGGTGGCCAGCTGGTTGTAGTCGCCACCGAGGTTCTGGATGCCGATGGCCTCGTATGCGGGCCAGGGCCGCGTGAGCGCGTCCTGCAGCGAGGCGGCGTAGCCTTCGAGGCTGTTGTAGCTCACGGCCAGCGACGCCTGCGCGTCGCTCTGGTAGCCGAGGCGGCCCATGCGCAAGGACGTGCCGTGCGGCATGAACATGCTGCCGTCGCCCAGCGGCTGGAGCTCGTGTGGACGGCCCGCGACAAAGCTCGAACACAGCGCCGGCGAAGCGCCGAACAGGTACAGCAGCAGGAAGGCGTGGCGCCGGAAATTGCGAATGAGCGCGAAATACTGTTCGCTCGACACGTCGGGCAGCGACCAGTTGTAGTGAATGCCCGAGATGGTCTGCATGCGCCGGCCGTAGCGGTGGCTCAGGCCCATGCGGTAGACGCTCTTGGCGCGCCCGACGTTCGAGGAGCCGTACCGCCCGATCGGAATGGTTTCGTCGGTTGGCAGGCCGCAAGGCATGCTCGACACCCAAAGCCGCTCGTCCCCGAGCGAATCGAGCACGCGGTAGGTGAACTGGTGCACGCGGGTCAGTTCCTCGAGCGCCGACTCGACACCCGCATGCACGCCCGTGATGAGTTCCAGCTGCGACTCGCTGAAGTCGGTGGTGATGTGCGGGTGGGTCAGTGCCGAGCCCAGGGCGATCGGGTGCGGCGTGAGCGCGAGTTTGCCGTCCGGGAGCGCGCGCAGGCTTTCCTTCTCGATGCCGCGGCGCATTCCCTTCAACCGCGCGGTCGGGATTGCACCCAACCTCTCCTGCAATCTGCTGCTCATATTCTTATGACCCGTCGTTCTCTGAGGGGCTGGAAGGTAGCACGGCCACGCGGGCATTGCTGGCGCAGGGAATCCCGTCTTCCGCTATGCTGCGCGGCGCTACGGTTTTGATAGCTGCATCCATCGGTCCGCCTGCGGCCAGGATCAATGGCGAAAGATCAGCCGCGCAAGGCCGACGGATCTATCTCGTCCGACTGGTAGACGGAGATCTGCGGCGCGCCGTCCGCCATGGCGGACAGCGCCTTGCCGAACGCGCGGGAAGCCTCGACGCGAAAGTGCGCCTTCAGCGCCGCCATGTCGCTCCAGCGTTCGACGAAGCTGAGCCGCAGCGGCTGCTGCACGTCGGCGCTGACCTCGTGCGAGATGCAGCCGGGCTCGGTGCGCGATCGCAGAACATGCTCCACGCTGATGGCCAGCATCGCCTGCAGGGTTTCGGGTTTTGCCATGGCGTGTCCAATGACGAGGATCATCTTGTTGTCTCCTTCTTTGTCGCGAATGCGCGAAGGCGCCGAATGCGTCAGGAAGCCAGCGCGCGCAGCAGAAACCGGTTGAGGTCGGCAATTTCTTCCATGCAGACCGAGTGCGCCATCGTGTATTCGTGCCATTCGACCGGATGGCCGAGCGCGATGAGCGCGTCGCGTGATTGCAGCGCCCGCTCGAGCGGCACCACCGGGTCCTGCCGGCCATGCGCCAGGAAGACCGGCGTCTCGTGGTTGGCGGCGTGCCGTTCGGCCGCGGTGGTGGCCGCAATCGGCAGATAGCCGGACAGCCCGACGATGCCCGCCAGCCGTTCGGTGTGGCGCAGGCCGGTCATCAACGCCATGGCACAGCCCTGCGAAAAACCGGCCACGACGATGCGGCCGGCCGCGATGCCGCGGGTCTTCTCGTTGGCAATGAGCGCCTCGATGGTGGCCTGCGAGCGCCGCAGACCCGCCTCGTCCTCGCGAGCGGCCAGGTCGGCCACGGCAATGTCGTACCAGGCCGGCATCTGGTAGCCGCCGTTGATGGTGACAGGGATCACCGGCGCATTGGGGAATACAAAGCGGACCGGGCCTACGCTCGACAGGTCGAGTTCATTGGCAATCGGCACGAAGTCGTTTCCATCGGCGCCCAGGCCGTGCATCACGATGATCGTGGCGGTGGGATGAGGCGCAGTTTCGATTTCGATCGGGGGGCGGGACATGGTCGGTAGAAGGTATTCAAGGACGCGGAAAAGCAGACCTTAGCGCATTCGGACCAGGCGGGGCGCCGCTTCACGGAATGCAACACAATGGCGGTACCTCGAAGAAGCCATGAGCCTGCATCCGAAGCCCCCTCCCGACGCCGCGGCGCAAAACAGCGAAACCCTGCTGCGCAAGAGCGGCCTGCGCGTGACGCGCGCTGCGCAAACGGTGCTGGAACTGCTCGCACGTGCTTCCCAGCCGCTCACGCACGACGACGTGGTGGCCGCCTACACCGCCAACGCCGGCGAAGTGCCCGACCGGGTGACCGTCTACCGCGTGCTCGACCGCCTGGTCGAAGCGGGCCTGTGCGACCGGCGCGTGGGCGCGGACCGCGTCAATCGCTTCTCGCGGCACGTGGAAGCGGCTTCGGGCAACATCTTCGAATGCGACCTGTGCCACAAGGTGTTGGCCTTGCCCGCCGATCCCGGGCTGCCCAAGGTGATGAGCCGCCTGGGCCGGGAGCTACGCAAGCAAGGCATCGACACCCGCCGCACCGCGCTCACGCTGCACGGCACCTGCGGGGAATGCAGGAGCTGAAAACCATGCGGCGGCGCCCGCCGGCATGAGATCTTGCGCACGATGCAACCGCCCGCCCTGCCCGTTCTCTATAGCTTTCGACGCTGCCCCTATGCCATGCGCGCGCGCCTCGCACTGGCCGCGAGCGGCGAGCGTTGCGAGCTGCGCGAGGTGGTGCTGAAGAACAAGCCTGCCGAGATGCTCGCCGCATCCGCCAAGGGCACCGTGCCCGTGCTGGTGCTGGCCGATGCCACGGTGCTGGAACAAAGCCTGGACATCATGCTGTGGGCCCTCGGCCGCAACGATCCGCTGCGATGGCTGGAGCCCGACGCCGGCAAGCTCGACGACATGCTCATGCTGGTGACTGCGTGCGACGACCACTTCAAGCCGCAGTTGGACCGCTACAAATATCCGGGCCGTTTTGCTGATTCTTCCGCCGGCGCGCGCGAGCGGGGTGCGCAGTTCCTGCTGCAGCTGGAGGCACGACTCGCCGGCTCCGGCCAGCTTTTCGGCGCACGGGCCTCGCTGGCGGATGCAGCGGTCATGCCGTTCGTGCGGCAGTTCTCGATGGTCGAACCCGCATGGTTCGAAAGCCAGCCCTGGCCCTTGTTGCGCGGCTGGCTCGCGGACTGGACCGCGTCGCCGATGTTCGAGCGCGCGATGTGGAAGTACGCGCCGTGGATCCCGGGCGAAACCGGCGCCGTCTACCCGCCCGCCTGATCAGCCGAAGTTCGGCGCCCGCCGCTCGCGCAGCGAGGCCACGCCCTCGCGCACGTCGGCGCCTGCAAAGCCCATGAACTCCAACGCCAGCGAGGCATCGAAGGTCGGCCCGGCCTGTCGCAGCCAGTTGTTGAGCGCGTACTTGGTAAGGCGGATCGCACTCTGGCTGCCGGCCGCGAGCCGGTCGGCCAGTTCGTAGGCACGCGGCAGCAGGTCGGCCTCGTCCACCGCGAGCGACACCAGGCCGATGCGCTCGGCCTCCTCGCCGCTCACCGGCTCGCATAGCAGCAGGTGGTACTTGGCCTTGGCCATGCCGCACAGGAGCGGCCAGACGATGGCTGCGTGGTCGCCCGCCGTCACGCCCAGGCGCGTGTGGCCGTCGACGATCTTCGCGCCCTTGCTCGCGATGGAAATATCGGCGAGCAGCCCCGCCACCAGCCCCGCGCCCACGGCCGGGCCGTGCATGGCGCTCACGATGGGCTTGTCGCAGTTGATGATGTTGTAGACGAGGTCGCGCGCCTCTTTCCAGACGCGCTGGCGCACCGCGTCGTCGGTGGTCATGTCCTGCACCATGGCCAGGTCGCCGCCGCCCGAGAAGCCCATGCCCTCGCCCCGCAGCACCGCGCAGCGCACGGTGTCGTCGGCCGACACGTCGCGCCAGATCTCCGCGAGCTCCCTGTGGCCGTCGTGGCCTGCGGTGGGCAGCTTGCCGTTGGTCGCGCGCATCCGGATGTCCAGCACCGCGCCGTTCGCACCGCGGCGCTCGATGGCAAGGGTCTGGTAGCGGGCGGCGTAGTCCATGGCGGGTTGTGTCTTTCGGCTATTTCCTGGTGGCGACTTCGCGGCAGCGCTGCACGTTCGCATCGAAGCGCGAAGGGAGCCCCGGCTCGCATTCGTCGGACGGCGCCAGCCTGCACATGCCGACCACAGCGTAGTCCATCACGGCGGCCGTGCACATCGGGTAAGCCGCGAGGTCGGGGTTGGCCGTGACCTTGAAGCCCCAGCGCTCCGAGAACTGCACCGTGCGGACCATCGCGCCGTGGAAGAAGCTGCGGTCCTTCGCCGCGATGGCGGCCTCCATGCGCGGCAGCTCCTCGTTCAGGTAGCCGACGGCATCGAGCGGGAAGTCGGACGGATTCTGCTGAGCACCAGCCTGGGATGCGGCAAGCACGAAAGGCAACGCGGCCAGGGTGCGCAGGACGCCGTTGAGCGCGGAACGAAGGGGCGTGCGGTGAAGATGCATGGCGACGGATTTTGCAACGTTTTGAAGCACTTTTGAATGCGCCGCGATGCGCGCACGCGACGCACCGCCAACGCGCTACTTGCCCTTCTTCTGCTTGTCGAACTTTCGCCAGTACTGGAATTCGTCCTCGTGCACCTCGAGATCGATCTCCGAGATGCGCAACTGCAGACGTTCCTGCACCTCGGCCACGGCCTTGTTGTAGACCAGCGGGCCGACCTCCTCGAGGAAGAAGCCGAGCAAGGCGCCCGCGGCGATGTTGCCGATCGGCTCTTCCATGTTCTCGCGGAAATAGCGCTCGATGGACGTGATCGCCTGCTGGCGCGCTTCCTTTGAAATCTCGATGGTCATGGGTTCGGGTGCCTCAGGAGTTCGGTCGATCGATTGTGCCGGGCGCGGGCCCGGCGACGAAACTGCGCCCAGTCTCCGGGTGTGCCGTTCGCTACCATGCGCACCACACAACAACACCGGAGACAGACACATGAAGACCCGCACTGCCGCGCTCGCGGCCCTCGCGCTCGCCACCATCGCCGGCTGCACGAACATGACCCCGACCGTGCCGCAGCGCCAACTGATGCTGGTCGCCAACGACGAGAAGCAGTCGTGGAACGACGCCGGTGCCGTGATCCTCGGCCCGATGGGCCGCGACACGGTGCAGGTGCTCGACATCGGCACCGACCCGCTCGCGCCCAAGGTGCTCGGCACGCTGCAACTGGACAACACCATCGCCGGCCCGCCGACCAACCTCGCGATCACGCCGGGCGAGACGCTGGCCCTGGTGGCCAATTCGCTCAACGTCGTCGAGGAAAACGGCGTGCGCAAGCAGGTGCCCGACAACCGCCTGTTCGTGATCGACCTGACCACCACGCCGCCGAAGCTGCTCGACACGCTGCAGCTCGGCAAGCAGCCGTCGGGCCTGTCGATCAACCGTGCGGGCACGCTGGCACTGGTGGCCAACCGCGCCGACAACTCGGTGAGCGTGCTGCGCATCGCGGGCAAGAAGGTGACGCCGATCGACACCGTCGCCATGGGCGACTCGGTGGCGCACGTGCGCTTCACGCCCGACGGCAAACGCGCCCTGGCCGCGAAGTTTCCGAGCCACAAGATCGCGCTGCTCGACGTGAACGGCGAGAAGGTCAGCTACAACAAGGTCGACCTCGCGGCGGGCCTGTGGCCCTACAACGTCGACGTGACGCCCGACGGCAAGCTGGCGTTGACGGCCGACAACGGCAACTCGGGCGCGTCCGACGGGCAGGTCGACACCGTGAGCGTGATCGACATGGAAGCCGCGCCGCCGCGCGTGATCGACAAGGTCGTGGTCGGCGACGGTCCCGAAGGCCTGGCGGTGAGCCCGACCGGCAGGCATGCGGTGGCCGTGATCCTGCGCGGCAGCAACTCGGCGAAGAACGCCTACTTCTACAACCGCAACGGTTCCGTGGTGCTGCTGAAGATCGACGGCAAGAAGGTCACGCGCGCCAACGAGGTGGTGGTGCGCGGCCTGCCGGAGGGCGCGGTATGGAGCGCCGACGGCAAGTACCTCTACGTAGGCAACTTCATCGACCAGGACATCTCGATCCTGCGGCTCGACGGCGACACGCTCGTGCCCACGGGCAAGTCGGTGCCGCTGCAGGGGCATCCCGCGGCAATGCGCGGGACAATGACGCACTGATCCACTCTCCCCCGAACGAAGAAGCCATGGCGCAACCCAAACGACAACTCCGCACGCTCGAGCGCGGCATCCTCTGCCTGGTGATCGGCGCCGCCGTGCTGCTGGGGCCGCGCTTCCTGCAGGGCACGCGCTGGTTCGAGATGGTCGCTGGCGCCTACCTGGTGGGCTGGTTCGCGCTGGTGCTGGGCGCGGTGCTGGTCGTGGTCGAGCTGCTGAAGCTGGGCAGGAAGCGCCAGTAGAAAACGAAAAACCCGCCTCTCGGCGGGTTTCGTCGGAACGGCCGGGGCCCGCTCAGGCCTTCCTGCCGCGCAGCTTGCCGACCAGTTCCACCACCGCCAGCACCACCGCGCCGGCGACCAGGCCCACGCCGGCGTTCACGCCCATCGAGCCGAGCGTGCCGAACACGCCGCCCGTGGCCTTGGCCCAGTCTTCCACCGCATGGCCGACCGCCGGCACGCCGTGCACCAGGATGCCGCCGCCCACGAGGAACATGGCGGCGGTGCCCGCCACCGACAGCGCCTTCATGAGCCAGGGCGCCGCCCACAGGATGCCGCGGCCGAGAGCCTGCGATGCGGCGCTTGCGCGCTGGCTCAGGTACAGGCCCGCGTCGTCGAGCTTCACGATGCCGGCCACCAGGCCGTACACGCCGATGGTCATGATCAGCGCAATGCCGACCAGCACGCTCAGCTGCGTCAGGAAAGGCTGGCCCTGTACGGTGCCCAGCGTGATGGCGATGATTTCCGCAGAGAGGATGAAGTCGGTGCGCACCGCACCCTTGATCTTGTCCTTCTCCATCGCGACCACGTCGACCGAAGCATCGGCCACGGCCTTCTCGTGGCGCTCGGTGTCGGCGTCGTGTTCCTTCTTGTGCAGGAACTTGTGGGCGAGCTTCTCGAAGCCTTCGAAGCAGAGGAACGCGCCGCCCACCATGAGCAGCGGCGTCACGAGCCAGGGCAGCCACGTGCCGATGGCCAGCGCCGCGGGCACCAGGATGGCCTTGTTGATGAAGGAGCCCTTGCACACGGCCCAGACCACCGGGATCTCGCGTTCGGCCTTCACGCCGGTCACCTGCTGCGCATTGAGCGCGAGGTCGTCGCCCAGGACGCCGGCCGTTTTCTTGGCGGCCACTTTGGTGAGGATCGACACGTCGTCGAGAACGGTTGCGATGTCGTCGAGCAGCAGGAGAAGGCTGGTGGCCATGGAAAAAGATGGGCTGAAAATGAAGCGGCGAGCTTAGCCGCAGCCGCCAGCCGCCCTTGCAATACCCGTACGCACGAGCCCCGAACGCGGCGAGCCGCGGCCGGAATGCAAACTTTCAGGTTCTCGAATCGGGCCCCGGAGGGGCTAGAGGGCGCTCAGCGCCAGGGCCAGCACCGCGAACAGTGACGCGCCGAACAGGGCCAGTCCCACGCGGCGTCGACGGTGCGTGAGCATCCAAAGCGCCACGCCCGACAGCGACAGGAAGATCAGGCTGCCGGCCAGCGTGTCGACCAGCAGGATCCAGGGCAGCGGCATGCCGCCGCCCTTGTGCATGTTGGTGAGCGTGGCGACGAAGCCGTTGTGGGTGGTGGCCACGCCGACCGAGCGGTTGCCCTGCCAGTACTCCGCCTGCACGATTTCGTTGGGACCGCCGAAATTGAACACCCAGTGCGCGGGTTGCGTGAGCGCCGGGGCGGTCTTGTCGCTCCTGTCGGCCCAGGCAACGGGCCTGGCCGCCTCGATGCGCGTGCTGTTGGGCGGTCCGCTCATGCGCAGCGCGCCCTGCAGCCACTGGCTCATGGCCTCGGGCGTCTCCGGCACGGGGTCGGGCAGCGCCAACTGGGCGCGGGTGCGCTCCTGGGCCTGCGGCAGCTTCAGCACGTTGCGGTGGTTGAGCCAGATGCCGCTGAAACCGAACAGCAGCCCCAGCACCGCGCCCCACAGACCGAACCAGCCGTGGGTGCGGCGAATCCACTGCACCGCGGCCGTGCGGCGCTGGTGGGCGCGCACGCGCGCGGCGTGGTCGAGGGTGGTGCCTTCGGTGCTCATGCCGGGTTCAGATCACGTTGCGCTTGAGGCGGATTTCCTCGACGCGCACGGAGCCCATGGCGGTCGTCTTGGCGGTCTTCATCTCGCGCTTGAAGCCGGCGAGTTCGTGGAAGCGCAACGCGCGGTCGTTGCGAATGGGCACCCACACCGTGACGGTGGTGCAGCCTTCTTCTTCCAGGCCTTCACGGGCGGCGTCCCAGAGGGCCACGCCAACACCCTTGTCCCAGTGCTCGGGCTTGACGTAGATGGCCCAGATCTCACCGGTGGTGGGCGGGGTCTTGGGGTCGCGCGAGCGGTCGAAGCCCACGAAGCCGACGATTTCGCTGCCCAGCACGGCCACGCGAACCTGCGGTTCGCTGTACTCGATGGCTTCGCGCCACTTGGCCTCGCGCGCGGCCGGGGCCACCACGGGCAGTTCTTCTTCGGGGAGGATGCCCTGGTAGGCGGCCTTGGCGGCCAGGGCATGGACTTCGGCGACGGCCTTGGCGTCGCGCAGGGTGGCGGGGCGAACTTCGTAATCTGACATGAATGCGGGGAAATCAATGGGACCGCGTATTGTCGCCGCACCGCTAAACTGCCCGCTGCATCCGTCGTAACAACAGGAGTAACCGACATGGCCAAGGGTCAGCAACGCAGCACCAAGGAAGCGAAGAAACCGAAGAAGGACACCTCGCCGCCCAAGCCCGTCAGTACCGGCGGCATCGAGCCGGTGCGCACGATCACGACGGCGGTCATTCCCCGCGGCAAGCTCAAGAACAAGTGACGAACGACGCGCCGGCACCGGTCCCGGCTCCGGCGGCCGCCTCCGACACGCAGCCGGCAAAGCCGGCCAGGCAGGCGCAGCCGCGCAACCCGCTGCACGGGCTCACGCTGGAGGCCATCGTCACCGCGCTGGCCGACCACTACGGATGGGAGCACCTGAGCGAACTCGTTCCCATCCGTTGTTTCACGATCGACCCGAGCGTGGGCTCCAGCCTCAAGTTCCTGCGCAAGACACCGTGGGCGCGCGAGAAGGTCGAAAGCCTGTATCTCTTCATGCTGCGCGAGCAACGCCGCGAGCAGCAGCAACCACAGGGCCGGCAGCCCCTCCCATGAAGGTCCGACTCGAACCCTCGGGCCTCGACTTCGAGACCGATGCCGGCACCACCCTGCTGAAAGCCGCCGAGGCAGCCGGCATCGAACTGCCGAGTTCGTGCCGCAACGGCACCTGCCGCACCTGCATCTGCCTGCGGTTGTCCGGCGAGACCCGCCACACCATCGAATGGCCCGGCCTGAGCGCCGAGGAAAAGGCCGAAGGATGGATCCTGCCCTGCGTGGCGCAGGCGCTCGGCGATCTCTCCCTCGAGGCTCCGGGGGCGCGCTCGCTCTTCGCCGACTAGGACCGCAGGGGCTGTGCCGAGGGCGCGGCCACCACCAGCCGGTCGCGCTGCGCCAGCGAAGGGAACAGCCTGAACCAGGCGAGCGCCACCAGCATCGTGCCCACGCCGCCCACCACCACCGAGCCGACCGGCCCAAGCAATGCGGCCGTGGCGCCCGACTCGAACTCGCCCAGCTGGTTGCTCGCGCCGATGAAGATCGAATTGACCGCACTCACCCGCCCGCGCATGGCATCGGGCGTCTCGAGCTGCACCAGCGTCTGGCGGATCACCACGTTGACCATGTCGGCGCCGCCCGAAACGGCCAATGCGATCAGCGACACGATGAAGCTCTTCGAAATGCCGAAGACCACCATGCACAGCCCGAAGAGCGCGATGGCCATCAGCAGCGTGCGGCCCACGTGGCGCTCCACCGGCCGCCGCGTGAGCGCGATCGACATCACCAGCGCGCCCACGGCGGGCGCGCCGCGCAACAGGCCGAGCCCCCACGGGCCGGTGTGCAGGATGTCCTTGGCATAGATCGGCAGCAGCGCCACCGCGCCGCCGAGCAGCACGGCGAACAGGTCGAGCGAGACCGCACCGAGCACCGGCTTGCGCTTCCAGATGAAGTCGACGCCGGCGAACACCGTGCCCAGCGTGACAGGCTCGCGCGCGGCCGGTGTGTAGGCATAGCGCAGCCGCAGCACCAGGCCGCAGGCCAGGGCAAAGCAGGCCACGCTGGCGCCGTAGACCACCGCCATGCCTGCCACGAACAGCAGGCCGCCGAGCGCCGGCCCGCCGATGATCGCGCCCTGCATGCCGGCCGAGCTGAAGGCCATCGCGCGCGCCAGCATGGTTGGAGGCACCAGCAGCGGCGTGAGTGCCTGCTGCGCAGGCATCTGGAAGGCGCGCACCGCGCCCAGCACCAGCGACAGGCCCAGCAGCAGGCCGCGCGTGTCTTGCTTCTGCAGCACCGCCAGCAGCAGCACCAGCGCCACGAGGCCCTGCACGGCGAAGCACGCCGCCACGATGCGGCCGCGATGATGGCGGTCGACGATGTGCCCCGCCAGCAAGGCGAGCAGCAGCGCCGGCACGAACTGGTAAAGGCCGACGAGGCCGAGGTCCCAGGCGCTGCCGGTGAGGTCGTACATGTGCCATCCGATGGCCACCAGCAGCATCTGGGATGCGGCCGTGCCGAACAGGCGCGCCGTCCACATCTGCATGAACGGGCGCTCTCGCGTCAGGTCGGAAAAGCTGGGAGGAGAAGCGGAAACGGTAGCGGGAGAAGCCGCGGAAGGGGATACGGGAGCGGGGCCGGACATTCGCTCGAGGATATCCGAGGCTGCATGAGCGGGCCGTGAGCAGGTCTTGCGCGCCTGGGCACGCCCTGGGCGCGCTCTCTAAACTCGGCGCATCCATGACCGCCCTGCCCGAGCTGCAACCCGTTCACGACGACCCGTACCTGCTGGTGCTCGACAAGCCCGCCGGCCTGCTCTGCGTGCCCGGCCGCGGCGACGACAAGCAGGACTGCCTGAGCGCACGCGCGCAACGGCAATGGCCCGACGCGCTGATCGTGCACCGCCTCGACATGGGCACCAGCGGCCTGGTGGTGATGGCGCGCGGCATTGCGATGCAGCGCGCGCTCAGCGCGGCGTTCGCCGAGCGGCGGGTGCACAAGCGCTACGAAGCCGTGGTCGACGGCGCGATGCCGCTGCGCGACGAATGGTCGGTGATCGACGCGCCGCTCATGCCCGACTGGCCCCGCCGCCCGCTGCAGAAGATCGATGCCGAGGGCAAGCCCAGCGTCACGCGATGGAAGGCGATGTCACTGCGGCCCGGCGAACCTGCGGCCACGCACGTGCTGCTCGAGCCGCTGACCGGCCGCTCGCATCAGCTGCGCGTGCACCTGCTGTCGATCGGCCATCCGATCCTCGGCGACGCGCTGTACGGCGACGAGGCATTGCAGGCGCGTGCACCGCGCCTGTTGCTGCATGCGAGCGAGTTGGGCTTCGTGCACCCGGTGACGCAGGAGGCGCTCTTCTTCCGGCGGCCAGCCGACTTCGCGCCGGACTGATCCCTCGCCCGGACGGCGTTCAGCCGGTCAGTTGAAGCCGCCCTTGACCACCAGCACGGGCATGTTCGCGTCCTGCAGCACGCGCTGCGTGACGCTGCCGAGCAGCAGCTTCTCGATGCCGCTGCGGCCATGCGAACCCATGACGATCAGGTCCGCCGCGATGGCGATGGCCGTGTCGACGATGCCTTCGTGCACCACATGGCCGTCGATCACGCGCTGGTCGCTGTGCAGGCCCTCGGCCGCCAGCGCGGCCACGCCGCGTGCAAGCGCCGCGTTGGCACTCGCCGTGGCGGCGGCAAGGTATTCGTTCTGGCCGAGCGCGTAGTCCGCGCCCACGCCGATGAAGGGGTAGTTGTCGATCACGTGGATCAACGTGATGCGGCTGCCGAAAGCCAGCGCGAGGCCGCTGGCCTTGCTGACGGCGAGCATGGAAGTTTCGGAGCCGTCGATCGGAACCAGGATGTGATTGAACATGG
>Ga0209025_1003703_pt1 | contig 14054 bp, 13 predicted proteins | sample AraplaMF_Col_mLB_FD_184256 | JGI IMG/M metagenome (GOLD analysis project Ga0209025, IMG submission 184256) | Arabidopsis root microbial communities from the University of North Carolina, USA - plate scrape MF_Col_mLB (SPAdes) (version 2) | ecosystem: Host-associated > Plants > Roots > Endosphere... | reverse complement strand
GGGATAACAAAGTTATCTCCTTCTGTTGTAAAACTCGCAGTTGTACTATCAGTAATCCAAGCAACACGCTTCATGTTGTTCCTCCCTTAATTCAATTCCTCTTTTCTAATTTTTCTATATATTTATGTTATGAAAAGAGAATATCCCTGTAATAGTAACAGGACTTTATTGATTTGGCTATAGTAGATAGATTATAAATGTGAATATTTCTTGTCTTTTTCACAAATTAAAAAGAAAATCAAGGAATTTGCTCGATTTTCTTTTTATCATACATTATTTAAAGGTTTCATTATCTAAAATCACAACATAATCATTCGTCAATCGCCCGGCTTCTTTCGTATAACTAACAAGTCTTTGTACGTTATCGCAGCAAAGTTTTGCTCCCCAAATAAGTAACGGTACACCGATAAAGTCAATATGAAATCTTCTAGAAAACAGTCCACCAAAAGTCATTGGTAAAGGCACTGTTGGTGATGTATTAGAAAAAATAATCTTTTCATGGCTTTGATAATGTTTTTGCAGAATCTCTCCTAAATGCTTCATCGCAGGTACAACGACTTTTGATGCGCCGCATCCAATCGTATAAACTGGGTTACCATTTTCATCTATTCCATGAAAAATAATTTTCCCCATATCTTCTGTTTTCAATTTATTAAAGTAATCTACATTTAATATTTCTTCTTTCGTTAACTTACGATCCGTTGGTAATTTATTTAAATGATAAGCTGCAGCGAGTGAAGTTGAATGTGTTCCGCCGAAATCTGTGTAAATGAATATCATATTATCATCCCTTATTATAAAAGTTCAATGTTATTTAGTATTACCGTTCACAGCATTGATAAACAAGGGATGAATGTATTTACACTTTTTGTGTTAGTTCATTATATTTTTTCCAAATGTAATATCCCTAATGTGATACATAAAAAGGCATTCGTTACAAGCATTAGTGTGTAATGAGTACTGCCAGAAAACATACTTTGCTTAATTAAAATTTTCGCACCTAAAATAACAAGAAGAATCATCGTGCTTAACCAATTTCCTTTTCGTAATACATGACCCGTTTCATTATCTATTCGAAATGTTAATGCTTTTCCTCTAATAACTCCAAGAACCAATCCAATCCCGAACATTGCAACAAATAGTAGTAATTGTAATATAGTTAGTTGTCCCATATGAATAATGGACTGGATTGTTACAAAGCACAACAAAGCCGGAACGAGCCAAATGCGATTAACTTTCACTTTACGTTCCTTACTTTGCATTAATACGATAATAAGCATAACAAGTAAAATATCCATTTAGTGTCCTCCTATATACTTGTTTACCTTTAAAAATTATATTCACCTCTTTTTATTCCATACTTGAAATGCGATAGCTACTTCAAATTGAAAAATATGGAATGTGATTCTCCATCAGTTTGTAGCATTATTTTTAAAAATAAAAAGACGTACTTTTGACTCGTACGTCTTTTATCATCTTTATTCAAAATAAATATATCCTTTAACCCGTATGAATTGTTAGTTAAAATACTTTTCAAAACAAAAACAATCATGAACCCGCTTAAATTGTTTTCTTATCTCTTCTTTATTTTCACCTGTATAATGAGCAAATGCGTGAACTGGATATAACTGATCTATATTACTTTTCATTACACCCTTTATCTGGTCTGTATGATCGGAATATACGTGTAAATATGAATCTACGTTTACAAATCCGTTCTTTTTATACCATCCATGAACCCATAGGTTGTCCCTAGTCCATGCTTCTAATCGATTTAGGTTAAGTTCTTTCGCTAACTTTTCTGCCTCATTTAATAGTTGATTACCAATTTTCATTCTACGGAAATCTGGATGAACTGCAATATGCCAAATCATACCACCAAGACCAGTTCCTCTTGAACAAACAGTACGCTCTTCTAATTCATATTCAATATCTATTAAACCCACAATTTGATTTTCATATACAGCTACTAATTCAATAGTAGGATTTTCATATTTTTCTTTCTCTCTAAGTACGTTATCATAATATGCTGTATCTAGAAAAGATAACACACGGCAACGTACCCAACCTGTTTCATCCTCTTTTCTATACGCTCTAATTTCTATATTCATATAATTAAAAAGCTCCTTCTATTTCTATCATTAATTTTTCGGGTCCTGCTCCTTTATTTGATGGAATAACTAATGTAATTCCTAAGTCTGGATATACGGCCGAGCGAAAACTGATGCCTGGATCATATCCCATGACATGATATTTGAATATCTTATTTTCTCTTGTTTCAATCCATATTCCATAGCCGTAAGACTGATTATTATTTACTTGAATATGAGGAGTTAAAAGTATTTTTGTATATTCTTGGCTTATGATTTCATAGTTAAATAACGCTTTCCAGAACTTCAGCATATCTGGCGCAGTAATAAAAGCACCACCATCAGAACCACCTTTTATCGGAATAGAGTATGCATTTGTTCTCCATTTTTGGCTATTTACATCTTTTATATATCCGAGAGCTGTGTATCTTGGTAATCTATCTAAAGAGAAATAGCCGGAATCATTCATGCCTAGTGGAATAAATATATTCTTTTCTATATATTCCGTAAAACAAAGCCCTGTTTGTTCTTCTATAATTAATCCAAGTATGATAAACCCTGCATTATTGTAGTGAAACTTACTTCCTGGTGCAAACATCATATTACTGTTTTGGAATAATGGTAAAAAGTCTTTTAAGCTCTTTAATAGATACATAGGTGTTTGTTTCCAAAGATCTTCGAAGTTATCCATAATACTTTCATCAAAATAATCTGGTATACCAGCACTATGCGTTAGTAGTTGATGTATTGTAATATCTTCATCGAAGTTTGGAAATTTTATCTCTAGACAATCTTTTAATTTTGTATGAAAAGAAATAACACCTTTTTCAACAAGTTGACAGATGCCAATTGCAGTGAAAATTTTACATCCTGAGGCAATGCCGAATCTTGTTTTTATCGTATTGTTTATACATTCACTTTGGTTTGCGTAACCCAATGCTTTTTCATAGACTAAGTCTTTTTCTTTTTTTACTAAAACTACTCCAGAGAAATCTATTTTCTTTTGTATTTCTTTTACAATTTTATCAATTTCATCTTTTGTTTTTATCACGACAACCACCCTTGTCTTTCGGTATTGTTCTTTCCCCTTATTAATTTTTCCATATAAAGGGGAAAAAATCCTCTTATTGAATACGATAAATTGTTAATGAGAACACAAAGTTCATTTCGAATTTATTGATTCAGTAGAATACAACTTAGATTGTGATGGGAATAAAGTAAACACACACAATATGATAGTAATAAATAACATTATTAATGACCCTACAATAACTACAAGTTGTATAGAAATGAATTGAGTTGCAACTCCGAATAAAATCGTAATCAAAATGGTTATGACCGCAATAACAAGCCCATATATACTCCCAATCCGTCCCATGATATGGACAGGTACATTATTTTGATAAAAGGTATAAAATCCTGTATTTGCATATGCCATAGAGAAAGATAAAATAAGAAATCCGATAGCAGCTATTAAAAACTCATTTGAAAATGCATAAATTAAATAACCGATTGCAATGAATAATGATCCTATTCCAATTAAAAATGAAGGCGCTAATTTTTTAGATAAAATTGTATTTGTTATAGCTCCTAAAATAATTCCAGCTCCACCGGTACTAACTAAAAAGCCATACTCACTATCTGTTAGCAATAAAACTTTTTTCGCAAATGATAATTCAAGTGAATCATTTGCGGCAGCTAATGCCATCATCCCTTGAAATAAGAAGTACACAAAAACGATATACAAAGATTTTTTACTAAAATTTAAAACGATGTTCCAATCTTTTTTTAGTACAGCTAAAGATAGTGTGGCATTTGATGTATGAATATCAGATTTTTCATCAAGATTAGGTAGCAGAAATGTAATTACTCCTGATAAGAGAAATGCTATAGCATTTATATATATAGCAAACTCCGGTGTACTTGCTATTAACAATACTCCCGCTATCGCTGGACCAATTAAAAATGCACCAGATCCTATTAAACTTCGTAATGAGTTGAAACGTTGTCTTTTCTCAACTGGAATTAATTTAGTCATATATGTCATAGCAGTTGGCTCATAAATTGCATTGGCCATGCTAATAAAGAATACGAATACATAAACCATCCAAAGTGATGGAAGTAAAGGTAAAATAACGATAAATACCGCACGATATATATCGAGGTGAACCATTAACTTCCGTTTATTTAAACGATCAATCATACTTCCTGACCAAGCATTTGTTAATACAGCGGCTAATGGTTGAATTACATATAAAGTAGCAACAGCTAAGGCTGAGCCACCCATATGATAGACAAGTACATTCAGTGCTATTAAGTAAATCCACGCCCCTAAATTCGCAATACCAACGCCAGACAGTAGTAATAAAGGATATTTCCAATCTTTAAGTAAGTTTTTCATTTTAGGCCCCCGCTTTCCAAATTGTTTTAAAACAATAAAAAAATCCCACCCCCAAGACTTTTAGTCTTAGGGACGAGATGTATCATCGCGGTGCCACCCTAGTTTGTTAATATGTCACCATATTAACCTTATCTGGTACTGCATTTTGATTCATGCTTATACCATAGCTCTATAACGGGAGCTCCCGTCACACCACCCTCTAATAATAGATTCCGATGCGCTGCTCAGAGGCTTGATTCAATAAAGAATTTTTGCTCCTTTTCAGCTAAATGGAGCTCTCTGTGAAAAATTCATTTTATTTACTCTTCTCTTCACTGCATTTTATTTTTTCCATATTATCACAATTATTTTTAACTGTAAATAAAAAATAATCAGATATTTAATGGAGTTTCATTGTTTATTCTCTTATTTATTGTTTTTTTAAAAAATTACGGTGCGTGAAATTACTTGCATCTATTAAAAAAGAGCCTATTGTATATAGACCCTTCACATTGCCCAAATTAATTTGTATTCGCCTCTGCTAACGGTTGTAACGGTGGTTCTAATTCTAGTTCTATTATATCGCCTTCTTGTATATCATGTCCCTTTTCAATGCTTTGACTCGTTACATAGCCCGTACCTGTAGTTTTTAAATCTAATTTTAATAGTTTAGAGAAATACATAACATCACGCATGGACCAACCTTGTAAATTTGGCATTTTTGCGTTATTCCCTAGTAGAAATATACGATCGCCTTCACTCATTACTTCGCCAGACTGCGGATATTGTTTCATTATTTTTCCTTCTCCTAAAATTATCGGTTGTAGTTTCTCCTTTTTTACACGATTCTCTACCGTATCCATTGATTGGTTGACATAATTTTGTACTTTTAATTGGGATCGTTTCGTTGCATCTGCCATTTGTATTTCTGTATATGGTTTCACCTTTAAATATTCAAGGCTATTTTTCATAACTGGTTTAAATATTTCAGCAAGCGGCTGAGCTCCATATTCGTCTCCTTTTAACTTTGGTTGTTTAATAGCTAAGTATACAATTAACTCTGGATCATCAATTGGAGCCATTCCTAAAAATGAAAAAATATAATTTTCTTTTCCTTCCATATATCGTCCATTTTCAGGATTCGGAATTTGAGCTGTTCCTGTCTTACCTCCTATTGGATAACCATCCACTTTATACATTGTACCAGTACCTTTTGAGGACGTAATAACACGCTCCATTAAGTTCCTTACCTTGTCCGCTGTCTCTTTTTTTATTGGATTCCCAATTTCTTTCGGTTGATTTTCCATAATAACTTGTTTGTTTGTTGGATTTACAACTTTGTCAACGATATATGGTTGCATCATTTTCCCGTCATTTGCTATAGCAGTAGCTGCTTGGATTAATTGAATAGGAGTTACTGTAGAACCTTGTCCGAAAGAAGATGTCACTTGTTGAATTTGTGTATTTAATAATAAAGTATTTTTACTTTCACCAGGTAAATCTATTCCGGTTTTTTGGTTGAATCTAAATTTTTTCATGTATTGCTTAAATTTATCCGGTTTCAATAACTGATCTTCTAAAATAGAAAAAGCTACGTTTGATGACCTTTCAAAACCTTCATCAAATGTAATAGATCCCCATCCAAACCCACCGTTATGATCTTTAATATCAGATGAACCAACTGAATATTTTCCGGATTGGAAATATTCTTTCCCGTTATATACCCCTTCATTAATTGCAGCAGCTAACGTAAATATTTTCATTGTTGAACCGGGTTCGTATGCATTTGCGATTGGATCATTTAAAAAGTATTCGATATCACCTTTATTAGGATTAAAACTAGGTTTACTAGACATTGCTAAAACTTTCCCTGTCTTTGGATCCGCTACGATTCCTACTAACATAGAAGGATCATAGTGCTCTTGTGCCTTGTTCATTGCTTCTTCTAAAAAACCATTAATTTGTTTATCAAGCGTAAGGTATACGTTATTTCCATTTTTAGCGGGTTCTATTTTTCCTATATCATTTGTAAGAGGGATACCTCTTCGCGCGCCTACATATTCTATTTTCCCATTTGTCGAGCGCAAATATTTATCCAAACTTTTTTCAAGCCCAAATTTCCCTTCTGTATTTCCTTTATTGTCAGGTCTAGCAAAACCAAGAATATAAGATGCAAAATCTTCATTCGGATACACTCTTGCTTTCTCAGTCATAAAAGATACACCCGGGATTTTTAACTTTTTAATTTGTTCTTTCTTTTCTCTAGATAAATTCCGACCAACTTTTCCGATTTCAACTTGCGTACGCCCCTCATGGAAATTTTTTAATACGTCTTCTTTATCAATTTCAAGCGCGTCAGCTAATTGCCCTGCGGTTTCATCTTTATTTTTCACTTTGTCATTACCATTCAAATTCACAACAACACGGTATGTTGTGGAATCTTGGACGAGCACTTTTCCAGTTTGATCATAAATCGTGCCACGATTCGCTTCCAATACACCTTTTTTATTATGTTGTTCAGTTGCAAGATCCTTTACATCCACATTATGCACGACCCCTACTGCTTGAATATAAAATATACGTAAAATCATAGTAAGGAACAAAACAATAAAAGCAACCATAAAATACCGCGCGCCTTTATTCGTTTGAAGTTTATGCATGTTGCTCTCCTTTCTTTCACAATTAATTGCGGCAAAGGTGTGCTACAAATTATGTAGTTTTTACTTTCAATACTATATGTTTCGAACTTTTCTTTTTAATTCCTTTAAATCGCTCTGAAAGTAGTTATTGTTTCTGTTTTTATTTTATTTTTTTATTTATATTACGGTGCGTGAAATTTACGAATATTCCGGCATAGGATGATTAACTTATAATAAACTTACAAATTTAATAGATGCTAACTCAGTTTTTCTTTCACCACTCATTTAATGCATATGCCCTCTTCTTGTGCACAATAAAAAAGTTCCCCTCTGGATTTCCAAAGGGGAACTTTTTAACAAACCTATAAATAGTTATTTATAAAAATTAAGCTATATGATTATATTTCGCTAAAAAAGGAATTCGTTTCGCTACCAATGCGTACATTTTAAATACAAATTTTGCTATCGGTTCAAACATACGTGTACTTTGCACTACTAAACCGCTCGTAATAAATGTTAAGAAAGCTGCACCAAGTATATCTAGAGGATAATGAACTCCTACGTACATACGTGATACACCAACTAATACTGCCCAAATAAGAGCGACATATTTAAGTTTTTCTCCTCTAAGTAAAAATACAAATGCAATGGAAAATACAAGTACAGAATGATCACTAACAAATGATGAGTCTGCTGTATGTGGCACTAATTGATGTACATCATGTGATACAAACGGACGTGGATGGTAATATACCGCATGTATCACAACATTTACTAGTAATGCGATAATGACTGAAAGTGTCGTATATAACACTGTGTATTGTTTTTTAATGGCATTGACTTTCTTTCCATTATTAAACCATAAAATAAACATAAACAAAATTGCTACATAGACAGCACTATTTGTAATAGCAATCATTAGCGTATCTAATAGTTTGGACGATCCAGCAAAATTATTAAACCATTGAAATACTGTGTAATTCATAATACTCTCTCCTTACATAAATGCGTTCTTGATTTACACAGTATACAACATCAATATGAAAATGGGCTGAAACTTTTCTCATCTAATTCTCATTTTACTAGTACTGATTTGACAATATTAAGGCTAATTATAATGGCTAATTATGTATAAAGCTGAAAAACCTTTAAAACAAGACGAATTACATACTTTTCATATACATAATACATAACATAGTTATGTAAATATACTAGTTGCGAAATCATATTTTTATTACATACGAAGTGCGATATTACCAAATTGTTCGCCTTGTTCCATACGATTTAACGCCTGAAGGGCTTCTTCTAATGAATATACTTTATCAATAATTGGTTTAATTTTATGTTTCTCTATAAACTTAACCATTTCATGAAATTCCTCACGGCTACCCATAGATGTCCCCATAATATCGATTTGATTATAAAATAATGCTCGTAATGGTAATTCAATTTTATCTCCTGAGCTTGCACCAAAATTAACAATTCTCCCATTTGGTTTTAATACATCAAAGTATTTTAAGAATGTTGCTGGACCTATACTATCGATTATTAAATCTACTTTCTCTCCGCATAAACTCTCTTCCCAATTTCCAGAACTATTAAAAGAAAAATCTGCGCCATATGTTTCGGCAAACTTCCTTTTGTTCTCTATCCTCGAAGTAACACTTACTTTTGCGCCAATCGCTTTCGCAAATAACATGGCAAATGTCGCTACACCGCCGCCTATCCCCGGAATTAAAACATGTTCTCCACACTTTAATCTACCCTTTGTAAAAAGCGCTCTGTATGCAGTTAGTGCCGATAAAGATAAGACGCCAGACTCTTCCCAAGTAAGATATGACGGTTTTGCTACTACATTTTCAGCTGGTACAATCACATATTCAGCAAACGTCCCATCTCTCGGTCCACCTAGCACCTCTGGTAACTCGGGTACTTCGGCAATATTTTCCCATCCAATGCTAGGATTTATAATAACCTCGGTTTGTAATAAATCACCTGAAACATCTTCTCCAATCCCCGTAACAATACCTGCACCATCTGATCCTAGAATTAATGGTAATTGCATTTCTTTTCTATTATTCATTATAAATAAATCTCGATGATTTAAACCTGCTGATTTTAATTTCACTTTAACTTCTCCAGCGTTAGGTGTTATCTCAGGTAATACTTTATATTCTACTCCTTCAACTCCTGCTTTATATTGTTGTACGATAGCTTTCATTTTTATTCCCCCTTAATGATTCTAATGTACTAGAAAGTTCGAAATAAGCAAAATAATTTGACTGTAAAAAAAGAAGGAATGTAAAAACATCCCTTCTTTTCAATCTATTAAAGTGAAATCGTAGGCAGTGTAATCGTAACGATTGTTCCTTCGCCTTCTATACTCTCTATTTGAATAGCTCCGTTGTATCTCTCTACAAGTCGTTTGGCAATAGATAAACCTAAACCGTTTCCACCCTTTTTTCGACTCCTTGCTTTGTCCACTCTATAAAAACGGTTAAGGACAAAAGGTAAATCAGCTTCGGGTATCCCTGATCCATGATCTATAATACGAATTTTAACTTTCTCTGATTGTACTCTAGATTCAATACAAATATATTGATTAACTTCTTTTGTATATTTTACTGCGTTGTCCATTACGATAATAAGAATTTGTTCTAAGTAAGATGATGGTATTAAGACATATGCTGCATCTCCATCCAATTGCATATCAAATTGAAATTCAGTTTGAAGTATAGCAAAATTTTGTGTAACTTGTTTTAATATGCTATTTATATGGACTGGCTCAGTTGCTATTGGATGCATCTGTTCTGATTCAGCTCTTGATAGTTCTAGCAACTCTAAAACTAACTTATTTAAACGATCGACTTCCTTTAAACTAGATTGGAGCGATTTATCTAAAACTGCTGAATCATTTTTACCCCACCGATTTAACATCGACAAATGGCCTTGAATAATTGTTAATGGGGTTCTCAGTTCATGAGATGCATCTTCTACAAACTGTTTCTGTTGTGTAAAAGAAGTTTCTACTTCATCCATCATTTCGTTAAAAAGAAACGATAATTTTGCAAGTTCATCATTATTTTCACGTACTGGAACCCGTTCATTTAGCCCATTTTTCTTAATACGCTCCATCGTATCCGTTATATTTTGAACACTTGATAATAGCTTTTTCGTGATTAGTACACCACCTAAAAAACTGAGGATTAAGCCACATATCCCGGCAATAACCATTACCACTAAAATAATTTTTAATAAATGATCAAAAGCCTCTAAGTTTTTCGTAAGTTCAATAGTGCCAGTGAACTCTTTTGTTTGAATTGGTATGCGCTTAACTAATATGCGATCTTCTATATGTCTTTTTATAAATGATTCCTCTTGTGTAACTTGTTTTGGCTTTATCCACGCTTCATTAAAATCTCGTGAAACAGTAACAATTGGTTTCCCATCCATGCCGATAATACGAATCATTTGATGCTTATCAATCATATTGTTTAAGAAATTTTTACTGTTTTCAAACGTTTTACTCGAAAGGGTATCATTTTTATCTTGGAAATATGCCGCTATTTCTGTCCCTTGCCTATTTATTTGTTTCTGTTCATAATCTATAGTCCACTTATTAATTACAATAAACTGCAAAGCGCTATATAAAATGAATAAAATAAATACTAGTGTAGTGGACCAAAGTGTTAATTTCCATTTTACAGGAAGATTTCTAAGTCGATGTACAATATTTTTAATCATTTCATTATATATCCAGCACCGCGGACCGTTTGGATATATTCCTCCTTATCCACACTATGTAACTTGTTACGTAAATAACGAACATATACATCAACGATATTGGTCTCAACCATTGCGTCAAATCCCCATACTTGATCCAATAAAACATCCCGGGTAAGTACTCTATTAATATTTTTCATAAACATAAGCAAGAGTTCAAATTCTTTATTTGTAAGTTCGATTTCTTCATTTCCTTTTGTAACAGTTCGAGATTCAATCTGGAGCTGTAAATCTTTGAACGTAAGAGATGAAACATGTTTGTTTTCTATATGTTCTTCTCGTCTAAATATAACTCTCATACGTGCTAACAGCTCTTCAATTGCAAATGGTTTTGGAAGATAATCATCGGCTCCGCTGTCTAAACCTGTCACGCGATCCATAATACTATCACGTGCAGTCAGCATAATGATCGGTGTATTTTTAGTTGCCCTTAATCTACGACACACTTCTAGTCCATTTAATCCTGGTAGCATTAAATCCAGTAAAATAAGGTCATAATTTGTTTCAAGTGCAGTTTCTAAACCCTTCCTTCCATCAAACTGTATATCGACTTTATATCCTTCATACTTTAGTTCTAACTCTAAAAAATCAGCTAAACTTTCTTCATCTTCAATAATTAATATGTGTTGCAACAGTAATTCCTCCTATACAGTTAAATGAATGAGTAATCCTATTCCAAATATAATCGCAATGATTTGATGTGCTTTTCTATAAAATTTCAAGTTTGTTTTTTTATTATGCTTCTGTAAGGAAAATCCAACAATCCCTAGTATGATTAAAATGAAAAGAGAGAATATACCACTATAGAATATGAATATATGCCGACTTCCTTTTAATAAAAAATAAACACCGTGAGTAATTGATACAGCTAATACAGCATATCCAATTAATACGTGAAATTTTTTAATGAACAAATATAAATCTTTTATCAACTTAACCCCAATTATATTTTTCTTTTTAAAAAATAACCATACATGATGTAAAAACCATAACGATGCAGCTAAAATGGCTCCATACTCACCGAAAGAACCTAATTTCTTATTTAACCCTTTTACATTTAGTACGTTGTCGTAAATTACATTAATAAATAACAATGCTACACTACAAAAAATAATAATTAAGCCTATAATTTTTACTAATAAATGAAAAGATTTATTTCTTAGTAGCTTTTCCATTTCATTTAAGCTCCTTTCTAAAAAGCTTCTGTAACAAGCAGAATATCAAATAAAAAAGAAAGGAACATGAGAGAAAGATTAAAATAAAATGAGAATTTCAAGACCCCTTAAATTTTTTTAGCTTCCTTTATTATTTTTTGGATAAACGGTGCTTTTGCACTTGTATATGAAACTCGATCAAAAGGATATGTAGCTGCAAGTCTCTCTTTTAATTCTCTATAATCATTGCGTGCCCATTCATGTTTTGTTAGAAAGTCTCGAAATAAAAGATTGTTTTTCCATTCGTCACTATTATAAATATAAACATGCAAATGATGGGTACCCGCTCTCCATTTTCCCTTTCTAAAAAAGCGCCAATTAGTTGATTCTTTTGGTACATATTCATATCCAATTTTCAACAGATCATCAATCCACTTTTCGGTAATTTGCAAATCTGTTACACCAATCATCATATCAATTAGAGGTTTCGCTCCTAATCCTTGTACAGATGTGCTCCCTATGTGTTCAATAGCAATACATTCTCCTCCGAATAATGAAATAAATTTCTCCTTTTCTATTAAATACTCTTCATGCCAGTCTTTTTGATATGGTTTAATAACGATTTGTTTTTCCATTTTATTCACCTTTTTATAATTATTTATTATTATATTTATAAAATTCCATGTGATTAACATAGGATTTTCACAAAATATGTCGAATACTGAAATATACAACTTAATTATAATAAATGCGAGGTATATTATGGAAGCTAAACCAGTTGAAATTCAGTTGAATCAAATAACATTTCAATTAAAAGAACATCATAATTTTGATTGGCTATTGAAATTAGGAACCGTATTTGAGGTTTTTGACCAGCAAGATTCAGGCAATCTATCTTTCGGTGTAGAAAGAGATGGCCATAAGAAATTTATTAAATATGCAGGGGCACAAACAATTGCATATGAAGGAACTATGAACGACGCTATTGAAAGATTAAAAAAATCAGTTTCCCTTTACGAGGAATTAAAGCATGACTCGCTTATAAAACTAATTGAACATTTTCCAGTTCAATCTGGATATGTATTAATTTTTGATTGGTTTGATGGAGAATGTCTTCATTCACACTGGAGTTTCCCGCCTCCTGATAAATATAAAAATCCAAACTCTCCATTTTATAAATTTAAACATTTATCTGTTATGAAACAGATTCAATCCTTAAATTCCATTTTTTCTTTCCATACATATGTTGAAAAGAAAAACTATGTAGCAATAGATTTTTATGACGGTAGTATTTTATATAATTTTCATACAAATGAGACGAAGATTTGTGATATAGATTTATACAATAAGAAACCCTATATAAATACAATGGGACGACTATGGGGATCCTCACGTTTTATGTCACCAGAGGAATTTGAGTTAAACGCTATAATTGACGAAAAAACGAATGTGTTTAATATGGGCGCAATGGCTTTTGTGCTCTTAGGTGGTGGAAAAGATCGCTCCTTTACAAAATGGGAAGCAAGTAGGGATTTATATGAAATAGCGTATCGCGCTGTAAATGAAAACCGAACTGAACGATATGCATCAGTTGAAGAATTTTATGAAGAGTGGGTAAACGTGTCAAATACTGAAAAAATATAAACCTATATTATTTAAACAAATATATATATTATACTATTATCATGTATAATATATTTGAAAAGGAAATTCAAAATAATGAGGCAAATATTATGGACTTTGTTTATATTAATCAAAACGTATTAAATAATCTTCTTTACATTTTAATTAGTATCTTTATCTTTTATTTTATATTTGATAGCGGGCGCTATTTGAAGAAATATAAAAAGCTACTTACTATACTTTGTACGAGTATCCCTCTTATTTTATGTATGCGCTATCCTATCTATATGGATGAAAATTGTATTCATGATTTAAGACAAATACCAGTTATAATAGGTACGCTTTATGGTGGCTTCCCTGTCGGTATAATATTGTTTGCTATTTT
>Ga0209025_1003702_pt1 | contig 14055 bp, 12 predicted proteins | sample AraplaMF_Col_mLB_FD_184256 | JGI IMG/M metagenome (GOLD analysis project Ga0209025, IMG submission 184256) | Arabidopsis root microbial communities from the University of North Carolina, USA - plate scrape MF_Col_mLB (SPAdes) (version 2) | ecosystem: Host-associated > Plants > Roots > Endosphere... | reverse complement strand
TGAACAACTTCTTTCTTAGGAAGTACTTCGAAAGTACCATCTTCTTGCATTCTTTCGATGTCTTTAAGACGCTTGATACGCTTTTGGATTGTTTGGAAGTTTGTTAACGTTCCACCTAACCAACGTTGGTTAACGAAGTACATACCAGCACGAGTTGCTTCTTCTTTAATAGCTTCTTGTGCTTGTTTTTTTGTACCTACGAATAAGATGTCTCCACCTTCAGCAGCGATGTTACGCATTACGTTGAAAGCTTCCTCAACTTTTTTCACAGTTTTTTGTAAGTCGATGATATAGATACCGTTACGCTCTGTGAAAATGTAACGTTTCATTTTTGGGTTCCAACGACGAGTTTGATGTCCGAAATGAACACCAGCTTCAAGCAATTGCTTCATAGAAATTACTGACATAGTTTAGTTCCTCCTAAATGGTTTTTGATATCCTCCGTTTACTTCATCTTTAAGCGAAACTACAAGCGTAGCACCAACACTTAAATCAGTAAACGTGTGTACTTTGTACTGACACCACTGCTTACTATATCATAATGAAATTGTACAATCAAGTCGAAAATACGAACAATGTGAAACTTTCTTTTTGATTATGATTCTATTCGTCTTTTTCCTCTTATTCAATGCTATATACATGCAAATTGAAAAGCCTCCAAAATCCTTTCTGTTTAAGTAATAGAGACCATCCTTCTATGCATTGAACCGATTAGACCATCTTCCTGCCTCACCAGAATTTAACACAAACAAAGAACAAGTACTGGTTACCTTTTGTTTTACATTACAGTGGCTTTATATAGTTTCACTTAAAAAATCCTTATCCACAAGAGAAGATAAATATATACTTCGCACAAATTCATAATAAATCTCTCGGAAAATAAAAAATCTCTCCTCATAGAAGGAGAGATTTTTTTGCAAATTAGTTTGTTTTTAATTTAGCAAGTTCATGTAAAAACTTGTCATTTAATACTTTAATGTATGTTCCTTTCATACCTAAAGAACGTGATTCAATAACGCCTGCACTTTCTAATTTACGAAGTGCGTTTACGATTACAGAACGTGTAATCCCTACGCGATCAGCAATTTTACTTGCAACAAGTAAACCTTCTGTTCCGTTTAATTCTTCAAAGATGTGCTCAATAGCTTCTAACTCACTGTAAGATAAAGAGCTAATCGCCATTTGAACAACTGCTTTACTACGAGCTTCTTCTTCGATTTCTTCTGCTTTTTCACGTAAGATTTCCATACCTACTACAGTAGAGCTGTATTCAGCAAGGATTAAATCATCATCTAAGAATTCTTGACCAAGACGAGCTAACACTAGTGTACCTAAACGCTCACCGCCACCAACGATTGGCACGATTGTAGTTAAACCTTGACCAAATAATTCTTTGTTTTCTACAGGGAATGCTGTATACGCGCTATCTACATCTAAGTTTGAAGATGTTTCCGTAATGTTAAATAGGCTTTGTGTATACTCTTCTGGGAATTGACGCTCTGCAAGCATTTGTTTCATACGTTCGTTCTCGATTTGTTGGTGAATTGCATATCCTAATAATTTACCACGGCGACTTACAACGAATACGTTCGCTTCAATTACTTCACACATTGTGTCTGACATTTCTCTAAAGTTTACAGGTTTTCCTGCAGCGCTCTGTAATAACGCATTTAATTTTCTCGTTTTTGCTAATAATTCCATTTCAAAAGTTCCTCCTACATGTTACTCTCATATTTTTTCATCACTTGGAAACTAGGGCGAGTCACCTGATGACACTATTACAAAATAAACTGGCTCACATCTTTATTTTTAGCAATTGTTGCTAATTTCTCCTCTACATATTGAGGTGTTATCGTTATTTTTTCTAACGTAATTTCAGATGCTTCAAACGATAAATCTTCAAGAAGTTTCTCCATAATAGTATGAAGTCTTCTCGCTCCAATATTATCCGTATCTTGATTAACTTGATAAGCAATCTCAGCAATCTTACGAATAGCATCGTCAGAAAATTCAATTTCTATACCTTCAGTTGCTAATAATGCTATATATTGTTTCACTAAAGCATTATCAGGTTCTACAAGAATTTTAACAAAATCATCTACCGATAATTTTGTTAATTCCACTCGGATCGGGAATCTTCCTTGCAGTTCTGGAATCAAATCAGACGGTTTAGACATATGGAAAGCACCAGCCGCAATAAATAAAATATAATCTGTTTTCACCGATCCATATTTCGTTGCAACATTCGATCCTTCGACAATTGGCAAGATATCACGCTGTACACCTTCACGCGATACATCCACGCTATTCGACTGCTTACCAGCAATTTTGTCAATTTCATCAATAAAAATAATCCCGAGCTGTTCAGCACGATAAACAGCCTCTTGTGTAACTTCATCCATATCAATTAAGCGCTGTGCTTCCTCATTTGTCAAGACTTTTCTTGCTTCTTTTACAGAAAGTTTACGTTTTTTCGTTTTTTTCGGCATAAAACTTCCTAATGCATCTTGGAAATTCATCCCCATTTGCTCCATACCAGTACCTTGCAACATATCAAACATAGAAGACTGTTGTTCCGTCACTTCAATCGATACAATTTCATCTTCAAGTAAACCTGCGGCAAGTTTCTTTTCAACTTCTCTGCGCTTCTTTTCAATTTCTGTGTCATCTTGTGTTTCAGATGTCTGATTCGCATTTTGATTTCCACCAAATAACATCTCTAACGGATTTTTGAATCCGGATTGTTTTTGCGGACTTGGCACCAAAATTTCAACAAGCCGTTGATTTGCTTGCTCCTCAGCCTTATCTTTAACCTTGACGACCATTTCTTCTTTTACGATGCGAACTGAAGTTTCTACAAGGTCACGCACCATAGATTCTACATCTCGACCGACATATCCAACTTCTGTGAATTTCGTCGCTTCAACCTTAATAAAAGGTGCTCCAACGAGCTTCGCCATTCGTCGTGCTACCTCTGTCTTTCCGACCCCTGTCGGTCCAATCATTAAAATGTTCTTCGGAGCAATTTCATCGCGTAAATCTTCCGCTAATTTACTACGACGATATCGATTTCTAAGCGCTACTGCAACCGCTTTTTTCGCATCTTTTTGACCAATAATATATTGATCCAATTTTTCTACAATTTGACGCGGAGTAAAATGTAAATGCATATAAAATGCCTCCCTTACGATTCTACAATTCTTCCACAATAATGTTGTGATTTGTATACACACAAATGTCACCAGCAATTTCTAAACTTGCTTTCGCAATTGCTTTTGCTGTTAAATGTTCACTCGCATGTTGCTTTAAAGCGCGGCCAGCTGCAAGCGCATAATGTCCACCTGAACCGATTGCTAAAATGCCATCATCCGGTTCAATTACTTCTCCTGTTCCTGAAACAAGAAGTAACGTTGTTTGATCCATAACGATTAACATCGCTTCCAATTGACGCAGCATTTTATCACCACGCCATTGTTTCGCCATTTCAACTGCAGCACGTTGTAAATTTCCATTATACTCTTCTAATTTCCCCTCAAACATTTCAAAAAGAGTAAACGCATCCGCAACGGAACCTGCAAATCCAGCTAACACCTTCCCTTGAAATAGCTTTCGAACTTTTCGTGCTGTGTGCTTCATCACAACAGCATTGCCAAATGTCACTTGTCCGTCGCCGGCCATAGCACACTCTCCATTATGGTGAATGGCAAATATCGTTGTAGCGTGGAAATTTCCCATAGAAAAAACTCCTTTATATGTTTTTATAGCTTTAAAAGCAATTTATGCCCGCGGGTGATGCTTCATGTAAACAGAACGCAATCTTTCTTTTGAAACATGCGTATAAATTTGTGTCGCTGATAAATTTTCATGCCCCAATAACTCCTGCACAGTTCGTAAATCTGCGCCTTCATCTAACATATGTGTGGCAAATGTATGCCTTAACATATGTGGACTTATTCGCATTGTAAGGGAAGTTTTCTTAATGAGCTCATTTAAAATATAACGCACACCTCGATCTGTTAACGGCGTACCCTTTGCATTTAAAAACACCATTTGAGAGTGTTCCTCTGTTTTTTTAGCTAACTGTTTTCTCCCGTTTTCTATATAAGTAGTTAAAGCATCTTGTGCATAGCTCCCAAACGGAACGTACCTTTGTTTTTTGCCTTTTCCCATCACTAGAATTGTACCTACCGAAAAATCAATATCAGTAAGTTGTAAACTTACACATTCACTCACACGGATCCCTGTTGCATACATTAGCTCTAATAAAGCTTGATTTCTTTGACCTAGCGGTGTTTCCATGTCAGAAGCTTCAAACAAATTCTCTAATTCTTCGACGTACAAAAACTTTGGGATTGACCATTCTTTTTTGGGGAGTGACGCAAGTGCAAACGGATTATCTTCTCGATATCCTTCACGCATCAGAAAACGATATAAACTTCGTAAACTTGATACTTTTCTTGCGACAGATTTACGGGCTAACTTTTCATCGTGTAACATTGTTAAGTACAAACGAACATCTACGTATGTAACATCTAAAAAAGAGGATATACCTTCTCGCTCCATAAATTGCACAAAATGTTCTAAATCATTTTGATAACTTGCAATTGTATATTTTGAATAATTTCTTTCAATTTGTAAATATCCAACGAATAATTGTAACAATTTCTTCACATTCATATAACTCACCTCAATAAAGGCTACTAAATCGTATCACAACTCAGTAGCCTTTGCAAGAAATTTAACTAAATATTTACAAAATTTTGAATTGTTTCTAAAGCGCGTGTTGCATACGCTTCATTTCGCTCCTGTTTCTTTTTAATTTTCTTTTCTAACGGTGCAAATAAACCAAAGTTCGCATTCATCGGTTGGAAATTTTTCGCATTTGTTGCAGTGATATAATTCGCCATACTTCCCATTGCAGTTACAGAAGGTAATACAACAGGCTCCTCTCCCTTTACAAGACGAGCTGCATTAATGCCTGCTAACAGACCTGAAGCAGCTGATTCTACATATCCTTCCACACCTGTCATTTGACCTGCAAAGAATAGATCATCACGATGTTTGTATTGATACGTTGGACGAAGTAACTTAGGCGAATTAATAAATGTGTTACGATGCATTACGCCATAGCGTACAATTTCGGCATTTTCTAATCCTGGAATCAACTGCAATATTTCCTTTTGAGGTCCCCATTTTAAATGTGTTTGGAACCCAACAATATTGTATAACGTTCCTGCTGCATCATCTTGACGTAATTGAACAACAGCATACGGTGTTTTTCCTGTTTTTGGATCTTCTAACCCGACTGGTTTCATCGGACCAAATACCAATGTTTGTCTGCCACGGCCAGCCATTACTTCTACAGGCATACACCCTTCAAAGAATACTTCTTTCTCAAACTCTTTTAATGGCACTGTCTCCGCAGCAATTAAAGCATCATAAAAACGATCGAACTCTTCCTCTGTCATCGGGCAGTTCAAATATGCTGCTTCTCCCTTATCATAACGAGATTTTAAATATACTTTGTTCATATCAATGCTATCTTTCTCGACAATCGGTGCAGCAGCATCATAAAAATAAAAATAATCTTCACCAGTTAGTTCTTTCAGCTGTGCAGAAAGACCTGGAGATGTAAGCGGGCCCGTTGCAATAACAGTTGGTCCTTCTGGAATTTCTGTAATTTCCTCGTTCATCACAGTTACGTTTGGATGATTTTTCACATACTCTGTTACTTTTGCTGCGAACTCATGACGATCTACAGCTAACGCTCCTCCTGCTGGCACAGAGCATTCGTCTGCCGCACGAATAATAACAGAATCCATTTGGCGCATTTCTTCTTTAATAACACCAACAGCGTTCGTTAATGTATTTGCACGAAGTGAGTTACTACATACTAACTCAGCAAATTTATCTGTATGATGAGCCGGTGTTTGTCTTACAGGCCTCATTTCATATAAGTTCACTTGGACACCACGTTTTGCAATTTGATAAGCTGCTTCACTCCCTGCAAGACCTGCACCAATGACGTTTACTACTTGTGTTGTCATATATTTTTCACCTTTCCTTTTCTATTCCGAAAAAAATGTGAGCAGTTACGCTCACATTTGTTGTTCCTCTTCATAATCACAAGAAATACATTGTACCTGAACGCCTTTTTTCAATTTCTTCTCTACAAGCATACCTTCACATTTTGGACATTTCCGGCCAATCGGTTTATCCCAAGATACAAAGTCACATTCTGGATATGTGCCGCATCCATAGAAAAGACGCTTCTTTTTATTACTTCGACGTTCAATAATTTGTCCTTTATCACATTTCGGACAAGTTACACCAATTTCTTTCACAATCGGTTTTGTATTTCGACAATCAGGGAAATTTGAGCAAGCCATAAACTTCCCATATTTACCCATTTTAAAGACCATCGGGTGACCACACAACTCACAGTCTTCCCCAGCGGGTTCATCTTTAATTTCAACTTCACGCATTTCCTTTTCCGCTTTTTCTAAACGGGGTTCAAAACCTACGTAGAAATCATTAACAATTTTTACCCAATTTGCTTTCCCCTCTTCTACCTCATCAAGGCTTTGCTCCATGTTGGCAGTAAACTCAATATTAATAATTTCCGGGAAAAACTCTAAAATGAGTTCAATTACAATTTCTCCAAGTTCAGTAGGAACAAATCGTTTATTATCTAATGCAACGTATCCTCGTTTTTGAATCGTCTCGAGTGTCGGTACATAAGTAGACGGTCTCCCAATTCCAAGTTCTTCAAGTGTCCGAACTAAGCGAGCCTCCGTATAACGTGGCGGTGGCTGCGTAAAATGCTGCTTTGGTTCCACATCTTTTGAAAATACCGTTTCTCCTATTTCTAATGGAGGCAACATTTTATCTTTTTCTTCTGCACCATCATCTTTTGACTCTACATATACTTTCATAAATCCTGGGAATTTAACTACTGATCCACTTGCACGGAACTGAACATCATTGTTAATGAGTTTAGCTGTAACGGTATCCATTATAGCAAATGCCATTTGACTTGCAACAAATCGTTCCCAAATCAATTTATACAAACGATGTTGATCACGACTTAAGAAACTTTTCAGTTCCTCTGGCTTTCTCATCACAGAAGTTGGACGAATTGCTTCATGCGCATCTTGTGCATTTGCTTTTTTCGTTTCTTTCTTCTTCTCTGTTCCTATGTATTCCGAACCAAACGCTTCAGTAATGTAAGAACGTGCTTCTTCTTGAGCTGTTTCTGAAATGCGTGTTGAATCTGTTCTCATATACGTAATAAGACCCACAGTTCCTTGCTTACCAATATCTATCCCTTCATAAAGCTGTTGTGCAAGCATCATTGTCTTCTTCGCCCGCATATTTAATTTGCGCGCCGCCTCTTGCTGCAAGGAAGATGTTGTAAATGGTAATGCAGGATTCCGTTTTCGCTCTTTTTTCGTTACATCTTCAACTGAGAACGCATTGTCCTTCATTTTTTCAATTATTTCTTTTACTTGCGTCTCATTTGTTAGCTGAACTTTTTCACCGTTCACACCGTAAAATGACGCTTCAAATGTTTCTTTTCCTTTTACAAATTCTGTTTTAATTGTCCAGAATTCTTCAGGAATAAAACTTTGAATCTCCTTTTCACGCTCAATTATTAAGCGAACTGCTACAGATTGTACGCGTCCTGCGCTTAATCCCTTTTTGACTTTCTTCCACAATAAAGGACTAATATTATAACCAACAAGTCGATCAAGTATCCGCCTTGCTTGTTGCGCATCTACTAAATCCATATTGATTGCACGAGGATGTTTAAATGACTCTTTAATTGCATCTTTTGTAATTTCATTAAATACAACCCGACAATCTGATTCAACATCTACATTCAACGTATTCGCTAAATGCCAAGCGATTGCTTCTCCCTCGCGGTCTGGATCGGCTGCGAGATAGACTTTTTTCACTTTTTTTGCTGCTGATTTTAAATCTTTTAAAACAGGACCTTTACCACGAATGGTAATGTATTTCGGATTGAAGTTATTTTTGACTTCTATCCCCATCTGACTTTTTGGTAAATCGCGAACATGTCCCATAGACGCGACGACTTTGTATTTTTTTCCTAAATATTTCTCAATGGTTTTCGCCTTAGAAGGCGACTCCACGATTACGAGGTAATCTGACATGCTAGTGCCTCCTTAAGAGGTGGATTCAAGTCTTCATTAATCTTATTGATTTCTCTTGTTTTTGTCAATCAAGAATGAGTATAACATACAGTGCCACTCTACCATTTGTCAATAATTGTTTAATAAAAACATAAAAATATACGGTTAATTTAAAAATTCCTCGAGAATATCCTCTGCTTTTTGAACAAGTTTCGCCCCTTGCTTTATAAGTTGATTTGTTCCTGCTGCACTTTCTGTAAAAATAGGACCTGGAAGAGCAAATACCTCCCTATTTTGTTCTAAAGCGAGATCTGCAGTAATAAGCGAGCCACTTTCCGATTTCGCTTCCACTACTAGAACCCCTTTGCAAAGACCACTGATAATTCGATTTCGCTTTGGAAAATACCATTTTCTAGGCGCGTAATGTGGCGGATATTCTGTTAATAACAGTACAGTATTCTTCCATATTTTATAAAAGTAGCAATTCTCTTTTGGATACATATACTGTAATCCATGCCCTAAGACAGCAATAGTAGGGCTATGTTGTTGCACTGCGATTTGGTGAGCAATGGTATCAATTCCATTTGCAAAACCACTTACAATTAGCCATTCTTTGTCTATTAGCGGTTGTAAAATAGATTGTATGCTTTCTTTCCCGTATAAAGAAGGTTTTCTTGTTCCAACTACTGCAAATTTATTTATTTCTCCTAATAATTCTCTCTTTCCCTTTCCATATAAAATGAAAGGCGGATCTGATATTTCACGTAATAATTCTGGATAATCATCATCCCATATTGTGACATAAAAAATATGCTTTTCTTCTAAATGATGTATACATTGTGCCGGGGTAGATGTTTGTAAGAAGCTAACTAATTCAGCAGATTTTTTCGGAGTCAGCCCAGCATACTTTTCAAATTCCACTGAACTAAATTTATACAGTTTCTTTATCTCTGGATCTATATGCAATAAGCGAGTTAACGCTTTCCAATGATCCGCTAACACATAATGAAGATGGAGCAATCGTTCCCTTTTCATGATCATTCTCCTTACCCATAATTTTTATTATGTAAACAGGAAAAAGTGTAAAAAGACACCCTCTAGCACGAAGGTGTCTTTCAAAAAAGATTAATAGTTTTTACAAGTTTCAAATAATCCTTTTTCTTTTAAAACAGCGATTAAAGTTTCGCCCATAACAGCTGGTGTTTCAGCAACTTTAATACCACAAGCTTCCATTGTTTTGATTTTTTCAGCAGCTGTACCTTTACCGCCAGAAATAATCGCACCAGCATGGCCCATACGTTTTCCTGCAGGCGCTGTTTGACCACCGATAAATCCAACAACAGGTTTTGTCATATTTGCTTTTACCCACTCAGCAGCTTCTTCTTCTGCTGTTCCACCGATTTCACCAATCATAATAACAGCATGTGTTTCTTCGTCTTCATTAAACGCTTTTAACGCATCAATAAAGTCTGTACCATTGACAGGGTCGCCACCGATACCTACAGCAGTAGATTGACCAATGCCTTCTTGTGTTAATTGATGTACAGCTTCGTATGTTAATGTACCAGATCGAGATACAATACCTACATGACCTTTTTTATGAATATATCCTGGCATAATACCAATCTTACATTCATCTGGTGTAATAACACCTGGGCAGTTTGGTCCAAGTAAACGCGTCTGTTTACCTGCCATATACTTCTTAACTTTAACCATATCTAATACAGGGATTCCTTCTGTAATACATACTACTAAGTCAATCTCTGCATCAACCGCTTCCATAATCGCATCAGCCGCAAAAGCGGGTGGAACGTACACAACTGAAGCATTTGCGCCCGTTGCTTTTACAGCATCTTCTACCGTATCAAAGACAGGTACACCTTCAATTTCAGTGCCACCTTTACCAGGTGTTACACCACCGACAATTTTCGTACCATATTCAATCATTTGTTTTGTATGGAATAAACCTTGTGAACCAGTAATACCTTGTACAATAACTTTTGTATCTTTATTAACTAATACGCTCATTTTTCTCCCCCGCTTTCTATTAGCCCACTAGTGAAACAATTTTTTGTGCACCGTCTGCCATAGATTCTGCTGCAACAATATTTAAACCAGATTCATTTAAAATCTTCTTCCCTAATTCAACATTTGTACCTTCAAGACGAACAACAAGTGGTAATTCAAGACCTACTTGTTTCGTTGCTTCAATAACACCTTCTGCGATTACGTCACATTTCATAATGCCACCAAAAATGTTAACGAAAATACCTTTTACATTTTTGTCAGAAAGAATAATTTTGAAAGCTTCTGTTACTTTTTCAGCTGTAGCACCGCCACCAACATCTAAGAAGTTAGCTGGATCACCATGATAATGTTTAATGATATCCATTGTTGCCATTGCTAACCCTGCACCATTTACCATACAACCAATATTTCCATCTAAAGGAATATAGTTTAAGTCATATTTAGAAGCTTCGATTTCTTTTGGATCTTCTTCTTCAAGATCACGAAGTTCTAAAATATCTTTATGACGATATAATGCATTAGAATCAAAGTTTAATTTTGCATCTAATGCCATTACTTTCCCGTCACCTGTTGTAACAAGTGGATTGATTTCTGCAATAGAACAATCTTTTTCGATATAAGCACGATATAAGCCCATCATAAACTTCACAGCTTGTCCTACAAGCTCATTTGGAATATTGATGTTAAATGCAATGCGGCGTGCTTGGAAGCCTTGCAGACCTACTGCTGGATCGATATACTCTTTAAAGATTTTTTCTGGTGTTTTCTCTGCTACTTCTTCAATTTCTGTGCCGCCTTCTTCAGAAGCCATTAGAACAACTTGAGAAGTCGCACGGTCTAAAACTAGACCAACATAATATTCTTTTTTAATATCGCAACCTTCTTCGATAAGTAAGCGTTTTACTTCCTTACCTTCAGGACCTGTTTGATGTGTAACAAGCGTAGTACCTAAAATACTTTCCGCATATGTACGAACTTCATCTAAATTTTTCGCAACTTTTACACCGCCAGCTTTGCCGCGTCCACCAGCGTGAATTTGCGCTTTCACTACACATACATCTGTTCCCAATTCTTTCGCTGCTTCTACAGCTTCTTCTACTGTAAAGGCAACTTTTCCGTTCGGAACGCTAACCCCATAGCTTCTAAGGACTGCCTTACCTTGGTACTCATGGATATTCATGGTCCCATCCTCCCCTGTTTTCCTGTTTTACTCAAAAAGTTTTTTAATGTTTAAAAAACACTACATTGCCATTGTATAAAATGATTGCCACGCTGTCTACAATAAAGTGTCAGAAAACTGAAATCGCTTTATTCTTTTTTGAAAATAGTAATGTTAATATGCGAAAATAAAAAAATAAACTGTGAATTCACAGTTTATTTTTCAATCATATCTTTAATCGGGGCAAATGTTTTTCGGTGTTCTTCTAATACACCATATGTTTCAATCGCTTGTAAGTGTTGTTTCGTTCCATACCCCATATGCTGTTCAAAACCATATTCAGGATGTTCCTTACCTAGCTCCTTCATCATACGATCACGTGTGACTTTCGCAATTATGGAAGCAGCCGAGATAGAAATACTTTTGGCATCTCCTTTAATAATAGACGTTTGTGGAATTTGAGTAGGAAGTTTCATTGCATCAATTAATAAATGATCTGGTGTACATGATAAATTCGCAATCGCATCTAACATTGCTCGTTTTGTTGCTTGATAAATATTTATCTCATCAATAACCTGAGGTGATACAATTCCAACACCAATCGCTATTGCCTTTTCTCTAATTTCATTATAGAAACGCTCACGTTTCGCTTCACTTAGCTTTTTAGAGTCATTTAACCCTGGCACATAGAAATCCTCCGGAAGAACGACAGCAGCCGTAACAACAGGCCCAGCTAGTGGTCCCCTCCCTACTTCATCAATCCCCGCAATATAGGAGAGCCCCCGTTCACGCAATGCTTGTTCATATTTAGACATCTCTAAAAATTGCTCTCTTTCTTTTTGTACCAGTTCTTTTTGTTTATGCCATTTCACAATTAATTTTTGAACACCTTTTCGTTCATCTTGCGTCAACATTTGAAAACGTTCATCTTCTTCATTCGTAATCTCTTGTAGTATACTTTCCACTTCTTGTATCGTAATTTTTTGCATTAGTGTACACTCCTTTTAAACATAACCAAAAAGAAAAGACGCACAAACGCACGTCTTATACCTCTTCTACAAATTCATCTGGTGTTTCAAATGTCATTTTTCCGAGTTTACCACCCCGAAGTTCTCGCAGAACAAGTTCTGATGTTTTATCATAATCAACAAGGCCACCGCCCATTAAACAGCCTCTGTTCTTTCCGATTGCATCAAATAATTCTACAATATCTTCTGGAATTACATTTAATTTATAACGCTCTTGCAAACGTTCTGGGTAATATTTTTCCATAAAGCGAAGTGCATAAACCGCTACATCCTGCAAGTTTAAAATAGAGTCTTTAATTGCACCAGTCGTTGCAAGGCGAAGTCCTACTAACTCATCTTCAAATTTTGGCCATAAAATACCTGGCGTGTCTAACAGTTCCATCTCTTTACCCACTTTAATCCATTGCTGAGCTGTTGTAACACCTGGGCGATCGCCTGTTTTCGCGATGTTTTTCTTGGCTAATTTATTAATTAACGTAGATTTTCCAACGTTCGGAATCCCAACGATTAATGCGCGAATTGCTCTTGGTTTAATCCCTTTCGCAATCATTTTATCAAACTTTTCTTTTACAAGTACTTTACATGCTGCCGTAATTTCTTTCATACCTTGTCCAGCTTGTGCATTAATTGAAATTGCTTTATGACCTCTCTCTTCAAAGTAAACAATCCATTGCTTAGTTAAACGATCATCTGCCATATCAGCTTTATTTAAAACAACCAATCTTGGTTTATGTGTAATAATTTCATCAATCATCGGATTTCGGGAAGATAAAGGTAAACGAGCATCTACAAGTTCAATTACAACATCGATTAACTTTAACTTCTCTGTTACTTGGCGCCTCGCTTTTGCCATATGCCCTGGAAACCATTGGATTGCCATGTTGCCACCTTCTTTTTCTCATTTATTTCACAATACGTGCATCTTTTAATGGCCAATATAACGTATTCGCTTTCCCAATTACTTGGTCCATCGAAATCGTTCCAATGGTACGACTATCTTTACTAAAACGACGATTGTCACCTAGTACAAATAATTGACCTTTTGGAACTGTTTTTTTACCTGTGATTTCTTCAAGTTTGAAATCATATGTAAGTGGTCCATCAGTAAGTTGTTTTTTCTGCTTGTCTAAATACGGTTCCTCATAAGGTTTTCCGTTAATATAGAGTTTATCATTACGATACTCAATCTCATCGCCTGGTAAGCCGATAACACGTTTAATATAATCTTTTTCCTCTGTCGCTCGGAATACAATGATATCAAAATGCTTCGGTTCTCCAATGTGATAGCCGATTTTATTAACAATCATTCGATCACGGTCATGTAGCGTCGGTGACATTGATACGCCATCTACAAGAATCGGCGCAAAGAAAAACTGCCTAATGACACCAGCCAACACAACAGCAATCAAAATTGCTTTTATCCATTCCCAAAGGGAACTCTTCTCTTTCTTCATGCATTTCCCCTCCACAATTTTGTAAGCTGTCCGTATTATATCAAAATTTCATATAGATTGGAAAAAGGGAGCTTGTGCATTTACAAGCTCCCATACATGTCTTATCGAATTTCTTTAATACGTGCTGCTTTACCGCGAAGGTTACGTAAGTAGTATAACTTAGCACGACGTACTTTACCACGGCGAAGTACTTCGATTTTCGCGATTCTTGGTGTGTGAATTGGGAATGT
>Ga0209025_1003701_pt1 | contig 14055 bp, 17 predicted proteins | sample AraplaMF_Col_mLB_FD_184256 | JGI IMG/M metagenome (GOLD analysis project Ga0209025, IMG submission 184256) | Arabidopsis root microbial communities from the University of North Carolina, USA - plate scrape MF_Col_mLB (SPAdes) (version 2) | ecosystem: Host-associated > Plants > Roots > Endosphere... | reverse complement strand
TCGCAAGGGCGATGGCGAACCAGGGGTCAAGACAATCTGGCAAGGCCTGCAGCGCGTAATGGACTTCGCCGCCGGCATCAAGTACGCCAGGGAAATTGGTCACGAGTGACTTGTGTGTAATGCAATGGGTTATGTCATCAATGGCCAGAAGGTCTGGACGTCGCGATATAAACAGTCGCACATGTATCTGCTCATCGCGCGAACGACTCCCTACGAGGAATGCAAGAAGAAGACTGACGGGCTGACGCTCTTCTTGGTGGACATCGAGAAGGCTGGTAAGTCGCTGCAGGCGACGCCCATCCGGACCATGATTAACCACCACACGAACCAAGTGTTCATCGAGAACCTAGAGGTCAATGACGAAGACCGAATTGGAGAGGAAGGAAAGGGCTTCAGTTACCTCGTGGATTCTCTCAATTCAGAGCGCTTGCTGGTGGCTAGTGAAGCGCTGGGCGATGGAAAGTGGTTCATTGAGCAGGCGTCACGGTACAGCACCGAACGAATCGTCTTTGATCGGCCCATCGGTGCAAACCAAGGTGTGCAATTTCCCATCGCTAAAGCCTACATCAATTTGAGAGCTGCCGAGGCGATGCGAAACCACGCGGCGGCCCTCTTCGACACTGGCAAATCCTGCGGCCCCGAGACCAACATGGCCAAGTACCTTTCCACGGAAGCGTCTTGGGAAGCGGCAGAAGCGGCCATGCTCACCTTCGGTGGTAATGGTGTTGCTTGCGAATACAATGTGGAGCGCAAATGGAAAGAGGCTCGCCTTTTCCGCATTGCCCCAATTTCCAACAACCTCGTGCTCGCTCAGGTGGCTCAGCACGTTCTCGGCATGCCGCGTTCTTACTGAAGCAATCAATGGACTATCAGACTATTACCATCGAAGCGGCCGCCGGTACAGAAAGCCACGACGGCATCCGGGTGCTTACGCTCAATAGGCCCGAGGTGATGAACGCGATGAACACGCAGTTGTTCATCGAAATGCGAGCGGCAGTGCGCGAACTGTCGGCGGATCCGACACTTCGAGTCCTGATACTGACGGGCGCAGGCAACCGGGCGTTCTCGGCGGGCGGCGATCTAAAGGAGCGCAACGCCATGAGTGACGAGACATGGCGCGCGCAACATCAGATGGTCGAAGAGGCATTCCTGGCCATCAAGGACTTCCCCCTCCCGGTGATCGCTGCCGTCGAAGGGCACGTCCATGGCGGTGGTATAGAGCTCGCCCTCATGGCGGATTTCATCATCGCGGGTAAATCGGCCATGTTTTCGCTTGCCGAGGTAAAGCGCGGGATCATGCCGGGTGGCGGAGGTACACAAAACCTCATCCGCGCTGCAGGTATGCGCCGCGCCAAGCAGTTGCTTTTCACGGGTGACATGTTCAATGCCGAGGAGGCATTCGACTGGGGCGTCGTCAACGAGTTGGTGGATCCCGGCATGTCACTGAACGCCGCCATCGCCCTGGCTCAGCGGATCGCGGAGGGGGCCCCGATGTCGGTGCGCTACATCAAGTTAGCGGCGAGCCGCGGTGGCGAAGTGGACTTCCACACGGGGTACGCGATGGACATCGCCGCTTACAACGTACTGGTTTCGTCGCAAGACAGGCTCGAAGGCGTAGCCGCCTTCAATGAGAAGCGCAAACCACGCTGGGCAAACCGGTAACGCAACATCAATACGGTACTCATCGACAATGCCCTAACCGAGCATGTAGTGAGCGTTGTTGCTCACGATGCCGAATCGCTAAAAACACCGGCGGTTCGGCACCAGGCTCTACGCGCGATTCACGACACACTCGTTGTCAGTCGCAGGAGGCGCAGACCCAGCTGTTCAGCGCGGGAAGCAACGTTGGACGGTACGGTGGCGGGCCTTGTGAGCGCCGGCGGCACGGCTGTACGCGAAACCATTTGGGCTGATGAAGAGCTTTCTTGCCAAAATTAGGGCTTTCGTCTCACCATCCTGCCCTAGCTTCCGCCGACTGACGGCAGCGATAGGTATTGCCGTCGACTGCGTTTGTGCGGGTCCGCGCTTGCGCTTCGACGGCGCACAGAGACCCGCTATATCCATTCAAAATATGAACGTCCATTAAAACAATCGTCAATGAAAAATTTTACCTGGCCCGAGAAGGTGACACTCCGCGAAGTCGGCTTGCGTGATGGACTCCAGAACATCGCGAGAGCCCTCCCTCTTGACCGTAAGATGGAATGGATTCAGGAAAGCTGGGAAGCTGGTATTCGCGAGATCGAGGTGGGCTCCTTCGTGCCCCCGCGGCTTATGCCACAGATGGCTGACACAGGCAAACTGGTCGCCTATGCGAAGACCTTGCCTGGCCTGTGTGTCTCCGTATTAGTCCCAAATTTCAAGGGAGCATTGCATGCGATGAACGCTGGGGCCGATTGGATGCTGCTCCCTTTATCTGCCAGTCAAGCACACAGCGTCGCCAATCTTCGCAAAACTCCAGATCAAATAGTTGAGGACATCGCGTCGATAGTGCGGGCGCGCGCCGAATGTGAATCAAAAACTTATATAGAGATTGGGATAAGCACCGCATTTGGTTGCACGATTCAGGGAGACGTTGCTGCCCAGGATGTGCTGGACCGGGTGAAGGCGGTGCTGGCAGTTGGCGTGGACCGGGTGAGCCTCGCTGATACCGTCGGGTACGGGGATCCACGAAAGGTTTGGGACCTGTTCCTCAGAGCACGTGATGTGGCCGGAGATCGATTGGCCGGAGCCCATTTTCATGATACGCGTGGCCTGGGTATCGCAAATGCTATGGCTGCGTTATATGCAGGACAAAACCGATTTGACGCCTGCCTCGCGGGCCTAGGAGGCTGTCCCCATGCACCAGGTGCCAGCGGGAATGTTGCAATGGAAGACATGGCATATCTTTTTGGCAGCATAGGTATTGACACCGGCATCGACATAGACAAAATTCTCGCCCTGCGGGCCAAGGTTGCGGGTTGGTTGGATGGCGTAAATATGGGTGGCGCTGTGGCAAGGGCAGGTCTTCCTCGCACTTATTTACGCCGGACCCGTGCAGTTGCATAGCGCTGATTATGATGGCGCCAATCGAGTGTCGTCCCGTTCTGCTGAAGATTCACAAACTCGCCCATGTACCGGACTTCACCGCCGGTTTGCGCCACCGCTACGGCAATCGTTTCCTGATGGACGTCCATGCCCACGTACTTGCTAAACTCGTCCATGACCTGCCCCCTCAATTGTGGCTCGGGGCCGTTGGTTTAACCCTCCTCAAGCCAAATCCACGTCGCTGAGGTGCGGCAGGTCAATACATCTTGTCTAGGATTCCGCGCTTACGGCGGCCCGGTTTTTCCACGGCGCAAGTCTGGTTGGCCGCGCTCTCATCGAACTTCCCCATCTTTCCATTGCGTCGGCGGCAGACTCGGCACGTTTGCGATCCGCCCCAAGCCTGGCGATGAGATTGACGCACATTGGCACCAGGACATCGGAGGCAGGATCGATGGTTCGACAGTACAGCGGGGCCGGGGTAGCCGCGCTGGCCCGCTGTCGTGCGACGAAGACGAACATCACCAACGCATGCAGCAGCGCCTGGACGTTAAGGTCGGCAAAGCGCAGCGCCGGTGCGCGCTGCCCGTCAACCTGGCGCGGAGGCTGCAGGTCCTGAAACAGCGATCTGCAACATGAGGATCACGCCGTTGGCCTGGCAAACGCGCGCAACCAGGGCTCCAAATGAGCAATGTCAAAAGTGCCAGACTCCAACATCTGAATCATCTCGACGTAGATTTGCATCGACGGGCGCTGCAAGCGCCAGCCGTTGATCCGCAAGAACACATCGGCAGCAGCGAAGGCGATCCGCTTGTTGCCATCCACAAAAGGATGGTTGATGGCAAGACTCTCGAGCAACGCCGCCGCCTCGGCCACGATGTCCTCGTAGTAGCCCGTCTGCGGCCTGAACAGCGCGGACTCCAGAGCGCCGGGATCACGGACTCCGGGCGCGCCGCCATAGCGTTGCATCAAAGCGGTGTGCATTCCGAGCACATCGGCTACGGTCAGGTAGTCACGTCCGGTCATCAACGATCACTTGGCCAGTTCGCGGTACAGGCTGTCGAATTCCTCGAGGCTGGACGCGAACGACGCCATCACATGACGGCGCGGACGTTCTTTCTGCTGGCGGTCGATGTAGTCGCGCAGAGCCTCGTCGAGCACTGCCTGAAACTGGCGTCCCTGCGCTTCGGCAATCTCACGCAACGCCGCCAGCACGTCAGGCGCGGCTTGGGAGGAGAATTTTTCGCGGGCGACAGTGGTCATAGCAGGCTCCAGCATGATAAATCTTGATGTTTCATGATAAAACAAGATGGGAAAATGTGCCACCGCTCAGACGGGGAGGGCCCTGCTGGTTGTGGTTGATTGCGAACCGACCGCCGTAGCTTGCCCCTCCACCGATTAATGGGTTCGGCACGACAGCAGCCTGCGCTAAGGTCGCTTAGTCTCCGGTTGCTTTCACGGCCACGGCATGTGCGGGCGTTCCGGCTGGGGCAGCCCACCCGATCCGGTGCCGCTCCTGCGTGGCTTCGTGTCGCGCATCCTCTTCGCTGTGTAGGTATGCGCTGGTGGTAGAAATGGACGTGTGCCCAAAATTATCCCGCACGTAACGCAGATCCACCTGCCGGTCGGTCATGTGCGAACCGGCGGTGTGGCGCAGCCAGTGGGCCGAGGCGCTGGCCAGCAGCGTGGCCTGCGCCTCCCATTCCGGTCCGCGCGCGCGCAGGCGCGCGGCCGCCAGGCCAAACACTTCCTTCAGGATCAGGTGCAGCGCCCCGCGTGACAGGCCTTTTTCTTCGTGCTGCCGGTCGTGCTGCCGGTCCTTGCGGCCAATCACTGGCAGCAGCAGCGGGCGCGTCTCGCCGGGGTGCGGCGTCGGCGCCAGCCCGTGGGCGCGGCGGTAGCGCGCCAGTTCGGCAATCAGTTCGTCGGTCGCCGGCACCAGCCGGGTCTTGTTGCCCTTGCCGGTGACCTCGAGCCACCAGCGCTCGACCCCCTGGGCATCGCGCCGGCAGAAGAAGGCGCCCATGGCCGTGCCGGTGACCTCCGCCGCGCGCAATCCGCCCAGATAGAGCACGCTCAACAGCCAGCGGCAGCGCGCCGCATGCAGCCGTTCGCGCGCGGTGGCGGTGTCGGTCGTACCTGGCATCGCCGCGACGGCGTCTTTGACGGCGTCCCACAGCTCGTGGCTCAGGTAGCGCGTGATGCGTGGCTGCGTCGGCGCGCGCCGGCGGCGCGCCAGCGCCAACGGATTACCGGCCAGGTAGCCGGCCTCGGTGAGCCAGGCAAAGCAGGCGTTCAGGATCACCAGCGCGTGGCGCACGCTGGCGGGCGACAGTGGCCCGGCAAACGGGCGCCAGTCGGGGTGGCCGCGGCCGAGCTTCTTGCTGCCGGCGAGCACCCAGCGCGCCGCCGGCAGCGGGTCGGCCAGGAAGCGTTCATAGACCAGCAGGTCCTCGTGCGTCAACGACGACAGCGGCTTGCCGAGCTGCAGTACGGCCCACAGCAGCAGCCGCTCGACCTCGCGACGGTAGGCAGTGAGCGTGGCCGCGGTGTCGGCATAGCGCGCGAGCCAGGCGGTGACGGCGGCGAGGTCATCCGTCGCGGCGATGCGCGTGGCGGTAGCGGGCGCGCGGTTGCTGCCGGCGACGCCGGAGAGCGCGGGCGGCAAGTGCAGGCGCTCGAGCGGGGTGGGCAGTGGGGCCGCCACGCTTTCCAGCGGTGTGATCAGGAGCAGTTCCATGAGGGTGGTATCGGCCGGGCAAGTTTGCATAAATTTGTTCCCGCTGGTCGCCCAGCCAGTAAGGCATTGCCGACCGCCCGGGAACAAATTTACTTCAAGTTGCTTTGCAGAAAATTGTTCCTCCGGCCGACACCTGAAGCAATTTTGTTCCTTTCCCAACGTTCGGTCCGTCGTTGGCCGGCACGCTGCCGCTTCCGAAGCCGAGGACGGTTCGCCGTCAGGGGCCGCCGCGCGCGCCCCGCGCGATCCCGGCGCTACGCCGGGGCCCCGCGGGCGGTGCTCGAGGGACTGACGCGCTGCGCCTGGCCACCTCGCCGCAGCGCCCATAAGGCGGGCCCCTGGGGCAGGGACAAAGTTCTGCAAATTCCGGAACAAATTTAGTTTAACCAACGGTCGGGGCAGTGGCTGGGTGCGTCGAGCCCTCTATTATAGACATAAGCGCACTTATGTCTAAAGTGTGCCGCCTAATAATTGATATATAATGTATTACGTAGTAATATTTATCGATCCGACGACACTTTTACCCGATGGCCACCGCCGACCTGGACTTGACCGACGCCGCGCCTGAATTCGAACGGTCTGCCGCCCTGGCCGACGACATCGCCGAGCTGCGCAGCCGTTTTCCCGAGACCCGCGCGCTGTACCGCGAGGTCTGCGGGCTGCTGTTCTTTCGTTACGGCATCACGCCCACCGCCAACAAGCTCTATCAGCTGGTGCGCAAGGGCAGCATGGGCACGCCCGCCGAGGTGCTGCAGGCCTTCTGGCAGGAGCTGCGCGGGCGCACCCGCGTCACCATCGACCATCCCGACCTGCCGGAGGCCTTGAAGGAGATCGCGGCCGGGGCGGTGCAGACCATCTGGCAGGCGGCCAACGAGGCCGCCACCGGCGAGCTGGCCACACTGCGCGCCGAGGCGCGCGCGGCCGCCAGCGCGGCCGAAGCCGAGCGCGATGCCGCGCGGGCCGAGACCGCGCTCGCGCGCGAGGAAGCCGCGGCGCTGGTCGCGCAACTCGATGCCGCGCGCCAAACCATCGAAGAGAATCAGGTGGCGCTGGCCGCCGAGCGCCAGGCCCACGCCGCCACGCAGGCGCGGCTGGAGGCGGGCCGGGCGGAACTCGAGGCCGCGCGCCGGCAGCTGGACGCGTTGCGTACCCAATTCTCGACCGAGCTGGCGCGGGCCCGCGAACAGGTGGTCATTGCCCAGGAGCGGTCCGAGGCCAGCGAGCGGCGCGCCTTGCGCGAACTGGACGCGGAGCGCACCGCGCGCCAGAAGAGCGAGCGTGCCGCCGAAGAGCTACGCGCGGAGCTGGCGGCGGCGCGCGCCGAGGCCCGCGACGCGGCGGTGGCGCAGGCCGAGGCCCGGGCCCGGCTCGAGACCCAGGTCGCGGCGCTCACCGAGCAACTCGCCACGCGGCTTGCGGCCGCCGACGCCGCGGCGCGGAAAGCGGCCGACGACCTGGCCACCGTGCAGGCCGAGCTGGCGGTGGCGCAGCGCCGGGCCGAGCGCGCCGAAGCCGAAGCGGCGCTGGCGCGTCAGCTGCTGGCAGAATTACGGCTGGCGCCGCGCGAGCGGGGGGAGGGTGCTAGCGCCGAGCGACGGCGGCGCAAGGTCGGCGGCCCGGCCCCTCTGGCTGGCGACACACCTAGCGACACACCAGCCGAACCGCCAGCCGAAGTCCAGGGGGCGAGCGCCCCCAGCCCGGACAACAGCAGCAGCTGCAGCAGCTGCAGCAACTGCAGCGACGGCAGCGACAACGAACACGATGACAGCAAACACTGAGCGGGCGGCGGCGATCCGCTGGATCCAGGCCGAGATGGCCGACTACGGGCTGACCATGGAGGAGCTGGCCGCGGCGGGGTGCTTCGATCCGCCGCCCCCGCCGCCCCCACCCGAGCCACCGCCTCCGCCCCCACCCGCGCCGCCGGTGGTCTGCTACCGCAACGCCGCGGGACAACAATGGGACGGGCAGGGCGAGATGCCCGACTGGCTGCAGCGGGCGGTCAATGCGGGGCAGAGCAAGGAGTTTTACCGGATTGGATAGTCTCACCGATGCATGCGGCCCTCTGTCCAATGGCGGATGTGACGAGGGCGAGGCTGTTGCGATTGGGCGCGAGAATTCGTCAGGAAGGCTTGGCGCAGGCGAGAAGCGAACGACACCCAAGAGACAAGGTCTCACCGTCCATGGGATTAGGAAGCGTCTGCACGTGCAGTGGCTTCAATGAAGGAGAACAAATTGGCCCCAGAGCAAGAAGTTGAACCCCTTGTCGCGAGCAATGCGACGGACGGACTTGGTCAGATGGAGCTTCCCATCGCTGAGGCGATGCGCGACGCGGATCCCGTCATTGGTGAAGCCAGTGGTGCAGGCGTCGGTAGTGGCAGCGTTGACACTCAGGCCCAACGCTTGGATTTCTGGTCGACAAGCCGGGATAGCGGCCCGACGGCGACCGTGTCATATCGGCGCCGGCGGTCTTACGCAGCCCCGGACGCTTCAACGGAAGACGTGGCACCGGAAGAATCGAGGGAAGCTGCCGCCTCGGAAGCGACCACTGAAGCCGTGGCCGAAGCTCCGGTTGAAGTCCTGGCCACGGACGAACCGATGGCAGCTGCCGCCCAGGACGAACTGACCGAAACGGCCGCCCCGGTAGCACCGCTTTACGCCCCAGCTCCGGAAGCTGCGCCGGAAGAGACGCGGGCCCCTAAGCGCGGTCGGAAGCCAAAAGCGCTTACCCAAACTGCGGCTCCGGAAGCTGCGCCGGAAGAGACGCGGGCCGCGAAGCGCGGTCGGAAGCCGAAAGCACTCACCGAAACTGCCACTCCGGAAGCTGCGCCGGAAGAGAAGCGGGCCGCGAAGCGCGGTCGGAAACCGAAAGCGCTCACCCAAACTGCCGCTCCGGAAGCAGCGCCGGAAGAGAAGCGGGCCCCGCAGCGCGATCGGAAGCCGAAAATCCTAGAGGAAGTTGCCGCTCCGGAAGTCACGACTCAAGCGACCCCAACCCGGAAGCGCGGGCCGAAGCAGAGAACACTGCCTGGCGTGGAGGCTGCCCCGGAAGCGCCGACTCAGAAGACGCAAACTCGGAAGCCGCGACAGGAGCAAAAAGCGCCTACCGCAACCCAACGGCCGTCCCAATCCTCACTGCTCGCCCAACTGGCATCTGTCAATGCGCAACTTGAGCAGTTGCGAGCCACGGAAGTGCCAAAGGTCGTGGAGGAGATTCGGCAGTGGATGCAGGAGTACGACCTTAGCATTGAGGACATTGCGGACAGGCCCAGTGTTGAGCCCGCGGCCCGCGCTGTTCCGAGCAAGACGAAGGCCGCGCCGCCTCCGAGGTACCGCAACCCCAAGACGGGCCAGACCTGGTCGGGGCGCGGCAGGGCTCCCGCGTGGATTGGCAAGAAGCCCGAGCGTTTCCTAATCGATCTCTTGTACTGAACGACAGGTTGGCGGGCGCGGCCGGTCCACCCCCATACATAGGATCTAGCAAACTCGGCAGATGCTTTATGGTGCGCCTGCCGGGTCGACACGTACACGCGCCAGCCGCTCCAGTTTTGCGCCTGGCCGAGGGGGCACTCCTCACGCTGCGCCCAGGCGAAAGTGTCAAGCGCAACGCCGTGGGGCTGACCTGGGACGGACAGGGGGAGATGCCCGACTGGCTGCGGCGGGCGGTCAATGCGGGGCAGAGTGTGGAGTTTTACAGGGTAGGGTAGCGCCAGCGGTTATCCCAGATTGGCAGGGGATCCGCTTAGAGCCGTCATGGCAGACCCCGTAAGGGCATGCCCTGATCTTGGCCAGGTGATTGTTGCGTAACGGGAAACCGTTTATTGTTGCGTAACGGGAAACCGTTTATTGCTGAGTTGGCTCTTTGCCACTCTGGGGAAAACCCTTATCTTTCAATCCATGCGATACCGCAACGCAGCAACTCAATAACAGCCGGGTCGCTCCGAGAAAGAGAAAAGGGAAATCATGAACGCCACCCGCTACGCCTTGATCGTCATCACAGCCATCGCCGCCGCCTTGTCCGCTGCCCCGGTTCTGGCCACCAGCACAAAGTTCAATCCCTACACTGCCGGTGCGCGTGCTGCGAAGTACGACATCTACGTCGACGGTGCCAAGGCTGGCAAATTCAACCCTTACGCCGATGGCGCAAAGGCGGGAAAATTCGACGTCAACTCCGACGGCGCTCGCTACGAGTTCTCGACCGACCACATGCCGCTCTGAGGCAGCGAGCCCCGGAAATCGGGGGCATCTAGATACGGCAAAGGGTTACGAGGCGCGCGCCTGTAACCCTTTTTTTCCTTTCCTGGCGTGGTGGACGCGGCTTTGGCATCGGCGAGCTAAGCTCTGGGATACAGAAAGGCCTGCGACCAAGATTCCCACGTTATGCGCTGCAGCGTATAACGTGGGAATCCCGGGCCAACCTTCAGCATCAGCTTGACCGGGTTTCCGATCATTACGGAGTATCTGCCAATGGCAAATCGAACAATCATCATCGCCGGCGCCACTGGCTTGGTTGGCAGAGAGATTCTTAGTGGCTTGTTGGCCGACGTAACGGTGGCCAAGGTATACAGCCTCGGCCGCAGGACACCTGGGATTCAGCATCCCAAACTCACAGCCCATGTCGTCGACTTTGCCGCCCTACCTCCCCTGCCAGCTGCAGACGAGTTGTACCTTGCGCTTGGGACAACAATCAAGGTCGCCGGCAGCCAAGCCGCTTTCCTGGCTATCGACTACGATGCCAATCTGGCGGTGGCGAAGGCGGCATTGATCGCTGGCGTCAAGAAGTTGGGCTTGGTGAGCGCGATGGGAGCCGACTCCAACTCGAAAGTTTTCTACAGCCGTGTGAAGGGGAATCTCGAGAACACGTTGACGCCAATGCCGTTTGAAGGACTGGTCATTTCGCGTCCGTCTCTCCTTGTTGGGAATCGGGAGGCTGTAGGGCAGCCGAAGCGGTGGGGAGAGCAGCTTGGATTTATGTTCAGCAAAGCAGTCGGCTTCCTAATTCCCTCGAACTACAAGCCAATCGAGGCTGCTGAAGTTGCAAAAGCTTTGCTGATTGAGGTGCCTCGAGCTACGGGCAAGACGGTTATGCTATCCGGGTCGATGCGCTCCACGAAGTGATTTGCCGCTTTGCGTCTCCGAATAAGTCGTCATTGCGCAGGAACGCGCCGACGCCAGCGCACAGAACTGGCGGCGACGTGCCAGAAGGCGCGCGACGCCGTGGAAGACGCCCGCAGGTCTGGGGCGCGAACAGGTCGGGCTATTCCGGTAGCAGCGACAGCAGCTTGGTGCGAATCACGTCGCCGGCCACAACGGGATCGTAAGAAATTCCGTTCAGCAGCAGGGGCTCCATATCGGTTCGGAAGCCGGGATCGGCCAGGCAGTCGGCCAGATGCGCTTCAAATTCGGCGCGCGGCACGACGGTGCGTTCCTCACCCATGTAATGCAGGAACGCGTCGATGATCTTCTGTTCGGCAACGCCAGAGGGGGAAGTGATTGCCCGATGCAAGTCGAACAGGTCCCGACCCTTCTGGCGCTGAAAGAGTGCTCGCATCTTCGTGCCCAGCATATCGTGCAGGTCGTACGAGACGATCTGCGTTTGAAGAGTATCGTCTCGGAACGGAAACGAGAATTGCAGCGATTGCAAGGGGCTGTGTGGAATCCGTTCCGTAACGTTCGCCTCGATCTCGATCGTCAGATTCATTCCAGGCGTTGAAACGGACGGCACCTTGTAAACAACACGGAGAATCTCCGAAGGGCTGGCCAGGTTACGCACGGCGAGCTTCAGCAGGGCCCAGGCCGAGGTATAGCGCGTGCCGAGGATCGGGCGCAGAACTCGCTTGATGGCGGCCTGGAGATGTTCTTTGGGGCGGTCTCCGATCGCGACTAGGTCAATGTCCTCCGAGTAGCGGCATGCCGGCGCCAGATGGACCTTGTGCAGCACCGTGCCACCTCGCATGGCAACCTGCGCTGACAGAAAGTCATCCTCGAAGATCGCGACCATGGACCGGCACAAGAGTAAGTCCTGCTCGACTTGATACAAATTGGGCCACGGCACCACCTGCTGGTGCTCGAGGACGTCCTGTTGGGTGAGTTGGGTCATTCGTTATTGTTGACTGGGTTGGAGTAAGACAGCACCCGGAAGTTGGCTTCAATGGGTAGATGCTGGTCCAGATTGGCGGCGGACCGGCCTTCATGCCGATCGAACCAAACCCATTGCAGGCGGCCCGGGAGGGCCTCCTGAACCAGTTTTGCCTCGCTGTGTAGTTCAAGCTGGGCCAACAGATAGCCCATCCTCTGCAGGTTGGCGGTCTCCGATTCAGCCAGCACGGCCCTCTTGAGATCGGGCTTGCGAATTTGGTGCGACATCCCACGAATGACCTCGATCGCTCGGCTAATGCCGCCGATACGGTCGGCGTAACGAAGGAGGTCCAGGGCAGTCGCTGCGGGGCTACTGACCGCGACCGGGGCAAAGGCTTTCTCAGGGGTAATGGTCGGCGTGGTGGCCACATCGTGCTTGACGAAAAAACGAATGCGCTGCCGGCCCAACACAAGATCCCGCATCGGACGATCTGTGATGACCTGGACTTCCTGTACTGCTTGGTGGTGGGAGCCGAACTCCGCTGCGGCCGACAGTAGGGCAATGTAATAGGGACGCTGCTCCATCTTAAAGAAAGCGTCCAGCCACCAACTTGCTGGCGGCGCCCCCATAGCGCGCTGCTCGGGGCGCACAATGACGAAGAAGTCCTTGCGTGGCGACACCCGTGCAACCTTGTTCGCCAACCGACGAAGCTGGTCCCGGGCGGCCGTCTGGCTCAGGCCTGTTTCGGTGCATAGCTTGGCAATGGAAAAGGTGACGCGACCGCGGGCGGCGAGTTGGTCGACGTAGCGCGCTGCGGCGCCTACCTGACGTTGGCCGGGCAGTTCGGGCAGCTGAGAGGGAGTTTCATTGCGCTGGAGCATTTACATATTGTAGCGTCATATGCTCCAATGTGAAAACCAACGCGGAGCCTAAAAAAGCACTTTATGGAGTCGCTAACAGTACACCGGCGCTCGCCAGCCCAGCAAAGTTCGGTTCGTCCCCATCCTTCCGCTCATCAGGAGACTCTCTGAGGCTTTCCGCCCGTTGCCGTTGGCGGCCTAACGTGAGGCAACATGGATCCCAACGAAGTGTGCGTGAGCACGGGATTCGATGGGCGTGCGGGCACGGTAAATGATGGGGGGCTGCGGTCTGGTCCATCGCCAATGTTGCAGGTCGTCGGGTGATGCTGATGGACGTGGCGATCAAACGCGGAGGTCCAGATGTGGAGCGACGGCATTGATGGAACAAGGGGCCCGACGGGCCCCTTGTTGCTGGATCAGAAGTCGTTATCGGCGAGATCGCCAAGGCCATCAGGATGCTCCTGCCGATCTTCGGCCAGCCACTCGGCCAAAGCCAATTGATAGTGTGCAAGCAGACGGTCGCGCAGATCGTCGAGCAGTTCGATCACAGCCCAGGCCTGCGCGGGCGTCCAGTTGGCGTCGATGAACAGGGGCAACCCCTGGGTGATACCGGATGGCTGGTGGAAGGTCATGCTGATGTCTTGGTCGTATTGATGAACGTGGCGGTGATGGCCAACGACGCCACTCACCGCCTGGCACGGCGGCTCTGGGTTGCGCTGTAGATCTCCAGATAGGGGTGATCGTCCGAATCGTGCGAAATGTAACGGTGACGGTCCGGAAAGCCGCCTCCAGCAAGGCTTTCCGATTTCGCAGCAATCGAGATATCGGCCCCAACCGCAACTCCTTGAATTGCAAAGACTCTTGGAGCCTGACCGTATCAATCAACACGAAAGGGACGATCACCCCAGAGTACGCGGAGCGAAGTAGCCTGGAAACCTTTGTCACAAGCGGCTTTCCGGGCTGCTAGCGCCAGATTCCGCACCAAAAGTACGATGACCCCTTGATTGAGAGGCCAGCCGACCTGCGGTCGCAGCCAATTGCTCAGCCCGCCGTCGGCGCGCTGACGCTGGAGGCAGGGGCAAAGTCGAAATGGGCCGCGGCATACATGGCATTGCACGTCCAAACCTCTTCGCCGTGCTTATAGAAGGCGACTCATTTACCGTCGCTGACGCTGGGGGCGCCAGGGAAGACTTCGGCATGGCCGTTCGGACCGTCCAGATGCAATTGAATTGGATGCAATGAGATTGGCGTATTTTGAAATGCAAGCCATGGGTACCGGCCATCTGCAGAATAATGAGCCAATAGGAACTCATGACGCCACGTACCCCGGCACTTCGTCCATTCGGTGCGCACGCGAA
>Ga0209025_1003695_pt1 | contig 14100 bp, 13 predicted proteins | sample AraplaMF_Col_mLB_FD_184256 | JGI IMG/M metagenome (GOLD analysis project Ga0209025, IMG submission 184256) | Arabidopsis root microbial communities from the University of North Carolina, USA - plate scrape MF_Col_mLB (SPAdes) (version 2) | ecosystem: Host-associated > Plants > Roots > Endosphere... | reverse complement strand
CCCAATAAGTTCTTGTAATATTTCTAAAAACTTCTCCCCATTATGTACTGGCGTTCCTGCTGTATACATACCTGCTTGCACATCAATTACTATTAAAGCTTTTTTCATTTCGCGCAGCTCCCTTTGTTTGTATTCTATCATCCAACAATCTTCTAATTTCCCCTCATGCAGCTCCTGTTCCTTTAATATCTTCACCTTTTTAAATCCGCATTTTTCATAACATTTTATCGCACGTTCATTATTTACTTTCGGGTCCATTGCGATTGCTTCTGCTCCCGTGTTCTCCATAATATATGTAATTGCTGCCTGAACGAGTTTCGTTCCAATTCCTTTTCCCCAATAAGTCGGCTCTCCGATAAATTGATCCATTCCCCATACATTTTGTGATTCTTCATAGCCATATAATGTTTTCCACTCAGAATCAATTGGGTACATTTGTATGTAACCAATTGGACCGGCATCAAACTCTATTAAACATCTTTTTTCATGACTATTTGGATTATGTATAAAATGATTCAGTACCATTTCTACAGATTGCGGATTATCTCTTCCTTCGTAATACTGCAAGACTTCTGGGTCTGTTAACCATTTTGAAATGACCTGTGCATCCTCTTCTTTTACGTACCGTACCGATACATGATCTTTTTGAAATAGCATATAATACCTCTTTTTAATTATTTGTATTTTTCCTTGTTGTGAAATCTTTCATTGCACCAATTAATGCGTATGGTAACAATGTAATCGCAAAAAATGCTGTAAACAAATTAAAATGAGGAATTTCATATGGAGTGAACCATTCCGTGAAAAATTCAGAATGTAAAATTCTATTTAAAAACTCTCCACTTGGCTTAAAATTTGGTGCCCATCCTGTAATCTCACAAATAATAAATAGTAATTGAACAATTATAAATGCCCCTAGATAGCGAAACCATGTCCGTTTCCAAATCGGCTGCGCCTTATTTAATTCATGTTCCATCTAACTCCCACCTTTTTATTTCAATCCTATTAATTATACACTTTCCGCACTTTATTTGTTAAAATTTTCTATATACTCATTCACGCTGGGGGAATACATTATGTCTAATCCTATACTTAAATCAACTTTAATCATTCTTAGAGGCAACTCCGCAAGTGGTAAAACAACAATCGCAAAGCAATTACAAGAACATTTCGGACAAGGTACACTTTTAGTATCACAGGATGTTGTACGTAGAGATATGCTTAGAGTACACGATACGATGGGGAATTTATCACATGATTTACTATTTGAAATTACAAAGTACGGAAAAGGAAAATGTAAATTTGTTATTTTAGAAGGCATTTTAAACAGTCGTAGATACGGTGATATGCTGAAAGAATTAATACATTTTTTCGAAGGAAACGTCTATACATATTACTTTGATTTATCGTTAAAAGAAACGATTCGACGACATAACACAAGGGACAAACGACATGAATTTGGTGAGGATTCCATAGAAAAATGGTATAATCCGCACGATACAATTGCAGTTACCAGAGAAGCTATTTTTACAGATAACTTCACGCAAAAAGATATATTTGATGCGATTCTTTCTGATGTTGCGATACAAAAATAAGACCGACAGAATATGTCAGTCTTATTTTCGTTATGTACCTTGTATTTCAGTTTTAATAATTGAACACTCTTTACATATATAATAATATATATTCATTTCCCCAAACTGGAAATCAACTACCGAAATAAGTCCGCGTTCCTCCAAATCTTGTGTAATTGTAGCAACATACTTCATCTCTTTAGAACAAGTTGGACACGCCAAATTCTCTGGAAGATCATCATATAATGGTGCCCCTAATAATCTACATACATATTCAGAACCAAACAAGTCAAAAGCTTCCCAGTAACTATCTTCATCTATAGGTATATCATCATTTTTCATATTTATAAGCCTTACCGTTGTTTTTGGTAATGAAACTGGTAACTTATATTCCTCTTCCATTATCCATTCTTCTGTATTTTGCTGCTGAATGATTCGAACCGTCTTACCTCCATCACTTAACTGAAAATATTGTGGTTCCCACACCATCGCGCAATTCAAGCATGAAACTAAAGGTAAAATGTCTAGCTCACTACTTTTAAGTTCAGCAATCCTCTCATCTTTTAAATCAAAACAGAGAATTTGATGCATATTCTCACCACATAACTTACAAAATGGTAAATTACACTCTTCACCACCAAAGTAATGATTGTAGGGTTCTTTGCCTTCTACTACCCTATACCCTTTCATGTCATTGTACTGTTCCCCATATAATTCCATTGTCATATTCTATCCTCGCTTTATATAAATCTAATCCACTTCATTATAAAAAAATTAACATTAGAATACACCTATACTTTAAACTTAATTACACTATTACGAGTGAAAGTACATAGTAAATGATTTGATATATAATAATATTTACTTTTTCTTTCCATGAATCAATTATATTAACTCAAAAATAAAAGCCAGTCTCAATAAAGAGAACTGACTTCTATCTAGTTAACTATATTTATTATAAAATTTTAACTTTAACAGTTTGTCTTCCCCAATTCATAGCTTTACTTTTTGTGCCCATTAAAACATCAATACGATTTCCTTTAATAGCACTTCCAGTATCACCAGCGATAGCTTCTCCATAACCTTCTACCCATACTTTAGATCCTAATGGGATTACTTTCGGATCCACTGCAATAATTCTCATATTCGGATTAGACGTTAAATCATGCCCCATCGCAGTTAAAACGCGTCCACCATACGTACCATTTTCACTTGGATCAGCAGTATACGCTGTCGCTACTACCGTTAATTCACGTTTAGCAGACTGTATGTTATTTTTAGACTCTTCTTTTACTTTTGCTTCTTCCTTAGCTTTGGCTATTTCTCTTGCTTTCTCTTCTTCCTTAGCCTTTGCTATTTCTCTTGCTTTTGCTTCTTCTTTAGCCTTTGCTATTTCTTGGGCTTTTGCTTCTTCCTTAGCCTTTGCTATTTCTCTTGCTTTCTCTTCTTCTTTAGCCTTTGCTATTTCTTGGGCTTTTGCTTCTTCCTTAGCCTTTGCTATTTCTCTTGCTTTCTCTTCTTCTTTAGCCTTTGCTATTTCTTGGGCTTTCTCTTCTTCTTTAGGCTTTACTTCTTCTTTAGCCTTTGCTACTTCTTGTACTTTCACTTCTTCCTTAGGCTTAACTACTTCTTGTACTTTCGTTTCTTCCTTAGGCTTTGTTACTTCTTGTACTTTCGCTTCTTCCTTAGGTTTTGTTACTTCTTGTACTTTCGTTTCTTCCTTAGGCTTTGTTACTTCTTGTACTTTCGCTTCTTCCTTAGGTTTTGTTACTTCTTGTACTTTCGTTTCTTCCTTAGGTTTAACTACTTCTTGTACTTTCGCTTCTTCCTTGGGCTTTGTTACTTCTTGTACTTTCGCTTCTTCCTTAGGTTTAACTACTTCTTGTACTTTCACTTCTTCCTTAGGCTTTACTACTTCTTGTACTTTCGCTTCTTCCTTTGCTTTTGCTACATTTTGAGTCTTAGCTTCTTCCTTAGCTTTAACCGTTTTTTGTACTTTTGCTACTTGCTTCGTTTTCTCTTCAGCTTTTTTTTCAACTGGTGCTGTACTTGATAGGAAAGAAACATTTGCATAGGCTGTTTTTCCTTTATACTCAAATTGTAGCCAACCGTCTTTTACTTGATGCGTTGATTCAATAACATCATCTTTTTTCAGTCTACCAAGTATTTCTGATTCTGTATTTGCATCAGAACGGACATTTAACAAATTCGCTGTTACATAATACACATCTTTTGTAAACTCTGAGCTTACAAACACTTCTTTACCGTTTAAATCAATTTTTGACCATCCATCTTCAGTATGTATAACCTTTAACTTTTCTCCTTCTTTTACTTTTTTGACAACTTTTGATTCAGTAGTCGGTTTTTCACGTACGTTGAGTACATCTGCTGTTACGATTGTTTCTGCAGTAGCAACTGTGGTAAAAGCCCCCATCCCAAAAACTGTTGCTGTTGCTGCTCCAATTATTTTTTTCATATTAGCCTCCATAACGTTTTTTTGACTTCTATTATATCAAATGCTTTCATAAAATCAGGTATTTTCACAGAATATCAAAACTTTTGTAACAATATATTAATACTACTTAATATATTGTTGTTCGAAATATCCTTTTTCTTCAATAATTTTAAATTTATACATTTGCGTTCGTTAAATAAAAAATCACCTCATCATATATAAAATGAGGTGAACAAAAGGCTATTGGTTTAAGAATTTCTAAAGTTATCTTTCTTGGTTATCATAATATGTTTTATCTGCATATTTTTTATCATTTCCTTTTAAATACGCTAAAATTATTTTTGGATTTTTAACTAAAGTCCAATCTCCATATGTATCAAATCTTCTGCACGAAGTTATCATTCCATTTTTTATTGTACCGAATTTCTTATTTTTTTGTTTCCCCCATTCTTTTAACCGCTTTGCAAAATCTGCATCTTCAGCCATAAGCATGTTTTCGTTAAATCCGTTAATCGCCATAAAGTCTTTTCTATAGCACCAAAAAATCCCGACAGATATAGCCCCGTACTTAAAAAATATTGGAATTATAATTAACAGTGCGGAAACAAATATACCTAAAGATATTCTTTCAAACTTACCAGTTACTCCACCGCCAATATATTTACCTGAAACTAAATGTTTTTCTACGTTAGACAAGAAAGACTCTGTCATTTGAGTATCAGCATCTATAGTAATGATTATTTCCCCAGTAGCTATCGCAGCTCCTTTATTTCGGATTTTAGATAAATTTTTATCGTCATTTTTTAATGTAATACAGTTATACACCTTTGCTATTTCCTCTGTTTTATCTGTACAACGATTTAAAACCACTATCACTTCAGTTTGATCTTTATATGCTTCCGCTGCCTTTGAAATTGAATCTAAACATTTTCCAATGTACTTTTCTTCATTATGCGCAGGGATTATAATAGAAAACTTTACACCTTTTTTCAAATCAATGCCTGAAGATTCATTTGTTTCCTTCATAACACTTCCCCTTTTTATAAAATAAATTTTCAATCTATATAACATATATTAATATTTATGAGACTGTATTATAAAAACTAAAAACATGTTAAAAGTCACCTAGAATTCTTCTATCCAAACAAAATGAAACAATACTTTTTATGCTACATAGTTGTCGCAAGTCCCGCTAAAAACAAACTTACGATTGCTAAAAATTTTGTGCCGACTATAGCCCCTCTTAAATGAAACTTATAATCTTTGTATCCCTTCATGCCTTCTGTACTAGGAATCACAACAAATCTTGGGGTAATCCAGCAAAAGATTAGCCAATCAAGTATAAACAAATCTACTACATTAAAAATCATTAAAATACCAAAATTATGAAAATAGGCATCAATATATAATAATTTCTCATGTTTATGTAGTATATATGTAGAAACGAAAGGAGTACCGAAAAGAATAGCATTATATGCAATATTAAAATAAATCGTTTGCTTTTTTTCATGAATCGATTTTGGAAAAACTACCTTTTGAATATCTTTCGGATACTCTGTTAACGAAAGACGAGGATTATAATATAAAGATCCTAAAATCATTACGGATAATACAATAGACATAATGACACCAACGTACATCATTTGCTCAAATGAACTCATAAGTACCATTCACCCTCTTCTGTATTCGCTCCATTGTACACGCACTTAATTACATATTGTATGTACGGCATCAATCAAAAATTAACAATTCACTTTATCAATCATTTTATAATTGAAATTATGATTTACTTATCATTTATCTTTTCTGAAAAACAATTAAAAATTAGTTTGGAGGAATATTATGTAAAAGCTATAATTTACTAAATTTGAGGAAATAGATTTTAATTTATATTTCTAACTCGTATCAAATAAAAAAGTAATGGCGCAAATTACCGAACGCGCTATTCCGTTAGACGCAGCACAAAATGACGTTACAAGGCTGTTAAAGCCCAATGAAAACCATCAACTATTCAGCTCCTATAAAGTGTATGATTCTATTACAAATGAATATGTTTGTCTTTTACATGTTACGGTAAACGAGGATTATGTTAAAGAAGCTGAAATTGGATATATGATTTTGCCAAAGCACTGGGGAAAAAGATATGGTGGCAGAATTGCAAAGGAATTAATGAATATAGCAAAGCAGACAGATATAAACGTACTAAAAGCAATTATTGATCCGAACAATGTCCCCTCTCGCAAAATTTTAATATATGTAGGTTTTATATTGGAGAAAGTTTGCGAGATTGATGGATTGCCTGGGGAAATATTATGTACATATATTTAACTAAATAAGAGGAGATACTACTAGTAGTATCTCCTCTTCCTCTTAGCCATCATCTTATGCAATGGTGACTTTTTCTATTTACCACTATTCATAATTTCAAATTGAAGTCTGCGTTATTTATAGCAGACAATCGATCTCCCTACTATACAATAGAAAACATCATATACATTCCAACAACGAAGAATACGGCTAAAGTCTTAATTATCGTAATACCAAATATCTCTTTATAAGCCTCCCGGTGCGTTAATCCTGTAACTGCAAGTAAGGTTATAACTGCTCCGTTATGAGGTAAAGTATCCATACCTCCTGCCGCCATTGCAATTACACGATGTAGCACATCTAACGGAATATCAAAGTTCGTGGCCGCTTCAATATATTTTTCTGCCATTAAACCTAATGTAATACTCATTCCACCCGAGCCTGATCCCGTCAGTCCACACAATATATTCGTCATGACCGCTCCGCTAATTAAAGGATTTGAGAAAGTCCCCGTTAAATAGTTTTGAATCATGACAAATCCAGGTAAAGCTGCTATAACGGCACCAAACCCATATTCAGCTGCGGTGTTCATGGCAGCTAAGATTGAACCACTTACGCCCACGCTTGTAATAGATTGAAAATGTTCTTTTATTGCTTGGAAATTTAATAAAATAGCAGACAATATACCGATAAGTAGTGCCATTTCCACAGACCAAATCCCCACGACTTGTCCCATATCAATTGTTCCGTACTCCTTCAAACCTATGGATGCAAAATCAAATCCCTTTGTATACCAAACAGGGATGAATGCTGTAAAGACTTTATTCATTACGCCAACCAGTATAAGCGGAAGGAAAGCTATCCAGTAACTAACTGGAATTACATCGCTTGAAGCAATCGGATTTTGCACCAATTGTGCACTAGTTGTGGCAGCCATCTCAGAAGTGGCACCGCCTTTTCCGAAGTACCCCTCTCCCTTAGCAGCAGCCTTCTTCCTACACCTTTCCAAATACAACATACCACATATGAAGATAAACAGTGCTCCGATAATTCCTAATGTAGGAGCGGCATAAATATCTGTTTTAAAGAACGTAGTTGGAATAACATTTTGGATTTGAGGCGATCCAGGAAGTGAATCCATCGAAAACGTAAATGCGCTGAATGCGATTGTTGCAGGAATGAGACGTTTCGGAATATCCGCCTCACGAAATAATTGCGCCGCAAATGGATAAATCGCAAATACTGCGACAAATAAACTGACACCACTGTATGTAAGAATCGCTCCCATTAATACGATGGAAAGAATTGCTCTTTTCACACCTATAAAATGGATAATAATTTTCGCGATTTTTTCTGCTATTCCAGTGATTTCTACCACTTTACCGAATATCGCTCCAAGCAAAAATACAGGAAAATATAATTTTATAAATCCGACCATTTTCGCCATAAAAACATTAGAAAAAAACGGTAAAACATTCGCTGGTTCTGTTAAAAATACAGCGAGCAACGCACATAAAGGAGCGAATAAAATGACTGAGAATCCTCGGTAAGCTACAAAAATAAGTAAGCCAAGCGATAACAATACAATCAATAAATCCATAACCCCAATCCCCCTCCATAATATGGATTTTTTAACTTTGTATCCTTTTTTGTTTGTATATATTGTGGTAATGCCTGCCAGAGCAGGCACTACTTTTTGCATATTATAGTTATAGTTTTTTATTTATGATGAAAGATTGGTGCCCTCTTTTCTATAAAAGCCTCCACTCCCTCTTTTACATCACTCGTTTGAAACACATATCCAAAATTTTCAGCTTCTATTTTTAATCCGTCCTCAAGTGAAGAAGATAGCCCTTTATCGATAGATTGCTTCATCAAAGATAATGCAGGAAGAGAAAAACGAGCCATTTTCAATGCTAGTTCCTTTGCCTTATTCAGCGATTCGCCACGTGGAACAACATGATTCACCAAACCAACCCGCCAAGCTACTTCAGCAGTGAGCGATTCACCAGTAAACATCATTTCCTTCGCACTTGCAGTTCCTATTAATCGCGGCAAACGTTGCGTTCCTCCCGCACCTGGAAACAAACCTAACTTCACTTCTGGAAGCCCGATTTTGGCGTGTTCTTCTATAATCCGTAAATCACATGATAAAGCTAATTCACACCCGCCCCCAAGCGCTAATCCATTAATAGCAGCAATTACAGGCTTCGGCAATCTTTCTATTTTATTTAACGGATTCTGAAGCCACAATGATTTCCCCTCCGCATATTCACTCCCTTTCCCAATCCATTCCGGAAACGACTTAATGTCCCCTCCTGCAACAAAGGCCTTTTCTCCAGCGCCAGTTAGAAGTACAACAATTACTTCATCATCCCGTTCAATTTCATCGACCGCTGTCGTCAGTTGCTCTACCACAGCAATGCTCATTACATTCACAGGAGGATTATCAATGATAATCGTTGCGATTCCATTTTCTTTGGACCATGTAACAACTCGCTTATTTTCCAATCCAATTCCTTCTTTCTAATATGATATGAGGTAAAATCAGCACATCAACTCGTTCTTTTAATTACATAACCGGCCTGTTCCCGATCCCAAGCGCTACCGATCCCTTCCTCCTTCAACTTGAACTTTTGAATCCGTTCCGTCGCGGTTTTCGGGAAAGTTTCACTGAACTGAACATATCTAGGTACCATAAAGTAAGCCATACGTTCTTGACACCAATCTATAATCTCTTCATGGGACATCGTTTCATCTTTCTTTACAATCACATATAATTTGACATCCTCTTCTCCCACTTCTGACGGGACACCGATGGCCGCTGATTCAAGTATTTTTGGATGATTATTCACAACTTTTTCGATTTCCCAAGAGGAGATATTTTCACCACGCCTCCTGATACACTGTTTGATTCGATCGCAAAAGTATAGATAACCTTCCTCATCTAGATAACCTCGATCTCCTGTATGGAACCATCCTTCCTTCATTGCCTCCTCTGTTTTATCAAGCATTTTATAATAACCTTCCATGAATGCTTGTCCCTGTAAGGAACGAATAAAAATCTCTCCAATTTCACCAGTCCGTACCTCATTTCCATCTTTATTGACAATCTTCGTCTCTACGTAAGAATATGGTTTTCCTATAGAAGGTGGCTTGTTGGCATGAATTGGATTCGTTACACAAAAACCAGTCGTTTCCGTTAATCCGTAACCTTCCACAATCCGGACGCCAAATCGCTCCTCAAACGGCTTCCAAAACTCCTTAGGCGTAGCAGCGCAAGCCGTCACCCTTACTAAATTGTCATTATCGTTTTCCTTTTCTGGCTGCTTGTAAAGAATAGGAAGCATAGATCCTAAAGAATTAAAAATGGTTGCGCCATGGCTGCGAATTTCATCCCAAAATCTAGAAGCACTAAACCGTTTACCAAGTGCAATTGTCGCATTAGAAGAAATGGCTCCGAGTACTGTATGAGCCTGGGCGTTTATATGAAATAACGGAAGCGCTGTAAATAAGACATCTTTTGAACTTGCACCAACCATATAGTTGGCAAATGACTGTGCAGAATTTACATAAGCAGAATGACTTAACATGACCCCTTTAGGTAATCCAGTTGTTCCAGAGGTATAAAGGATACTGTTAATAGAAGAGGAAGAAACAAATGCCTTTGGAATTTGATGATTATTTGTATTTAGTACATCTTTCAATTCGATTACTAACCGCTCTTTACCATCATCTGTAATGACCGCGCTTTCATTATTTCCGTAAGCAACAATTTGAATGTCCCTATGTACAAATGACAAACAAGAGGCAATTTGAGGAACAAATTCCTTTTCAACGATAATTAACTTACAATCAGAGTGAGATACAATATACTGCAAACCTTCTCCTTTTAAATGCACATTCAGAGGCACCGCAATTGCTCCCATAAAAGATAAAGCAAACCATACATCCAGATATTCCGGAGTGTTATGAAGCATAATACAAACCTTGTCTCCTTTTTGAATACCGAGCTCACAAAATCCAGCTATGGCTCTTGCAATTCGATGATAAAGCTCCTCATATGTAATCCTTTGTTCTTCAAATTGTAAATACACTTTACTAGGTGTTTTTTCGATACTTTGCATAATAAAATGCGGTAAACTTTGATTTTCCATCATTGAATTCCATCCCCTTCCTGCTAAAATCCTTTTTATTTATATAGCAAGAAGCATGCCAAAAATCGACTCATTCCCTATTCACTTATTCCTTCGTACTCTCCCTTACTTGTCTAATTTCACATGTCGCATTTACGCTACAAATATTAGCAACCATGTCGCATATATAAGAAAATGTCGCAAAAGAGAGACAATATTTATTGCTACAAACAAAAAAAGGGCCTGTTTGCCCTTTGCTTTCCTTCATGACATTTCATATTTTTCTATTTTTCTATATAAGCTGGCCCGATGAATTCCTAAAAGCTCGGCTGCCCCTTTTATATTTCCAGCTGTTTTTTCCAAAGCTCTCGTAATTGCACGTTTTTCAGCAGCTTCCACTTCCGCCTGCAGTAAATAACTCACCTCATGCTTATCTTGGTCCATTGTAAATGTTTCATGATTTAACTCTTCTTCCAAATCTTTTTTCCGTAAATAGGCAGGAAGATGATGCACTTGAATAATCATTTCTTCTATAACATTCATCGCTCGTTCTAACACATTCTCTAGCTCTCTAATATTCCCTGGCCAATCATGCTCCATGAATATATCTCTTACTCTCTTATCCAATGAAAGAACGTTACTACCCAGCTCACCATTCAATTTCTTAATTAAAAATTCCGTTATATGTATCATATCTTCTTTTCTCTCTCGCAACGGAGGAATATCAATTTCAAACACATTCAACCTATAATATAAATCCTCCCTAAACTCACCTCTTTGTACCATTTCACGGAGATTTCGATGTGTCGCCGCAATGAAACGGACATCAACCTTTTGAATTTTCGTACCTCCAATTCTTTCAATCTCTTTCTCTTGCAATACACGAAGCAACTTCACCTGCATATCCAAAGACATATCACCAATTTCATCTAAAAACAACGTTCCCTTATCGGCTAATTCAATCTTCCCAGGCTTACCGCCTTTTTTCGCTCCTGTAAAAGCCCCTTCTTCGTATCCAAATAATTCAGCCTCCAAAAGCTCCCTTGGAATCGCAGCACAATTCAAACGAATAAATGTACCATTTGCACGTGGACTTGCACGATGTACCGCATGCGCAAAGAGCTCTTTTCCTGTACCACTTTCTCCTCTTATCAAAACGGTAGACCGACTTTTAGAAACCTTTAAAGCCATCATTTTGACTTCTTTCATTTTTGCACTCTCTCCTATAATGCTTTGAAAGGAAAGTCGCCCTTCTTGCAGCCGCTGTAATTCAGTTTGATAGTAAGATAGCTTTGATTCCATTTCACTAATTTGGTCTCCCAAAGCTTTAAACTGCTGTATATCATGAAACATAATTTTACCAATTGCTCCAATAATCTTACCTTCCTTTATTATAGGTATGCGCGTTGCGATTATATTCCGATTATTTATACGCTGGATATGCCCAATTTCCATCTGTCCCGTCTTTACGATAATATGCATCCTCGTATTCTCAACAACCTCCGTACAATGCTTTCCAATCGCTTTCTTCGGATCATCAATCCCTAAAAATTGTGCATAAGAACCACTTAAAAAATTAACAATTCCTTGTTCATTTACCCCTAGAATGCACTCAGACAGTAAATGTAAGGCACTTTCATATCGACTTATGATGCTTTCCAAAGACTGTATACTTTTCCCCTTACTTTCCAGAATGGCAATTGATCCGTATTCTGTCTCATTCTGATATACACGGGATTCATTCACAATTAAAACTTGGTTTCCACTCCTACATTCATACCTGTACAAACTATCACTTTGATTCACTACTAACTTCTTCCGATCAGGAATAATCGTTGATATATGCTGACCTATTATTTCATTTTCTTTTTTATGTAACATGCTACAGAATAGTTTGTTGCTATATGTGATGATTCCATCATGACTTATAACAGCAATTCCATTATTCATTACCTGAAGAGCCTGACTAGTTACCTGCAAATTCATTCGTTCATCCATATGCATTTGGAAGCCCCCTATCCAATTGTGCTCATTCTCGCATGTATTATATATTCATTTTAAATATTTACTTTCCCTTGGTTTTTCCGTTTGAAGTTATAAATTCTTAAACTAGTAATATAGCTCATTAACCAGTGGCTTCTAATTATCTCATCAACTATTTGCAACATGCAGCAGGGACCTGTTTAACACTTACATTGGATACATAAAACAAATTTAATAAAAAGAAAAAACAGTTGACGGATTACCTTCTGTCAACTGTTTTTATTACGAATATTGGTGACGAAACCCATAATTGATAGATTTTCTTTAGCATAAAGTTCGATTTTCAAGCTTCCAACTAAACCATCTTCCATGCCCTTCCGTTTCCCCAATCGTTTCACGATATTCGTTTCCGTTAATATAATAATCAATATGAAGGTCCCGGTCCCACATGTTGTTATATAGGTGGAATACATCACGTTTTGCGCCGATTTCTTGTATTTGTTTTTCTAGCTTATGTTTTACTTGTTCAGGTATTTGATTTGCGACGTGTGTATGGAAAATACAAATTACAGCATCTTCACTTATTTGTTCAATAATAGATGGTAATAGCTCCACACCGTCTCCTTCTATTAATTGGACAGATTCATTTTTTACTAAAGATGCGGCTTGGTCAAACATTTCAAGTCTTTCTTTATGTTCTGGCCAAATGAGTGCACGTAGCCATAAATAATCTTCATCACTATGTAAATCATTTACATGTAAGTCTAGTCCAATTCTTTCTATGACAAATGGACTTTCTTTTAGAAAATGGGGCACATTCTCCCCTCTTATTTCAGAAGTTAAATGTACATTCGAATTTATATTTCCGTATGTTTCATCTGTTCCGTACGAATAGCTATATTGGTCCCAAAATAGTTGTAATCCAGAACTTGTCCCAATTTCTATTAACGCTAATGGCTTTTTCACTTTATTAAATATGTAGCAGAAACTTGGATATAAGTACGCACATCGCCTTACTTCATTCGTTTGAACGAGTTTCGATTGTAACAAAGTAATAATTTCTTCTCGGTACTCTTTACAAAAGTCTTTAAAATGATCAAACGCTTGATTTAAATTTGTATTCGTATTTTCAACTAAACTACTGTAATACGTTTTTAAATGATGTTCTTTCCCTGCTAGTAATAAATAATGTACGGCGCCTAATAATAAGTTTGGGACTGGTTGCCCTACTTGAGCGTAGGAAGATAGTGAAAGTACTTCCTCATCTTCAGCAATTTGTATTGATAAGTATTCATATAAGTCACTTGACCCTTTACATTCCTTTATTGAAAAGTTTCGAAATAAGTTTGCGATTTGTTCTTGTGTACGCATTGGTATCCCTCCTTTTATTATTTAACAGAATAATCTTACTATTAAAACACCATAAATTCCATAAAAAGGTACCCACTCTACCCATTTTTGTAGCCGTAAGCTTTTTCGAGATAATTTCAAACTGTAATTTTTTTCTATTTATCACCTTGAAAGAGCTTGTTAAATAAGATTTTTGGCGAATAAAACGTTAAATAGTTTAAAATTATCAGATAACACTAGATATTTTAGTCTATTAATTATTATAATAGAGTATGAGATGGTTATACAATTGAGA
>Ga0209025_1003694_pt1 | contig 14102 bp, 10 predicted proteins | sample AraplaMF_Col_mLB_FD_184256 | JGI IMG/M metagenome (GOLD analysis project Ga0209025, IMG submission 184256) | Arabidopsis root microbial communities from the University of North Carolina, USA - plate scrape MF_Col_mLB (SPAdes) (version 2) | ecosystem: Host-associated > Plants > Roots > Endosphere... | reverse complement strand
CGCAACCCGCCACGCAACGGGGCAACTGGCCAGGCCGCTGCCGCAGCATACGCCGCTCCATGCGTATCTCGTGGCGCCACCACGCGTTGAAGTCATACACGTAGACAAAGCCTTCGTGTTCGCGGAGATGAAACGCGGTCAGCGGCAGTTCATTCGCCACGGTGCAGAACTGCAGGACGCCTTCATGCGCTTCGCCGTAACGCCTGCCACGAATGCTGAATGTGTGCAGATGTTCGTCGGCCCAACCCATGACGACCTGGATGACAGGGTGCAACTGTCCGAGCGTCAAGTGCTCGGGAACGACGACGCGCCGCCAGACCGGCGGGCTCAGGCCACGCAGCGCAATGCGAAGTTGAAGGACCGAGATCGCAGGCCCGGGATCGGATGCCATGCGCGCATTGTAGGTGTCTCATTGGCCGCTCGGCAGCGGTCCGGTCGTCCGCCCCCGCTTTGGCGCGGTCTCCTCCAGGAGGAGACCATTAGGCCGGCGCACGACAAATTGCTGAGCTACATTCGTCAGCTTTCCGAGATTTCTGACGCCGCTCAGCTTGATTTCCCGACATTTATTGAAGCCGTCCAAGAGGCCAATGCAGAGAATCTGCAGGCATTCTTTGCGAAGGTCTCAGAAGCTAGCCCCGTAGCTTCGGAGTCGTCGGTGGCTATCGTGAAGTCCGCTATCCGCGCAGCCCAGGCCGCTTACGTGTCAGTCCAGCAAGTCACGAAGGAAACGACCGAGCTTGCGAATAGCTAGGTGGGCTTAATTCCGCGCTTGCGATTGACTGATCAGAAGTTCGGAAATCACCACTCCCGATAACGGGCTCGCGGGCGCTCGTCGCCTCTCCAACGGAACGATGCCGATACCGCGATGTTACGCCCGCTCCGTCGGACCCGACGACCGTCATGGCAAGCGTTGAGGACGCGTTATCGGACCTTGTCGCCCCTTCCCTACTTTGTCGCCGTCACCTACTTCCCAGCCCAGGCGCAGCTGCTAACCGTTGGCCCTTTGGGGGCGTAAGGCAGTTGTCGGCTATGAGCTGCCGCTCAATTTGAGCCACCAAGATTGTAAACAATCTGTCTTACCGAAGCTGCAAGCGCGGCCGACTGCGATCATTGGCAGTCGGCCAGACACAATGCTAAACGGCGTTCCAAGCGCATTTCGCGTTATCTATTTCTCTCCTCTCAGTCGCGACGATAGAAGCTCGTATTTTTGCTGCGAGGTATCCACCAATGCCTCATCGCGAGTGGATGGAGTGTCGTCATACGGCACCGGTTCAGCGAACTGGCCCACTGTCAGATCCCACTTTTTTCCTTCGATCAGATTGTAGAAGTGCGTGCCACCCGACGTCCGTGTAGTGAGAATTTGACCACCAAAATAATCCTGCACAACGAGCGAGGTGACGCTGCAATGATTCTGAGCTGGATTCGATGGTGACCAGGCGTCCTTGGGACTTGACGTGTCACCAGCCCAGACGCGTGAAATTGCCCTGTACAGGTCGAGGGGTGTTGCAAAGGTTTTTGATACAGAAGTCATCTGAATTAGCTCTCTCTGTGAGCCGACGACTGATGGGACACCTAAACAAAAAGCCCCGTCGTTGCCGGCGGGGCTTCGAAGCGCATGTCGCTGCGAATTTCTAGCGTATGCACGTCCTCAGCAGCAGTCCCGAGTGGGAATGCCAATGATGGCGAGTTGCAGTGGCGAAGGACGTGAAAGCTTGCATAGGTAGAGAGTCTGCCTTCAGTTACTGAACCCGTCAACGAATGTTTTATGCCGCGATTGCTTCCCGCAATGGCCGCTTTCGGGCGCGGCGACTGGCAGGTTAGGGTCAGGTACGGTCCTTCGCCTCCAATGGCCGACAGACCGCTCATTGGCCCCTCCGGCTTCTTGGCACTGCCGGCTGCATGCTGCACCGGCCGGATCATCGCATTCCATTGCGGACGTCCTGCAACACCTCGTCGAAAGCGTCAACGCGGATTAGGCCCAGCCGCGGAAACTCCAGGTCGACGATGACATAGAGCGTAACCGTCAGCGAGGCCACGAAGAAAAGCGCATGCAACCAGTTTCGCGGACCGCTGCTGGCCATGCCATAGCCCGCGAACAAGGCCCCGATCCAGCAAAGCGCGAGAAGCATGCCGAAGATGACGCTGGGCGGATGTTCCTTCGTTGCGGCGAGCCGGGTCGATGCCGTATCGAACGCGGCATTAAGCGCTGGCAGCAGAAGCATGGTGGCCGCCGTACTGGTGGTTTGCTGGGACTCCGTTACGGATCTTGTCCAGAGGCGTTCACGCAGCCCGTCCGAACGGGCCAGGGCTGCATCGACGCGCTTTCGGTCAGGGACGGCTCGATAGGCGTCAAGCCGGGCATCCAGATACTGCCGGAATATCTCCTGCAGCTCACCACGCGCCGGTTGCGGCAGCAGATCCAGGCGCAGGTAAGCCGTGCCGATGTCGTTGGCTTCCTGGACGATCAGCGTACGCCGCATATCAAAGCGGCTTGCCGCCCCGGAAAAGGTGAAGGCGATCAATAGCCCAAGCAGTGCAAATATCGCGCTTGCAACCGCGCTGACGCCCGTTGTCTCCGGTTCGCGACCGGAGGCAACCTGCCATCGCCACAACAGCCGGCCGAACTCCAGCGCGATCAGGATACTTGTGAATAATCCGATCGCAAACACCAGTCCGCCGCCCCAACCGGCACCATAAAGTAGTGATGCCAAAATCGCCTCCAGTGCTTTGCTTGCGATGCGCGCTTTCCACCTCAAGGACGGTATGAAAAAGCTTCGCCACGGTATGTTCACTTCCGCACAGATGTTCGAAACACTGGCTGCCTTCGAAATGGGCAGACCAGACGGAAGTCTGCCTTGCTGCAGGCCGTTCCCGGCCATGAGCCGCCGTTCAGATATGTCATCAGTCGGACGTTCAGGCGTCAGTTCAGCCCTGTAATCCGTCATCCGATTACCGCGTGGCTGCCTGCCGACAGTAGCCGATTTACCGGGGGTGAGGTGATCCACGGGCATTCGGCGGCCGAATTTTACGATTGTGAGCCTCATCGGAAACAGGGCGTTGACGGGTTGCTGGTAAGCGTCCTCTCGCCACTGATCCGCTGCGCCTGTGCCAGCCGGCAGCAGACCCATCTGAGACATCCAACTGCTGGGAGACGAACGGATCTGCTGCACAGCCCGCCCAGATCACGCAAGTTTTGGACGTTCTCTAGCCGCATCGCGTTGCCATAAGGACAGCCCCGAACGTGGTACTCGTCTGCGTGAACGTCGGGGCCGCGGTCTTTCACTTGCACCGAAATAACCCTTCGGGCGAGCGAGCCAGTATTGGCGAGATAAGACCGGTAATTTGACATTTCGGGACTGCTATTTGACGTCTCGGGCCAAAGCTAGTCAAAGCGGCGCCACTGTCTTCACATCAAGTAGCACGCTGCGCTAGTGTTCTCTTTTTCAGAACACGATTGCTCATCGTGTGTCATTGATCAGGCCACCCCCTCCAACCATACTGCCACGGACGAACACAACTGACTGGAGCATTCACGATGGAGCAATCGAAAGCAGGATTCCTGGTGGCGGCCTTCGCCGAGTTCTTTCCGGGCGCCACGGAAATCGGCTCGTATGTGGGCGGCAAGCTGATTCCGGGCAGCGGGGACGAAATCCAGTTGTTCGACCCCGCGACCGGCGAAAAGAGCGTCAGCTATCGCGACGCCGGCGCCGACGTGGCCGCTCTCGCCTGTATGGCCGCCCAAGAGGCGCAGAAAACCTGGTGGGGCATGACCCACGCCGCGCGCGGGCGCACCCTGTTCGCGGTGGCGGCGAAGATCCGCGAGTATGGCGAAGCGCTCGCGCGCCTCGAGTCGATCTCGACCGGCAAGCCGATCCGCGACAGCCGCCGCGAGGCCGAGATGGTGGCCGAGATGTTCGAGTTCTACGCGGGCTGGGCCGACAAGTTCCATGGCGACGTAATCGCCGTGCCGACTACGCACCTCAACTACACGCGCCGCGAGCCGTACGGGACCATCCTCCATGTCACGCCGTGGAACATCCCGATTCTGTCGTTCGGCTGGCAGGTCGCACCAACCATCGCCGTGGGCAACGCCGCGCTGCTAAAGCCATCGGAGCTGACGCCGTTCACGTCGCTGGCGGTCGCCTCGCTGGCCGAACAGGCCGGCCTGCCCGCCGGACTCGTCAACGTGCTAGCCGGCTACGGTCACACGACGGCGCAGGCGGCGATCGCGAACGGCATCGTGCGGAAGGTCGTCTTCGTCGGCTCGCCCGCAACGGGCGCAAAGATCGCCGAATCTGCTGCGCGGCATCTGATCCCCTGCATCCTTGAACTCGGCGGCAAGTCCGCGAATATCGTCTTCGAAGACGCAAACCTCGACATGGCCGCAATTGGCGCCCAGGCAGCCGTCTACTCGGGCACGGGCCAGAGCTGCACCGCTGGATCGCGCTTGCTCGTGCAGCGCCGAGTCTACGACGAACTGGTCGACAAGGTGGCGGACGGCGCGCGCCGACTGCGCATCGGGCATCCGCTCGAATCGTCGACGGAGATTGGGCCAATCAGCAACCGCGGCCAGTACGAGCACATCAAGCGGATGATCGTTGCGGGCGTCGCAGAAGGCGCCCAGCTCGCGGCCGGCACCACAGATTTCGAGCCAGGCGGCTATTACGTCAAGCCGACGCTGTTCGCCGGTGTCTCGAACTCCATGCAAGTCGCCCGCACCGAGATCTTCGGACCCGTGATCGCCGCGATTCCGTTCGACACGGAGGAGGAAGCGATCGCGATCGCCAATGACAGCGAATTCGGCCTGGCTGGCGCGGTGTGGACCAACGACGTCGGCCGCGCGCACCGTGTGGCGGGCCAGGTGGACGCCGGCACATTTTGGATCAACGGTTACCGCTCCGTGCATGTTGCTTCGCCATTTGGCGGTTACAAGAACAGCGGCTACGGGCGCACGAGCGGAGTCGAGGCGCTTTACGAATACACGCAGACCAAGAGCGTGTGGGTCCAGACCGCCGCCACGCCCACGACCCGGGTGGGCCGTTCGTGACATCGCTGGAGCCTTTCGGAACATGGAACATAGCGAAACTTTTCGACTACGTGGTGATCGGCGCCGGCGAGTCGGGGCGCCACGCTTGCCACCGGACTCGCCGGGCGCAAGGCAGGCTCCGTGCTGCTGCTCGAGGGGCGCCCCGCGCGACCGCGACTTCTGCCAGCGAGCCTCGAGCGACTCGATGAGACTGGATACTCACCTCATCCGCGTAGGCGCACCCATGCACCGGGTATCTACACGCACGTCCTGGAACAGCATGGCATCGTGTACGACCAGCCCATCAGCCGCGAAACGCGCCGCACTTTATCCTATGTAGGACTTATGGATATCCCTAGAAGAAAGTCAATATAACAAGCTATATTCTTCGAACACCTATATAGAAGTTACGGATCTAGTCGTGCGAGTCGGAGTTCATCCATACAATGATCTCGCCAGGCTGGTCGAGGAGTCCGTGCAGGCCAGGGCTGCAGCCTTGAAGGCGGTGCGTCCGCTGGCACGCGGAGAGTTCGTGCAGGTTCGACGTCGCCGATGCCGAGCCGCTGGATGCAATGATGGAGCGCTACGGCGTCACCCACATCATCCACCTGGCGGCGCTCACGTATCTTTCAAGGCCGATCCGAGGCGCGTCGTGCGCGTCAACGCGCTGGGTGGGTGAACATGTTCCTCACGTCCAAGGGCGCAGATTTGGGTAGTGCGCGGCATGAGGGGGCGCGCGTGGCGGACTCTTCGGTGATTCCGATCCACGCCGCCTGATGACCGCGAAACGGAGAAGAGCTGGATCGCGCCAAGCGATTCGTCGTGCCCGCGACGCCCGCAGACTCGATCAGCGGAGCTACAGGCGTCGCGATTCACTTCATGTCGACTATCAGGAGGTTTGAGAAATGCGTCTGATGACTAAATTTCGCAGCGTTGCCTGCTTCTTGGCGATGCTCTGCGCAGGCACGGGTATTTCCCATGCGCAAGATATTGCCGGCCGCGTGGTCAATGTGATTGTCAATTTCCCGGTGGGCGGCCCCACCGACCTGGAGGGGCGCGTTTTTGCGCAACATCTGCCGCGCTTTCTGAAAGGCACCAGCGCTGTCGTCGTTCGCAACGTTGCCGGCGCCGGCGGCATGATCGCCGTCAACCAACTCGGCGACGTCTCCGAGACGAACAACCTCAACATCGGTTTCTTTACCTGGGACCCGATGCAGCAGATCTTGAATCATCCGAACTTGCGGGTCAAATTCAACGACCTCAAGTTCATTGCCGGCATGGAGCAGACCAACCTGCTATACATTCGGCGTGACACCGCCCCGGGCATCGCCAAACCTGCAGATATTGCCAAAGTCAACACGTTTCGCGCTGCCGTGCTTTCGAACGGTTCGGACTGGTCGGCGTTGCGCCAGAGTCTGGCCCTTGATCTGCTCGGCGCCAAATACCGGATCATTCCCGGCTACAAGGGGACGCGTGAGGCCGAAGTGGCGCTGCTCCAGGGCGACATCCAGTTGCTCAGTAATTCCTTGCCCGGCTACAACTCCTTTGCCAAGCTGAATTTGGTGGACAAGGGCCTCGCGATTCCGCTCTTCCAGTACGAGCGCGGCGAAGGCAACCTTAGACGCAGTCCCAACCTGCCCGATGTGCCCACCTTCCTGGAGCTCTATCGCGAAATCCACGGCGCCAATGCGACCCCTAGCGGGCCGAAGTGGGAAGCGCTGCAGTTCCTGAACCGGATCTCGCGCACGCCGCGGGTGATCTTCATGCCGCCTAATGCCCCCGACGCTGCCGTCGCTGAACTGCGCAGCGCCGTGGAAAGGATGGCGAAGGATCCGCAATTCATCGCGCAGTACGAAAAGGTGACGCTGGCGCCGGCACATTTCGTCCAGGGTGCCGACGGCGAGCGCGTCATTGTCGAACTGAAAAGGTTGCCGCCGGAGATGGTGACCTTCTTCAACCAGTACATCGAGTCGAATTCATCGCGCTGAGCGCTAGCCAGCGCGGCCAACGGCAGCCGCGTGCACGCCGTCGCCGTGCGCGCACGCAGCGGCACTGAAAGGAAATGGGTATGGACGGAAACGATATGATGAATTTTGCGTTGCCGGAAGAACTGCGCATGCTGAAGGATTCGCTGCGCCGCTTTGTGAATCAGGAGCTCATTCCGGCCGAACTCACCGCACGCAAGGACGACAAGCTGATTCCCGAACTGCGTGCCCGCGTCGAGGCGTTCGGGAAAGAACTGGGACTCGACAAGTTCGATGTGCCCGTCGAATACGGCGGGCTGGGCTTCGGCCTGCTCGCCAAGACCATCGTGTGGTCGGAACTCGCCCGCACGGTGGCCTTGCCGGTGCGGGCAATCAATCCGTTCGGCGCGACGGTGTACCCCGTGCTCTATGAACTCGACGCTGCGCAGAAGGAGCGCTTTCTCTTGCCGACATTGCGCGGCGAATTGAAATGGTGCTTTGCCCAGACCGAGCCCGATGCGGGTTCGGACCCCGGAGGCATGAAGACTACCGCCGTGCGCGACGGCGATCATTACGTGATCAACGGTTTCAAGCGCTTCATCACGGGCGCGGCTGATGCCGATTATGCGCAACTGATGGCCGCGACCGACCGCACAAAGGGCTCGCACGGCGGGATCTCTGCCTTCATCGTCGACATGAAATCTCCCGGGGTCAAACTGCTGCGCGCACAGAAGATGCTGGTCGACGACACGCCTTGGGAAATCGCCTTCGACGATGTCAGAGTGCCGGTGGAAAATCGCATCGGCGCCGAAGGCGAAGGCTTCAAGCACGCACAGAAAGTGCTCACCGTACTTCGGGTGCGTCACGGCGCCAAGGCCTGCGGCGTGATGGAGCGCTGTCTCGAACTGGCCGCGAGCTACGCGAAGGAGCGGGTGACCTTCGACAAGCCGCTTGCTGAACGGCAAGGCGTGCAATGGTTGATCGCCGATTCCTACCTCGAGTGGCACCAACTCGAACTGATGGTCAGGCACGCAGCGTGGAAACACGATCGCGGCGAGGACATTCGCACGGAAGCTTACATGGTGAAGAATTTCGGTGACAGCAAATCCTTTGAAGCTGCAGATCGATGCATGCAAGTCCACGGCGGTATCGGACTCTCGACCGAATTGCCGATCGAGAAGTTCTGGCGTGATCAGCGCAGCATGTTGATCACCGATGGGCCGACCGACGTTCTCAAGGCCGCCATTGCCCGGCATGCCTTGAATGTGTTCGGCTGATGGCACTGGTGCGCCGAGGCGCATTGCCGATCCAGGCAATTCATCGCGCCCGAATCTGTTTCCTTTTGGAGAACCCATGAATCCAAGCCGCATCCACGAACTCCTCGAGCCGTGGCTCGCGAGTGAGCCCGACCGCGAATTCATCCATCTCCCCGATCGCACTGTGACCTATGCCGAGGTCGGCGCGATGGCCAGCGCCCTGGAGACGGAACTGCTCGCCTTGGGCGTGCGCCCCGGCGATCGGGTGGTAATCGTGACGGAAAACTGCACCGAGCATATCGCCTTGCTGCTCGCTTGCAGTTGCGTCGGCGCCTGGTCCTCCGGAGTCAATGCCCGCATGGCAGCCGGCGAAGTCGATGCCTTTGCGCAATTGGTCGATGCGCGGCTGATCTACTTCACCACGGGGGTCTCTGCGGCGGCAATGACCCATGCCGGGCGCCACCAGGCCCGCTCATCGACGCTCGACGGACTCATGCACAGCGACGTGCGCCTTGAGGCAGTCGCCGAACAAGGCAGCGAAGCCGAGCGCGTCGCGGCGATCATCTCCACCTCCGGCACCACCGGAAGGCCAAAGGGCGTCATGGTGACCCACGCGGCCGTGCTGCATGCCGCGCGCGTCTCCTGCAAATCGCGCGGCCTGGGTCGCGACGATCGCCTGTGCTTGTTCGTGCCGATGACCCATATCTTTGGCCTTGCCGCCGTGCTGGCCTCGTCGCTCCTTTCGGGCGCAACATTGGTCTTGCAGCAGACTTTCTCTGCCGCTGATGTGCTCGACGCACTCGCCCATCATCGGGTCAGCCAACTGCAAGGTCCGCCGGCGCTGTATTCGCGCCTCCTTGCCCACCTCGAGACGCATGGCATTGACCGGCCATCAGCGCCGCATCTGCGCTACATCTACACGGGAAGCAGTCCACTCGATATCGCGCTGAAGGAGCGCGTGGAGGCTTGTTTCGGCCTGCCGCTGCACCACGGCTATGCGAGTTCGGAATCCCCGGTCGGCTGCGCCACCGCAAGCAACGTGCGGCGCCAGGACACCGCCGCAGGCTATCTCCTGGAAAGCATGTCCATTCGCATCGTGGACGCCAACCATCGTGATGTAGCGGCGGGAGAGACCGGGGAGATCTGGCTCGCCGGGCCGTATCTGACGCCCGGTTACTTTCGAGATCCCGAGGCTACCCGGCAGGCATTCCGTCCCGGCGGCTGGTATGCCACCGGTGACCTTGGGCGGCTGGGGGAGGACGGCGCGCTGTTCATCGTCGGCCGACTGAAGGAGCTCATCATCCGCTCTGGCTTCAATGTGTATCCGGCAGAAGTGGAAGCGGTGCTCAATCAGCATCCCAGCGTGCGGCGCTCGGCGGTCGTTGGGCAGCGAGAGCCTGATGGCAACGAGAGGGTGATCGCCTTCCTCGAGCTTCGCGACGGCATGGGTTTTGATGAGCAAGCACTGCGCGGCTACCTGCGGGAGCAACTGGCGCCCTACAAGCAACCGGCACTGTTTCGCGTGCTGCCCTCCATGCCGATGACTGACACCGGCAAGTTGCTCAAACGAAATTTGCTCGCCCACGTCGATGCAGTGGCGCAGGGATGACCGGGCTGTTGCCCTCGTGAAATGAACGAAACATCGAAGGAGAAAGAAATGAGCAAGGAAGTAGTGAGTTATGAACTCGATGGTGACGTTGCCATTATCGGTCTCAACCGTCCGGAAAAGCGTAATGCCTTCAACGACGAATTGCATAAGCAGTTGCATACGGCGGTGATGCGCGCGGGTGAAGAGGCCAGGTGCGGCGTGCTGTTCGGTCATGGGGAGTGCTTCAGCGGTGGGCTGGATCTCGCCTACGCCGCGTCGATGTGGGAAAGCGGCCAGGACCACAAACTGCCGTATCCTCGCAATAACGACACTGAGCTGATCGCTCGGGGCAGGATACCCTTCGTCTCTGCCTTGCATGGTGCCACCATCGGTGGCGGCTTCGAGGCCGCGGCCAGCACCCATATTCGGGTCGCCGACGAAACGGCGTTCTTCGCCCTGCCTGAAGGCCAGCGTGGCATCTTCGTCGGCGGCGCCGGCTCGGTGCGGATCAGCCGGCTGATCGGGACCGCCCTCATGACGGATTTGATGTTGACGGGACGCGTGCTGAACGCCGACGAGGCGCTGCGCTTCAACGCGGTGCAGTATGTGGTGCCCAAGGGGCAGGCGCTGGAGAAGGCCGTCACATTGGCCCGGCGCATCTGCGCTAACGCGCCGCTGACCAATTTCGCCATCACCAATGCCTTGCCGCGCATCCGGGATATGTCTTACGACGATGGCATCTTCGTCGAGCGGCTGGTCAGTGAATATACCCTCAGCCCCGAAACGACCGCGCGTCTGAGCGAGTTCCTGAACAAGAAAGCGGCGCCCATCAAGGCGCCGGGAGGGGAAGGGGCGCTGTGAACTGCCTACGCGAATCGGCGATCGTCGCTTATGCCGAAACCAAGATCATGGAGAAAAGCGACCGCGACGTCTGGGAGCTTGATGCCGAGGTGCTCGACGCCTTGCTCGAGCGCAGCGGCTTCGAGAAGGCGGAGATCGACGGCCTGGTCATGGCCGGGTTCGGGCTGACAGCGGCGGGTGAGAGCTTCTGGGCACAGGTTACGGCCGACCAGCTCGGCCTGGAACTCGACTACTGCGACCAGGTGCATATCGGCGGCTGTTCAGCCACCGGCAGCGTCGCACGCGCCGCGGCAGCGATCGATGCCGGCCTATGCACCACGGTCTTGCTGCTGTTCGCCGATACTGGCGTGGCGGAAAACAACCGAGGTGACCGAAGTTTCCGCCGCGAGTGGGCTGATCCGTACGGTGTATTCGGCCCCCCCGACGCTTTCGGCTTGCTGACGCGGCGCTACGAGCATCAGTATGGACTTGACTACGAGATGCTGGGCAAGCTCGCGGTCACCCAGCGTGCCCATGCCATGTTGAACGACAACGCCTGCGAGAAGCTGCGCAAGCCGATTACTATCGATGACTACCTCAACTCGCGCATGATCGCCGACCCGATACGTCTGCTCGATTGCGTCATGCGCTGCGACGCCGCTTCCGGCCTGCTGATGACCAGCAGGCGACGCGCCAGGGAAAAGGGCATCGACAAGTTCGTCACACCAATCGGCTACGGGGAGCGAACCAACTTCCTGGGTGGGGAGAACTTCGTCGATGTTACCCGCAGTGGCCACGAAGTTTGCGGCAAACGCGCCCTCGCCCAGGCAGGACTCGCGCTCAGGGATGTTGCATCGTTTCATCCCTACGACGATTTCATCATCGCGATCATGCTGCAGCTCGAGGCGTTCGGCTTTTGTGGGCCTGGTCAGGGCGTGCAGTTCATCCGCGAAATGAACTTTGCCTTCGATGGTGATCTACCGTTGAATACCGGCGGCGGCCAGATCTCGGCGGGGCAAGCGGCATGCTGTTCGCACAACCTGACCGAGGCAGTGAGGCAGTTGATGGGCGAGGGTGGTGCGCGTCAGGTAAGGAATACCGCCAATGCGCTGGTGAGTGGCATCGGCTGGATCAATTACTCGCGCAACTGGGGCACGAGCAGCGCCCTGGTCCTGGCTCCCAACGCATGATCAAAACGCGAGGCGACAATGGCAACAGCTACTCCCGATCTTCTCAACGATACCTTTGATGTCAGGCGCGCCATCAAGCCATCCAGCTTCACGCAACCATTCTGGGCGGCGACACGCGAGAAGAAATTGGTCATCCAGTACTGCCGGGCAACCGGCAAATATCAGCATTACCCGCGCCCAACCAGCATCTTCACCGGCCGCAAGACCGACATTGAATGGCGCGAGGTCTCGGGTCGCGGCGAAATTTTCTCATGGACCGTGGTGCGGCGCGCCGCCGCGGCTTTTCGTGGGCACGAGCCCTATGTGGTCGCGTCGGTGACCCTCGATGTCGGCGTCAATGTGATTGCCAACCTGGTCAATTGTGCGCTGGATGAGGTTTGCATCGGCATGAAGGTCGTGCCCTACTGGCTGCCGATAGACGATGGCATGCACCTACTGATGTTTCAACCGGAGCAGTAGACGAGGTGGCAGCGGAGCATAGGAACTTTAAAGCCCTGGGCAAGCAAGGCGCAAGGCCCAAGACGGGCTCGGGACGGCCTCGGACCGGCCGCGGCGGCCTGATGTGCTTGGCTTCGGGAGCCTGTCCAGAATTTTGTGTGAGGCAAGACACGACCTACCGGAGCATTTGTACCAAGCAGAACGAAGCAGAAGAACGCGGAGATCGCCGCCATGAGTGCGGTACTGCCGAAGATCCCTGAAGAGCTGATTGACCCGTTGGTGTCTGGTCCGATGACCGGCGAGGCGGTCGCGCCGCAGACGGCGGAGAGACATGCTCCCCAATTCCGCTGGCGTGCCAGAATAGGCGCCTACACGCTACGTCTGGGACGACCGCATGCCAGCCCCCTACACCGAAAGCCGTATTGGTTACCTGTATGAAGCTGTGCGCTGTGGCACAGTGCGCGCCGCGGCCGACTTCCTGGACATCGCGCCCTCGGCCGTGAGTCGGCAGATCGCACTGCTCGAGGAGGAACTTGCCACGCCGCTCGTCGAGCGTAACAAGCGCGGCGTCAAACCAACCGAGGCAGGCGCGCTGCTGCTCGAGTACTTCTCCCAGCAGCGCGCCCATCAGGCCGATCTCGTTTCGAAGATCCAGGAATTGCGCGGACTGCGCCGCGGCAAGGTCACTGTCGTCATGGGTGAAGGCTTCGCGTCGACGATGGTCGGCGGCCCGATACGGCAGTTCCGCGAGAGCCACCCGGAAATCTCGCTCACAGTTGACCAGTGCAGCACCAACGAAGTGGTGCGTCGCGTGGCCGAGGACGAGGCCGACATCGGGCTAGCGTTCAACCCGTCGCCCGACCCTAAGGTCGTCAGCCGCGCTGAATCGCGTCAACCGATGCACGCGGTCGTTGCGCCGGATTTTCCTCTCGCCGGCAAGTTAGGATCGGTCACGCTGCAGGACTTGCTTCCTTATCCGCTGGCATTGACGCATCCGGAGCACGGCACGCGGCGGCTGGTGGAGGCGGCGATGCTGCTCGACCGCGTCAGACTGACGCCAGCGTTGACAACGAATTCGGTCACCTTGCTCAAGCTGTTCATAACCAACAATCTCGGCTTCACGTTTCTGACGCGGATCGCGGTTGCCCCTGAGCTGGAAGCCGGCCAATTGACGACAATCCCAGTCGAGAACCGGTTGCTGCAAAGTCCGGAGGCTCAATTGATCACGCGCGTGGGCCGCCAGCTTTCGCCTGCGGCGAACCGGTTGCTGCAACGACTAGCGACGCAGATCCGTCAGTACGACGCGGCTGTATGACCGGCGCCCACATCTTAGGGCGCGCATACGGGCCTGCGGCCGTTGCTCCTCAATAGCAGTCGTAGCCGTCGCGAAAACCTGCAAGGCCGCTTCGGGTCGGCAAGAGACGGACTGCGGCCGAGACGCTTCCCTGCGCTCAGCCCAAAAAACCGAAGCGGCAGAACCACAGAGTCATGGCCTGGCGACGAGGCGTTGGCGAATCTGCCAGGCCAGCACGTCTACCGACCGAGTCGCTGGGGCAAAACGAAAGCGACCTGGTGCGACCCACTCCCCAAGACGCATCCATCCGTCAGGGAATATGCAGACGTGCAGGTCTTGATTAATGACGACCACACCAGCGAGCCCTGGATGGGTAGTGACCCCGTGGCAAGCAATGCCGAGGCGCTCCAGATGACGTCGCACGGCACTTGCTCGCATGGCGGCTTACCCCGGTTATCTGGCCATTTTGGGGTCGACTCTAGGAACTCGTCAGTTCGCGTGCGCAC
>Ga0209025_1003692_pt1 | contig 14103 bp, 14 predicted proteins | sample AraplaMF_Col_mLB_FD_184256 | JGI IMG/M metagenome (GOLD analysis project Ga0209025, IMG submission 184256) | Arabidopsis root microbial communities from the University of North Carolina, USA - plate scrape MF_Col_mLB (SPAdes) (version 2) | ecosystem: Host-associated > Plants > Roots > Endosphere... | reverse complement strand
TCCTATAGGACCAAAAGCAGTACCTACGACAGCACCCGCAGCACCACCACCCACGGTTCCTACAGCATCTCCAGCACTCATTCCAGCTGTGTTTTCAGCTGAATCACCGTTTCGATTACGATCGTTATTGTTAGCCATCTATTTCACTCCTTTTTTCGTGATTTGAAACGCTACTACGAAGTCTGTGTAACATCCCAAAAGTATCTTTCCCTGACTTTTCTGAAATGATTCTGCACGAGTGTTTTGATTGGGATTTTTTATAGAGTCACTATATGGCTACTCGGTAACTTGTTTGCTGATTTCCTTTCCCGCATGTTTCCCTTTGAACACGAAGGTTCTCAAACTGTCCATGTTAATCGCAATGATGCCGATAATAATTATGATTCCACCGACCACCGATAAAACCGAAACAGGCTCATCATACAAAACAGCCCCAAGACAAAGGGCAATTAACGGCGAGATATAGAGCCAAGTGGATGGAAACACGGGATTGGTTTTGGCGATCAGCCAATAGAAGATGGTGTGTCCTGTCATTGAACCGGCGATGATTAAATACAAAAGCGACCAAATGGCGTTTGGAGCGAGCATGGTCTCGATCTGTATTTTCTCGGTGAACAAGGATAGGATCAGAAGCAACCCTCCGCCATAGATCATTTGAGCTGCATTCAAAGCAATGGGAGACGTATCTTGAAACCGCTGAACGACACGGCGCGAATATACGGTACCCGTGGAATAAAAGACTTGGCCCAATAACACGGCCGCACATCCAAGTACCCAAATCCTGCTAAAGGTAACGGCAATGCCGGGCAATAGCAGCAAAACGACACCCACTGTCCCTGTGAGGCAGCCTGCCAAAGAGCTGAGTGAAAGCCGCTGACGGGAAATCGCGGTTTGAAGCAACAAAATCATAAGTGGTGCCGTCGCCGACAAGATTGCCGCGATGCCGGAGCTCAAATATTGTTCGGCCCAATATAATGTTGCGAACACGCCAAAGGTTAGTCCCGCTCCCGTTAATAACATCTCTTTACGGAGTAAAAGGGTCAACCTCGCTTTTCGTCTGACAACCATGTATAACAAAATGATGCTCCCAGCTAGAAGAAAACGGAGGCCAGCTGAGAAAAAAGGTGGCGCACCTGCATCAATCCCTACTTTAATAGCCAAAAAAGTCGTCCCGAAAACCAAGCACATTATCAAATAATTCATCCAAATCATGTCCATTCCTCCTTGTATTTTTCTATCATAAGGGGGATGGAACAGAACAGTTGAGATTAAATAGAACAGATGCTGTACAAATCGTTTATAATATGAGGAAAAGGGATGGGGAGGGGCATATGAAAAGAGACGTTCTTTCGAATGTTCATTCGGATAAACTATTTGAACAAGTGTACGACTATCTTCTGGAACGGATAAGACGCGGAGAGTGGAAGGCACATGAGAAACTCCCTTCAATTCGCGTACTGGCGGCGGAATTCGAGGTGCACCGCTTAACCGTCTTCAAAGCGTACCAATTACTCAAACAAAACCGCAAAGTGTATGTAAAAGATAAATCCGGATATTATGTGCAGCCAGGCAGTACGCTGTCGCCCGCTGCGCAGCAGGACCCGATCGTTTCCGCTTATGTTCATGATAGCTGTCTTTCCGAAATCCATCAGGTGGAGGCCGTGTATCAATTTTCCAAGGCTTTACTGGATCCTAATCTGCTGCCGAACCGATATTTTTCCGAATACGTGAAAAAAGTGTTTGATATTTATCCCAAAGTGCTAGGGACCTATTCTACAACGCAGGGGGACATGGAACTACGGGAAACACTTTGCCGATATTTTGCGGACCGTCATCATTTCGATCTGACCAAGGATGAAGTATTGATCACTTCCGGTTCGCAGGAAGCTATCGATCTCATAGCCAGAGTGCTGGTCAAACCGCGGGATACCATATTGCTCGAAAGGCCCACCTATAGCCCGGCGATTGATGTGTTCAGAAGGCAGGGAGCAAATATTGTCCCGATCGATATCTACCCGTACGGATATAATCTGGATCAGGTGGAAGAGCTTATGCAAAAATACAAGCCGCGTCTTTTTTATCTTAATCCTACCTTTCAAAATCCAACGGGGTACACCGTCCCTGCAGAACAACGGAAGAGGATTGTTGATCTGGCGGCTCAATATCAATGTCTATTGGTAGAGGACGACCCTTGCCCGGATATCTATTTCGGTGAAGAACCGCCGCCGCCTTTTTTCGCTTACGATATGGCCGGGTGCACGATATATATTCGAAGTTTCAGCAAATACATTGCCCCGGGCTTGAGTATTGCCATGGTGGCCTGCCGCCCTGGCATCATGACCTATTTGGTCAAGGCGAAATCGCTATCGGACAGCGGAACGCCTTTGCTGAACCAAAAAATATTTTTGCATTATTTCTTTTCGGAACGCATGCAGCAGCACTTGGAGAAACTCCGGACGGCGCTGGCGGTCCGCAAGGAAATTATGGAAGATGAGTTGTCCGCTACAGATTGGCAATGGAACTCCCCGGGAGGCGGATTTAATTTATGGATCAAGCTTCCGGAATCTACCCCGATGGAAAACCTTCTCGGCAAAAGCATCGAGCAATCCATAACCTTTGTACCGGGCTCCATCTGCGATCCGCGCAGGGAAATGAATTCTAGGATTCGAATGAGCTACTCCTATTTGAATGAACTACAACTGCGGGAGGGGTTGCAACGATTCGTCAGCTTGTCAAAAGAGGGAAAAGCCTACTGATTCACGAATATGAATGATCAGGTTTGTATATTCTTGGCAATGGAGGAAGGGAGCAGAAGTTGTATTGGGTAGTCAAATCATATTTACAGAGAATCAAATGGAGAGTAAAGTTGCGATTAATTATCGGAGGTCATTCTACATATGAAACAGAAGCTTCTCAATTCCCCTATGATTTATGCATTCGGGATGCTAGCTATGATGATTCCAAGCCAAGCTTTCAGTTCATTCTATACTTATTACTACGTTGATAAGCTTGGTCTCAGCATCGGTCTCGCTACGCTCGCAAGAACGATCTTCTTAATCTGGGACGCTGTGAACCAACCCATGTTCGGCTATTGGTCAGATCGAACGAAAACGAAATACGGACGCAGACGACCATGGATATTCTTCGCCTCACCGTTATTCGTTCTTGCGTTTATTCTAGTATTCTCCCCACCAAGCAACATGTCAGATACGGGATTGTTCACATGGTTTCTTGTTGTGCTTATATTCTATGAAGCCATGGCGACAATTATTTGGGTCAACTATGGTGCCCTATTTCCTGAATTGTTCAAGGGAGACCGCATTCGCACAAAAGCTTCAGCCATTCAACAAGGCTATCAAATCTTAGCGATTCTGATAGGGACTGCGCTAACACCTATTCTGTTCGAAGCGCTTGGTTTCAGTAACATGGCAATCATCTATTCCATTGTGTTTCTTGTTCTTATGCTCTTATTCTTGAAATTCATCAAAGAGGATGAGGAGGCGAGCAGAGGGCCGCAGTTGAAGTTGAAAGAAGCCTTTAAAGAAACGCTTAAAAACAAGCCCTTTTGGCTCGTCAATATTTCCAACTCGTTCGCTCAGACCGTTAACGGGTTGCTCAGCGCAACCATTCCTTTTTACGCCAAGTACGTCCTTCACATCCCGGAGGCGCAGAATACAATTTTGTTCGCAGCGGTGTTCGTCTCTGTCATTCCACTCGTCGGCGTGTGGTACTGGATGTTACGCAAGATGGATCCAGTCAAAGGATGGAGATTGTCCCTTATCGTCTATGCATTAGCCGTCATTTCATTTTGGTTCGGTAGCAATTTAACAAGCGGTATTATAGCGGGGATCATTGTTGGCTTCGGATTGGCCGGATTTCTTGTTTCTCCACCCATGGTCACCAGTCGAATTATTGATCAGGATGTAGCCAAGACTGGCAGCCGACGCGAGGGTATATACACGGCGGTAAGCGGATTTATCGTTCGGTCCAGTGGATTGATCTCAGCACTCGCTTTTCTAATCGTTGGTATGATCTTCGGGTATGAAAGTGGAGACAATCCGGGGCCTGATCCTGAGTCAACCTTCCGATATTTAATCAGTGTCGTTCCGTTGATTCTGTTGTTCATTTCCATCGTTATTTCGTTGTTCGTGAAAATAGAAGGGAGAACTGTACATGAATCCTAAGTATCTCATCATCAACTGTGACGATTTCGGACAGAGTCGTCCGATGAACCAAGCCATAATGCATCTTCTTGAGGAAAACAAGGTATCCTCGGCGACAATGATGGCTCCAGCGCCGGGATTCGATGAAGCTGCAGCGTGGTGCAGAAAAAGAGGCCAGAAGAATATTGGGTTTCATATGACGCTTACAAGTGAGTTCGATGCCATTCGTTGGACAAGCTTAACCGGACATCCTTCGCTTCATGACGAGAGTGGAAAGATGCACAAAACCGTTGAAGCATTCGAACGACATGCAGATACAAATGCGATTCTTAAGGAATTGCATGCTCAATACGAGAAAATCATACAATCCGGTATTCATCCTACACATGCGGATAATCATATGGGCAGTCTGTATGGTCTTGCGACGGGTAGGATTCATATAGCGGAAGCCTTAAAATTATGCTCTGATTGGAACTTGCCATTCCGTTTCTTCCGCAAAGTTTATTTGAGCGATCCACTACTCTCGATGATTCCTGGAGTTGATCGAATAGCGGCAGATGTATCATCACTCGCGGATGCGTTTGGTGTCGCAATTCCAGATTACTTGTTATCGCATCCTTTTCATGTTCAAGAAGGGGAGACATACGAAGGATTTAAGCAAGAGATCATCGCTAAAATGTACAACTTGCCTGAAGGGATCAGTGAGACGTATATTCATCCAGCCGTCGATGACGAACACATGCTACAACAAGTTCCAGACTGGGAGAAGCGGGTATGGGAGTATAAATTGATGTTGGACGATGATTTTGCCTACGCGATCAAGGATGCTAGCGTCATACTGACGGACTACTCGATTGTTCGCTAAGTGCCTCACGATTTGCGCAAGGCATTGCTTGTGTTTTATCAATGTATTAAACTGGTATTTGAAGATTGTACAGGCGGGTTTACTAAAGAAACCTGTACCTTATGTAAAATATCCTTATACAAGGGGCGGAGAAATCAATGATTAGTAAAGTCGGCCAAATTATGTTATATGTCAATAACCAAGATGAGGCAATTAAATTCTGGACTGAAAAAGTCGGATTCAGTATGATCTCTGAAGAAAATAACGGTCAAGGTATGCGATGGATAGAAGTTGCTCCAACAAAAGACGCAGAAACATGTATTATTCTACATAACAAGGAATTCGTTGCGAAAATGTCGCCTGGAATGAATCTGGGTACACCTTCGTTAATGTTTTTTACGGAGAATCTTGATGGGTTGTATAGCGACTTATCCAATAAAAATGTAAAAGTCGGAGAAATTGTAAACATGCCATCCGGTAGAGTATTTAACTTTGCAGATGATGAAGATAATTACTTTGCTGTCATGGAGAAATAATAAACAGTCGAAATAGAGCACCTTCAAGCGCTGGTTCCATAGGAATTAAGCTTGAAGGTGTTTTTTTAATTTTCAATAACGACGCGATTCAGCTTGAGATTCACTGGGTTCGCAAGTGTGTCGCCCACAGGACATTTGCTCTCCAGAAATTGAACAAATTGTTCGACTTTATCGGCAGACGATTGGGTCTTGATGTAGAACGTGTAGCGTATATCGGAGTAACCAGGGCGAACTTCAGAGCGGTTAAAAAATCCGTCAAGATCCAGCTCACCTTCAACATCTACCCTGAAATCTTCAAGCACGACATCGAATTTGGGAGCATAGACCCGAGCCACAATGGATTGGCATGCGCCCAAGGAGGCAAGCAATGCTTCGACAGGATTCATACCCGTGTCAGTACCACCAAGGTTTTTCGGCTCGTCGATGACGAGTTCGAATTGTCTTACATTGGTAATGACTTTGACCCCATCTTGTAAATGGGCCGTTGCTTTGAAAGTTTGGACATTTGGCATGCATGTACTCTCCTTTTTCTGAACACCCAAGCGTGGTTGAGTATTTCACTGACGAATTAATCATACTAATATACTAGGATTTATATGGATTATAAATCTACTGATCGTGATTTGTCAATATATGTTATGACCTTGGATCCGTCCTTACTTGAAGATAACGCGGTACATTCACGAAATGCAAAATGGCTACAGCCTAAACATTTGTTATCATTCAGTTTACCTAGAGCAAAGCTAATTGCTTCGCCGGTATGGTCAAAGAAATGTTCTGTTCCAATTCGTAGGTCTAATCCGGTTTTTCTCATATAAGCTTTTGGTTGCGATTGCATGGCTGAAAAAAGCACAGTACCACCAGAATTCTTAACATGCTGTACAATACGAGCAAGGTTAGCCTCGCCGGTAGCATCCATGAAGGGTACTTTCCCAAAACGCAGCAACAATACTCTCACATGCGAGCTTGTTGAATCCATAATGGATTTCTGGAACATGTCTGCTGCTCCAAAGAATAGGGGGCCTTCAATCGTATAAATGCTGATCTGGGGACAGTCGTGATTTTCATTGACCATATATGGTTTTACCTTCTCATTCTTCATCGATGGATCAGGCAAGACCTTTGTCACTGTAAGAATATCTCGCATCCGTATAACAAAAATAATAACCGCTAGCGCTAATCCGACCTCGACCGCCGTAGTCAGACTTGTTAATACCGTAAGGAGAAATGTAATAATCAAAACGATCGAATCACTAGATTTTGTTTTTAGAACATGGACAAATTCTTTACGCTCGCTCATATTCCAGGCCACGACCATCAGTATCGGCGCCATACTGGATAATGGAATCGTTGAAGCAAAGGGAGCAAGTAAGACCAGAACAGATAAAACGACAAGCCCGTGAATCATCCCCGATATTGGAGAAGCGGCGCCATTTTTAATATTCGTAGCCGTACGTGCAATCGCCCCAGTCGCAGGAATTCCTCCAAATAACGGCGTGACGACATTTGCAATCCCTTGCCCAATAAGCTCTCGATTGCTATGATGCCTGCTACCTGTCATGCCATCTGCTACAACGGCAGACAAGAGTGATTCAATACCTCCGAGCATCGCAATAACGAATGCAGCAGGGAGAAGCTGTATGATGATATCCAGCGACAGATGAGGCATGGAGAACTTTGGCAGCGTATCCGGGATCATGCCATAGGTAGAACCGATTGTTGCTATTTTTCCACTAAAAAATATAGACGCAATAACACTTGAAACGATTAGTCCAGCCAATGATGCCGGAAGTTTCGGAAGTATTCTTGGTAGAAAGAGAAGGACGGCAAGGCAGATTACAGCAGTCAGAGCACTATAAACATTCCAAGTGGAGAGATGAGTCCCGATTTCTTTCATATTAGACAAAAAGTACTCATGACTTTTTATATGCTGCAGTCCCAAGAAGTTCGCGATTTGACCTGAGAAAATGATGACGGCGATACCTGACGTAAACCCGATCGTAACGGGCCTTGGAATAAATTGAATTAAGATACCGAGCTTGAAAATGCCCATCAAAATAAGAATGACCCCTGCGATCATTCCGGCGATGAGCAAATTTTCATATCCATATTGCAGGACAATACCTAATAGTATCGGAACAAAAGCCCCGGTTGGACCTCCAATTTGAAACTTGGATCCGCCAAAAAGTGAAATAAGAAACCCTGCTACAATGGTCGTATATATCCCATATTGAGGTTTTACCCCTGATGCAATAGCGAAAGACATGGCAAGTGGAATCGCTACAACACCGACAATTAACCCAGCAACAAGATCCCGACGCAACGATTGGATCGTATAACCTACAAATCTCCCCGACCATTTCATAAGAACCCTTCTTCTTCATATATTTGATTATTTGAATATATGGGGAATATACACCCGACATTCCTTCTTGTCAATGAACAAATACATACACGATTTTTCACAAAAACATGATGACTATAAAAAACAAGGCATCATATGACGCCTTGTTTCTTGGACCGTTTTATTCATTCCGTATGGTTTCCAACAGGGAAATAGCATCCACCAGATGATTATCAAATATTTGTCTGGTTACCCCAAGAAGATCTTTGATAAGAGGATCTCGAAGGGAATAAATAACGGAAGTACCATCTTTTGTTCCACTAACCACATTCTTATTACGAAGTACGGCCAACTGCTGGGAAACAGCAGAACCTTCGCTACCTAAAATACTTTGAAGTTCGTTAACGGTTTTATCCCCTTCACATAGCACTTCAAGGATACGTATGCGCATGGGATGAGCCAATGCTTTGAAAAATTCTGCTTTGAATTGTTGAATGTCACGATTCATAGATCTAATCCCCTTAACATTTGAAGCTTTGAATATACAACCAGAATAACACATGTAAGAAGTACTTTGTAAAACAAACTAAAAAAGGTGTAATATTGTTATATTCAAATAATCAAATATATTTAGTTAAGTGAGGAAGAAAGGTGTGCAAGCATGTCTGGATTAAAAGAGTTACAAGGTAATAAACAAAAAGTAATCGAAGTGGGCCTTGAATTTCTCCATGGGGTAGGGGCGGATTATATTTGTAAAGTTTGCATTCCTAATGGTGGTTCTTGCTGCACAGGTTGCCGTTCATTAATAAACGAGGTAGGCTGTCAAGAACGAAATACAAGCTGCACGGCTTGGTTGTGCGGATTTTTAAAATATATCTTCTATGAAGCTGGCCTAATTGTTGGGTGGGAGAAATTCTGGATTCAAGTACCTGGTCGCGCATACCGAGAAGACTTCACACCGGACTATTTTACCGTTCGCAATTGGTTAGATACGCCTAAGATTCGTTTTCTATCCGAAGCATTTGCTGAGGACTTGAAGGAGCTGCAACCCTATAATAATCTGTTCTGGATGCATGAGATGAAGGAGACGTTGGATCGATATATAGATAATCTATTGGAATTTACCGATCCCGAAATTAGAAGAAAAAACGAGAAAGAACTGAAATACCTGACGAAAGATTTTCGACGTTTTCATCTAGCAATCGAACAGCTTTAGGGAAATTGAAGATCTAGGCATAACAATAGGCGAAGCTGTAGATAGCGGTAGTGTCCGAAATCTGCCGGTGCCGAGTGTGCCGGTTTTTTTGCGTGAATTGCTCATGTCCTATATACCTTCTCGGAACATACCTTTACATCCTTTCAATAAGATTGCATAATGATCTATTGGTACGTATGCACATTTAGATCATATACTTTACTTGAAGGAGCGTGAAACTTGTGCAAGAAACCTGTGTGCCGACCGGCGTATTACTGAAAGATACCGGCTTTGGGTATACCTTGTCCTTAATTGGCGGTAAATATAAAATGATTATTATGTATTGGTTGTCTGAAAATAAGGTGATGCGGCATAATGAGCTCAAGCGAAGTATTGGGACCATTTCCTTTAAAACGCTTAGCATTATGTTAAAAGAGATGGAGGCAGATGGCCTTATCATCCGCAAGGAATTTCCCCAAGTACCACCAAAAGTTGAATATTCATTATCTGAACGCGGCCGCTCTCTCATTCCATTGTTACATATGATGTGCGAGTGGGGGGAGAAGAACAGTTTACCATCCCCGGAGGCTGTTCAACGGAAGGCATAGCGTTTTTGTTCAATCAAAAGAAGTATCTCCTATACAAGGAAATACTTCTTTTTTAGTTAATTAATTCAGCTGCCTTTTACAGGTTGTCAACAAAATTCAAATAATCTTGAGCGCTTTTTTCCATTTCGCTTTCAGATGGCTCATAATTTTCTGCACCATAAAACGCATAGAACGAACGATAATCTGCATTGCAGTATAAGAAGGTCGTTTCAAAAGGAGATAATAAATGGTCAAGGGTATAGTGATATCTACCCTCTTCACGGTAATCTTCTTCTTTAATGCCGGCAGAAACAGCTAAAGCAGCTTTGCGGTTCTTTAATTTATCGCCGCCATTTGAACCATAAGCCCAACCATAAGCAAAAACATCATCAAGCCATTTTTTAAGAAGAGGCGGACAATTGAACCAATAAATAGGGAACTGTAAAACTAGATTTCGATGCGATTCAATTAATTGCTGTTCTTTTTCCGCATCAATGTTTCCGTCAGGGTAAACCTTATACAATTCGTGTACAGTATACTTTTCCGGATATTTTTGCAGTTCTTCTACCCAACGCTTATTAATGACGGATGTTTCTATGCTTGGATGTGTTACGATAACAAGAGTTTTCAAAGATTCGTCCTCCTTAAAGATGATTTACTTCTCGAGTATAATGTGAACACTACAAATATGTAAGTATGCACTTTTAGTACAGGTACTTACAAAAAGGTAAGTGTCAATGAGAAGGTGATGAGAGGAAGAATAGGGTAATTCAAATCCAATTATAGTATAATGATGACTTCAATATGGGATGGAAAAGAGGGAACGGATGCCTACTATACTGGTTGCTGACGACGATGCGAACATTCGCGAACTCGTCTGTTTATTTCTACGCAACGATGGATTTGTAACAGTCGAAGCCGAAGACGGCAAAGAAGCATTGGACGTCTATGCCTCGACACACGTCGATCTCGTCGTGCTCGATATTATGATGCCTATCATGGACGGTTGGACGTTATGCAAAGAGCTCCGAAGAGCCAATCCTAATCTTCCGTTACTGATGCTGACTGCGAGAGGCGAAACATGGGAGAAAGTGAAAGGGTTCGAACTTGGTACGGATGATTATTTGACGAAACCATTCGACCCTTTGGAGTTGACGGTTCGGGTTAGGGCATTACTCAAACGATACAAGATTGGCTCCACGCAGACGATCCAGTTCGGCAACGTCACGCTTGATCGACAGACCTATAAAGTGATGAGAGGGACGGATTCGCTTACATTACCGCTTAAAGAGTTTGAATTGCTGTATAAGCTTGCTGGAACACCCGGACAAGTCTATACACGCGAGCAGTTAATCGATCAGATTTGGGGGATTGATTACGCCGGAGATGATCGAACGGTAGACGTACATATTAAACGCTTGCGCGAACGGTTCGCGACGACACCCGATTTTCGTATCGAAACGGTACGTGGGCTTGGTTACCGGCTTGAGGTGTACGAATGATCCGATCCTTATATATACGTGTTGTCCTGACATTTCTAGTCAGCGTCATCGCGGGCACGATCATTGCTTTTTTTGTGTCCACTTGGATGTTCGAAGATAAATTAAACAAAAACGCGCAAATCAACTTACGTAACTTCGGCCAAGACATCGTCCGGATTTACAAGACCCTTCCGTTACGTGAAGCGGACGCGTTCGTGAGTGAAATGAAGCAGCTCGATTCCTATCATATTCGAATTTACGAAGCAACGGGTCAGTTCCAGTCTTACGGGAAACTTAACGGACACAAACCTGCCACTGTGACGAAGGAGCATCTAAAGAAAGTAATCGATGGAGGCGTTGTTCAAGACACGCCGAATGGCATTGCTACAGTCCTCTTAGGGTTGCCGTTGAAAACGGAAATGGGAACGAAAGCGATGTTTTTGGAAACGCTCGCTCCACCTTCTTCCTCTTTTGTCGCCAAGTGGGCAATGATCTTTGCAACCTGTTCGTTGATTGCAGGAAGCTTATTGATTCTGGTTGCTTCTGTATATCTGGTAAGACCGATCAAAAAGCTGACAGTAGCGACCAGGCGTATAGCAACTGGAGATTTCAACGTCAAGCTGAATATTAAGCAAACGGGTGAACTGGGTACGTTGGCTCGAAGCTTCGAAGAAATGTCGCACGATTTGCAGCAACTTGAGCAGATGCGCAGGGAATTCGTATCGAATGTATCGCACGAAGTTCAGTCTCCGCTCACCTCGATATCCGGTTATGCTTCAGCGCTCAAGCAAGTAGATCTCTCCGATCATGAACGAAGCCGTTATCTGGATATAATCATCGCAGAAGCGAACAGGATGTCCAAAATGAGCGATAGCCTGCTCAAGCTGAGCATGCTGGAATCGCAGTCTCAGCAACTGCGGCTCGTAACGCTCAGCCTTGATGAACAAATCCGACGGGTAATCGTGGCGCTCCAGCCGCAATGGAATGCTCGCAACATCCGTTTCGAGCTTGATTTACAGGCCGTTAAAGTAACTGCTGATCATGATCTATTAAACCAGGTATGGACGAACATCATCGGCAATAGTATCAAATTTTCAGTGGATGGCGGCATGATTGACGTCATCATCAAACAAGATACTAAAAACGTGACAGTCCGAATATCCGATACGGGCATCGGTATTTCCCACGAGGACCAGAAGCGTATATTTGAGCGATTTTTCAAGGCTGATCGTTCCCACAGTCGTAAGTATGGCGGCAGCGGTATGGGACTCGCCATCGTGAAGCAGATCGTATCGCTGCATAAAGGTGACATCCGAGTGGAAAGTGAACCTGGTCAAGGAACGACCTTCACTGTCACCTTGCCTATGACTTCGTCAACAGATTAATTCTATTATTACGGCTTCATGCGCAAGTTTCCATGCGTGTGAAGCCTTTGTTTTTGGTCTGTTCATTTTCCGTTCATATTGTCGTCATCGAGGGTACATCTTCGCCGTATAAGCTTCTCTTAACGGCTTCTTATTCAAAGCAGCCCAATAAAGAGATAAGGGACAGGAGAAGATGAACATGAATCTACAAGAAGAGGTAATGAAAAAGAGAATGCGTAAGCCGCTGCGCATTTTACTCAAAACCTTAGGAGCTATAGCCATAGCCATCGTGCTTTTTCTAGCCATTGTATTTATCGTGAATGTGATCTGTAACAAATCGGAGCAAGGTAAACTAGAATCCTATGGTCAGTCTGTAACCGTTGACGGGAAAAATATGAATGTGCTGATCCAAGGAACAGGAGAAGAAACCGTCGTACTCCTACCTGGTCTTGCAACATCGGCACCCGCACTGGATTTTAAGCCGCTAATCGAAGAGCTATCACCCTTCTACAAAGTCGTCGTTGTTGAGCCTTTTGGGTACGGATTAAGTGATCTAACCGAAAAGGAACGGACCACAGAGAATATTGTCCGTGAAATTCACGATGCCTTACAAGGTCTTAACATTGAACGTTATATTCTCATGGGACACTCCATTTCAGGCGTTTACGGACTCGATTATGTGAATAAATACGAGAACGAGGTCATTGCGTTTGTCGGGCTCGATAGCAGTGTTCCAACGCTAACGGAGAAGATTGAATCTTCCCAACTAGAAATGGTTAAATGGCTCAAAAAATTAGGTCTCTCCAGATTGGCCATGAAAATGGGTACGGACCCATTAGCTGCACTGCCGTATGATGATGGAACGAAAGAACAAATGAGAATTCTTATGCACAAAAACATGTTTAATTCGAACATAATAAATGAAGTTGAACATATGTATTCTAATTTTAAAGCAGCTGAAAGCGTATCATTCCCCAAAAATCTTCCTATTATTTTCTTTATCCAAGCGAATCATCCCGTAACGGATCGATGGGTACCGGAGCATGAAGCACAAGTAAAAAATTCTGTACATGGAAAAGTGATGCGGTTTGAAGCAGATCATTACATCCATCGTACCAAAGCCAAAGAAATCGTAGAGAACTTTAGAGCGTTTATGAAAGAAATAAAATAAGTGTACTAGGCCAGTTCATATTCCGTTCATATTGTCGTCATGGGGAGTACATCTTCGTCATATATGCTTCTTTTAACGGCTTCTTATTCAAGGCAGCCCAATATAGAGAAGAGGGACAGGAGAAGATGAACATGCAACCAAAAGAAGAGGTAATGAAGAAAAGGATGCGTAAGCCGCTACGTATTTTACTTAAAACCTTAGGAGCTATAGCCGCTGCCATTGTGCTTTTTCTAGCCATTGTATTTATCGTGAATGTGTTCGCAACAAAATCGGATCAAGCAAAAATCGTGCCGTACGGTCAACACGTGTCTGTGGACGGAAAAAATATGAATGTGTTAATTCAAGGCGATGGCAAGGAAACGATCGTGCTTCTGCCTGGTTATGGAACAGCTGCACCAGCGCTTGATTTTAAGCTGCT
>Ga0209025_1003691_pt1 | contig 14104 bp, 9 predicted proteins | sample AraplaMF_Col_mLB_FD_184256 | JGI IMG/M metagenome (GOLD analysis project Ga0209025, IMG submission 184256) | Arabidopsis root microbial communities from the University of North Carolina, USA - plate scrape MF_Col_mLB (SPAdes) (version 2) | ecosystem: Host-associated > Plants > Roots > Endosphere ... | reverse complement strand
TGCTGTTGAAGACTACCGAATTATTGCTAAGCCTCTCCCTACTGTTTTTGGTGAATCACTCTCAAAGCTTCATACTTATATAGAAGAAATAAGCCCCTCCATCGTCATTTGCGTTGGACAAGCAGGCAGCAGAGAAGGAATTACGGTCGAACGCGTTGCTATTAACGTAGACGACGCGCGAATCCCTGACAACATCGGCCAGCAGCCGATTGACCGCCCTATTATCGAAAATGGCCCCGCCGCATACTTTTCGACACTGCCCATCAAAGCAGCTGTCGAAAACCTGCGCCAAGCAGGCATTCCAAGCAGCGTTTCTCAAACCGCTGGAACATTTGTGTGTAACCACGTATTTTATGGGCTTATGAACATGATTCAAAACTGTTATATTAAAGGCGGGTTTGTTCATATCCCTTACCTTCCTGAACAAGCCGTGAATCATCCGGGGAAAGCGAGTATGTCGTTGGATTTGATTGTGCAGGGATTGCTGATTGTAGTGAAGACTACGATTTTGGTGGATGAGGATGTTGTGGTTTCGGGTGGAGCTACGCATTAAAACAATAATATTTTTATATAAAAAATGACCTTACTTTATGTGGTAAGGTCATTTTGCATAGTAGAACCATTTCACTGTCCCTATATTCATTGACCTTAAAGCAGTGATGAACTTATAACTTCAAATCAATATTTCCACCTAAATGCGACTGAGCGGCTTGTTGAAGTGCTTTTACATTGGAGCTGCTGATTAATTCCTTAACAGCTTCTCCTTGCTGTTCGGCGTTTCCTATTGCCATTTTCATGACTGATAGGGAAGCTTGCTGCTGGATTTTTCCTTGGCTTAGTGACATTGACATAAGTGCGATATTCATAAAAGCACCACCTTTCTCCTTCTAATGGACAACAGAGGATAGCCGTTTTTCTAGAAAATGAACGTCACTTTCCAATTCTTTTAATCGACCATTCAGCTGATTAGTTTCTAGTGAAGTAAGTTCATGATTAAAAGCATATTCTGCTACCTTTTTCATTTCATAAAGCTTCATTTCGATTTCTTCTAAAATACGATCTTATTCTTTACACCACTCAAGCTGTTGTTCAAGAAATTTCTTATGTTCCTGCTCATCATTTTCCATCCGTTCCTCTTCTCTAAAAATTAATTACTTTATAATACCCTAATAGATAAAAAGAGACTCTAGAAAACCTAGAGCCTCTTTCATATTTAAAATTAACGAAGAAGTTGTAATACTCCTTGTGGTTGTTGGTTCGCTTGCTTTGCGACTGTACCTTTCAGTTACAGAATAGACTATATCTTCATCCATGTTTTGCATGGAGCTGGGCACTTCGAACAGTTTTTACTGCCCTACGAGATTCATAGTCATAGCCTTCACCTTAGACCGTATTCTCTAGTCGTTGAGCCTTCTCCAGAGTTTCCTCACAGGAGCTTGGCTGCTGATTATCCATTGTAGCATCTTTATCATTTTCAAACCTTCACGCTTATCGTTTCTAATTACGTTGTGGTTGATAAAGCTTTAGGAAGTTCCAGCAATTCACCCAGTTATACTCTAGCTCATTACTAAGCTAGACGCCCTTTAATTCATTATCTCAAAAGTTGTAAAACTCCTTGAGACATCTGATTAGATTGAGCCAACATCGCTTGTGATGCTTGAGAAAGAATTGAATTCTTCGTTTGTTCCATCATTTCTTTCGCCATCGTGCGAACATTTACTTTCGTAAATGACTAGACTATATCTTCACCCTCTTATAGAAGTAGGAGCCGGGCACTTCGGATTCACAATACTGATGGATATTGTTTCACCTATGGATTTCATCATCATAGCTTTTGCCTTAGCCTTAGATGGTCTATCCTAGTCGTTGAACCTTCCCCACTCTTTCGAGACAGGAGCTTGGCTGCTGATTGCCCAATCTTTTCTTTTTTCACGCCTTCACGCTTGTCGTTTCCAACTACGTTGTGGCAAGAAAAGCTCTAAGGGGTTCCCAGCAATTCACCCGATAATAATCACTAGCCGTTACCAGCTAGGACGACTGTGCTTGTTACTGTGACTAGACAGCTAAAGCATAATCTACGTCACGAACACGAGATTCCGCTGCAGTTAAATTTTCTGAAGCATTATTTAAGTTATTAATTGTGTGATCTAAACGATTTTGAAGCGCGCCTAGATAAGAACGACCTGAAGATACAGACTCGATTTGAGATTGAACAGCTGTGATAGCATCGTTAGCACCAGTTTGTGTTGAGATATCAAGCGCAGATACTGCAGTATGGGCATCGGAAAGATTAAGTCCAGTAGTTGTAAAATCAACGACGATTGTCTGATCTGCATCTGCTCCAACCTGAATCTTACCATCTGTATCTGAACCATCTAATAATTTTTTTGTATTGAACGTTGTGTTATCTTTAATACGCCCAATTTCAGCAGACAGTTGATCAAATTCGTCTTTTAAAGCTGTACGATCCGCTGCTACATTTGTATCACTTGAAGCTTGAACTGCTAGTTCACGTTGACGTTGAAGTATATCATGAACTTCGTTAAGTCCACCCTCTGCTGTTTGAAGCATAGAAATGCCATCTTGTGCATTCTTAGAAGCCATATCCAACCCACGAACTTGCCCTCTCATTTTTTCCGAAATTGCAAGACCTGCAGCATCATCCGCCGCACTGTTAATACGAAGTCCAGAAGATAACTTCTCCATTGATTTTGATTGTGCATTGTTTGCATTGTTAAATTGACGATACGTATTCAACGCCGTAATATTGTGATTAATTCTCATTTTCCTTTACCTCCATATAATTGATTTTACTTCTTGGTTACATCCTTGTATTCAAGAAGCCCCTCACTCAATAATTAATTAAGCGAGGAATGACAGTAATCAAACATATACCTCTAGGAAATATGTTCATACTATATATCGACATTAAAATTAAGTTGTTTACAGTCTCTGTTTATTTTCTTTTAAAATTTTATTGAGGCTGGTACCAGAGTGAGATTTTAATTAGTTAGCCTCTCCTTATACACCAACCCTTTGCATTCTTGTATAATATTTGTAATCCACAAAAAGATAGGAGCCTTACTAATGCACCGTTTGCATCACATTTTTAAAACTCATAATTTCGAACTAACAAATGAAACAACAAAAGGACTTGAATACAAACATCAAGAAACTGAAGATATTGTATATTTATTGCCAACAAAAGAAATAAACCTTGTAGTGAGTCCCCTTTCATTTGATGTGGACTTAAGTCAAAGTGATGGAAAAGTTCATAGTACCGCTCTAAAACATTTTCCAAAGAGGTTAAACGGAGGGAAACAGCCAATTTCTTTTGGGTATTCATTTAAGTTCCCAACAGAAGGAGCATTAAGTAATTTTTTACATACGTTCAATAATTAACATCAAAAAAGACGCTTGAACCCAAGCGTCTTTTTTGAACTATTTTTCTCACTTCATATATGTTGCTTTTACCCGATACGTAGCGTTAGATATGCCATTCCATTCGTATGGTGTTACTTTAACATAATAAGTGCCTTGTGAAAGATCCTCACTAATTTCTATAACGTTTCCGGCTGAGCTGTAATAATCTCCAGCTATTCTTTGGCCATATTGATCGTAAAGATACATAGAATAGCCACCTTTCGTATTATCTAGCACAATTTTTGCGTTTCCATCTTTTTTTGTTGTAAATTGATAGACGTCTCGATCAATACTTGAATACGAGCTTGAGCTATAGGTTTGACCCGATACTATGTTCATTGCAGTTTCAATTGTTTCATTAGGTTCAAACGTCGCTGTGTCTCTTTTTATTGTTCCTGCGTAGGTCGCTTTTATTCGATACGTACCACTCGTTGTGCCGCTCCATTCATATGGCTTAATTTTAACGTAATAAGTACCTTGCTGAATATCTTCGTCTATTACAATTTTACTTCCTCTTGTACTATAATAGTCTCCAGCTATGCGATCGCCATCTTGATTGTACAAATACATCGAATATCCTGCTGTTGTTTGATCTAGTGAAATATAGACTTCTCCATCTTTATTGGTGGTAAATTGATAGACATCTTGATCAATATTCGATTCACTTGTTGATGTATACATCTGTCCTGAGTTGATAGACATACTTGTTTCATTCGTTTCATTCGGCTCAAATGTTGAAGGATTTCTGCTTATCTCTCCTGCATATGTTGCCTTTATTCGATATGTGGCACTTGAAATTCCACTCCAGCTGTATGGCTCTACTTTAACGTAATAAGTGCCTTTTTGAATATCTTCATTTATTACAATTTTACTTCCTCTTGAACTATAATAGTCTCCGGCTATGCGATCACCGTCTTGATTGTATAAATACATCGAATATCCTGCTGTTGTTTGGTCTAATGTAATATAGACTTCTCCATCTTTGTTGGTCGTAAAAGTATACGTGTCTCCAGCACTGCTTGATGTCATTTTCCCTTCTACGAACACACCCGACTGTAGTCCGCCTTTTGGATTTGTCTTCACATTAATTGCTGAACTTTCCGCTGCATTATTAGAAGGGTCAAACGCTTTGATTTTGTACGTATACGTTGTGTTTGGCTGCAAGTTTGTATCCGTGTATTCTTTTACGTTTCCTACTGTTTTTACTAGTTTATTATTTCGATAGATTTCATATTGCTTAATTCCTGAAGCATCATGAGCGCTTAAATTTAACGTTACGCTATTTGTTGTTTTCGATTTTACCGTTACTTTTACGCTATCTGGCTTTGTTGTATCTTTAGGCAGTGTTTTCGCTGAAACGTTGCCGCTTTCTGCCGCATTATTAGAAGGATCAAACGCTTTGATTTTGTACGTATACGTTGTGTTTGGCTGCAAATTTGTATCGATATATTCTTTTACGTTTCCTACTGTTTTTACTAGTTTATTATTTCGATAGATTTCATATTGCTTAATTCCTGAAGCATCATGAGCGCTTAGGATTAACGTTACGCTATTCGTTGTTTTCGATTTTACCGTTACTTTTACGCTATCTGGCTTTGTTGTATCTTTAGGCAGTGTTTTCACTGAAACGGTTCCGCTTTCTGCCGCATTATTAGAAGGATCAAACGCTTTAGTTTTGTACGTATACGTTGTGTTTGGCTGCAAATTCGCATCCGTATATTCTTTTACGTTACCTACTGTTTTTACTAGTTTATTATTTCGATAGATTTCATACTGTTTAATCCCTGAAGCATCATGAGCGCTTAGGATTAACGTTACGCTATTCGTTGTTTTCGATTTCACCGTTACTTTTACGCTATCTGGCTTTGTTGTATCTGAAGGATACGTCGCTTTTAAACGATAGCTTGCACTTGAAATTCCGCTCCAGCTGTATGGAGTAATTTTAATATAGTACGTACCTTTAGCAAGCTTCTCTTTAATTATAATAGTGTTCCCTCGAGAACTGTAATAATCTCCGCCTAGCGATTTTCCATCTTCATTGTACAGGTACATTGAATAGCCGCCCGTCGTATTATCCAGCTGTACGACTGTATTTCCATCTTGACTCACTTTAAATTTATACACATCTCGATCTGATTTAGAGTAGCTAGTAGAACTATAATACTTATTAGAGCTAATATCCATAGCCGTATCCGGTGTCTCATTTGGTTCAAATGTTGACACATCGCGCTTAATGCTTCCTGTATATGTTGCTTTCAAACGATACGTTGCACTCGTTACACCTTTCCAGCTGTATGGATTTACCTTAATGTAATATGTGCCTTTTTCTACCGTATCCGAGATGACAATGGTATTTCCTTTTGTACTGTAATAATCTCCACCTAATTTATTTCCATTTTTATCGTATAGATACATTGAATAACCAGCCGTTGTTTCATCAAGGGAAATGTACACTTCTCCATCTTTATTCGTTGTAAATTGATAAACATCTTGATCAATATCGGATTCACTGGTAGATTTATAGATTTGACCTGAATTGATATTCATGCTTGTTTCCATTGTGTCATTCGGTTCAAAAGTAGTAGCATTGCGGGTAATATTTCCTGGATATGTCGCTTTTAAACGATACGTTGCACTTGAAATCCCACTCCAACTATAAGGGGCTACCTTTACGTAGTAAGTGCCTTTTTGCACTTCTTCTTTTAATACTATTTTACTACCTCGAGAGCTATAGTAATCTGAAGTAATAGTCTCGCCGTCTTCATTATAAAGATATAGATAAAATCCTGCTGTCGTTTGGTCTAAGCTTATATAAACTTCTCCATCTTTATTGGTAGTAAATTTATAAGTGTCCGTTGCCTTGCTAGATGATAATTTACCTTGTACAGCAATACCAGAAGATAGATTTCCTTTATTTGCACTTATGCTTTGTGCATAAGTTGTATGATTAAAAAATGATAGGAAAGCCAGTAGGCAAACCAGTACAATACTTAATTTAAATTTCATTTAACATTCTCCTTAATTTTAAATAATTTTAATTTTCTTATTTTTTACCAACTATTCTTTCAGCAAGCTCTGGATCCGAATAAGTTGAATCAATAGCGCTCAACTTATACGTCAGTACTCTTTTCACGGCTTCGTCAATACGAGCTTCAGAGAGTTTATGATTTTGAACAGCTTCTACTACACCGTTAAAGAGTTCTTCTTGCGTTTCAAGTGTATGACACACAAGCAAAATATCTGCTCCTGCTTTTAATGCTTTGTATCCCATTTCTCTAGGTGTGAAATACTTATTTACCGCCCCCATTTCTAAATCATCTGTGATGACAATTCCTGTGTAACCCAGCTTTTCTCTTAATAGCGTTTGAATAATAGTTGGAGACAGGCTAGCTGGATTTACTTTGTCATAAGCAGGATATTTAATATGTGTAACCATCACAAAAAAACGATTGTTATCTACATTCTGTATGGCTTTCTTAAAAGGATAAATATCACTATTTTCTAAATCGAGCTGATTTGCTTCTACAGAAGATGTTTCTTTATGCGGGTCTATATCACTTCGTCCATTTCCAGGAAAATGTTTTAAGGTTGCTGTGATTCCTGAATCGTTTAAGCCTTTAATTGCTTCTTGACCATAAGCATTCACGAGGTAAGGATTTTTCCCAAATGAACGTGTGTCGGTATTGGATAAATCTAAAACAGGTGCAAAGTTCAAATTAATTCCCATCGCTGCTAATTCGTGTCCAGAACGATAAGCTGTATCATATACTTGTTCAGCATTCTTTTCTTTCCCGAGTTCCTGTTGAGAAGGAAGGTAAGAAACCTGGTCTTTCATTCGAGTAATAGCTCCACCCTCTTGGTCCACGCTCGTCAGCAAAGGAATATGATGTTGATTTTTTAGAGCCAGCTGCTGAAGATGGTTATTTAGTTCAGCTACTTGAGCAGGTGATTTCATATTGCGATCAAATAAAATGATGCCTCCTACGTGATAATCTTTAATCATCGTTTGAACATGTTCATCCATCTCACCATTTTGAAAGCCGATTATCATTAACTGACCAATTTTTTCTTCAAGCGTCATGCGATCCATTAAGCTATCTACCTTTTCTGTCACACTATCTTGTTTTTTATGATTTGATGCCGCTTTTGGAGCTATTTTTTCACTAGACTCACCTTTTACATTCTCAGAAGCAACTTTAGACTTAGAGGTATTAAGCACAAATAAACTTACTGCTGTAATCACTAAAGTTGCCATTAGAAAAAGAAGCGCTATCTTGCTTACGCGCTTCATTGTGCCTCAACCTTAGAGCTTACTTTTTTCAGTTCAGGTTTATTTAGTTTCCAGCTGCCACCTTCTTGAACGAGATTCCAGTTTCCAACCCACTTTTGTACTAATGTTGTGCCATCGTTGTTATCGTCATAGGAAGTCATTTCAATATATGCCGTAGCTCGGTTAGCATCTATCTGTTTTACTTCCACTGCACCTAGTTCGTCGTACATGTTTTGCTGAAGTCCTTTTTCCCAAACCGTTTGACTTACTTGTTGTTTAAATGACGAAGAAAACAAATTGTACGCTGTTGAAAAATTTTCGTTACTAATACTTCCATAATGAAGGCGAATAGTGCTTTCAATAGCTCCTGAATCATCCGAAGATGATTCAGGCTGTGCTGGGATAGTTGGCGCAATTGAAGCCGTTGAGCTATCGTCTGCTTCTTCATTTGCTGAAGAAGAGAGCTCTTGAGTATATAACAATTCATTAACAGCCAAATTTCCATTTGCTAAAACTTTTACAATATAAGAACTGCTAAAACTCTTTATTTTTGACGAACCGTCATCGTAAAAAATCTCATACTCTTCTTGAGTAGTTACTTTATAGGTTGATTGATCGACGGATACAACCTTGTTAACAGTAAATCCTAAGCTTTCTTCTGTAATGTTTTTCTTTTCAAGATATTTAAGGTAGTCACGCTGTTCCTTATAGGCTTTACCTGAAGGGTCAAGTGAATCTTCTACAACAGTAAAGTTTCGACTGTTCACCGCTTCAATACTATCCCGCGAGTACCCCGCCATAAAATCACTAACTTGCTGTGCTGTGTAGCTGGGGCCTTCATCTTCTTCAACAGGTTCCTCTTCTTGAGCAGGCTCTTGTTGAACAGAAGGTTGATTCTCGTCCTCTGTGTTATCTTGTATACCTGCATCATTAGAATTGCCTTCATCAGCTTTTGGTGTTTCTTGCTGATTATTTTTCGTGACTTCGGCTGCTGTTTGTTCTGCAGGAGCTGGTTGTTCATTATTAAAGGATTTACCAACCATAAACAAAAGCACCATGACAGCAACTACTAACACACCAGTCATTGCTTTCCATACGAATGGTACAGCTTTCTTCTCTTTTGAACGTTCCTCTTCATTCGTTTTTTCTGTTTTTTCTTCTTTTCGTTCTTCTGTTTGTTCTTTATACTGCTCTCGTTTTTCTTTTGGTTTTGGCTTCTCTTCTTTTTCTTCAGGTATAGAAGGAGCCGTAGGGATGACTTTATCTTCCCGTTCTACTAGCTTTGGCTTGGGGACTCTAGGATTCATCTCTTTTGTTTCATCTAGAATAGACGCTATCTCTCCGAGAGACAAATCACTTTTAGCTTTTAACTTTTCAATTATTTCTTCATTAGCAGTTGAATAATCAGAGATGATATCGACTAGCTGTGTGATATCAGAAGATTGTTTTGGGTCATAGCTGTTACTAATAGCTTTATATTCTCCTGCTCCGTATAAAACTGTACGATTCCCTTCTTCACTCATCCAAACATTCTCTGGGCAGATAAATCCATGTACAAAACGCTGTGCATGAAGGTGACGAAGCGCATCAATTAAATGTTCAACTTCATGAATTTCAATACTTCCTTTTTCTTTTAAAGTCTGACCTGCTTCACTTTCTAGCAGAGCATAGACAAAAAGTTGATCTTGAGTTGCAATCGTTGAAACACGCGGAAGATACTTGTAGTTATTAATATTGAGCTGATAATTTTCATATTGATGGTACCAGCGATCTTCACTTGCTCTATCTTCGCCATTGATTAATTTCATAACGCGTAATTGAAATTTTTTACCGTCACTTTGCTTTATCACTTCATACACTGTCACGTTTTCAAAAGAAAAAAGTTCTCTTTTTATATTGTAGCCTTCTATTTTCAATAGTGATCACCTTATCCTTTATCTAACAAGTTATGAAACTATTGTTACGTTAATTTCACACTTTCCACTTTCCTAATATTACTTTCTCTTTGTACAATCGTGACAGAAACGGACTGCTGCTGGCTAATTCGGAATGTAATATGAATGTCTAACTCGCCTGCTTTACATTTTTTTAGCCCCGTCACATTAATCGTACCGATTTTTTTGTTATTGCGAATATACTTTGAGGAACCTTGATACAAGTCAATATCCAGTTCTTCACAATAATCTGTGTCTAAGGTATACACTTTTGTCACTTCACAAGGTGTGCGTCGATTACTTGGAATAAGCGTACTAAATTCTCCATTAGCCGCTTCTACACCTAGAGCGTGAGCAGTTGCCGTTTGAATTTCAATTTCTTTAGACCACTCAATACGTCCATCTAAAAAGGCTGCGTAGATGCTTGCTCCTTGTGCGACACATAAATCTGGATCTATATCTCCGTAGATTTTATTGTCCCCGGTTTTTCGCGAGAGAATTTGATCAATCTTTGGAATACGACTGGAACCTCCAACTTTAATCACTCGGCTAATATCCGTTCGGGATAGTGATGATTCTTCAATTACTTTATCAATAATACTGTCCATTTTTTCAAAGTAATGAGCGATACATCCTTCAAAATCGTGGCGCGTAATTTCTAGTTCAATATGCTGTCCAGGTAAAATATTAGGCTTGATAATATCTGTGTATTCTTCATAAGATAAAATTTCTTTCGCTTCTTTAGCTGCTTCCATCAATGCTGCTTTCGCTTTGAGTTCGTTCTCTACAGTTAGACCGTTAAAATCTAAACTCGCTTTAGCTTTGATAAACTCAGCCAAACTTTCATCAAAGTCTAACCCTCCAAGACGATCGTCTCCTCCGGTTGCGAGTACTTCAAATAAAAGACGCTCGGGACTATTTGTGAATCTAAAAATAGTTAAATCAAACGTGCCTCCACCTAAATCGAAGACCATAATGATTTCATCTCGAAGAGCTTCTTCATTATGAACACCGTAAGCTAACGCTGCGGCTACCGGCTCTTGGATAATGCCGAGTACATTTAGATTGGCTAAAGATGCAGCTTCAGAAGTATTGGTACACTGAAGCGCTGTAAAGTAATAAGGAACCGTCACAACAACTCCTGCAGGATCGAATCCTGGAGTTGTTTTTTCTGCGTATTCATATACATCTCGCAGAATCATAGATGATACTTCAATAGGCGTAAATTCTTTGTTTCCTACTTGAATTTTCTGTTGCCCGTCATCCATCATTCGTTTTACGCCAATAATGGCATTTTCCGGGTCAATTAAAGCACGCTTTAGAGCCAAATTCCCCACCAGCGGCTTTTCTTGACGCTCGTCATAATAAACAACAGAAGCCCATGTATATTCTCTTCGGGGGTTTTGATAAACTTTAGGCCCTTTCTCCGTCCACCTAGCAATAGCTGAATAAGTTGTTCCTAGATCTATGCCTAGCACCGGTTTTTTTTCATTATCATGCCTCATTCAACATTCCCTCTATTCTCTTCTACAAGGTCTTTTGACTTATTTTTCACTACGATTACTTGAGCTGGACGAATAAGAAAATGAGACTGATTAAATAATTCCTTTTGATAGATAAGGCCATATCGAACAACTTCTTTAATTTGCTCATCTTCTAGCTCTTCATCTTCAACAACGCCAATAGGTTCATGTTTGTATTCATCGAACGTATCTTGAGGCTGGGGAATGTAAAGGTCCACATGAAACTCATTAAATAAACCTTCAACATCTTTCATTAAACGCGGATAGATGGTTAACCATTCTTTTACTTTTGAGAACTGTTCGTGATTTTGCTGCTCCAGTTCAACTAACAGGTCATTGGCATAATTACTCCCGCTGTAAAGACCGTCTATGATAGGAGCGACGCCTTTTTCCATAAATGTAACAAATCTTTTTTCAGCCGCTTCGATTCTTTCATTTACTTCTTGAAGAACGTTTTGGTTTGAATGAATAGCTTCTTTTAACAGCGCTGCTTCACTTTCACTATAAGTTCCACTCTCTGTCTCTCCTGTAACTTCTGCTTCTTTTTCAATAGAAACGTCTTCAATCGGTTGATTTTGAATGTCATGTTCTTGCTTGTTGTTTTCATCTACTTCTAATGATTCTGAATTATTTTCCTCCGCTGTCGTTTCAACATCATCTTGATTCTGCAGATCGGATGCAGAGTCCGATACTACTTCTTCTGTTTCAGAAACTAATTGTCGATTCTTATTAATTTGCTCACCAATTTTTTCTGCCAAGATAAACTCAGAAGTAGCTGTTTCAATTTCTTTCTCAGGATTAAGCCTGCGAATCAAGCGACTCACACTCTTATCCGAGAGCCTAATTCCTTCAAGTCTATTTTCTAATTTCTCTTTCAATTCATCGGTGAATTCTTCATCGATCGTCGTTTGCTCATATTTTTCATGAAAAGAAAACATAAACTGCTCTGTTTCTTGACTCAAACAGTCAAATTCATCTTTCCATTTCTCCAGCTCTTTTTGTCTGCCTTCGTATTGCTGTTGAAGAACGAGCAGTTCTTGCACCAGTCCCGATTTTTCTATCATTTAATTCAACTCCTAATTTCTTTGAATAGTAATTTGACTAACTACTTCGTCGTCTCCATTAAGCTTAGCGGTTACAATTACTTCATTTTGTTGATTGATTTCAAAGTTAATTAGAATGCGATGTTTCCCTTTCGGAGCTGCCGGAATTCCGCTTAAGAAGAACTCTCCAATACACACACATTGAGGGTCACTTACATAGTCTACTGGCTCTGGAGTTTGGAACACTGTAATTCTTATTTCCGTCATATTGTCTTGATGAGTGCTATATTCTTTTTGTACTGAAACAGAAGGCTTATCTTGCGTTAGTTCAAGACCTTTTTCAATAATTTCGTTAAAGCGCCCTCCAACAATTTCAATTCCAAGGTGATGAGTAACAATGTTATTCATTTCAATTTCTGTATTAGGCTTATCTTCTTCGTCCCCAGCATTCGTTTCCTCTAATTTATCAGTAGGTACACCTAGACTTGCTCCAAAAATTGCTGCACCTTGAGCCACTACAGTATCTGGATCAATGTTAGAATAAGGCTCTTTATTTAGCAGTTCCTTAATCTTTCCACTCACTAATGGAATACGAGATGAGCCTCCTACTAAAATAACGCGAGAAATATCGCGAACGTCTAATTCAGCATTTGTCAGTGCCTTTTTCATTGTATCTATCGTTTGATCAATCAATGGACTGATAGCTGCTTCAAAATCTTCTCTTGATAGTTCATAATCAATATTATGAACATTGCCAAATTCGTCTTTAATAATATTTGGAATTTCTATAGCTACAAAATCAGTCTCAGACAGCTCTTTTTTTGCGTGCTCACAGGCTTCTTGAAGCTTTTGCTGAGCTTCTAACAGCGTAGTAGCCGATAACCCTTGGTCAGCTTCTAAGTCGAAAAGATCTAAATTGCTTTTTGCTTTGAAGTCTTCTCCTATTAGATTCATAATTACTTGATCAATGTCGTATCCTCCAAGTTCAGGGTTTCCCTCTTTTGAAAGAATAGTAAATTTCGCCTGTGAATCTTCGGAGACACTGTCTACTTTTAAAATAGATACATCAAACGTTCCCCCGCCTAGGTCATATACCATAATCGTTTGGTTTCTGCCTACTTCCATTCCATACGCAATAGCTGCAGCCACGGGCTCTTCTAATAAATACGTTACGTTCAACCCAGCTAATTCAGCCGCTTCTCGAGTAGCTCTCTTTTTATTATCATCAAAGTTGGCCGGCACACAAATAACTGCATAAGCAGGTGTTCCATTCAATTCAAAATCTTCTTGATTAATAACATACTCTTTCATTTTAGATAAAATTTCGGCCGATACGTCTTCAGGACGATAGGTCTTGTCAAAGAATTCCTTCTTCCATTCCGTTCCCATTTCACGTTTTATAAATGAAATTGTACGTTCCGGGTCGAGTAAAATCCGACGTTTTGCTGTTTCCCCTACCTGCACATCCTCTTCAGAACGGAAACTGACTACAGAAGGAATAGTTGCTTCTTTTCCTAGCTTAATCATATGTGGTTTTCCTTTACGATAAATAGAAACTGCTGAGTTAGATGTCCCCAAATCTATTCCAAGAATATACGGGCTGTTTTTTTCGATAATTGCCATGGATTAAGCCTCCTGTTTATTTGTGTCGATTGTAGCTTGCTTGATTTTTAATTCTTTGTTTTCTATCATTTCTTTTAATGCTCGAAGATTAATAACTTCTGTTTGGGAGTACTCTCTAAATAAATCGGAATCTGGAGATAGTTCGGCACTAGAAAACGTCAAAACTCCACTATTATCTAATTCAAATAAGGCAACTACACTTACTGGCTCTTCTTTTGGAGTTACAGATAACACCAATTCACCCAACAAGTGTTCATCCAACGGAATAGTGTCGTTTGTTCGATATAC
>Ga0209025_1003690_pt1 | contig 14106 bp, 15 predicted proteins | sample AraplaMF_Col_mLB_FD_184256 | JGI IMG/M metagenome (GOLD analysis project Ga0209025, IMG submission 184256) | Arabidopsis root microbial communities from the University of North Carolina, USA - plate scrape MF_Col_mLB (SPAdes) (version 2) | ecosystem: Host-associated > Plants > Roots > Endosphere... | reverse complement strand
TCAAATACTCTGCCTCTTACAGCATATTATTATCTATCCCAACAGTAGATGTGGAAAAGACGATTGAGGAGCTAGAAAACGCTAACCTATATGTGGTAAAGCAAGGACCGATTGTAGCGATGAAAGCTTGTGACTTTTGTGATGGTGACAAGATGGAGGCAGCACCAATTACAGAAAAGCTATATCATTTATTAGAAGGAATAACTGTCCCTACAAGATTACGTCTAAACGTCAATGGCTGTGCCTCTGCCTGTTATAATGCGGTGTATGATGATATTGGGCTTGTCTATCAAAAGGATAGTTTTGATGTCTATCTAGGAGCAGTACCTATGGGGGCAAATGCACAAGCGGGGACTCTGTTTGCGAAAAAGGTAGGAGTGGAGCATATTGAAGGCTTTTTAAAGCAAATCATTGAACTCTATAAGAAACATGCTCGCCAGAATGAACCCTTTTATAAATTTTATCGCAGAACAAATTCTGCTGACTATTGGGAAGATTTAATATGACTCATTATCATAATGTGGGCTCGTAGCGAATGATTGCGTCTGATACAAGACGCTAGGGTATAAGAAAACTAAAATTTTTACATCTTAAAAGCGCAAGAAATCATTTTAAAAATTGATTTCTTGCGCTTTGTCCCATCTTCTTATTTACAAAAAATATTGTTGAGTTGTTTCGATTTCATATAGATAGTGTTACGCGTTATAACAAGGCTTGCGTTTGTTGTTTTCTGATTATTCAGAAATAATAATGACAATTTTACTATGTCATGATATGGTAGTTGAGAAAACGTTTTCGTAAAACGTTTTCTTACAATGTGATTTTATAGTAATAGTAGGTGAAGATTGTGAGACGATGGACTATTAAAGACATTGCGAAACAAGCGGGTGTTTCCATTACCACTGTTTCTCGAGTGTTGAATGAAAAAGAAGAGGGAATGTCTCCAAAGACACGTGAAAAGGTACTAAAAGTTATGGAGGAGGTAGATTTTCAGCCTAACCAATTTGCTCGTGGTCTTGTTACTAAGCGATCTAAAATATTTGGGTTAATTATTCCGAACATTTCTAATCCTTATTTTCCTGAATTATGTCGGGGGGTGGAAGATGAAGCGAATGAAAGAGAATATAGTTTAATCATCTGTAATTCCGATGATCAATCTGATAAGGAGAAGCGATATTTGCGACTATTAGAAGAACAACAGGTGGATGGAATCATTTTTTCTGCAAAAGATTCTTTGGAGTCTTCGGATGAAGAGCTATTATCGCGTGCAAAAATTCCTTTCGTTCTAGTTGATAGGGGAAAAAATGAAAAAAATCATTCCAGTGTTTTTTTAGATAATGATAAAGGTGGATATTTAGCAGGTAAACATTTAACAGAACTGGGGCATAGAAAGATAGCGTGCATTATTGGACCAAAGTCTATTTCTTTGACTAATGACCGTTTAGAGGGTTTCAAAAGAGCATTGGCTGAATCAGGGGTTGAACTTTCGCCGTCTCATATTATTGAAGGGGATTTTCAGATGGAAATGGCGTACCAAAAGTCCAAAGACCTCCTTATGAAAAAAGAAGTAACGGCTATATTCGCCTTTAATGATGTGATGGCATTCGGTGTTTACCGTATGGCTCACGAGCTTGGTATTCATATACCAAGGGATTTATCCATCGTAGGTTTTGATGACATTCCGTTAGTATCTGCATTAATACCAATGCTTACTACCATTCGTCAAGATACTTATCTAATGGGACGGGAAGCTGTGAAGCTTTTAATACAAAAACTTGAGAATAATGAAACGCAATCTATTATGTTTAATCCGACTCTAGTAGTACGAGAAAGCAGTACATCACCTAATTTATTACTGTAAATTATCATCATAAAACAGTAAAAATTATAGATTAACATTAGGAGTGAACTTGATGGAAAAAATACCAGTAATTATTGATTGTGACCCGGGAATTGACGATGTAATGGCGCTATTATTAGCTTTTTCTCGAGATGATCTGGACATAAAATTAATTACAACGGAACCAGGAAATCAAACTCAAGATAAAACGATCTACAATGCTAGAGCTTTTACAAGTTACATGAAACAAAATATTGAAATAGCAAGAGGGTTAAAGGATCCTTTATTCCGCGAACTTGAGGTTGCAGATGATGTTCACGGGGAGAGTGGGTTAGGAGAAGTTATTTTTCCGGAGCCGGATTTACTTGAAAGCGATAGAACAGCCTTAAATGCTTTAATTGCTGTTTTAACTGAAAGTGAGGAACCTATCGTTTTAATCGCAACTGGCCCACTTACAAATATCGGAGCATTACTGCTTGCTCATCCAGAAGTAAAAGAAAAAATCAGCTATATTTCGTATATGGGTGGTGCAGCTGTATCTGGCAATATGAGTCCTTTTGCAGAATTCAATGTATATGTTGATCCACATGCAGCCGATATCGTTTTTCGTTCTGGAATTCCTATCATTATGAGCGGACTTGATGTTACTCATAAAGCGTATATCAATATGGAAGAATTGAATCAAATTGAAAGTATGGGGACAGATTTATCTCAAAAGATTGGTGCAATGCTTCGCTTCTATATTCAAAATGCAAAAAATAATGATTTTCAAGAAACAAATTTTGAAAATAGTTTTCGTTTGCATGATCTTTGTGCTGTGTCCTACGTTGTCACTCCGGAACTTTTTGAAGGGAAAGATTGCTTTGTAGCGGTCGAAACAGAAGGGCGCCATACTGCTGGAGCGACAGTTGTAGATTACATGCACCGTTCTGGCAAACCTCATAATGTAAAAGTTTTGCATTCGGTAAATCGTGAAGCTTTTGTCAATCAATTTATGGAAGCGGTTGCAAAAATGGGCTGTCAAATCAATCAATAATAAAAAAAGGTGGGAATCCAAGATGAAACGTAGTTTTAAAGATGATTTTAATATGATGTCTATGCTTCTTATTCCGATTGGTGTAGCTGTTAATATTGTCGGTTTTCAAATTGCTAACGTTTTAAGGCTCCCTATTTTTCTTGATACGATTGGAACCATTTTAATCGGAGTCGTTGCAGGTCCTTGGGTTGCATTACTTGCTGGATTAATTACAAACCTTATAAATGGTATTTTCAATCCTACGTATTTTCCATATGCCTTTACATCGATGGCGATTGGGTTAGGAGTAGGATACTTATCTAAAGCAGGAATGTTTAAAAATATTCCTAAAACGATTATTTCCGGTATTGTGATTACATTCATTGCTGTTATAGTTTCTGCTCCGATTACAGTGTTAGTTTTTGGAGGAGCAACAGGCAGTACAGGATCTCTTCTCACAGCTACATTCCTAGCTTCTGGACAAAAAATTTGGAGTGCCGTGTTTGCCTCATCCTTTATCTTTGAAATTGCGGACAAAGTAGTATCTGTTCTCATCGTTTACTTTATTGTAAGAAAAATGTCTGATCGCTATTTATCAAAAATGAATTACGGGACTCTGTACATGAAACGTGAAGACCGACAGTAGTTTCATGAATTCTTTCCGTTCATCCTGAGCGGAAAGATCTACTTTTTCTGAGGAGGGTTCACAGTGCAGAAAAATTTCATTCAGCAACTGCATCCATTGACTAAATTTTTCTTTGCATTACTTGTATCAGCTGCCGTACTTATAATTCCCGGGTTTAAATTTTCATTTCTAGTTTTCCCAGTATTACTTCTTATCGCTGCCGTAGCAAGCGTTTTGAAAGAATTTTTTGGAACGGTTGTGAAGGCTTTGTTATTTTTACTAATTATCATTTTCCTCATGCAGCTCTTTTTCTATCCAGGTGATCATCTGATTGGGCAATGGGGAATATTCAAATGGACTGAAGAAGGCTTGAATTATGGATTAACACTTACTTCTCGTATTCTTGCGATGGGTTCTGCCTTCATATTATTTTTCCGTTTGACAGAGGTTCGTGACTTTGTAAAATCGCTAGAAGATGCTGGTCTACCTCCAATGGGAGCGTATGTTGTTTTATCCACATTACAAATTATACCTGAAATGCGACGCCATGCTAACACAATTATGGATGCGCAAAAAACACGTGGAGTAGAAACGGAAGGGTCAATGTTCACAAGAGCTAAAGCATTTATCCCAACCTTAACGCCTCTCATATTATCATCTATATCAAGTACTGAGGAACGAGCAATTACTTTAGAATCGAGAGCATTTTCTGCTCCTACAAAGAAGACTAGTTTGCATAAGCTAACAAAAAGTACAGCTGATCGAATCTTACCATTTGTCTATATTCTCATTTTAGTAGGATTAGTGTTATGGAGGATACTTACATGAATACGATCATAGAAATGAAAAATGTCTCATATCGATATCCAGTTAGTGATGATTGGAATATAAAAAATGTGTCTTTTACAATTGAAAAGGGGAAATTTACAGCCATTATTGGCAACAATGGATCGGGGAAGACGACTCTTTGTAATATCATACGTGGATTCATTCCGCACTTTTATAAAGGTAACCTTGAAGGGGACGTTATTGTCGATAATAAAAGAATAGTAGAATACCAATTAGGTCAATTAGGAGAAAAAATTGGATATGTCTTTCAAAATCCTTTCATCCAAGTATCAGGAGTAAAAGATACAGTCTTTGACGAAGTAGCGTATGGGCTCGAAAATTTAGGTGTAGAAGAAAATGAAATTATAGACAGAGTAAATGAAATATTAAAGCTTATTGAAATCGAACATTTACGGGAAAAACATCCAATGGAGCTTTCGGGTGGTCAACGCCAACGTGTTGCACTTGCTTCAATCATCGTAATGAATCCCGATATCCTTGTCATTGATGAGCCGACATCTCAGTTAGATCCAATTGGAACGGAGCATGTATTTAATATCATTCGTCTTATGAAAGATAAGGGAAAAACAATTATCCTAGTAGAACATAAAATGGACTTAATTGCTGAATATGCAGATAATTTAATAGTTATCCAGGAGGGAGAAATTGTTTTACAAGGTCCGACCCGAGATGTTTTTGCCGATTCACGCTTTGGAAAATATAACATTCAATATCCACATGTAACCGAAGTCGCTCTTAATTTACAGAAAAACGGGGTTACATTAAAATATGTCCCGATTCGTGACGAGGAATTACCTGAAAGCATAAGTTGGGCAAGCGTAGGGGAGAGTGCATATGACTGAACTTCAATTGAAAAACGTAAGTTTCACTTATCCCGATGGAACAAAAGCATTAGAAAATTTGACACTTACTGTTCCTGCTGGCCAACGTCTAGCCATTATTGGACAAAATGGGGCCGGAAAGACGACGGCAGTAAAATTAATGAACGGTCTTTTAAAACCAACTGAAGGGGAAGTAACTGTTGGAGAGTGGCATACAAAAGATTATACGACTGCTCAAGTATCTCGAAAGGTAGGCTATGTATTTCAAAATCCGGACGATCAAATTTTCCATAATAATGTGGCATTAGAAGTACAGTTTGGACCTAAAAATATGGGCTTTGATTCAGAGCGTGTGTCGCTTCTAACAGATTGGGCGATGAAATTATGTGGAATTTATCATGTTTCTCATGAAAATCCTTATAATCTTCCCTATTCGGTCCGTAAATTTGTTACTATTGCGTCCGTATTGGCAATGGATTCCGATGTGATTATTTTAGATGAGCCGACAGCTGGGCAGGATCGGGTCGGATTAGATTTATTAAGTAAGCTTTTAGACGAATTAGAGAAAAAGGGGAAAACTGTTATTGCTATTACGCACGATATGGAATTTGTCACGGATTACTTCTCTCGTATTGTTGTAATGGCAAATCGAACGATTATTGCAGATGATGATTCAGAACACATTTTCTATAATCCTGCGATATTAGAAGAAAGTATGCTGAAACCGCCTGCAGTTGCTAAAATGGCCAACTTATTGGGCTTGGAGAAAGGTATTTTGACAAAAGACCAATTATTATCCGTATTAAAGGAAAGAGTTTTAATGAGAGGGCGATAACTGGTATGGATATTTCATTAGTTGGGAGCATTAACATAGATCTTGTTTATCGTGTCCCTTATATCGTTAATAATGGTGAAACGCTTCATAGTACGTCTCATAGTGTTCATTTCGGTGGAAAGGGTGCCAACCAAGCTGTAACTGCTAGCCAGCTAGGAGCAAACGTTCATTTCATTGGAAAAGTAGGCAAAGATGATTTCGGGAAACAGGCTATAAACAATTTAAGAAATAAAGGCGTTTATGTTGATTCCGTACAAAAGGAAGGAGCAACTGGGCAAGCGATTATTCAAGTGACAGATCCCGGTGATAATGCGATTGTTTTATTTTCCGGTGCAAACTTTTTAGTTACTCCTAAACAAATTGAACAAGAAACACATAACATTTCTTCAAGTAAAGTACTCCTTCTTCAGCTTGAAATTCCGCTTGATTCAGTTAAAATGGCCGTGGAAATCGCATCTCAACATAGAAAAATCGTTATCCTAAATCCAGCACCAGCTCATAAATTACCAGATTCATTATTGGAGAAAATTACATTTTTAACGCCGAATGAAACAGAACTTGCTCAATTAACGGGTATTGAAACGACATCGGAAGAAAATATTCGCTCTGCATGTCATTTATTACTAGAAAAAGGGGTTGGAACAGTAATCGTTACACTTGGTTCAAAAGGCTCTTTTTATATGAATCAGGAAGAAAGTGGCTGGGTTCCAGCGTTGAGCGTTGATACAATAGATACAACTGGTGCCGGCGATGCATTTAATGGCGCTTTGGCAGTAGGACTATGCCGGGGAGATTCGCTTCGAAGTTCGATCAATTTTGCCACGAAAGTTGCCGCTTATGTCGTTACACAAATGGGTGCACAACCATTAATCCCAGATTCACTCTTGAAATAAATGATAGCCGTAGCTCTTTGTATTTATTACGAAGAGCTACGTTTTTTTATACGCAAGACATTAGTTGGTATTCGAAATCCACTTTAGAATAAAAAACAATTTCTCCGAAAAAGCAGGAATAATACTTAGTGTATCGAAATATTGTACTAAGTAACCAAATTTTCACACAAAGGGGCTAGAGAAATTATGACATTGAAACAAGGAATAAAACCAGAGGATCTATATCAATTAAAATCAGTGGCAGATCCACAAGTATCACCTGATGGAACAGAAGTGGTGTATGTAGAGACTCATATTGATGAGAAGAAAAAGGATTATGTATCTAATTTATTTTACATAAATTTAAATGAAAAAAAACCGCAACAATGGACATTTGGTGAAGATAAAACGAGTTCACCTGTTTGGTCTCCGGATGGCAGTAAAATAGCGTTTGTATCAACGAGAAATGGCAAGCCACAAATTTATGTTCTTTCAAAAGCAGGTGGGGAAGCGAAACAAGTTACGAATTGTAAAAACGGTGCGACATCGCCTACTTGGTCTCCTTGTGGAGAGAAAATTGCCTTCTCTGTACAGCTTGGTAAAGATGAAAACATTGATGATAAAGTAGAGAACAATCAAAAGGAAGACAAAGAGCTAAAACCACTTGTAATAGATAAGATGAAACATAAATCAGACGGAGCTGGATTTATGGATATGGAGCAATTTTATCAAATTGCGATCGTCCATCTTGGATCAGGAGAATTAGAGCTACTGACGGAAGGGAAACATAATTTACAGCTTGGTACATGGTCTCCGAATGGAAAATATCTTTCGTACATTGCGGACTTAACAGAGGATCTAGACTTTTCATTCATAAGTGATATTTACTTATTGGATTTAGAAACGAAACATGGTCGTAAGCTAACAGAAGGGACGGGGGTGTTCTACCAAACTTCGTGGTCTCCGAACAGCCGCTTCATCGCTTATGTTGGAAGTGAAAGAGAATTTGAAAATGCATCACAACCAAAGCTATGGATCTATGATTTGGACAATGATAATCAGTCATGTGTAACGAGTGAATTTGACGCGCCTGTCGGTGATTTCGTTGTCGGTGATTTCCTTCAAGGTGTTGTTGCACCGCGCGTCCAATGGTTGGAGGATAATAAAAGCTTTTACTTCCAATTGACAGATCGCGGAAATACAGCTATCTACTTTGGCAATCTATCGGGGGAATTATATCCTGCTATACATGATGATCAGTATGTATATGGTTTTTCGCTTGATCCTAAAAATGATAGAGCGGTAGTTGCAATCAGCACGACTACAAACCCTGGGGATCTATTTTACGTAAATTTAAATACTGGTGAAAAGGAACAGCTCACGACAGTTAATGAAGAATTTTTAAAGACAAGAACATTATCTGTTCCAGAAGCAATTGAATATGAAGGTGCGGATGGATGGAAAGTAAACGGCTGGATGATGAAGCCGATCGGATATAAGGAGGGGGAAAAATATCCTCTTATTCTTGAAATCCATGGTGGGCCGCACGCAATGTATGCCAACTCCTATTTTAACGAATTCCAAATCCTTGCGGCACAAGGCTTTGCGGTTTTGTATACGAATCCTCGCGGAAGCCATGGTTATGGTCAAAAATTTGTGGATGCTGTGCGTGGCGATTATGGGGGCAATGATTATAATGATTTAATGGCTGCTGTTGATTATGCCTTGGAGCAATATGATTTCATTGACCAAAACCGTCTCGGCGTTACAGGTGGAAGCTATGGGGGCTTCATGACAAACTGGATTGTCGGACAGACAAATCGCTTTAAAGCAGCTGTTACGCAACGTTCCATATCTAACTGGATAAGCTTTTATGGCGTAAGTGATATCGGCTATTACTTTACTGACTGGCAAATTCAGGGGGGACTAAACGATATAGAGAAGCTATGGCAACATTCACCACTTAAGTACGTGGACAATGTGGAGACGCCATTGTTAATTTTACACAGCGAAAAAGACTACCGCTGTCCGATTGAACAAGCAGAGCAATTGTTTATCGCCTTAAAACATCGTAAAAAAGAAACGAAATTTGTGCGCTTCCCTGAAGCCAATCATGAACTTTCGAGAAGTGGGAAACCAACGTTGCGAATTAATAGACTAGAATATATTAGGGATTGGTTTGTGGACTATCTATAAAAAAGAAATTGGTGGCTTAAGGAGTGGAAATACTTCTTAAGCCACCTTTTTATAGGGAGGGGAAAACCTTAATTTAGCTATTTATTAATTATTCCGTAATACACCAAATCCTCATATTTTCCGTCTTTAATGATATGATCTTTTAAAATCCCTTCTTGTTTCATGCCGATTTTGTCCATTACTTTGCCTGAAGCGGGGTTCGTTGAAAAATATCGGGCAAACACTTTGTGTAGCTTTTTTTCTTCAAAAGCGAATTGTACAATTGATTTTGCCGCCTCCGTAGCATAGCCTTTTCCCCAATATTCCTCGCCAATCCAATAGGCGATTTCACCTTGCTTAAAACGTTTATTATTCGATAATGCAATGGCTCCATATAATTCACCAGTTCCCTTATCTGTAACTGCAAATTCGTAAGAAATATCCTTCATAAAGTTTTCGTAATGATGTTCTATCCATAATATTGCATCGTTTAAACTATACGGATAGGGTAGGTACATAGTGCTTTTGTAAATATTATAGTTATTACAGAGCTTGGCAACGGTTTCTGCATCGGATGTTTGAAATAATCTAAGAACGAGTCTTTCTGTCGTAATCATTAATTTTTCATGAACATACCCCATTCAATCATCTCCATTTATCGATATTTGGTAGAAGCAGTTGAAATCCTTTTTCTGTTTATTTGTAGAAGAGTATCTACAGTAGTCTGTTTACTAACCTAATATTTTAGCAAGGAATAAATAAAATACATAAAGACCGAAAGATGCAACACATAAGCATATAACAAAGATGGACATAATGTTGTCAAATGAATTATTTGTTTTATAATTTTTTAAAATAAATAATCCAAAAACGATTCCTAGTAGAAATAGTAAGGGCCAAAAATATGAAATGATATTGAGTGCAAAAATATTAGACGTTGAATTAATAAAATAAGTTGTACAGATCAATCCAAAAGCTAATGAAGTCATTGTCATAAAGAATGAATTCATTTTTAAAAATTCCAATCTAATTCACTCCTTTTTGGTTTTTATCCTTTATTTGACAGCTTGTACTACTAAAGTTGAGACTGACATAAGCTCCAGGAAAGCGCCTAGTTGGAACAGAATTAAAACCCATTATATAGGGATAAATCAATAATTTGTAAACAACATTGTATAACATTCTGAGAATTCTAACAATGTTGCGGGAGGGTTTATCTTAATATTTTTTCCAAACAAAAAGACAGAATCACTTGAATGTGATTCTGTCTGATTTCTTTTAGTTAAGTTTTTGAATAAAAACAACCTTTAAATAATTGAATTCTGGATATTCACGTGAGGCACGGAAATCTTTAGGTAAGTTGAATTCTTCAACAATTTTATAGGCTGTTTTAGACTCTTTGAAGGCTTGGTCGATAAAGCTCTTGAACTTTTTCATCCCAAAGCTTGCATTGTTTGTTGAGGCAACAATGATACCGTTTTTCTCAGTGATAGCGATTGTATCTACGAGTAATTTAGGGTAGTCTTTCGCAGTTGAGAACGTTCTTTCCTTCGTACGCGCAAAGCTTGGTGGATCTAAAACTACAAGGTCAAATTTTAAATTGTGGCGCTGAGCATATTTATAATAGTTAAAGACATCCATGACTTTAATATCCTGTGATTCGTAGTCAATGCTATTAACGCTAAATTGCTCAATTGTTTTAGCTAAACTACGCTTTGCCACATCTACACTTGTTGTTTTTATTGCTCCTCCAAGTGCCGCTGCGACAGAAAATGCTCCCGTATAAGAGAACGTATTAAGCATATTTTTACCTTCTGCATAACGTTCACGAATAGCAAGTCTTACTTCTCGTTGGTCTAGGAAAATACCTGTCATTGCTCCATCGTTTAAATTGACAGCGTATTTCATATTATTTTCCGATACGATAATTGGGAATTCGCCAGGCGTTCCCATGACAAAATCGTCCTGTTCCATATACTGGCCTTTCGTATCGAAACGTTTTTTCTCATAAATAGCCTTGTAGTTTACAGTCTCTGCAAGGGCTTCATATACTTCTTCTTTAAATGAATAAATGCCGGCGCTATACCAGCTCACCATATAGTAAGAATCGAAAAAGTCAATCGTTAAACCGCCAATGCCATCACCCTCGCCATTAAAAATTCGGAAGGCTGTTGTGTGAGGATTGTTGAAAAAAGCTTCTCGATTTTGTATCGCCTTTTTAAATTTTTTCATAAAAAAGGCTGTGTCTATTTTTTCGTTAGCATCAGTCGTTAGCACCCAACCAATACCTTTATTTTGTAAGCCAAAGTATCCTGTACCAATAAAACGGTTATGACTATCCATAAGTCTCAGTAGTGCACCTTCCTCTTTGGGAAGATGACGTGCATCAACTGCATCTTTCGAAATAAGAGGGTAGCCTTTTTTTAATTGATCAGAAAAGGGTTTATTAATTTGTAAAGAAATAGATTGTGTCATGTTGTCATCCTTTAAAAAACGTTTTGCTCTATTATCGCACTATTTTACATGGATAGACAAACTTATTTCACGAAATTAGCAATTTTTTCAGCTGTTTCAATTGTCGCTTCTTCAAAAAAGTTCATTTTACTAAAGTAACTATGGATTAAACCAGTCATATTAACATGTTCAACAGTCACTCCGGCATCTGTAAGCTTTTTGGCGTATGCAAGACCTTCATCGTAGAGGACATCTGCCTCTGCAGCAATAATGATTGTTTTCGGTAAAACACTGAAATCCTCAATCTGAAGTGGAGAAACAAGTGGATTCATATAGTTTTTTTCATCTGTATAATGACCCGCAAACCACTGCATTCCTTGTCTATCTAAGCCAAAATGTTCGCCGTAAGCATTGTAAGAAGAAGTTGTAAAGTCAACATTAACTACAGGATAAATAAGTGCTTGCGCTTTAATCACTGGTCCATTAAATGTTGTAGCTAAATAGGCAGCTACTGTTGCTAAGTTTCCACCCGCGCTATCACCAGCGACGGTAATATTTGCAGTATCTCCACCAAAATTATGGATGTTTTCGCTAACCCACACTAAAGCGTCATAGGCATCATAGAGCGGTGTAGGGAATGGGTATTCTGGAGCTAGGCGATAATCAACGGAGACAACGATTGCTTGTGCTTTTTCAGCTAGTAGCTGACAGCCTGCATCCGTAGAATCTACATTTCCAAATACCCAACCGCCTCCGTGATAATAAACAATGACAGGAAGCTTTTCGTCTAAAACAGGTTTATAAATGCGCACATTGATTTGCGCGCCATCTCGGACGGTTATTTTTCTGTTATCAATGGCCGCGAGCTGTGGGCTTTGTGGTGACGTCCATTTTGGCACAACTCGGATGGCTCTCGCTTCTTGTGGTGTTAAATTATAGTATTGTTTAGAAGAATCACTTGCTTTAATATAATGGATCGCTTCATCTCTTAACTTCATCATCATCAATCCTTTTAATATCTTTTGATAACTTCATTATAAACTATTCTTATAAAATTACTAGGATTTAATATCGAAAATGAAAATAATTTTATTTCTATGCAGAAATAATCTGATTGTAAAGTTAAATTATGTTTATAATATAATGAACGATAGTATTTGGAGGGACAATATGATTTCTTTAATAGTGGCACATGATAATAATTATGTGATTGGTTATGAAAATGGCATGCCATGGCATTTGCCTGGGGATTTAAAATATTTTAAGGATAAAACGATGGGCAAGCCAATGATTATGGGGCGTAAAACATTTGAATCCATCGGTAGACCGCTTCCAGGTCGACGCAATATTGTCATTACGCGTGACGCAAGCTATCATGCGGACGGGATTGAAGTGGTGACAAGCTTAGAGGGTGCCCTCGCCCTTGCAGGGGATGTTCCAGAAGTTATGATTATTGGTGGCGAGCAAATTTTCCGCTTATCCATGGACATCGCAGATCGCTTGTACATTACTAAAATCAATCATTCGTTTAATGGGGATACATACTTCCCGAAATATGAGCAGGATTTTGTAGAAGTATCCACAGAGGAGCCAGAAACTGCACCAGAGGGATACACATTCCAATACCAGATTTTTGAGCGTAAGAACTAAAGAAAATAGGTACTACAAAGCACGGTTATGAATGACCGTGCTTTTTTTGTTACTAAATAAAGGTTTTGGCAAGATTGGCTTCATCAGCATAACGTGGGGCTGATAACGTTCCGACTGGGCCATTTAAATTCAAGAGGTCCCCCTCTGTGCCGGATAGAACAGTTGAAGTGACGGAAAGAGTCATCAAAGTGACGGATAGAACAGACGAAGTGACGGAAAGAATCATCGAAACGACGGATGAACAATCAAGCGACGGATGGAACAGTCAAAGCGACGGAAAGAATTATCGAAACGACGGATGAACAATCAAGCTACGGATAGAACCATCGAAGCGACGGAAAGAGCCATCAAAGCGAAAGATAGACCAGTCGAAGTGACGGAAAGAATTATCGAAACGACGGATAGAGCCATCAAAGCAACGAAAAGAACCACCGGAGTATGGCGCTACGCTATGAAAGTAAAAAACAAAAATCGCTTCTTTTTTACGGAAGCGATTTTTTCTAATTATAAGTAAAAATAAACACAAGCATACATCGCGCCACAACCAGCTAACACAAAAAGGTGCCAAATTGTATGGTTGTAGGGAAGTGAACGCCATGCGTAAAAAATAGCCCCAATCGTATAGAAAAGTCCACCTGCTAATAGTAAAGCAAAGCCATGAAAGCCTAAGAAAAGATAGACAGGTTTAACGGCAAAAATAATGAGCCAGCCCATACCGATGTAAAAAATTAAAGAAAGCTTCTCGAATCGATTAATAAAAAAGCATTTAAAAATAACGCCTAGTATCGCAAGGGACCAAATTATACATAATAACGTAATACCTAACGTGCCACCAATTGCGATTAAAAGGAAAGGTGTATACGTGCCAGCAATTAAAATATATATAGAGGAATGGTCAAGAATCGCGAAAAAGTGCTTGTATTTTTCAGGCATGCTATGTAGCAACGTTGACATTAAAAATAAAATAATC
>Ga0209025_1003688_pt1 | contig 14120 bp, 11 predicted proteins | sample AraplaMF_Col_mLB_FD_184256 | JGI IMG/M metagenome (GOLD analysis project Ga0209025, IMG submission 184256) | Arabidopsis root microbial communities from the University of North Carolina, USA - plate scrape MF_Col_mLB (SPAdes) (version 2) | ecosystem: Host-associated > Plants > Roots > Endosphere... | reverse complement strand
AATACCTGCATAGATGTCTTCTGTGTTTTCGCGGAAGATAACCATATCAACGTCTTCTGGACGTTTAACTGGAGAAGGTACTCCATCAAAGTGACGTACTGGACGTAAGCATACATATAGGTCAAGCTGTTGACGTAATGCTACGTTTAGAGAGCGGATACCACCACCGATTGGAGTAGTAAGAGGACCTTTGATTGCGATTAGGTATTCGTTAATTTTGTCTAAAGTTTCTTGTGGTAACCATTCACCAGTTTGGTTGAATGCTTTTTCACCAGCTAAAACTTCTAACCATTCGATTTTCTTTTCGCCGTTGTAAGCTTTTTCTACTGCTGCGTCGATTACGCGTGATGCTGCAGCCCAAATATCTGGACCGATTCCGTCACCTTCGATGAAAGGAATCACTGGATTGTTTGGTACATTAAGTACGCCATTTTCAACTACAATTTTGTTTGACATTGATGTTGCCTCCTAAATTCATAATCATAGGACTGTGTTATGTAACACAGTCCCAAATATTCTAGCATATTTTCCGAATTAGCGCTCGCTGATTGGAACATATTTTTGCATGCCTGGTCCAACATACTCTGCACGTGGACGGATTAGGCGGTTGTTAGCATATTGCTCAAGAATATGAGCTACCCAACCAGAAGTACGTGATACTGCGAAAATTGGTGTGAATAGGTCATGATCAATACCTAAAGAATCATACACTGACGCAGAGAAGAAGTCTACGTTTGCAGGTAATTTCTTTTGTTCTACGATCATGTCATGGATTTTAACTGACATTTCATAAAGCTCTGGTTTACCAGTTAGCTCAGTTAATTTTTGTGACATTACACGTAAGTGTGGTGCACGTGGGTCGCCTTTGCGGTATACGCGGTGACCGAAGCCCATGATTTTTTCTTTGTTATCTAATTTATTTTGAATATAAGATTCAACGTTTTCAAGTGAGCCGATTTCAGTTAACATTTTCATAACTTGCTCATTTGCACCACCGTGAAGTGGTCCTTTTAATGCTCCGATAGCTGAAGTTACACCAGAATAAACATCTGATAATGTAGCTACACATACACGTGCAGTGAATGTAGATGCATTTAATTCGTGGTCAGCATGTAATACTAACGCTTTGTCGAATGCTTCAACTTCGATTGCTGCTGGTTCTTCACCTTTAAGCATGTATAAGAAGTTTGCAGCATATCCTAATTCTGGTTTTGGAGCAACTGGCTCTAAACCTTTACGAACACGCGCAAATGCAGTAACTACTGTTGCAATTTTAGCTTGTAAACGGATAGCTTTACGATAGTTAGCTTCTGTATCCATAACATCCGCTTCTTCATCGAATACACCAAGTAAAGATACTGCAGTACGTAGTGCAGCCATTGGATGTACAGTTGAAAGTGGGTATGTTTTGAATTGGTCTACAATTGCTTGCGGAATAGACATGTTGTCTGCCAATTGTTGTTTTAATTCAGCTAGCTCGTCTTCTTTTGGTAAACGAGTATGCCATAATAAATAAATTACCTCTTCGAATGACGCGTTCACTGCTAAATCATCAATGTTGTAACCAACATATGTAAGTGTGTCATCGATAATTGAACTGATTTTAGATTCCGCTGCTACGATACCTTCTAAACCTTTAGTTGCTGACATAAATTATCGCTCCCTCATAATATATTTTTTAGTTGTAAATGCAGTTATTAGCTCACATTTACGTTTTTTGCTCATATGAACCATTAAGTTAATCGCTTACATTGCTATTATAATCATTTTTGACAGCTTTGTGAATGAAAAACCTCCGAATAAAGAAAAAGGCGCACGAGCGATTATAAATTAGTTTTAAAGAGATTCTTTTGTACATTCCAATATTAATTTATCATTTGAAACGGGGTGAATTTGTAAAAATGAGGAATATTAAATATTTTTCATACGAAAGAACTACAAACGTTTTGCTTTTTATATTTTACTTGGTTATATTGTGGTTCGTTTTACCTGTATCTCTTGCGATTTTTTTGTCTTTTTCTACGTATCCTATCATAAAATTCCTTCACTCGTATTGTAAAATGGCCTATTGGCTTGCAGCAATTATTGTTGAAGCACTTATACTAGCTTGCATTTTTCTTCTTGTTATCATATCTATAAACAGTATTATTCTTGTCTTCCCTGAAATCAGAGATACACTACAAAATTTCCCACTTTTCAATGAATATGAATCAATGTTCATCCAAGTTTTAAAGGAAAAATCGCTTTCTATCTTTGATTCAATCTTTTTATACACAGCTAATATTTTCCAAATATTAATGAAGCATGTAATTGAAGTATTTATATTCCTTGTTGCTTACTATTTCGCCCTATTGGAAACCCGCAAATCTCGATATTGGTTCTTTCAATATGTGCCAAAAAAATTTCGCAATGAATGGCAGAAGCACTTTTCTAAAATTATGCAGCTATTTCATTACTTTTTGTACGTGGAGTTTCAGCTATTTACGATTACACTGCTCATTCTTTGTGCGGGATTTATGATTCTCCAATTTGAACAAGCCATCATTAAAGCTTTTATAGTTGCATTTGCAGATGTACTTCCGTTCTTCGGGATTGGAGTATTTCTTGTACCCATGAGCATTTATTTTTACTTAAAAGGCAATACCTTTTTATGTGTTTCAATTTTACTTTTGTATCTCTTCGTTCAATTAACAAGGCAGCTAGCTGAATCCATGCTTTGGTCGAATACATTACAGTTACGTACTTTCCACACCTTTTTCATCAGTGCTGCCTCTATTTTATTATTTGGTTTTTACGGCATTTTACTGAGCCCTATATTTTTATTTTTGGCAGTTAAACTAAAGGATAATGCTATTTTTGAACGATGATAAATTGACCTTTTTTCATTTTTTTCCGCATCCAATAATAAAAGATTGGCTGGAACATTTTACGGGAAAAAGGCATGAGCAGTAATAATCCAACAAGATCTGTTATAAAACCTGGTAATGCTAGAAGTACACCACCACTGAAATTTAATACTGTGTCAACTAATGCTGGCCCTGGAGCTTCTCCGCGTGCTATCGTATTTTTTACCTTTTGTACAGAATTCATACCTTTATTTTTCACTATATAAATACCTATAATACTCGTAGCGACTATAAGCAATAATGTATTTAGAACACCAATACTTTGACCAATTACTATTAATAACGCCAACTCGGCTAATGCATAGACAATGAAACCAAGAAAAACTTTTCTCATATTTTTCTCCTTTCTATCTGAAAAAGCTATACCTTATATACGTTATTATAGCCCATTAAGTTTCATTAAAAAAATTAATGGATCCTATTTAAGAGATGACGATGCTATTATTTTTATAGTAAATCTCGTTCCATGAGAGAAAAGGATCGATTTCAATTTGGTTAAATATTGTTTAAACTAGGCAAATTCAGCTCGTCACCATAACGAGGGGTTGATTTGGCATATGTTTTAACAAAATGTTATTCCTAGATTCAGGTGAAACACCGCAAAATGCTATTTACTTCTATTTAATAAGAAAAGCTCTAGTACAATTATTTGCACTAGAGCTTTTTTTATAGACAAAAACATTTGCTAAAAGAAATTAAAGTACACTTGCATGCCCTTTGTAAATAACTCCTGTTTCAGCATCCATTGTAATTTCTTGATCGTGGCGAATCAATGTAGTGGCTTCTTTTACTCCGACGATAACAGGGATACCAAGGCTTAATCCTACAACCGCTGCATGACTTGTTAGCCCACCCTCTTCTGTAATCAGACCAACACAATTTTCAAGTGCTGGCATCATATCACGATCTGAACCGAGCGTTACTAAAATGCATCCTTCTGTATTGTAAGCTAGTGCCTCTGCTGCATTTTTCGCAACAACTGTTTTACCTACTACTGAAGCTTTGCCGATTCCTTGACCACGTGCTAATAAATCTCCGATGATGTGTACCTTCATTAAGTTAGTTGTACCTGCTTCACCTACTGGTACACCTGCTGTAATGACAACTGCATCACCGTGTGTTACAAAACCATGCTTCAAACTTTCATCAACAGCTAGCTCTAAAATTTCATCTGTTGTCGAAACACGTTGACAAACAACTGGGTTTACACCCCAAACTAGTGTTAATGCATGAGCTGTATTGGAAGAACCTGTTACAGCGACAATCGGTACACCTGGGCGATATTTTGCAATCATTCTAGCTGTGTTACCACTTTCTGTTGGTGCTAGTACTGCCTTTACACCTAAGTTAATCGAAGTATATGCTACAGCCTGAGAAATCGCCTCAGTCATATTTGCTTCTTTTTCACGACTACGTGTAGAAACGATTGCCTTATAGTCTAATGAATTTTCTGTACGCTGTGCGATTTTATTCATTGTTTGTACGGACTCTACTGGATAAAGCCCTGCTGCTGTTTCACCAGATAGCATAATTGCATCTGTACCATCGATAATTGCGTTTGCTACGTCACTAGCCTCTGCTCGTGTTGGGCGTGGATTACGCTGCATCGAATCTAACATTTGTGTAGCTGTAATAACTGGTTTTCCTACTTGATTACATTTTAAAATTAATTTCTTTTGTACAAGTGGTACTTCTTCTGCCGGGATTTCTACACCTAGGTCACCACGTGCTACCATTAATCCATCTGAAACTAAGATGATTTCATCGATATTATCGACACCCTCTTGGTTTTCGATTTTCGGGATAATTTGAATGTGGTTACCGCCATTTTGTTCAAGTAATTCTCGAATTTCTAGTACATCCTTTGCTCGACGAACGAACGAGGCTGCAATAAAATCAACACCTTGTTTAATACCGAATAGAATGTCCTGTGCATCTTTTTCTGTAATTCCAGGAAGCTGTACAGAAACACCCGGCACGTTAACACCCTTTTTATTTTTTAAGACACCCGCATTTTCAACAATCGTATGAATAAGGCCTTTTTCCATATCTTTTGCTAATACACGTAATTGAATAAGTCCATCATCTAATAAAATAATTGAGTTTTGCTCAACGTCTTCGATTAAACGTTCATACGTTACAGAGAAGCTTGACTCAGTTCCTTCAACTTCAGTCATTGAAATATCAATTACTTGCCCTGCTGCTAAATGCAATTCTCCGTTTTTCATATTATGTGTACGAATTTCAGGACCTTTTGTGTCAAGTAAAATTCCAACTGGTTTTCCCAGTTTTTGTGCTACTTCGCGAATTAAATTAATACGTACTTCGTGCTCCTCATGAGAACCATGGGAAAAGTTTAAGCGGGCTACATTCATACCTGCTTCAATTAGTTTCTCTAAAACTTCTGGTGATTCACTTGCTGGACCAATTGTACATACGATTTTTGTTTTTCTCATTTTCTGCCCACTCCGTTTTTATAACAAATTATATTGATAGTTCTTTCATTAAAGTATATAGGCTTACATCTGCCTCATGATTTTTTTCGAAAGCCTCAGGCATATCATAGTCAATAACTTGATGATTGCGGATACCTACCGCCCTGCCAGACTTCCCTTCCATTAGCAATTCAACTGCATGTGCACCGAATTGACTCGCTAGAACACGATCACGCGCAGTTGGTGAACCGCCACGTTGGATATGTCCAAGAACAGAAACACGCGTTTCTTTTCCTGTTTTTTCAAATAATAGTTTTGCCAGTTCATTACCAGACATGACACCCTCAGCTACTATAATAATGCTATGCTTTTTCTCACGAGCTGCCCCACGATCTAAGCGTGCCACAATGTCATCCAAATTATAATCTTCTTCTGGAATTAAAACCGTTTCAGCTCCAGCTGCAAGACCTGCCCATAAAGCAATGTCCCCTGCATCTCGCCCCATTACCTCAACAATAAAGGAATTTTCATGGGAAGTTGCTGTATCGCGGATTTTATCAATTGATTCCACAACCGTATTTAGTGCAGTATCAAATCCTATAGTATACTCGGTTCCTGGTACGTCATTATCAATTGTTCCTGGTACGCCAACAACAGGGAAGCCTTTTTTCACTAAATCCATAGCTCCACGGTAAGAACCATCACCGCCAATAACGACTAGTCCTTCAATGCCAGCTTCACGCATATTATCAATGCCTCGCTGCTGAACAGCGTCTTCTTTAAATTCAGGACATCTTGCTGAGTTTAAATGTGTACCACCACGTTGAATTATGCCACCTACTGAACCTAAATCAAGTTTTTCCATGTTACCTTTTATTAAGCCATCATAGCCATGCTTAATTCCGACAACATCAATTCCATGATATGCTGCTTTACGAACGACTGCACGAATGGCTGCATTCATTCCTGGCGCATCTCCACCACTTGTTAATACGGCAATTTTTTTCATTGTCGAACCTCCTGCAGATACTATTATTATTCACATTAACATGAAAAAACAAACTATGTAAGTGTTCTGAGGCTAGAAAAACATAACTTTTACATAAAAAATAAAAAGAATGCGCTTTCACACACTCTTTCTATTTGAAAACATCCGAAATTTAACATTTATTCAATATATTTTCACGTTGTTCACTCTAGGTATTCCATTTAATCTAAATCACAATTTTTAACTATTTCGAGCAAATCAACATATTCAAAAACCTAAAACTGTAATTTACGCTTCTGTATATTGGCCAATTTTTTTAAATTTCTCATAACGGTCTTCAATTAATTGTTCGCCATTTAAAGAATTTAATTCTTTAAGTGTAACGCTTATACATTCTTTTAAATTAAGTGCTTGCTTCGCTACATTGCGATGTGCTCCACCTGTAATCTCAGGGATAATTCCATCAATAACACCAAGCTCTTTTAAGTCTGGTGCTGTTATACGCATTGCTTCAGCTGCTTGCTTCGCTAGGCTACCGTCACGCCATAAAATCGACGCAGCTCCTTCTGGTGAGATAACCGAATATGTTGAGTTTTCTAGCATAAAGACACGATTTGCTACACCTAATGCAAGCGCACCACCGCTTCCGCCTTCCCCAATAACGATTGAAATAACCGGCACTGTTAAGCCCGCCATTTCGACTAGATTTCTAGCAATCGCTTCACTTTGACCGCGTTCTTCAGCTGCCTTACCCGGATACGCACCTTTCGTATCAATAAAACAAATAATTGGACGGTTAAACTTCTCAGCCTGTTTCATTAAACGTAATGCCTTACGATATCCTTCAGGGTGTGGCATACCGAAATTTCGACGTATGTTTTCCTTTGTGGATTTTCCGCGTTGGTGTCCAATAATTGTTATCGGCTGGCCCTCAAAAAATGCAATTCCGCCAAGAATAGCTGCATCATCACCAAACGTACGATCACCATGTAACTCAATAAAGTTTTCACACATAGCTTCTATATATTGTAAAGTTGTTGGTCGTTCTGGATGTCTAGCAACCTGTACACGATCCCATGGCTTCATATTGGCATAAATTGATTGTTCGAGCTGTGTCAGACGTGTTTCAAGCTTTTCGATTTCGCCTGTCATATCAACATCTGCTTCAGAAGCAATCGTTTTTAATTCATCAATTTTTTCACGTAATTGTACTACTGGTTCTTCAAAAGCTAAATTTTTAGACATGTTGCACGCCGCCTTTCGTATGCATTTTTACAAGTACAGCTACTTGGTTTCGTAAATCTTTTCGATGGAAAATGGCATCAAGCTGACCATGCGCCAGTAAAAATTCAGCCGTTTGAAAATCACTTGGTAGTTTTTCTCTTACTGTTTCTTCGATTACACGACGACCAGCAAAGCCAATCAATGCTTGTGGCTCCGCGATATTAATATCTCCAACAGAGGCAAAACTTGCAGAAACGCCACCTGTTGTAGGATGCGTAAGTATTGAAATAAACAATAGACCTTCATCACTATGACGTTTTAATGCCACACTCGTTTTTGCCATTTGCATTAATGATAGGACGCCTTCTTGCATGCGCGCTCCACCACTTGCTGTAAAGATAATAAACGGTACACGTAATTCAGTAGCTTTTTCAACAGCACGTGTAATTTTTTCTCCGACAACTGAGCCCATTGAACCCATACGGAAATGAGAATCCATAATTGCTACAACAATTTCTTCTCCATCAAGGGTCCCTTTTCCTGTCAGTACAGCTTCGTTTAATCCCGTTTTTTGTTGATCCGCTGAAATTTTTTCAACATAAGCAGGGAAATTAAGAGGATTACTTGTTTGTAAATGATCGTCCATTGAAACAAATGAACCTTCATCTAAAAAACAGGCTACGCGTTCCTGTGCTGTCATTTTGAAGTGATGGTCACATTTTGAACATACTTTATTATTTTTTTCTAATTCCTTCGTTAATTGAATGTGACGGCATTCTGGACATTTTGTCATAAGTCCTTCTGGAAATCCCTTTTCTTGTCCATCCTCTTTCTTTTTAGTAAATAGGCTACGAATTGCCATGTTTGACTCCCCCTTTGTTGTCTAATTACTTTGTACAGTCTTCATCCACTGCTCGTAAGATTTTAATGCTTCTTTTTCATAGCCTAGCTGCATCGATTTCAACATAGTTTGAATGATTAATTTTTCTTCTTCTGTTGAGTTTCGATTTAAACGGTCACCGTCATAAACTGCTAATTGAAACCATACTTTTAGTGAAAGACGATTTCCTGACGTGATTATTATTTCCCGTAAAACATCCAGACAATTAATCGTACCTTCTATCTCTAGCTTTACAAAAAAACTGTCCCACACAGGTAGTGTTCGCAGAGTTTCTATACAACTTATTACGCGAATAGCTTCCTTTTCATGAATTTGTCGCGTTAATTCGACATCCTTTTTTGATTTTTCATCTTCTAATATAAACATCGACAGTATTTCTACGAGCTGATGCTTTTGTGTGGAAGCTAGGAATGTACCTCCCCCATGTTTCGTTTCAATAAGACCTAACAATTCTAAGCTTCGCAATGCCTCTCTCACAGAGGATCGCCCGACACCTAGACGTTCTGAAAGGACTCGTTCAGAAGGGAGCTTTTCACCAGCCTGTATTTTTTCCGTTTTAATAAGTTGTCGTAGTTGCTGGACGATATCTAAAAACACTTTCTTTTGTTCGGTTTTTTTATCCATACGATCAACTCCTCGTTCTATCATTTTCGCCTTGGCCTTGGAGCTGCCGCTTCACTTTTGCGCAGATAAACAATGCGTCCAAAGGCTTTATCTTCATTCAGAAAGTATTTGTAAACCTAACTAAATCCACCACCTTCGGAAGATGGAGTCTTCTACTGAATGAAGACAAAAGTGGTCTGGCCACTTTTCAACATTGACTATAGCTTACAAAAAAATTATTAAAAAGTAAAGAAAAAAACTGCATAAAAATTTATGCAGTTTCTAGAATTTCCTTCAATTTCATATTCTTTTTGTCGTTTGTGCATGTTTTACTTTCACTTGAGCTTTACCAAAGCGCCTTTCCAGCGTTCCCTCAATGTAAAGCAATTCATCTTCTAGTAACACCTCTTGAACAAGATGAAAGACTTGCGGGAATAAAGTTACAGATACCGTTCCAAACTCATCCTGAAGCTGCACAAAGGCCATTTGTTCACCTTTTTTAGTGCGTATTTTTTTTACTTCTTCTATCATGCCAATCATTTTTACATACGTTCCCTCACGAGCATGTTTTAACTCTCGGCACGTATTATTTACTTCATTCCAAAAAGCTCTTTCTTCTGAGACCGGATGTGCTGAGATATAAAAACCAAGACTTTCCTTTTCATGGAGTAATTTTTCTTTTTGTTGCATCGCTTCTGCTTCCATATACTTCGGTTTACCAAAACTAAAGGCAGTAGCCGATTCTATATCAATGTCCTCAGTCGGTCTTAACAATTCAGCATGCTTTAAGGCTGCCTCCAATGTTGCTATTAGTACTGCACGATCTTTACCTATATAATCGAGGGCACCCGCGAAAATTAAAGATTCCATAACTTTTGGTTTAAAATGCTGTGCACTTAAAGCAACCGCCAAGTCAAATAGATTATTAAATGCTTCTGCGTTCGTTTTGCGTAAGGTACTCACCGTCTCTATAAATGTATGAGGTACTCCCTTTATTCCGGATAAACTATAGCGAATTCCATCCTTTTCAACAGTAAAAAATTTTGTACTCTGTTTTAATGAAGGTGGATAAAATGGAATCCCTTTCTCTTTCGCTTCACTCACAACCTGTAGGATTTTCTCCACATTTCCTGTGGCATTTGATAAAAGTGCTGTATAAAAGCTTTGTGGGAAATGTGCCTTTAAATAAGCCATTTGGTAGGAAATAACGCTATATGCGACAGCATGGCTTTTTGGGAAACCATAGTCTGCAAAGCGCACAATTAATGCATACACTTCTTCTGCCACATGAACGTCAAAGCCTTGCTTCATTGCTCCCTTTACAAACGCGGCACGTTGCTCCTCTAATACTTGACGATTTTTCTTACTTACCGCCCGACGCAATAAATCCGCTTGTCCCATCGTAAAACCTGCCATCACCGAAGCAATTTGCATGATCTGTTCTTGATAAACTATGACACCAAACGTCTCTCTTAAAATGGGTTCTAAAGCTGGATGTGGCATAGTAACTGATTCCCTACCCGCTTTTCGTCTTGCATATACAGGAATAAAATCCATTGGACCAGGGCGATACAAAGCGTTGATTGCTACTATATCTAAAAAATGATTTGGATGAATATCACGTAAAGCTTGCTTCATACCTTCCGATTCTAATTGGAAAATCCCTAATGTATCTCCCGTTTGAAGAAGTTTAAATGTCTTTTCATCCTGCATTGGAATAAGGTCAAACTCTATCCAAGGACCACCGGCTTTATAAATTGACCAACGTATCTGCTCTAAAATTGTCAGGTTGCGCAATCCTAAAAAGTCCATTTTGACAAGTCCACTAGCTTCTACATCTCCCATCGGCCATTGCGTACAATATATTCCATCATGCCCTTCTTCAATCGGTATCGTATTGACTAACGGTGAAGGTGACAGCACAATCCCAGCCGCATGAGTAGAAGAATTTCTTGGCAACCCTTCAAGTTTTAACGCCACTTCAAACCAGCGACGATGTTTTTCATCCTCGGCTAGCCAGCCTTGTAAGCCTTGTGATTCGGCCAGTGCTTTTTGCAATGTTATCCCAGGTTTATTTGGAATCATTTTTGAGATTTTCTCCAATGTTTCAGCGTCAAAACCAAAAACACGGGCAACATCTCTAGCTACTGCCTTAGCAGATAAAGTGCCAAACGTAATAATTTGCGCTACATTTGCCTTTCCATATTTCTGAGCGACATAATGGATGACTTTTTGTCTTTTACTGTCGACAAAATCGATATCAATATCTGGCAATGTAACACGTTCAGGGTTTAAAAATCGTTCAAATAATAAGCCGTAAACTAATGGATCTACTTGCGTAATTGATAAGCTATAAGCCACAAGAGAACTCGCTGAAGAACCACGACCAGGACCTGTTAAAATACGATTTTCTTTAGCAAAATGCATAAAATCTGCAACAATTAAAAAATAATCTGCAAAGCCCATTGAACAAATAATTTCAAGTTCATATTGAAGTCGCTCCCTATAAACTTGAGGAATTTCAGTTTGCTTTAAACGTTCTGCCAATCCTGCAAAAGCCTCTTCGACGAGCAAGCTTTCGGCCGTTTCCCCAGTTTGCACAGGAAATTTAGGCATTTGAACGTGCATTTCAGGAATTTCCGCCGTACAGCTAGCTAGCATCGTTGCACTAGACTCAAGCCATTCTGGATGATCAGTAAACCAACTTTGCCATTCCTCTTTCGTTGGAGCGAAATAACCTTGTAAATGGGTTGATAACATTGTACCGGTAAGCTTGTCACCTGAATCTATCGCTCTTGCAACCTCAAAGGCAAAATGATCTTCTGGACGTAAAAAATAGCAGCTCTGAGAGGCAACCATCGTTATGTTCATAGTTTCACACCATGCTACAAACGTATCTTCTTTTTCAGCTCTTATTCCTGCCGGCCTTGCTATACCCATAAATAAAAGCTTACCAAATACCTTGTTTAGAGCACTCGCTACTTCAGTCCAATCCTCAATTCCTATTAAGTCATCCGAAGAAAGTAAAGCCACACAGCCCGCTGCATAACCTTCAAGCCATTTCCATGGAAGCGCATCATCCTCTCGAATCGAAACTGCGCTACTAATCTTTAAAAGATGCTGGTAGCCTTCTTCCGTCTGAGCATATAGCACAAGAGGAACTTTTCTTTCTTGCCACTGTACATTTATTGTGAGCCCTAATACAGCATGAATATTCGCTTGCTGCAATGCTTTACTAAAAGGCAAAAGCCCGTACAATTTTGAATTGACGATTGCACAGGCTTGAGTATTTTGCTCTTGTAAAAAAGGGATCAATTGTTCAAGCCGAATCGTACTTTTCAATAAATCCGCACTCGTATGCATTTTCGTATATACATGTGTCAAATGAATCCCTTCCTTTCTAATTTCGATCAATAAAGTAACCGTTTATTGATATGCCTTACAAATTTCCTGTAATCTCGTTATAACACGCTCTGCCTCTTCCCATGAATAAGCTGTAGCCCCAGAAGCAAGCGGATGCCCACCACCATTAAATTCCTTCGCCAAAGTGTTAATAACAGGGCCTTTTGAGCGTAAACGGACACGAATCTGATCGGCTTCTTCAATGAAGACTACCCATGCACAAATACCTTTTACACTTCCAAGACAGCCTACTAACAAGGACGCCTCTGACGGTACAACATTGAATTCTGCCAACAATTCTTTTGTCAGCTTGATATGTGCCGCTCCATACTCATCCATTTTGAAATTTTGATAAATGTAGCCCTGTAAATTTAAAAGCTTTTGTTCCATTTCATACATTCCATCGAAAATTTGATTTCGATCAAAATTATATGTAATAAGTTCTCCTGCAATTTTAAATGTTTTTACGGTCGTACTAGGGAATTGGAAACGTCCTGTATCCCCTACAATACCAGCAAATAATAATCTTGCGGAAGCATCAGTTAAAATCCAGTTTGCTACTTGTTTTCCTTCTTCAAAAAGCTCATAAATCATTTCACTACAAGAGCTCGCATTGGTATCCACCCACAGTAAATCACCATACTGATCATCATTTGGATGGTGATCTATTTTAATGATCATTTTACCCTTTGTATAGCGTTGATCGTCCACACGTTCAGTATTTGCAGTGTCTGTCACGATAACTAAAGCATCGTCGTATATATCATCTGTAATGTTATCTGGATTTGCTAAAAATGATAATGATTCATCATGCTCACCAACTGCAAAAACCTTCTTTTCTGGATAGTTTGCTAAAATAAGCTCTTTTAACCCTTGCTGAGATCCATAAGCATCTGGATCTGGACGCACGTGGCGATGAATAATGATTGTTTCATATGAAGCAATTGTGTCGATGATTTGTCTTTTCAAATTAATTTCCCCCAAAATGATAGTAATAACCGTTAGCATTTTTCTTTAATTATCGTTACAATAATGACTAGTTATGCTAGGAGGTTTACTATGCTCAATTTAATATTTGTGTTTGCAATAATCATATCATTTGTTTTTTATTTTTATTTTAAAACAAAACAGTTCCGTTCTTCATTACCGATCGCTAAAAATTGGTACAAAAGTAAAGCGAATGTAAGCTTCGGTGGATTTATTCTTTTATTCGGTCTAAACCAAGCCTATTTATTCCCTGGGTTATTTACATTTATTATTGTAGCAATTCTTGTCGTTTTAGGCATCTTTGTTGTAATCGAAAATATTAAAAGGGTTCGTCACTACGGTCAATTTGTTGACGAGGAGTACCGAATTAACCAATAAATAATCAATTATGTCTCGGCATAATTTCGTCTGGAATCGGCTTTACTCTTAGGCTAACATCATTTAAGAACCACCATCCGATTCCGTGACATCCGATGAAAGAAGTGAAAGGGATGGTCTAGCATTTACCCTAGACCATCCCTTTATTGTGTTTTCTTAACGTTCCAGAAGTTGGAACATCATCATTGCCTTCCCAACAAGCATTTGTTGATTAAACACTTCGAAGTCCATTTTCACAAACTTACGACTCATGTCTAATATTCGAGGCTTTACAGTAAGTGTACTTTCCATTTGCA
>Ga0209025_1003687_pt1 | contig 14121 bp, 13 predicted proteins | sample AraplaMF_Col_mLB_FD_184256 | JGI IMG/M metagenome (GOLD analysis project Ga0209025, IMG submission 184256) | Arabidopsis root microbial communities from the University of North Carolina, USA - plate scrape MF_Col_mLB (SPAdes) (version 2) | ecosystem: Host-associated > Plants > Roots > Endosphere... | reverse complement strand
AACTTAGCGTTTCTGAGCTAGTTGAAAAAGTTCTAACAAGACAAGAAGGTATTCTAACGTCAACGGGAGCAGTTAGTGTATCAACGGGAAAATATACTGGCCGTTCACCAAAAGATAAATTTATTGTTAATGAAGCATCTGTTGAAAACTTAATTGATTGGGGAAAAGTAAATCAGCCAATCTCTTCAGATGTATTTGAAAAATTATATAGTAAAGTACTTACTTACTTAAAAGATAGAAATGAATTATTCCAATTTAAAGGATTTGCTGGTGCTGATACTGGATATCGTTTACCAATCCAAGTTATTAATGAATTTGCATGGCATAATTTATTTGCACACCAATTATTTATCCGCCCTACTGAAGAAGAATTACTTACACATCAAACTGAATTTACGATTGTTTCTGCTCCAACATTTAAAGCTGATCCAGTTGTTGATGGTACAAACTCAGAAGCATTCGTTATTATTTCATTTGAAAAACGTATTATTCTAATCGGTGGAACTGAATATGCTGGAGAAATGAAAAAATCAATTTTCTCAATTATGAACTTCCTATTACCACAGAAAAATGTATTACCAATGCATTGCTCAGCGAATGTTGGTAATGAAGGTGATGTTGCATTATTCTTCGGCCTTTCTGGAACTGGTAAAACAACATTATCAGCTGATGCAGACCGTAAATTAATCGGTGATGATGAGCATGGTTGGTCAGACAATGGTGTTTTCAATATCGAAGGTGGATGCTATGCAAAATGTATTAATTTAACGTTTGAAAAAGAGCCACAAATTTTCTCTGCGATTAAATTTGGTACCGTACTAGAAAACGTTGTCGTAAACCCTGACGGACGTTTAGCAGATTATGACGATACATCATTAACAGAAAATACTCGTGCAGCATACCCAATGCAAGCAATTCAAAATATTGTTGAGCCAAGTGTTGCTGGACACCCACATACAATTATCTTTTTAACTGCTGATGCGTTCGGAGTATTACCTCCAATCAGTAAATTAACGAAAGAACAAGCTATGTACCACTTCTTAAGTGGATTTACTAGTAAATTAGCTGGTACAGAACGTGGGGTTACATCACCTCAAGTAACGTTCTCAACTTGTTTCGGTTCACCATTCTTACCGCTTCCAGCTGTAGAATACGCGAAAATGCTTGGTGAAAAGATTGAAAAGCATAATGTAAATGTATTCTTAGTAAACACTGGTTGGACTGGTGGAGAATATGGAGTAGGTAAACGTATGAATCTTTCATATACAAGAGCAATGGTACACGCTGCACTTGAAGGAGATTTAAATTACGTAGAAACTACTCAAGATGAATTTTTCGGTCTTGCAATTCCTCAACACGTTCCAGGAGTGCCTGATCAAGTATTAATTCCATCAACAACTTGGGAAGACAAATCAGCATACGAAATCAAAGCGCTTGAATTAGTAAATAAATTCAAGGAAAACTTTAAAAAGTTCGAAGGCTTTGATGCTCAACTTGCTGAGCTAGGCGGCCCTATAAAATAATATTAACATTGAAAGGTCTTCTAATCGAAGACCTTTTTTTGTGCTGACAAGGTAAAAGATTGGATTTATACTTATCTGTTAAAGAAATGTGCTGAATTCCACTACAGATGCTCGCTTTCCATGGGGCGTGAGTTGAGCCTCCTCGGCGCATTCGCGCCTGTGGGGTCTCAACTTTCCCGCATTTCCCATAGGAGTCGAGCACCTTTCGTTCCATTCTTCTCTTCTTACACATTTGGAATCTTATGACCTTCTACAAGAGCTTTTAAATTTTCTAATGAAGGAGTGAAACCTTCTGAATTCATTGTTACTCTAGCTCCTCTTTCTTCTTCTTTTAGTTTAATTGAGATAAGTGTTTTTGGAGTAGCCAAACTAAATGTAAACTCCTCTAGGAATTTATTACTCTCGATCGTTAGTATCATTGTAACTTTTTCTGTTAAATGATTATGTGTACTTGGCATTAATGTGAAAGTCATTTCTTCACCAACGCTTAAGCTTGAAATTTCCCAAGGTGATCCAGGTGCATACCATTTCGAAAGTTTGTCTTGGTCTATGATTGCATTCCAGACTATCTCTAAATTGCTATTAATCCAAATAGAACTCTGATCCTCGAAGTTCCCCACCATCTTTCACCTTCTCTTTCTTCAGCCCAATTTATTTATGACCTTTTCCACCCTTTTTCGTTTCGATTCTTTTTCAATTTCATTTATTCTTGCTTTTAAGGTCATTACAAATATTTGTTTATTTTGTTGATCAATTATTGGCATTGCTCTTTCTGCGTACATTGGCAATTGGTTTGTCGGGCTTGTTTGCAGCTGTTGGATTAAGTACTCAAAAGCCCTTTGTTTGTATTTTCCAATGGAGCATAACTTGATTAAAATATTCACAACCTGGTCCTTTGTTATAACTGAACCTTTCTCGCCAGCTGAAATAATCGCTGGTATTGCAGTAAAAATGGTTTGTGGAATTTCTAATACGATACTATTCAATGCAGTCATTGCGCCCCACTGAAGTCTATTATTTTTACTAGTAAGTAGTTTAAGGAATTCTTCCGTATACTCAATCAGTAATGCTGGTTTACGTTCTCCAATTTCATAAAGGACTTTAATACAGTCATTTTGAATATCTTTACTTTTATTTGATAGATTTTCGACAAGCTCTTTTACTCCATTTATATCCTTTTCTTCTGAAATTCTTATGGCTAATTCAATATTTGGCTCTTCGTCTCTTCGTTCTAGTGAAGTTGCTAAATTATTTAAAACAGTCACGGATTTTTCCACCTTTCGAGGAATTAAAAATGAATATATACAATTCTAGTATTAAAGGGTTGTCCATTTCATTTTGATTCTAGTCCGTTGTTTCAACATTCTCAAATTCTAATGTGCTTACCGTTTATTTTATCATAGTGATTTTTTATTTTAGGCTCTTAATTTGAAGTTTTTGGATTCTAACTATTCATTTGAATCTTTCAACCACCTTCAATATTAACATCACTATAGTACTATTCTTAAATAAATCACTTCCATATTCACCCATTTTTTCCTATTGCATAGGCTAATGTATAGTATTTTATGCTAGGAGGGATTACATGAAAACTAAATGGCTATTAGTCTTAATGTTATTAATTGCTTCTGTTTTTGGGGCTTGTTCAAAAGAAAAGTCTAATGATGGAAAGATAAAGGTCCGTGTTGCTGAGGTAACTCGTTCACTGTTTTATGCTCCAGAATATGTTGCAATCAGTGAGGGAATCTTTGAAAAACATGGTCTAGATGTAGATCTAACAACTACTTTTGGTGGCGATAAAACAATGACTGCTGTCTTGTCTAACGGAGCTGATATTGGATTAGTTGGTCCAGAGACAACTTTATATGTGTATGCTCAAGGAGCAAATGACCCTGTAAAAAGCTTTGCTCAATTGACGCAAACAGACGGTACTTTTTTAGTTGCGAGAAATCAAAAAGGAACATTTAATTGGGATCAATTGAAAGGTACGACATTCTTAGGTCAAAGAAAAGGTGGTATGCCACAAATGGTTGGAGAATATGTTCTCAGCAATCATGGTATCGAACCACATAAAGACTTAAAACTGATACAAAATATAGATTTCGCTAATATTGCCAATGCTTTTGCATCGGGCACAGGAGAGTATGTTCAGTTATTTGAACCGACTGCCAGTATTTTTGAAAAAGAAGGAACAGGAAAAATCGTAGCTTCGTTTGGTTTGGAATCAGGTAAAGTTCCTTATACAGCATTTATCGCCAAAGAAAGCTACTTAAAAAAGAACGCTAAAACGGCACAAAAATTTACTGACGCGTTGTATGAAGCTCAGGCATGGGTAGACGCTCATTCGGCTGAAGAAATTGCCCAAAGTGTTGCTCCATTTTTCCAAGACACGCCAATAGATATTGCAACGAAAGTTATCGATCGTTACAAATCTCAAAATTCATATTCTACAAACCCTATTTTAGAGGAAGATGAGTGGAACAATCTTCAAAAAATCATGGAAAATTCCGGAGAACTACCTAAAGAAGTACCACATTCTACTTTAGTAGATACAAAATTTGCTGAAAAATCTACTAAGCAATAGTAGGTTATGCATATGAGTTATCTTACTGTTAATGACATTTCACATGTTTTTCTATCAAAACAAAAAGCAATTAAAATATTAGATAGTTTGACATTTAAAGTTGAAAAAGGTGAATTTGTATCTATTTTAGGTCCTAGTGGTTGTGGAAAAAGCACACTTCTTTCGATCATTTCATCTTTATTAACGCCTTATGATGGTTCAGTTCAGTTTAAAGGGCATCCTTATGATGTTAAAACTGGAGAAATTGGCTATATGCTTCAACACGATTATTTGTTTCCGTGGAAATCAATAAAAGAGAATATCTTTCTTGGGCTTGAAATATTAGGAAAAGATTCTGAGGAAAATAAACTCAGAGCTTTAGAATTGCTGAATGAAGTTGGTTTAGAAGGGTATGAAAATGCATATCCAAGGGAACTATCAGGGGGCATGCGTCAACGAGTAGCATTAGTGCGTACCTTAGCTACAAGTCCGTCTATTGTATTACTAGACGAACCTTTTTCTGCTCTTGATTATCAAAACAAAGTTAAACTTGAAGAGTTAGTTTTTCACTTATTTAAAAAATTAAATACGACTGCTCTATTAGTAACGCATGATATTGAAGAAGCTGTTGCAATGTGTGATCGCGTCATCACGCTAACGAATGTTCCAACGAAAATTTCAAAAATATTTAACTTACCTGAAGAATTACGAAATGATTCACCATTTGAAGCAAGACAGCAATCACTATTTCCTTCTTATGTTTCTTCGATTTGGAAGGAGCTGGAGAAGCGTGAGTAATGCAAAAGACGAGTTACAAATCTACCATGCTTACGTTATGAAAAAAAATCGCAGGAAGAAGATCTTCGTAGTCTTCTTTCAATTACTACTAATAATATTATTTTTTATTGCTTGGCAGTTATTAAGTCATAAACAAATCATTGATCCATTATTGTTTAGTTCACCTACTAAAATATATGATTTATTTATTACGAAACTGTTTGATGGCACAATTTATCACGATGCTATGACAACAATTACTGAAACATTGGTTGGCTTTGTATTGGGAACAATCATCGGAATCATTCTTGCAATTGTCCTTTGGTGGTATCCTTTTGCTTCAAAAGTACTCGATCCATTCTTAGTAGTCTTTAATGCAATGCCTAAAGTAGCATTAGGACCTATTATCATCGTTATTTTTGGTCCAACATACTCTTCTATTATAGCAATGGGGATTATTATTAGCTTTGTTATTACAGCTTTAGTGATTTATCAAGCATTTCAACAAGTTGATGAAAATTACATTAAAGTCATTAAAAGTTTTGGAGCTACAAAATCACAAATCTTTAAAAATGTCATCTTTCCTGCTAGTATACCAACTGTCATTTCAACATTAAAAGTAAATGTCGGCTTGGCTTGGGTAGGAGTGATTGTCGGAGAATTTTTAGTTTCCAAAAATGGACTCGGCTACTTAATCGTATATGGATTCCAAGTATTTAACTTCACATTAGTTCTCATGAGCGTTCTCATCATAAGCGTCTCAGCCGGTTTAATGTACATTATTGTTGAATACATTGAGAGAAAAACCTTAAAAAAATAGAAATGTGGAGGCGACTGTTCAGCTCCGACAAGCATAAGACAAAAATCAATAAAGGTGCTTTTTACCTTTAATGTTTTTTGGCTTATGACTTCAAGGAGCTAGGAGCCAAAACTAAAAATGTGGAAGCAACAGATTATTATTCATAAAAAAATGCTCACTAATTTTAGTGAGCATTTCTTTATTTTGCATCCTTAACAATAGAGTTCAAATAGCTTAAGCTGTGTGAGAATACTTCATCACGCATTATGAAACTAAAACGGCGGTCTTTTTTAATGCTAGGTGGAAAGTCTTTAAACAGAACAGGTCCATTTGTTTCAAAATAGTGCTGCTGAGTTAAAAGTTCTCCAATATTAGCAAAGTAAATGTTTTTAATAATTATTTTGTCTTTACCTGTTACACGGTATTGACCAAGATAATTGATTGAGGAGACACTACCACCAGTTTCTTCTAATACTTCTCGTACAGCTGCTTGTTCAGGTGATTCACCTTCCTCAACTTTTCCACCTGGAAATTCATATCCTCTTCTTTGGTGGTCGGTCAGTAGCCATTGATCTTTGTATTTACATATAACCCAAACGTGTTTTGGATTTGGCGAGAATGGATGCTTTTCAAATGATAGTTCAACCGTGTTATGGTAAAAATCTTTAAATGTATACATTTTAACCTTCCTACATTCATACTTTGTTTTCCATTGTACTATGTCTATTAAAATGTTTCATCTATATTGAGATATTATTCGAAAAACAAATTGAAATTATTTGATTGACTTGCTTATTCGACAGTATACTATATGATGATAGTATAATCATTTGGAGGTTATATAATGACTGGAGTTTATGTAGTTAGTGCAATCATTATTGTTGTTGTTTTTGGTGCATTTGTTTTGACTGTAAATAAAGGATACGGTGTTCAGCATAAAGTGGACAAACTTGATGATATTAAAGTAAAAAACAATCATGATGAAAATGCAAAAGAGTAAGTATCAGAAATGAAAACATTATTAATAGGTTTTATTAAATTTTACCAAAAATGGATTTCCCCTGCTACACCACCAACTTGTAGATTTTATCCTACTTGCTCACATTATGGTCTAGAAGCACTTCAAACGCATGGAGCGCTTAAGGGAAGCTATTTAACGACAAAAAGAATCCTTAAATGCCACCCATTGCATCCAGGGGGATTTGATCCTGTTCCAGAAAAGTATACAAAAGCTGATATCAAAGAAACTTGAGCGAATGGACAAGTAGCCTTTGATATCAGCTTCTTTTATTTTACGTATTATGCCTGATCATTCATTCGAAAATCTAAATACTTTTTTACTTAGTTTTTTAATTCTCTCTTCATCCACTGTTATGCCTAATCCTATCCCATTTGGAACTTTAACTTTTCCATTTTCTAATTTTACTTCGGGATAAATAATGTCTTGTTCCCAATGTCTTGATGAAGCAGATATGTCACCAGGTATTGAAAAACCAGCTAGAGAAGCTAGTGCTACATTTTGTATTCTAGATATACCTGTCTCAATCATTCCACCAACCCAAACTGGCATATTATGTTCAACACAAAATTGGTGGATATTTAGCGACGATGTTAAGCCACCAACTCTGCCAGGTTTTATCGTAATAACCTTACAAGCCTGAAGAGCAGATGCAATCTCAACATCTTCTAGTGAATAAATACTTTCATCTAAACAAATTGGTGTTGATATTTCTTTTTGAAGGATAGCATGATCCAAAAAATCTCGATCGCCAAACGGCTGTTCAATCATTAATAATTTAAATTGATCTAATCTTTTTAGTTGTTCAATATCATTTAAAGTATAGTCAGAATTTGCATCAATCATTAATGAGATCATTGGAAACTGATCGCGGATTGTTGAAATTACTTCATAATCATTTTGCTTGGATACCTTGATTTTAAATCGCTCATATCCTTCTGTTTGATACTTTTCTATTTGCTGAAGCATTACTTTTGGTTCATTCATGCTGACAACAACTCCAACTGGAATCTCTTCTTTCATTCCACCTAAAGCTTTTGCTAAAGATATATCATTTTTCTTGGAAAATAGATCCCAATAGGCACCTTCTATCCCTGCTTTTGCCATTGGATTTCCTTTGAAGATTTTAAAGGTTTCTGCAATCTCTGATGGGTGAGCAAATACTTTGTTTAGTATAGTAGGTATCAAAAAGTCCTGCAAAATATGAAGCGAAGTTTGAATCGTTTCTGCTGTATACCATGGTTCAGAAAATGCAACGATCTCACCGAACCCTACAGTTCCACTTTCATCAGTTAGTTTGACAATAATTGATTCTCGATTTTCATAAAGACCATAACTAGTTTTAAAAGGTATTTTAAGCTGCTGTTCAATTAAAAATAACTCTACTTGCTGAATCAACATAATTTGTTCCCCTTATAGTAACTTATGAAGCTCTCTTCTTACTAACTTGTTTGCAGCATTTCTTGGTAGATTAGAGACAAAGTGAATTTCTTTCGGTATCTTGAACTTCGCTAATTTTTGCTGGCAATATTCAATGATTTCTTGCTCTGTCGGGTGAACATTTGATTTAACTACTACAAATGCGATTGGCACCTTTCCCCAGGTTAGATCTTCTCTCCCAGTAACGCCAGCCTCGATCACCTCTGGGTGTGATAATAAGATTGATTCGATTTCCGCTGGATAGATATTTTCTCCACCAGAAATAATCAAATCACTCCGTCGATCAACGACAAATAAAAAACCATCTTCATCTACATATCCTAAATCACCCGTATAAAAAAACTCTGAAGACTCATTAGTTTGTAATTTATAATAGCCTCTACTTACATTAGGTCCTTTCACTACAATTTCACCTACAACACCTGGAGAACACTTCTTGTCATTTTCTCGTATTTCTAGTGAACAACCAAAAAGAGCTTTACCAGCTGAACCGATTTTTGAAAGCATAAATTCTGGTGATAGCGTTGCAATTTGTGAACAGGTTTCAGTCATACCATAAGTTTGATAAACTGGTATATTTCGTTCCTGGGCTTTCTGTAAAAGGGGTAATGGCGCAGGACCACCTCCAAGTAAAGCTGCTCTAATATTACTCAATCCTTCATTTTTATCCGCAAAGTTGAGTAAATCATTTAAGACCTTCGTTACAACAGATAAAATTGTTATTTTATATTGATTGATATACTGTAGTACAATTCCTGCTTCTGCTTTTTCCGCTAGCACAATCTTCATTCCGTATATGGCACTTTTATAAACTGTAGAAAGTCCACCTACATGAAACATCGGCAAGCATACCAGCCATACGTCACGATGATCTAGCCCTAAGTTCAAGACAGATGCTATCGCACTACTCCAATGATTCCCATAAGATTGACAAACAGCCTTAGGAAACCCTGTCGTTCCAGATGTATACATCATAGTTGCAATCTCATCTTGATGAAAAAACTCACGAATGACTATAGGTTTTACTTCATAATGCTGAATTTTACTCATTTCAAGTACATGGACGGTTGATGGAAGGGTTATGAAATTTTCATTTTCCACAATTAAAAAATTTGAATCACTATTTTGTATTTGATAACTAATTTCTTCATCACTTAATCTCGTATTTAATAATACAGCTACCGCTCCAATATAATGGATTGCATAAACAGTAACGATAAATTCTATGGAATTATTCATTAGTACAGAAACATGCTTTCCTTTTTCAATACCACAACTATGAAACCTTCCTGCAAGCTGTATGACTCTTTCATGTAGTTCTTTAAATGTAATTTCTTCTTGTTCTGTTCCAACAGCAATTCGATTGGGTGTTAATCTAACTCGCTCGAGTAAAAAATTTGGAATTTGATTCATTTCAACACCTCCTAATTCATTCTTCTGATTGTTTACACCATTCAAAAAAAGCTTGATGATTGCTCACCAAGCTTAAATCTTCTACGAATCAAGGGAAACGTGGGAATTGCCCAAAATCAGGCTTACGTTTTTCTTTAAACGCGTCACGGCCTTCTTTCGCCTCTTCTGTAGTGTAGTAAAGTAATGTTGCATCCCCAGCTAACTGTTGAAGACCAGCTAGACCATCTGTATCAGCATTCATTGCTGCTTTTAAGAAACGAAGTGCAGTTGGACTCTTCTCAAGCATTTCTTCTGCCCATTTTACAGTTTCAGTTTCTAGTTCTTCTAATGGTACAACTTTATTAACTAAGCCCATATCCAATGCTTCTTCTGCGTTATATTGACGGCATAAGTACCAAATTTCACGAGCTTTTTTGTGTCCAACAATACGAGCTAAGTAACCTGAACCGTAACCTGCATCGAAGCTACCTACGTTAGGACCAGTTTGTCCAAATTTTGCATTTTCAGCAGCAATTGTTAAATCACAAACTACGTTTAAAACATTACCTCCACCAATTGCATAACCTGCAACCATCGCGATGACTGGTTTTGGAATAACACGGATTAAACGTTGTAAATCTAATACGTTTAGACGTGGAATACGATCTTGTCCAACATATCCACCATGTCCACGAACACTTTGGTCTCCACCTGAGCAGAATGCTTTTCCGCCTTCACCAGTTAGAATAATAACACCAATTTTTTCATCATCTCTTGCCCAAGCAAATGCATCGATCATTTCTGAAACTGTCAATGGTGTAAATGCGTTATGTACGTGTGGACGATTGATTGAAATCTTTGCAATACCATTATATGTAGAATATAAAATTTCTTCATACTTTCTTTCTTGTACCCATTCAATTGTCATGACATTTCCTCCTTTTCACTTTTCAAAAAAAACTCACTTACTATTGTAGCAAAAATTTCCGATTGTTCCACATGAATTGCATGCCCTGCGCGTAGAATTTTTCTAATTTCGCTATTTTTCATCTTCTCGTTCATTTTTCCCATAATAGAACAAAACTTTTCATCGTATTCACCACAAATCAATAATGAACGAATTTCCAATGTATTTAACCGGTCCCAAAGAGATGGTTGAATGCCTGTCCCCATTCCCTTTAGACTATTACTTAAACCAACGGGTGACTGTGACAATCTACCTTCTCGAATTTTTTCTTGCTGACTTTTTGATAGTTGTTTTTGCGATGAAAATAAGGAGATGTTCTCCCAATAATCAACAAAGGTCTTCATCCCCTTATTTAATAACATTGATGCCAATTGATCATCTTGATTCATTCTCGATAATCTTTCCTCTTCCGAAATAAGACCCGCTGTACAACTTTCTAATAACAGTGATTGAATTCTATGTTGATAATACAAGGCAAAGTAAAGCGCAAGCCTACCTCCCATTGAATAACCAAGTAGATGTATGCGATCGATTTGTTTTTCAGTTAAAAAATCATCGAGATCCTTAGCAGCTTGTTCCATTAAGTACCGATTAGGATCCTCAGGAGATTCAGTTTCTCCGTGACCTAATAAGTCAATTGCGATGACACGAAAGTTTCGTTTCAATTTATTGATGAGTTTAGTCCACGTTTTTTTCGTTCCTGTAAAACCATGAAGTAAAAGTACAATTTGACCTTTTCCTTCTTCTATATAAGAATAGTCAACGCCATTTAATTTAATTTTTGAAGCACCAATTTCATTGCTTGTATTCATTTTTTACAATGCTCCATACTTTTTGATGTAGCTCATAATTTTCTTTACGGTTTGTCATAACTTCAATTACATGTAAATTCTCATGTTTAAGCGCTAATGCATCTTCAAACTCAAACCAGCTTGTAACTTTTGTATGCACACCACCAAACAAAGCAGTAGCATGTTGAAAATCTAGACCTAGTGGTGTACCAAATAATGTCTCGAAATGCTTTTCTTCTTTTGATTGAGGTAAAAATGAAAAAATTCCTCCTCCATCATTATTCACGAGTACAATTTTTATTGGAAGTTGATGTAATTTAGCTAAAACTAAACTGTTTATATCATGATAGAAAGATAAATCACCAATTAATAGCGTAATATTCTCACCTGCTGCAGCCATTCCTAATGCTGTTGCTATCGTACCATCTATACCATTTACTCCTCTGTTACACGCAACTTTCAGTTTTTTGTTTTGCATGTGTAAAAAAGTATCAACATCACGAATCGGCATGCTATTTGAAACAAATAAAGTACTATTTTCAGGTAAGTTTTTAGCAAGTACTTGAACGATTTTCCCTTCAAACATTTCTTCAAAGCGTTCAGCTTTTTGCAATCCTGATTTTGTTTTTTGATTGATTGTCTGCCATTTCATTAACCAGTCTTGATCACCTGACACATTCAATTGATCATCATGTAAAATCGCATGACAAAATTCTATATCATTACATGAAATCATTTGAGTCGCTTTTAATGTCGGGTCTCTCCATAAGTCACCTTCATCAATAACAATGATTTCGCAATTTTCCTTCTTTTGAACATACTGATTAAATGTTTTTGAAACTGGCATTGCTCCGAATCGAACTATAACGTCTGAATCAAGGGTATCAACATTCTCTTCGAATCGTAAAAATGTATCATACGTATCGATTGTCAGTGCTTTATCATTTATGATAGTTCTACCATTCGAAAGTGGATCACACAGTACAGGATAGCCTAGTTTCTCACCTAATTCTAAAATCGAATGTAAGGCTTTCTCTTCAACATAAGGACCACAGATTAATAAGCCTTTTCTTTTTGACTGAAAAAGCTCCTGCATTTGCATAATAGTATCTTTTGAAATTGTAGCAAAAGACTCAGATAGGTTTGTATAAGCACGGTCCTGGTGGCGTTTTCCTGCTGAAAAAAGGCCCTCAATTTCGAAGTTTGGAACTAAAGGTTCTCTTAAAGGTATATTTACATGTACTGGCCCCATAGGAGCAGTCATACTTGAACGATATAATCTATTCATACTTGCACGTGCATATTGATACATTGCTTCTGAAGCTTCTGGTAAAGCAAGTTCAATAAATTTTTTCACAAATGATCCGTATAATCCTATTTGATTCATTGCCTGTGGTGCACCGATATCTCTTAATTCATGAGGCCGATCTGCAGTTATGACAATTAACGGAATTCTAGATTCTTTTGCTTCCGATATAGCCGGTAAATAATTTGAAGCCGCTGTCCCAGACGTGCAAATAAGAACAGTAGGCAGCTTCGTACTTTTAGCAATACCTAATGCAAAAAATCCAGCGCCTCTTTCATCAATTGCGATAAAAGACTTTAATGTTGGGTGCTCATTCACTAACATCGCAATCGGTGTAGATCGTGACCCTGGACTGATTACCACATTTTGAATATTTAATGCACTTAGTTCATCTACAAGTGAACCAATGTACTTTGATAGCGCTTCATTATCTTTCATTTCGTAACCCTCCTAATGCATTAAGCATCGGCAGAAACTTCACACCAGTTTCGTAAAACTCCTCTTCCGGTTTTGAATCTTGAACGATTCCACAGCCGGCAAATAACTTCGCTTTATTTGCTTTTACTAATGCACTTCGTATTCCAACTGCAAAATCACCATTTCCATTTAAATCAATCCAACCAATTGGTGCCCCATACCATCCTCGTTCTACAGGCTCAAGCTCGCGAATTAGTTTACAAGCAACCTCTTTAGGAAATCCACCAAGTGCAGGTGTTGGATGTAGTGCTTGAATTAATTTGAATAACGAAACATGTTGTAAAACAGTTCCCTCAACTGGCGTAAAAAGATGCAATAAACTTTTAGTTGCCATAATTCTAGGTGAACTAGGTATCGTTAAATGATCACAATATAATCGAAGTGTTTCTTTTATATAATTTACGACAAAAGCATGTTCATCATTATTCTTCTTACTATTTAATAACCAATTGGCAGCCTCGCTATTTTCTTCTTTTGTTTTTCTTTTTGCAGCTGATCCCGCAAGGCACATTGAAGAAACTGTATTTTTCTTCTTTGCAATCAATCTTTCCGGCGTTGCACTGATAAATACAGTATCTTTTAGTTGATAGGTAATGACATAGTTAACATTTCTTGTTGCTTCAAGTTCGTAAATTACTTTAGAAGAATTTACTTCAGATGAAAATGTTGCATTTAGCGTACGATTTAGTACAACTTTTTCCAATTTTTCATTCTTCATTTGTTGAATGGCTGTTTTCACACTTTGAATCCATTCATTTGGTTCAAACTCATCCTTTTGGATACAGTCAGATTGAGTAAATGTTGGTTGTTTCATACCGTATTGCTCTAAATAGTCATCATATTGTTTATATTGACTTAATAAATCCTCTAACGTAGTTTGTGCATTAATTTCATAATTAGATGTTATAAATGTTCCCTCTTGAGTAACGGTTATCATTAGTTTTGGTACAAAGAAATGTGATGTACCAAATTCCTTCCAATCATGGTCATGTTTGTAAGTTTCAAAAAAAGAGAAACCCCCAAGAGCCAAAGGTCCAGTACCAAAGCAATTCTCTTGCTCGATATACA
>Ga0209025_1003683_pt1 | contig 14141 bp, 8 predicted proteins | sample AraplaMF_Col_mLB_FD_184256 | JGI IMG/M metagenome (GOLD analysis project Ga0209025, IMG submission 184256) | Arabidopsis root microbial communities from the University of North Carolina, USA - plate scrape MF_Col_mLB (SPAdes) (version 2) | ecosystem: Host-associated > Plants > Roots > Endosphere ... | reverse complement strand
CGTTTGATGATGATCGATCACATTTGTTCCATTAATATAGCCTATAAATCCGCACATTCTATTTTTCACCTCATAATTTAGTGCATAACCTTTACCATAATAGCATGAAAAGACATTCATTTCATACCGCCAATACATATTAAGCAAAACTTTCATCAGTTAATTTATTCTACACCGATTATTCATTCAACCAACAAGCACTTTATATCATTAATAAACACTTCAATTTTACATCTTCCATCCAAAATACACACATGAAAGGTCTTCATTAAAACGTAGGGTTGATTTCCGTTCCGACTGTGCGTTTGTTGCTGCCGCCCGCTTTCGCACAGAAAACATCCGCTGCGCTGCAGGGTCTCGGACCAACAGATGTCTTTTGCGCGAAAGCGTGAGTGCAACGTAGCGGCAGCAGAGGGTTTTGTTTGTGCGAAAGCGTAGCGACAGCAACAACAACAGCACGATGTTGGTCACGAAGGCGTTATCACAGGACGTGACGCTTTTAGTCTTCGTTCCTCTATATCGCTGATCCCCAAGAAGTCGCCCAACCTCCACTCCAATCAATAAATATGGCATGGCCTATGTTTTAACAAATGGCATCCCTTGATGACGAGCTCTACGTAAAAGCAGAAGATAAGAAATTATAAAATACTTTTATCGTATTTTCAATGTGAAAGAAGCCCCTCTATATAGACTTCATGTATAATAGGAAAGATTCCTAATTTGAAAAGAAAGTGAGTTTTTAAATATATGTACGATGTTATCGTTATCGGTGGTGGCCCATCTGGTTTAATGGCTGCTATCGCTGCTGGAGAACGTAAAAAGAAAGTATTACTACTAGAAAAAGGAACAAAGCTCGGCAAGAAATTGGCCATTTCAGGCGGTGGTCGCTGTAATGTCACAAATCGTTTGTCCGTAGAAGAAATCGTCAAGCACATACCCGGAAATGGTCGTTTTCTTTACAGCCCATTCACGGTTTACAATAACGAAGATATTATTGCATTTTTCGAAGGACTTGGAGTGGCATTAAAAGAGGAGGATCATGGGCGTATGTTTCCTGTATCTAACCGCGCGCAAGATGTTGTAGATGCACTTATTCGTCAGCTTCAAAGACTACACGTGGAAGTACGCTTAAACACACCCGTAAATAAGTTGTTAATGGATGAGGAAAAAATTCTTGGGGTACGTCTTACAGATGGTACAGAAATTCGTAGTGAATCCGTAATCGTTGCCGTTGGTGGGAAAGCTGTTCCACAAACAGGCTCAACAGGAGATGGTTATCCATGGGCAGATCGTGCTGGCCATACAATTACAACGTTATTCCCAACTGAGGTTCCTGTTTTATCAAAAGAGGATTTTATTCAAGCTCGTGAACTACAGGGACTTGCGTTACGTGATGTCGCTGTCTCAGTTTTAAACAAAAAGGGTAAGACGCTCGTAACACACCAAATGGACATGCTCTTTACTCATTTCGGGTTAAGTGGTCCTGCTGTTTTACGCTGTAGTCAATTTATCGTGAAAGAATTAATGAAAACAGGTTACGAGCCTGTGACAATGCGTATTCAAACACTTGTTGATTATAATGAAGAAACGTGCCTGCAGCATTTAAACAAACTCATTAAAGAAGATCCAAAAAAAGCAGTAAAAAATGTTTGGAAAGGAATTGCGCCTGAACGTTGGTTACTATTTTTATGTGAGCGTGCAGATATCGATGTACAAATGACAGGTACTGAATTATCACAGGAAAAAATCCGCACCTTAGCTAGATTACTCGTCAATTTCACAATGACAGTTAGTGGTACACAATCCCTTGAAAAAGCATTTGTCACTGGTGGTGGCGTCTCTGTTAAAGAAATCGAACCAAAGACAATGGCTTCAAAGAAAAAAGATGGTTTATTTTTCTGTGGAGAAATCCTTGATATTCATGGCTACACTGGTGGCTATAATATTACGTCTGCACTTGTTACAGGACGTATTGCAGGGATGAACGCAGGAATGTAGTATACTTTGTATTTCGGACTTTTATTAGCGATTTTTATCACATAAAAAACTATTGGGTCAATGAAAGGTTTGCTCATCGGCAAAGTGAGGGATTGATTTCCGTTTCGACTGAGCGCTTTGTTGCTGTCGCTTCGCTTTCGCACAGATAAAACATTTGTTGCTGTCGCTGCGCTTTCGCACAGAGCAAAACTTTCTGGAGGCGTCCGAGGAGTCGCTCAGCATCCACCCCAATCAACTACTTCACTAAGTGTGTTTTTTGCTTGCATATCACTATAAATTTAGTATTCAAACTAAAACTTCAGCAGATAGCTTCTGTGCGGAAGCTCAGCGCTAAGGCGGCAGTAGCAAACAGATGTACAATCACATCACTGTTGTAAATCTATTTTGTTCGATTACGGTGAGTAGCCTGGAACAGAAATCACCTCATTAAATACGCCACAACATTCACAAAGATTTCCTTGAACATTTTGTTTTTCCACATAAAAAAACCCCTGAAAAAGTTAGATAGATGTCTAACTTTTACGGGGCAGTTCAAAACGGGGACACGCTTTTTTTAGCCTTCTTTTGACATATATACTTCCTCATATGGTTGAATGATGACAAACCCTTCACCTGAAAATGCCATTTGAATGGATTCACCACTACCTCGACCGATAAATGTTCGGAAGCTAATATCTGTTTTAAACTCAGGAGACAAATTACCTGACCATGCTACAGTGGCATGTGGATCAGTATAGACCGTTTCACCAGGCTTCACTAACAAGGTTAACGGTTCGAAATGAGTTGTAATAGCTACCTTCCCTCTTCCTTGTAAGGTTACATTAAACAATCCACCCGACATAACTCCTGCCATTTTACGCATTAAATGAATGTCCCAATCAATATTAGGTTCAAATGCGAGTAAATCATTACCGTTTACACAAATTGCTTCATCCTTTAGATCGAAGACCGTTATTTTTTTCCCTTGATCTGCTAAATAAAGTCGCCCCTTACCTTTCGCTTTCATAAGTTGTGTACCTTCGCCGGTTAATGCCTTTTTAAACATTTTACCTAGGCCATGCTCCAACACACGCTCACGCTCAAACTTAATATCTCCTACGTAAGAAATCATCGCGCCCATCTTCGACCAAACCTCGCCATTTAGGTTGACCTCTAATACACGCTCAGTTTCTAACTCGAAATATTCATTTTCGTTGTCGTCCTGCTGTGTTTTATTAATAAACTCGTTTAAAGAAAATTTCCCCATATCACAATGCCTCCTTATTTATTTTATATACGTATTTAATTTTGAAAAGATTCAATCAAATTAATGAAGGGATAAAAACGAACGATCGAATGATCAGTTGAATCCTTCATTCATGAAACCCCCAAAAATAGCAGTTTTAGATCGTCCTCTCGAAGATTGATTAATGAACCTCGTATTTGCTTTCCGTTACAAAATTTCTCTTTTAGTAGCGAAATCACTTTATTTCCCATAATGATATTGACATCAGACATCGACTGTTATACATTAAACAGAGATTAATCAAGTGTTATATAACAACAGCTACAAAAAAAGACCATACAAGCGTCATGTGCGAAATGACACTCATATGGCCATTACCTTCAAGTGCGAATTGAAAGTAAAATTTATTGTGTAGCGGAGACGTCTCCAACCTTCTCAGAAGCTTCTTTTAATGCTGTTCGTTTACGAACATCTGCACGTAACGTTAATGCAATAATTAATGAAGCTGCAATTAGCCCTGTAAATACATAGAATACAGGAATATAGCTACCATAGGCATTTTTAATAGTGCTCACTAAAAGCGGACCAAAAATACCACCTAAAGACCAAGTCGTTAATAAATAACCATGAATAACCCCAAGTTGTTTCGTACCGAATAAATCACTTGCAAATGCAGGTAGATTTGAGAAACCTCCACCATAGCAACTAACAACTAAGAAAATAAGTGCTTGGAAAATAATAACGTTTGTAGTATGCGGTAAGACGATAAATGTAACTAGCTGTGCGATAAAGAAAATTACAAAGACGTTCGAACGACCAATATAATCAGACACAGCAGCCCATATTAAACGACCACCACCATTAAATAATCCCATTATTCCTACCATTGCTGCGGCTCCCGCAACTGATAATCCTACAATTTCTTGAGCCATTGGAGATGCAACAGAAATCATCATAATACCCGCTGTTACGTTTACTAAATGCATCGACCAAAGCATCCAGAAATGCTTAGTTTTTACAGCTTCACGTGCTGACATGACAGCTAAATCTTTTTTCACTACTTCTTTACCATTATCTGCAGCAGCCTTCATATTCGCTGGCATATAACCAGGTTTAGGCGGTGCTATATATGAAGCCCCTAAAATCATTAACGTGAAATAACTTGCCCCTAAAATAAAGTACGTTGTAGAAATGCCCACAGCTCCCATTAAGTTAGCTGCGACTGGCGCAGTAATAAGTGCTCCTGAACCAAATCCAAGTACAGCCATACCTGTTGCTAAACCGCGGCGATCCGGGAACCATTTTACTAATGTCGATACAGGCGCAATATAACCAATACCCATACCCAATCCACTTAGTAAACCATATGTTAACCAGTACATTGTTACAGAATCCATCGAAATCGCTACACCCGCTCCAGCTTGTCCTGCCCCAAATAGAACAGCTGCTATCATAGCAGATTTACGTGGCCCCATTTTTTCTACTAAGTTACCAAATAATGCTGCTGAAAAACCAGCAAGCCCCATCATTATTGTGAAGGCAACAGTTACGTTTGTTTCACTCCATCCCATTTCTGTGACAATCGGTATCTTGTATACACTGTATGCATATGCTCCACCGATTGAAAGGTGAATAGCGATTGCGGATAATGCAATTAACCATCTATTTTTATTCATAATTTCTCTTTTCTCCCCTCTTTTGCTACCTGTGAAAATTTTATGAACGTCCTGTAAAACAATTTAACACTTAGAATTATTCAAATGCAAGATGTTTTTTAAAAAAATATTATTTCTCCAAAAAGTATTTTATTTTTAACCCTATTACAATTATATCGAAAACCCTACAGTCCCTAAGCAAATAGATGTTTATTAAACGAAAACTACAACATTTTTTAGCTATTATTATTTTTCTACTCTATTATCCAACTTCACATTAATTATATTAATATAATTAATTTTGTGCATATTTTCACAAGCAATCTATGTATATTCCATTTTCCCAACGCTTAATATTTCCCCTTATTTCTTCAAACGAACACAAATAAACATCAATTACATAGAAATATTTGTAACTAAAGAGAATTTTAATAACAAAACAAACAGATTTCTTCCAAATGAACAAGAGCTTAAAAATCACATTAAATAATCCGTTTAACTTTTAATGGATATTCAATTAAATAAATACACTACGCATTGTGCATACTTCAAAACGAATAACTATTACCTATTCATTTTTATTATTCAAATATATATTTTTTCTTTACAAAAGAATCCTGCGTATTCTTTTAGCAATGGTTAGTCAACTTAAAGTCAACTAAACCAATCAGTTATAAAAAATCATTTACTATAGCGCACAAGTAAAAACAGCACTTTTAAACCAAGTATTGTTACCTTCGATAAACCCCAATTATGGATTACTCATGTAAATACCGGCACATTCCCCATTTATCTAGTTATATAGTAAAAGAGATGCTTGAGTATTTTCAGCATCTCTTTCGTTTTTATGAAAAATAAATGATAAATACAATTATTAGTGCTAGTGACATAATAAATGATCCAATCGATATATAATGTCTTTTTTCCTCTCGCCCATAATAATAGTCAATCACAATAGAACTCATCATGAAGACTGCTAAAAATACGCATATTGTAGCCGTATATATGAACAAACCGTATATATTAAATAAAATTAAAGTCGCCCCTTGAATAAACCTAGCACTAAACGTTGTACGTTGATGACCTGTATTTATATATTTTGGCTCTTTCGGAATGCTAAACATTTTTCGAATAGCTTTTTCAGTAAGCCACACTAGAAGGAGAGCAATTATCAAAAAAGTAAACATCTCACCGAAACTAATATCTTTTTCATCTTTTCGCATAAGGGCAATAAATGCTGATGCAGCGTCAGCATCTTCCACCTTGTAAAAGATATTTGTTTGTCGATTGCTAAAAGCTAGTTGCTCATCGTTTAAGAACATTTTTAGCTGCACAACCTGCCCATTGTCAAACTCCACCCATACATCACGATATGCATAGTAATCATCATCTTTCTGCGAAATAACTGCCTTTTGAAGCGTATTAGCAATGAGCTTTGTTTCCGAATCATTTTTATAAGCCTGTTGTCCTAAAATCCAGCCAGTTCTTCCAGCCTTAAAGGTATCTTCCTCCCAATTATACGCACTCGTAAACTGTTTAACCTCATGTTGGGCTAGTTCAATAATTGTAGCATGCTTAGATGAATCTTCTTGCTTCCACGGACCAATTATAATCAAAAAGAATAACGTCACGACTGCCCCAATGATAATCGCTGGATATTGCCATCTACGAGGTTGTTTATATTCCTGAGATACATTGTGCAAAATACGCTCCTGCAATTGTTGTGAGAAACGTGGGGCTTCTCCCAGCTCTTTATCCAGTTTATCCTTAAAAGATGTCATCTTCTAGCACCTCCCAATGGCTTTTGTCCAGTTTTTCCTGCAAACTTTGTCTAGCTCTACGCAGTCTTGTTTTCACTGTATTCTCTGTACACGCAAGTACCTCTGCTATCTCACGAACCTTTAATTCTTGGTAATAATAAAGAATAATTACTTCTCGGTAGTTGATTGGAAGCTCAAACAAAGCTACTGTCACAATTCTTCGTTCATCCTTTTCAATCAAATTCGTTTCTGGCGATCGTTTACTGACGCCAATGTGCAGCTTTTCAAATAAAATATGTCGCTTATTTTTCCAACTTCGTAAATAGTCATGACTTTTATGTACTGTTATTTTTACTAAATATGTTTTTAGCGAGGATCGTTGTTCAAAGCGCTCCTGTTGGCGATAATAAGCAAAAAAGACATCTTGAACAATTTCTTCCGCAATAGCCCAATCTTTAACATATAGATAAGCTACACGAAGGCAATACTCACCATGCTCTTCCATAATATTTGCTAAATGTTCACTCAAACAAACACCTCCTATTCACACTATAGTCGTATCAAAATCTTAGATGGTTTCAGCAAAAAAGAAAAAAGTGCCCAAATATTGGACACTTTTCGCGTTATTATTTCACGACGATATTAACAAGCTTACCTGGAATGACAATTATTTTTACTAAATCTTTGCCTGCCATATACTCTTGTACTTTGTCATCTGCAAGTGCTACTTTTTCGATTTCTTCTTTTGAAGCATCTTTCGCTACGATGATTTTTGCACGTACTTTACCTAGCACTTGTACGGCAATTTCCACCTCATCATCAACAAGTTTAGATTCATCATATGTTGGCCATTCCTTGTATGAAAGTGTTTCGTCATGACCTAATATCTGCCATAATTCTTCAGCAACGTGTGGTACCATCGGCGCTAACATTTTCACAAAGCCTTCAGCGTATTCTGTTGGAATTACATCAGCTTTATAGCAATCATTGATGAACACCATCATTTGTGAAATAGCTGTATTGAAGCGAATACCTTCATAATCCTCTGTCACTTTTTTCACAGTTTGATGATATGATTTTTCTAGTGTTTTGTCATCAGAAGCTTGAATTTTTGCAGCGATTGTACCATCTTCTTCATTGACAAATAGACGCCAAATACGATCTATGAAGCGACGTGCCCCGTCCAAGCCATTTGTTGACCATGCAACAGATGCTTCAAGTGGACCCATAAACATTTCATATAGACGTAAAGTATCAGCACCGTGTGAAGAAATGATTTCATCCGGGTTAACGACATTACCTTTTGATTTAGACATTTTCTCATTACCTTCACCAAGAATCATCCCTTGGTTAAATAATTTATGGAATGGCTCTTTCGTGTGTACAACACCTAAATCGTATAATACTTTGTGCCAGAAACGAGCGTATAGTAAGTGTAATACCGCATGCTCTGCCCCACCGATATAAATATCAACTGGTAACCAACGTTTCAGTAATTCAGGGTCCGCAATTGCTTCTTTATTTGTTGGGTCAATATAACGTATGAAGTACCAGCTAGAACCTGCCCACTGTGGCATCGTATTCGTTTCACGACGGCCTTTTTTGCCAGTTTCAGGATCAACAACATTTACCCATTCAGAGATGTTCGCTAACGGAGATTCACCAGTACCTGAAGGACGAATATTATCTGTTTTTGGTAGCACTAATGGTAATTCTGATTCCGGTACTGGCGTCGTTGTACCATCTTCCCAATGAATCATAGGAATTGGCTCACCCCAGTAACGTTGACGAGAGAATAACCAGTCGCGAAGACGGTAAGAGATTTTCTTCTCTCCTACACCTTTTTCTTCAAGCCATTGAATTGCTTTAGCAATGCCTTCCTCTTTGTTTAAGCCATCAAGGAACTCAGAGTTAATATGTTTACCATCACCCGTGAAAGCTTCTTTGCTAATGTCTCCACCTTCAAGGACAGGAATAATTTCTAAACCAAATTCTGTTGCGAATTCATAGTCACGCTCATCATGTGCTGGAACTGCCATAATTGCACCAGTACCGTATGATACTAATACGTAGTCTGCAACCCAAATCGGCATTTTTTTACCGTTAATCGGATTAACTGCATAAGCACCTGTGAATACGCCAGTTTTTTCTTTCGCTAAATCTGTACGCTCTAAATCAGATTTCAATTTTACTTTATCTAAATAAGCTTCAACTGCTAGTCGTTGTTCAGCAGTTGTAATTTGCTCCACTAATTTATGCTCAGGTGCAATAACACAGTATGTAGCACCAAATAATGTATCCGGACGAGTTGTAAACACTGTGAAGTTTTCATCAGTTCCATCTATACTAAATGTTACTTCTGCACCTTCCGAACGACCGATCCAGTTACGTTGCATATCCTTAATAGACTCTGGCCAATCAACTTCCTCTAAGTCATCGATTAAACGATCAGCATAGGCAGTAATTTTAAGCATCCATTGCTTCATTGGACGACGCTCTACAGGGTGGCCACCACGCTCTGACTTTCCATCAATAACTTCTTCGTTTGCAAGTACTGTTCCAAGTGCTGGACACCAGTTTACAGCTACTTCATCTACATAGGCTAAGCCTTTTTTATAAAGTTGGATAAAGATCCATTGTGTCCATTTATAGTATTCTGGATCTGTTGTGTTAATTTCACGATCCCAGTCATAACTAAAGCCTAACTCTTGGATTTGGCGCTTAAATGTTGCAATATTTTTCGCTGTAAATTCTGCCGGGTCATTTCCTGTATCAAGTGCATATTGCTCTGCAGGTAAACCGAATGCATCCCAACCCATTGGATGTAGGACGTTATAGCCTTGCATACGCTTGAAGCGTGAAAGGATGTCTGTCGCTGTGTAGCCCTCTGGATGTCCTACATGAAGACCAGCACCAGATGGATATGGGAACATGTCTAACGCATAAAATTTTGGCTTTTCTGTTTCATTTTCAGTTTTAAACGTTTTATTATCAGCCCAATATTGCTGCCACTTTTTTTCGATTTGTTGATGATTAAAACTCATTATTTTTCCTCCTTTGAATGTGTCATGCTCTTCAACTCAAGAATTGACAAAATATTTAAAAAATAAAAAAACTCGCCCCTTTCTTTATTAGAAAGGGACGAGAGAATTCGTATCTCCCGCGGTACCACCCACATTAGTGATCACACTCGGCTTTAGCTTCCTTAACGCGGAAGGAACGGCACGAGCTGTTTCACTCGGGCAGACTCAGAAGGCGAGTTCAATTTGCTTTCCTACCAGCTCCCACCAACCGCTAGCTCTCTAAAAAGAAACACAAATTTACTATTCCTCATCATTGTCTTACATGTATTGCATTTATTCTAATGGAAAGTACTGAAAAGCACAAGACTTTGTTTACATCCTACCCATTTTTGAACAATTAAATCCCTATTAAGGAAGCCACAGCCGAAATAAGTGGTGTCCTTAGAGCTTGCTTAGCATGACCTTTAGATAAATCTCTTAGGAATCAAACAATAGCCACATAAGAAAAGCGCAAAAAGAGCATCGCCATAACGTGTGGTTGATTTCCGTTCCGGCTGGGCGCTTTGCTTTCGCGCAAAGCAGAGCTTCCTGGGGGCGTCCGATGAGCCGCTAATCCCCAAGGAGTCGCCCAGCCGTAACGAAGACCAACTTATATACCAAGCATACATCTTAACAAATGTCATCCATAACTTTAGATGATGCGCCAAACTTTAGTAGCCTTTTTTTTTCATGTATTCACCTTCACAACATCCTGAAACCAATCTGCCTTTATTTTAAACTACGAGAAAGCTCCGTAAAGATAACTCCTAGCGCATAGGCACCGGCATCCGGATAACCGAGGCTTCTTTCACCAACTGTTCCAGCACGACCCATTCGAGCAACGATCTCCTTTGTATATTCCGCTCCTTTAACAGCAGCCTCTGCCCCTTTCTCAAAAGCTGTTTTAAAGTTCGCACCAGTCGCAGCGCTTTCCGACCAGGAATTTATACAAGGTACAAGCGCATCTACAAGCGTTTTATCGCCTACCTCTGCCCCTCTTCCGAAAGAGCGCTCACCAACAGATTGTATACCTTTCAGCGTAGCTTGTAACATTTCAGCAAACTCTCCGACAGTTAATTCCATTTTTCCCTCTACCGCTTTACTAGCAGCTCGGAAAGCACCGCCCCAAATTGGACCAGAAGCCCCTCCACAATGTTCCATAATGATCATGGAACAACCATCAAGGAAAGTCCCAATACTTAAATGTTCATGATTTAGAATCGAGGCCCATCCTCGTTTTAATTCCTTAAAACCTTTAGCGACACTCATTCCAAAATCACCGTCACCTGCATGGGTATCCAATTCGCAGAAAGGCACTTCGTTCTTAATAATAATCTCGCTCATTTTATCAACAAGATAAATCATATTATTTAATGTGATTACCTCATTTTTGATGATAGCGTGTTCTTCCTCTGTTTCCGTCTCAAAGAAAACTTGTTTCTCTTCTACGTAATCATTAATATCTACGTATTCTACACGTTCAACTGGTCCATCTACCTTAAATGCAGGTGTATGACATTCTTTCGATAGTAGTGTTTTCAGTTCATCATCTAGTTTCATTACCGTAAGAGAGATCCCAGCCATATCTATACTTGTCATGTAATTACCGACAAACATTCTATTGATTCGTATATTTCTTTTACTCAGCTCTCTAGTAACCGCATTATTAAACAGATAAAGTTCTTGAAGAGGTGTACCGCCAAATCCATTTATTAATATAGCAATTTCATCTTCTTCATCTAGTCCTAAATCTTTCATAAGGTCATTTGTCATACGTAAAGCTAATTCATCTGCAGCCATCATTTTTTCCCGTTTTCTTCCCGGCTCTCCATGAATACCGACGCCATATTCCATCTCATCTTCACCCAATTTGAAAGTCGGTGATCCACTAGCTGGAACTGTACAGGAAGTTAGTGCTAGACCAATCGTTCGAACATTTGCCGCTGCTTTTTCCGCTACAGCTTTGACATGCATCAAATCCATACCTTCTTCTGCTGCCGCACCAGCAATTTTATGTACTAACACAACTCCTGCAACACCACGCCGTCCTACTGTATAAAGGCTATCTTCTACTGCAATATCATCATCTACGCGGACGTACTCTACTTGAATACCATCCTCAGTTGCTAAGTTAGCGCCATTTTTAAAATTCATAATATCTCCGCTGTAATTTTTAATAATGAGCAGTGTACCTTTATGGCTGGCTGTTGCTTTAATTGCTTGATATACCTGTATTTGTGAAGGAGAAGCAAACACGTCACCGCATACCGCAGCATCCAGCATCCCTTTTCCTACTAACCCCGCATGGGCCGGTTCATGCCCACTACCGCCACCGCTAATTAAAGTTACCTTATTTTCATTCATTTCTTTTTTCTTTATTACTTTATATTTTTTCAACAACTCAAGTTCCGGATGAGCCATAACTATCCCATTGCACATTTCCAAAACGAGTGTTTCAGGTTGATTCATAATTTTTTTCATCTTTAATCCTCCCCTATAAGCTTTGTCACATTCTTCACAGCCTATTCGTTTCCATACTTCTATAATTATTCATAGGCGTTTCCTGCTATGATACATACCCTTTAAAATATATTTGAAAAAGTATTCTATTTAAATACGAATAAAGTTGTAGGGATGATTATCATAACCACTAAGACAATTAAACTCCCACCTAATTTATTCGCTTTCGCTGAATTTAGAAGGGGGAGTTTGTACTTGTCTCTTTGTTTTCGGTACAGATAAATTACTCCCCCTTATTGCGGGATAAAGTAAATCTTTAATCAGAGGGCTCTTCACACCACTGATTATTAGTCTTCACCAATCGGGCAATTAGGGGCAGTTCATTTATTACTTCAACTCATTACCGGATAACTCCTGACACTCACGGAAAGCGAAATGCTTACAGCCAATACATTTATTTGTATCTAAATAGCTTAAAGCTTTATTAATCGCTTCTCCTGTATGAGGATAGAAATTATCTTCACCAATTTCATCATATAAACCATTGTGTTGTAGTGCCTTTTTTAATTCGTCTGGTACTCCTGTAACTAAAATAGTGCCACCCTGTGCTTTAAAATTCCGAATGACATTACCAAAATATGATTCACCTGTCGAATCCATAAAAGGTACTTTACCCATGCGTAATACCAAAACTTTTTGTTGTTGCTGAATAGAACTTACAATTGCCTGCTCAAAAGTTTGAGATGCGCCGAAGAAAAGCGGACCCTCAACTGTATAAATACTAATTTGTGGACAGTCTCGTTTTTGATGAACAACATGTGATTGTACTTTCCCACCCTCTTTCGAATGGTCTGGTAATACCTTTGTTACTACAAGCTTTTCGCTCATACGCTTCGCAAATAATACGACCGCTAGTACAAGCCCCACCTCTACAGCTAATGTTAAACTTGTAAAAACGGTAAGAAGAAACGTAATGATTAAAACGAGGGAATCTCCTGATTTTAATTTAACGATGTGCGCAAAATGTTTTTGCTCACTCATATTCCAGGCCACAACCATTAAAACTGGAGCCATACTTGCTAATGGAATATGTGAAGCAAAAGGGGCAAGTAATAATAAAGTCACTAATACAAATACACCGTGAATAACACCTGACATTGGCGAAACTGCACCTGTTTTAATATTTGTCGCAGTACGAGCAATGGCCCCTGTCGCAGGGATCCCTCCAAAGAAAGGAGTGACGATATTAGCAATCCCTTGACCAACAAGTTCGCGATTACTATTATGTTTTGTATTTGTCATTCCATCCGCTACCACAGCAGATAAAAGTGATTCAATGCTACCAAGCATCGCAATCACAAAAGCTGGTCCAATAAGTAGCTGAATACGCTCCCATGTGATATCTGGAACTGCGAAATCCGGTAGTGTATTAGGAATTTGACCATAGGCTGTTGCTATTGTGGCAACTTGTCCAGAAAAAAAGAACGTTGCCACTAGTGTAGAAACAACAATGCCTGCTAACGCCCCTGGAACTTTGGGTAAAACTTTCGGTGTTATTAAAATAATGATAAGACTAATGATCGCCGTTAAAATACTATAAAAGTTTGTCGTACCAATATGCATAACAATTTCTTTTACATTGTCAATAAAATACTCATGTCTTTTAATATTTGTTAAACCTAGGAAGTTAGCAATTTGACCTGTAAAAATAATAACGGCTATTCCTGCTGTAAATCCGATTGTCACGGGTCGGGGAATAAATTTTATTAATGAGCCTAGTTTAAAAATACCCATTAAGCACAAAATAATCCCAGCCATTAATCCAGCGATTAGTAAGTTTTCATAGCCATACGAAATGACGATTCCTAATAAAATTGGCACAAATGCACCTGTAGGTCCCCCTATTTGGAACTTCGAACCACCAAAAAGAGAAATAAGTATGCCAGCAATAAAAGCTGTATATATTCCATACTCAGGCTTA
>Ga0209025_1003662_pt1 | contig 14220 bp, 10 predicted proteins | sample AraplaMF_Col_mLB_FD_184256 | JGI IMG/M metagenome (GOLD analysis project Ga0209025, IMG submission 184256) | Arabidopsis root microbial communities from the University of North Carolina, USA - plate scrape MF_Col_mLB (SPAdes) (version 2) | ecosystem: Host-associated > Plants > Roots > Endosphere... | reverse complement strand
GGGCTCGACCAATGAATTTTTATGAACAGCGAATATTGCCCGCATCGAGGCAAATGAAAGACTTGGAGAAAGCCGTAGCTTCACCATACGAATATTTGGTCCTGCTCGATGTCCATATCGCTCAACTTAAGCACGCCTGCAGTATGGTGCATCAAGCGAACAAGAAATTATTTTTGCATATCGATCTGATCCAAGGACTTCAAAGCGACGCTCACGCGACGGAGTACCTTTGTCAGGAGTATCGGCCGTACGGGATTTTGTCGACAAAATCCAGCGTCATTCAAAAAGCGAAGCAAAAAGGCGTCGTAGCTGTACAGCGCATCTTCTTGATAGACAATAGCGCTCTGGAGAAGAGTTGCAAGCTGCTGCAGACGACGCAGCCCGATGTCATTGAAGTATTACCAGGGGGTATGCCGAACGTCATTCGCAAAGTGAAAGAACGAACAAGCCTACCAATTTTGGCAGGGGGGTTCATCTCGACGAGCGAAGATGTGGAACTCGCTCTGCAAGCTGGTGCCGAGGCGGTTACGACCTCGAATACGAAATTATGGACAAAATATGAAAAAAAGTGATTGACAACGCTTACAATTTTAAATAAAATTTGAATCAAGTTAATACTGTTACGGAGACTTGGAGATCTACTTTCAAACGCGTTGTCATCTCTGCTTGCAGCAGATGCGACGTGTACTTGATCGTAGGTCTCTTTGCATTTTCTTAACAGGAATGAACAACAGGAGGGGTCATTATGTCGGCGTTTTGGGGAGAATTTATTGGGACCATGATACTGATTGCACTCGGCGGGGGCGTATGTGCAGGGGTATCGCTAAAGAAATCGTATGCCGCTAATTCGGGCTGGATCGTCATTACGATGGGATGGGGTTTGGCTGTCGCGGTTGCGGCATATTCCGTAGGTTCGATAAGCGGAGCCCATCTCAACCCGGCACTTACATTGGGGCTCGCATTTATTGGGAATTTCCCTTGGGCTGATGTACCGTCGTACATAGCGGCACAGATGCTTGGCGCTATTGTAGGAGCTGTTCTTGTATTTCTGCATTATTTGCCGCACTGGAAACTGACGGAGGATCAGGGTGCGAAGCTGGGTGTGTTTGCGACAAGTCCAGCCGTCTATCATCCATTCTCCAACTTAATTAGTGAAATGATTGGAACGTTCATCTTGGTTCTCGGTATTTTGGCGATTGGCGCCAACAAGTTCACGGATGGTTTGAATCCACTGGTTGTTGGATTTCTCATTGTCAGTATAGGGTTATCGTTGGGAGGAACAACGGGATACGCCATCAACCCTGCACGCGACCTGGGGCCGCGAATCGCGCACATGCTGCTGCCGATCGCAGGCAAGGGCGGTTCCAATTGGAAATATGCCTGGATACCCGTCGTTGGGCCGCTGCTCGGAGGTTCGCTCGGTGGGCTGTTTTATAAAAATGTATTTTTAGGTCAGTCTGATGCAGTAATATGGGCAGTATCAGGTACCGCACTTGTTATCCTAGTATTTTCGTTGTTCTTGTCTAGAAAAAATGTTGTTAGATAAGTACTATCGCTAGAGTATAATCAATAATTTTTCCGTGATGTGCATGATCACTCAAGCCTCTTGCATGGATCACGATGAAATGAATCATGATGATTCAATCGATAGGGATTCACCACTACTGAATATGGGGGAATTTTATATGGAAAAGTACATCTTATCTCTTGATCAAGGCACAACGAGTTCCAGAGCCATTTTGTTCAACAAAGATGGACATATTGTCCACGTTGCCCAGAAGGAATTTACGCAAATTTTCCCTGAACCGGGCTGGGTAGAACACAACGCACAGGAGATCTGGGGTACGATTTTGGCCGTCATCGCGACATGCCTCATTGAATCCGGCGTGAAGCCAAAACAAATTGCGGGCATCGGTATTACGAACCAGCGCGAGACGACTGTCGTGTGGGATAAGGAATCTGGTCGTCCGGTATACAATGCGATCGTATGGCAATCCAGACAGACGAAGTCCATCTGCGATGAATTACAGGAGGCAGGTTACGGAGAACTGTTCCGATCCAAGACGGGGCTTCTCATTGACTCCTATTTCTCGGGTACTAAGGTCAAATGGATTCTCGATAACGTTCCCGGCGCGCGGGAAAAGGCAGAGCGCGGCGATCTATTGTTCGGGACAATCGATACATGGCTTATTTGGAAGCTCACGGGCGGCAATGTGCATGTAACCGACTATAGCAACGCTTCACGTACCCTTATGTACAATATACATGAGCTGAGGTGGGACGATGAACTGCTGGAGCTGCTTACGATTCCGAAGCAGATGCTTCCAGAGGTGCGTTCTTCTTCCGAAGTATACGGCAAAACGGCGGACTTCCATTTCTTCGGCGAGGAGATTCCGATTGCGGGCGCTGCGGGAGATCAACAGGCGGCACTGTTCGGTCAAGCATGTTTCCAGCAGGGCATGGCCAAAAATACGTATGGCACAGGCTGCTTCATGTTGATGAATACTGGCGAACAGGCTGTGAAATCCTCGCATGGGCTGCTAACGACGATCGCTTGGGGGATAGACGGCAAAGTAGAGTATGCGCTGGAAGGAAGCGTATTCGTTGCAGGCTCCGCTATTCAATGGCTTCGCGATGGCTTGCGCATGATCAAGGAATCCAAGGATAGTGAGCTGTATGCAAGCAAGGTGGAGTCAACAGACGGCGTGTATGTCGTTCCAGCCTTCGTCGGATTGGGTACGCCGTACTGGGACAGTGAGGTGAAAGGCGCGATCTTCGGCCTGACGCGCGGCACTTCGAAAGAACACTTCATCCGCGCAACATTGGAATCGCTCGCTTATCAAACGAAAGACGTATTGACTGCGATGGAGGCCGATTCGTCCATCAAGCTGACCAAGCTGCGTGTGGATGGAGGAGCAATTCAGAACAATTTCCTGATGCAGTTCCAGAGCGACATGCTGGGCGTACCGGTGGAATGCCCGCAAGTATTTGAAACAACTGCACTAGGCGCGGCATACCTTGCCGGTTTGGCTGTGGGATACTGGAGCGACCGGGACGAGATAGCGGCACAATGGAGCATTGATCGTACCTTTACACCGTACATGCAGGAAGAACGCCGCAATGCCTTGTATTCCGGCTGGGGCAAAGCCATTGAGGCAACAAAAGTATTTAAATAAGAACACGAATATGCTACAATTTTAAATAAGTTAATATTTAAATTCGGTTGGAGAATTGAGAACCGCAATTGCACTTTAGTCTATGACTTTAGTGTTATTGCGGTTTTTTTGTATTTAATGTGAGCAATAGCGATTACTACTTATTTTCAAGCCGTCATTTCGACGAGGGAGGTTATCATATGACAACTGTTTTTTCCGCTAAGAAGCGCAAATCTATCGTACAAGCAATGGGTCAGAAGCCGCTTGACGTGATCGTTATTGGAGGAGGGATTACGGGCGCAGGGATTTCGTTGGATGCGACAACGAGAGGATTGAGAACTGCACTATTCGAGATGCAGGATTTCGCCGCAGGGACGTCTAGCCGTTCAACGAAGCTAGTGCATGGCGGTCTCCGCTACTTGAAGCAATTTGATGTGAAGACGGTAGCTGAAGTCGGCAAGGAGCGCGCCATTGTATATGAGAATGGACCGCATGTAACAACACCAGAATGGATGCTGCTTCCGCTTCATCGCGGCGGAACGTTCGGCAAATTCAGCACTGGTATCGGCTTGCGTGTTTACGACTTTCTGGCAGGTGTTAAGCGCAGCGAGCGACGCCGCATGCTGTCGGAACAAGAGACGCTTAGCCGCGAGCCGCTGTTGAAGCAGGAAGGGCTCTTGGGTGGCGGTTATTATGTAGAATATCGAACCGACGACGCGCGGTTGACAATTGAAGTCATGAAGGAAGCCGTTCGGAATGGAGCCATGGCTCTGAACTATATGAAGGTAGATTCGTTTTTGTATGAAAACGGAAAAATTGTTGGCGTCCGTGTTGTTGATCAATTGGATGGGGAAGCGTTCGAATTCCGTGCCAAGAAGATTATCAATGCGGCAGGCCCTTGGGTTGATGAGCTTCGTAATAAGGATCATTCGAAGACAGGCAAGCATCTTCAACTATCCAAAGGGGTGCATCTCGTCATCGATCAGTCGAAGTTTCCGCTCAAGCAAGCGATTTACTTCGACACTCCGGATGGCCGAATGGTATTCGCAATTCCGCGCGACGGAAAAACGTATGTGGGAACAACGGATACGTTCTATAAGGCAGACCCGGTTCAACCTGTCATGACGAAGGAAGACCGTGATTATATCATGAAGGCGATTCAATATATGTTTCCTTCGCTTCAGCTTACCGCAGACGATGTTGAATCGAGCTGGGCAGGGGTAAGGCCGCTTATCTATGAAGAAGGAAAAAATGCATCCGAGATTTCCCGCAGGGATGAGATTTGGCAATCTCCTTCAGGATTGATCACGATTGCAGGCGGCAAACTGACTGGATATCGCAAAATGGCTGAAATGATCGTTGATTTGGTCATGAAGTTGCTCAGCCAAGAAGAAGGAATTGCGTTTACAGCTGCAATGACGAAGCAGATGCCCATATCAGGCGGGCATGTAGGTGGCTCGACCGATTTCCCGAGCTTCGTGGAGAGCAAAATGAATGAAGGCATACGAAATGGACTTGATGGGTCACTAGCCAAGCGATGGGCACGTATGTATGGCTCAAATGTGGATGTAATCTTCGACCTGGCGGATCAATATCAGAGCAAGACGGAACGAAGCGGTCTTCCGCTAGAGGTGCTTGTCCCGCTCGTATATGCCATCGAAGAGGAAATGACGTTGAAGCCGGTGGATTTCTTCATTCGCCGTACGGGTGCACTCTTCTTTAACATCCAGTGGGTACGGGATTGGAAGCAGCCGGTCATTGCTTACATGGCTTCTGCGTTCGGCTGGACGGAAGAACAGCGTAATCAATATGCAGCGGAGCTCGACATCGCACTGCATCAAGCCGTCGTTCCACAGGTGGAAGCGAATTAGTGTAATGAAGAATAACGTTTACATGAAGAAGACGGGGGATTTATATCTCCCGTCTTTTTCCATATTGTGCGCCCGGCATGGGCGATAACTAGGTGGTGAAAGTCCACTACAGGCTTGGCAGTAGGAACTGTTAGCTGAAGGCAAGGGTGTCGGTCGTGAGGCCGAATCTGAAGGAAGCCGGAGGCAAACCCTCGGTCTGACGAACAGAAATCACATATAAGGCATGCTGGGACGGACGAGCTTGCAATGCAAAGCAAAGTCCAATACTGCCCGAATCCCATCATGTAGATGTGGCAGATGGATGAGGGGAAAGTTATCGCTCTTACCCGGGGAGATCTCACAGACGTGGAGTAGGAAAAAAAATCCGAAAGACGGAGTAAAGCTTGCTGTGAGAAGTCAGCAGACGCCATAGTACGCGAGCCGCAACAGCGGTGAGCGGAAGGGCTGAACAATCGTAGTCTCGAGTACAGACTAAAAGGAGAATCGATGCGATGAAAGCAGAATACCGAAAGGGCTGCCGGCAAAGAGATAGCGTGGAACGCGAAGGGTATGCAGGAGCGCGGAGCATCGAAGTTCGGGAAGGTACAGAAAGAGATGGTGCAAACGACCTGCTTGAAAAGATACTAAACAGGGACAACCTGAATAGAGCCTACAAGCAGGTCAAAAGCAACAACGGGGCTCCGGGAATCGACGGAATGACCGTCGAGGCGGCACTACCGTGGCTGCGAGATAACAGAGACGAACTCTTGCAAAGTATCCGGGATGGGAAATATAAACCAAGCCCGGTGCGGCGCAAGGAGATCCCTAAACCAGATGGAAGCGGCGTGCGAAAATTAGGCATCCCGACCGTAATAGATCGGGTGATCCAGCAAGCGATCTCCCAGCAGTTGCAACCGTTGTTCGAGCCGATCTTCTCGGACGGAAGCTACGGCTACCGCCCGGGACGAAGTGCGCAGCAAGCCATTCGAAAAGTAAAAGCGTATGTCGTGCAAGGCTATGGACATGCGGTTGAAATCGATCTGTCGAAATACTTCGACACGTTGAACCACGAGCTGCTTTTGAATCTGCTGCGCAAACAAATCCAGGATAAACGCGTCATCAACCTGATCAAAAAGTACCTGAAAAGCGGAGTCATGGAAAACGGCGTGCGGCAGGCAACAGAAGAAGGCTCACCCCAGGGTGGACCTTTGTCTCCGCTTTTGGCAAATATCTATCTGAACGAATTCGATCAGGAGATGGAAAGCCGAGGCGTGAGGGTCATCCGCTATGCGGATGACATCGTCGTGCTTGCGAAGAGCAAGCGAGCAGCCATGCGACTGCTGGAATCCAGCCGGACGTATTTGGAACAAAAGCTAAAGCTCCAAATGAACATGCGGAAGAGCAAGGTCGTCAGCGCCGTGGCGCAGAAACATTTCAAATTTCTCGGATTTGCGTTAGGAAAGAATGGAAATGGCGTATACATACGCGTACACCGCCAATCCCTTGCCAAGGCCAAGAAGAAGCTGAAAAAGCTAACAAGTCGAAGCCAGGGCAAGAATGCACGGCAAGTCATGGAGAACGTGAAAGTCTACATTCGCGGCTGGGTCGGCTATTTCTACGTAGCTGACATGAAGCGAATCCTGCAAAATTGGAACGAATGGCTGCGAAGACGGATGCGGATGTACATCTGGAAACAGTGGAAGAAGCCACGAACAAAGGTACAAAACCTGCGAAAGCTGGGCGTGCCGGAGTGGCAGGCTTACCAATGGGGGAACACAAGGCTGGGCTACTGGCGGATAGCCGGAAGCGCAGTACTGAATCGCTCTGTAACAAACGAAAGGCTCGCACAGGCAGGATATTATGACTTCCCTGCTCAGTACGAGCGCCTTCGTCAATTGCACTTAAGCGGTTGAACCGCCGTATACCGAACGGTACGTACGGTGGTGTGAGAGGTCGGCTACTCAACTAATGTGTAGCCTCCTACTCGATTCACAAATAAGTAAAGAATTGTTTTTGATGTAGTTTCATACTTATCAGGGGTAGCATGCTGAAGCAACAGCAAATCAAGCAACATTGCATCGTTTTTCTATGTTGAAGGAAGGAGATGGAATTTCGTTTGAAGTATCGCTTGAAGTTTCGCATTAACCCATTATTTTTGGAGGTGCTAATGTTTTGTTCAACGAAAAGTCAATTATGAAAAAAACAAAATTACTGGTCGTCCTGCTTTCATTTTCTTTACTTGTTTCCTTGTCCGGAATTAGTGCTCTCCTACCATCGAAGGCTTCTGCCGCAAGCTCTCATGATGACAATTTTTCACCGAAGACGCTTAAGTTCCTTCGTGCCAATACAGGGCTTGATGGCGAGCAGTGGGACAATATTATGAAGCTTATTAACAAACCCGAGCAGGACTCGCTCAAATGGACCGAGTTTTATGGGTACTGCGAGGACATTGATGATGAACGCGGCTATACGATCGGCTTATTCGGAGCCACGACAGGGGGAGACAGAGACAAACATCCGGACGGCCCGACCTTGTTCAAGGAATTCGACGCTGCTAGTGGTGCTTCCAATCCTTCGGTTGAAGGAGGCTTGTCTCGAATTGGTGTTAAGGGGTCAATGAAAGGATCGATATTGAACATTAAGGATAGCGAAAAAGTGTTCTGTGGCAAAATCAAAAAACTGGAGAACAATGATGCGTGGAGAGAGGCAATGTGGCAAACCTTTTATAAGGTTTACATAAAATACAGCGTGGAGCAAGCGCGCAAACGTGGATTCAATTCTGCTGTGACGATCGGTTCCTTTGTTGATACAGCCTTAAATCAGGGCGCTACTGGAGATTCAGGAACACTTGAAGGCCTTTTGTCCCGTTCAGGCAAAAGTAACGACGAGAAGACATTTATGAAGAAATTTTATGACGAGAGAACAAAAATTGTAGATACCAATAAATACAATAAGCCGCCTAATGGCAAGAACCGTGTAAAGCAATGGAGCCAGCTGTGGGATATGGGGAAAGCAGACCTCAAGAACGCCGACGAAGCGGTTGTTAAAGTTACCAGTTGGAAAATGAAATGAGCAAAAAATCCCGCGTCCGAGCACGGACGCGGGATTTTTTTCTTCCTCTAAATGTGTCATTGTCGCTGAGGTTGAACAAGGTCAATTCGCTTCTAATTCCAATCTTCGAAATGATTGGTTGCGAGCTGGATTCACTCTCAATTAATTCCATCTAACTATCATTAAAAAAGTGATGAAAAGAATGCAGCAGCCAGCTATAAATGGAGCGAATATATTGGCGTCAAATAAGAAACCAGCCAAAGTGGGGCCCACAATATTTCCAACGCTCATATAAGCATTATTCATCCCGGCTACATACCCCTGCTCATTGCCTGCCATCCTGGATAATTGCGTATTCAACGCTGGCCGAAGCATGGATGTTGCAAAAAATATGATGGAAGTGACAAGGAATATGCTCCAAAAATGAGTAGCGAATAAAAGTACAATATAGGCAGTTGACGTTAAGAGAAGAGAGCCTTTGATTACCTTCGTTTCGCCGAATGCCTGAATGATTTTCGCGACAAGCAAAGCTTGCATGCCAACCCCGATTATAGCTCCGGTGGTTAGAATGATGGCAATATGCTGTGCAGTGAATTGGACTCGAGTCGTTACATATAAGCCGAGCACAGATTCATAATTGGCGAGTCCGAAAGTCATTACCAGTACAAGCATGAAGAGCATCGCATATTTGGACGTTATTGATTTGGCATACAACTTGAATATCGATTCCTTGCTTGCCACATGTGCCTGCGCCGCCTCCATTTGCTGTTTGGACAAGCTTTCTGGCAAGCGTATTACTGAAAAAACAGTTGCAGCTATGGCTGCACCCGCGGCGACATAGAGAGGGGCTCTCGTCGGCAAGGAATCCACCTAATCCAGGCCCGACTACAAATCCGAAGGACATGGCTGCGGCGAGCAAGCTATTGCCTCTCGCACGTTCGTCAGTAGTGGTAATATCCGCTACGTAGGCCATCATAGGCGGAACAATCAGAGCTGCTGAGACCCCTTCTAGGAGCCTTGAGGCATAGAGCATCCATAACGCATCATCAACGGCGAACAGCAGCTTCGCAGCACTGAAAATGACAAGCCCGGCAAGAATAAACGTTTTTCTTCCATATCGATCAGATAGGCTGCCTGTAAGCGGGGACAGCAGGAATTGAGTAATGCCGTAAGCGGCAACTAACAATCCCATCGCTTGTCCGTTTGCGTCGAATTCGATGATCAATTCAGGCAGGATGGGCGTTATCAAGCCAACACCAACCATCACAATAAATATATTGAGCATTAATATTGCGAGTATTTTGTTGTTTTTGAGAAAGGTAACCATACGAAAGCCTCCTTACTGGTGACTGCACCACATGAATGATGATGTTCTAGCAAGTTGTAGAAACCAAAAAACCTCCTTATCCATAAAGTGCTGGATAGGAGGCAGACATGCGAACACAAAGACACACTGCTCCGCATACATGCAAAAGCCAGTAAATGTCCGTTCGTTATGGTCAAAAAGCCCACACTAATCCTATCCAGAAAAGTCGTAAAATACGATGTTTTCTTATGCGGAATCGGATTAGTAGATCATTGGCTTGAGGTCACCCTTTCAATCTTATTGCTACAGAGCATAACACACTGGTTTTTATTGGGTCAATCCATTTTTTCCTTCTTCTTTTGAATCCCATCGATATAGTTGTCGCTAAAATATGGGTTGTCCGTGTATTCGTAGATTTGGTACGATAACGGAAAATAGGGCTACGACAAAGGAAACAAATGAATCCATTACAACTTGTGAATTCGTAAAAAGGGAAGGGGAATACGATCTTGCTGCAAATTATTAATTTGAAAGACCGAATGGATTTACTGGAACAGGTGAGTCGTTGGCTGTGGCAGCAATGGGCAAGCGATAAGCCGTACGAAGCGATCAAATATGCGACAGAACATCATGTCCATGTCGACCGTGTACCGATGACGTTCGTGGCTTTGCTGGACGAGCAGCCTGTAGGTACGGTATCGCTGTGGATGAATGATTTTAAGTGTCGTCAAGATTTGTACCCATGGCTGGCGAGCCTGTATGTGATGGAAGCAGCAAGGGGACAAGGAGTCGCGGCTGCGCTTGAACATTATGTTGTACAAGAGGCAAAGCGGCTCGGATATGATAATTTATACTTGAACACGAATCATATTGGATTTTACGAGAGACAAGGTTGGGAGTTTGTAGAATCAGCGCCGCTGCTGGAAGGTGGTTATAAACGAATTTACTGTAAAAACTTGACATAAAAATCGATAGGGCAGCGGAGAGCTGCCCATTATTTTTGCTAAAAAAAGATAAAACACCTCTTAAATTCCAAAAAATTACGATTTATTCATTAGGTGTTTTCTCTAGTTATATGAAAAGAGGACTGAATTTGTGTCAACTATTTTAGAGTGGTTTCGTTATTATTAGCAAAATTCGACAATCATGATGAAATGGGTGAAAGCGCCCTTGTAAAGGTTTACGGGATACGAATATGTATGGTAATCGTCCTAAATCTGGAAAGAAGCTGATGAGTCGAAAGTGCTATGCGGAAAGAAAAACAGGAATAAAGCTGCATGACTGAAGCTCTGTGTGACGCCGATATTAGGTTTATCGTTCATCTATCGTGAACGTATACCACACACATGGGGGATAGCTGCAGATGAAACAACAGATGAAACAACAGATGAAACAAATGACGAAAAAACAGAAGAAACAACAGATGAAACAGCAGATGAAACAACAAGCATGGATGAAGTGGACTTCGATTTTGTTGGCGGCCACTGTTGCGACGGGGAGTACAGCGGGCTTCGCGGCGGCTGAGGAGCGAGGATTGCAGGTTCGGGAAGATGCCGCTCAGTATGGAATTCACAATGTGATCGCACAGCAAGATCCTTCTGTATCTGATTTGCCGCTTGATACCGAAGGAAGGCTGCCGATGGCAGAACAGTCTGAAGATCCAGGTATCCCGGAACCACCTGCCCAGGCTTTAAAGAGCATAAGCAAACAGTCCACATACAGCATGGCTGATTTGAATGCAATGTCGTATGAGGCGCTTACAGATCTGCTGGTAAGCATTGATTGGGAAAAGATTCCTGAGCTGTTCAAATTGAATGAGGATACTCGGCGTTTTTATTCGGACGAAAATCGCATGCAAGCGATCATTGATCGGCTGGAGGAGAGCGGAAAACGATTTACGACCGAGGATATGCAAGGCATTCCAACGCTGATAGAGGTACTTCGTTCCGGTGTGTACCTGGGGTATTACAATAAGGAGCTGAGTCGCCTTAATGAGCTGGATTTCCGTGAGAAAATGCTGCCTGCCATGAAGGCGATTGTTGATAATCCGTCCTTTACTTGGGGAAATGAAGTTCAGCATTCCGTTATTTCAGCAACGGGCAGACTGATTTCTAACGTCACGGTCGATACGTATATCGTCAACCGGCTGACCGGGCTATTGTCAGACTTTACTGATCGCCAAGAGCAATTGGGTGGTAATTTCTTGTCTGGAAAGGCCTTCTACGACGTAATCCAGGGTGTTGGGTATGTTCTGATGTATCGTATGATTGAGCCGGATCAGAAGGCCGAATTCAAGGGCAACATCGACGGATATTTGGAGCAATTATTCCGTCTGGGGAGCGAAGGTTCCACAGCAGAGGATAAGCAATGGCTGACCAGCAATGCGATTTACTATTCTGGCGCGCTTGGGCATTATCATAGCGACCCACAGAAAGCGAACCGGGTACTGACTAACGTGATGCAGACGAAGCCTAAGCTTGGGGAGCTCTATTTTGTAGCAGCTGATCAGATTGCACGGAATTACGATGAGAAGGACGCTTACGGCAACCGGGTTGATATAGACGAACTGAAGAAGCGCGGGAAAGAACATTATTTGCCGCAGCGAGTTGAGTTCGATGACGGCCAGTTTGTGATCCGGGCGGGGGGTCAATTGACCCAAGAGCAGCTTCAACGCCTATATTGGGCGGCGAAAGAAGTGAAGGCTCAATTCCACCGGGTCATCGGCAATGATAAGCCGTTAGAGGTGGGAAATCCGGACGATGTGCTTACGATCGTTATTTATAACAGTCCAGATGAATATAAAATGAACCGGTTTTTGTACGGATATGATACGGACAACGGCGGCATTTACATCGAAGGGGACGGTACCTTCTTTACGTATGATCGCACAGAAGAGCAGAGCATTTATAGTTTAGAGGAGTTGTTCCGGCACGAGTTCACCCACTACTTGCAAGCACGCTTTGAGATACCAGGCATGTTTGGCCAAGGGCCGCTGTATCAAGGCGGACGCATGCAATGGTTCGATGAAGGGGGAGCTGAATTCTTCGCTGGCGCCACGCGAATGGAGGGTATTCAGCCCCGCAAGTCGGTTGTCGGCTATTTGGTTGCTGACGAGCCAGGGCAGCGCTACACTGTATCGGATACCGTAAACTCGAAATATGGATCATGGCAATTTTATAATTATTCTTTTGCACTATACGATTATTTATATCATCATGATTTCACGGCTATGGATCGGATTCATCGTGCGATCCGTAACAATGATGGGGATGCTTATGAGCAGCAGCTCGAATCCATAAGCGGTGATGCGCGCTTGAACGAATCGTATCAACGCTCCATTGAAGAGAAGGTTGCACGCTATGACAAATTATCGGTACCGCTTGTGTCTGACGACTATTTGCAAGCAGTAGAGCCGAAGCCGGAACTTGAAATCTACGATGAGATCACGAACTTGGCTGGACTGAGCAACAGAAGCGTTAAGAAAAGTAATTCTGGCTTGTTCAAATCGTACGAGCTGCGCGGCACTTATGTCGGCGGTGCCTCTGCAGGAGTAGAACAAGATTGGCAGACGATGAACAAGTTGACGGATGGCTTCCTGCAATCTTTGTCAGACAAACCATGGAACGGATACAAGACGCTTACGGCATACTTTACTAATTACCGTGTTAATGATGAAGGCAATTTCGTTTATGATGTTGTGTTCAATGGCAAGCTTCCCGAAGGTGCAGACGGCGGGAATGTAGAATTGCCGGATGGCGGCACCAATCCCGGAAACGGCAACGAAGGCAACAATGGGGATAAAGACGGCGATCAAAAAGATACTACGGATCGTGAGCCAAACGACACATGGAAGACAGCTGTTCGACTCGACGATACAGGAAAAACGATTTCCGGTAAATTGAGTAATAAGGATGCGCTGGATATTTATCGTTTTGACGCGAAGCAGGCAGGGGAATGGACGATCGAATTGGAATCGGCGCAGGAACTGGGAGTAGCTTGGGTGCTATTCCATGAGTCTGACCCGAACAATTATCAGGCCTATCCGACTAAAAGGGAAGGGAACAGCTTAGCTGGCACTATATCCGTTTCCGAGCCGGGAACCTATTATTTACACGTATATGCGGCAACAGAAGGAGATCAGTCGTATCGTCTGGCTGTTAAGTCGGAAACGCAGCAACAGCCTGAACCAGAGGTGTCTTTATTTGAGGAGACTGAACCGAATGATGCGCCTGACATGGCTAATGGACCGGTACCAGTAGGCCGGAAGGTAAATGGAACGCTTGAAGGTGACGACAAGCAGGATGTATTCATGATTGACTTGGACAAACCAACATCGTTGAACATTGGATTGGAAAAGCAGCAGGGCGAACACGTAAATTGGGTGTTGTACCGCGAGGGCGATAATGAGCAAGTTCTGTATCCTGTTGATATAGACGGAAATTGGATGAAGGGTCAAGTCGAAGCGGAACCTGGCCGGTATCATTTGTATGTGTATAAATTTGCCGATGAGGATGTTCGTTACAAGCTCGAAATTCAATAATATATAATTTCATAACAGGTAAGTTGGTTATCGAAGTGCTGCTGTAACCGAAAAAGCGAGCGTGTCACTCTTCATTGAGCGGCACGCTTTTTTCATTTATCAAGTGTTTTGTGATTTCCAATTTTATGAACCACAATTATACTTAGTAGAGTGAGTTTGGTGTAAGGAAATGAAAAAGTCTAGCGATGACTGACAAAAGGGGCAAAATAGGCGGTGAAAAACAATAGTTATGAAAATATCAATCGAAGAAATCGATATTCAGAAGGAAGAAGAAATTATTATACGATGTCATGAAGTCACTGATGAAATCATGAGTCT
>Ga0209025_1003657_pt1 | contig 14243 bp, 11 predicted proteins | sample AraplaMF_Col_mLB_FD_184256 | JGI IMG/M metagenome (GOLD analysis project Ga0209025, IMG submission 184256) | Arabidopsis root microbial communities from the University of North Carolina, USA - plate scrape MF_Col_mLB (SPAdes) (version 2) | ecosystem: Host-associated > Plants > Roots > Endosphere... | reverse complement strand
GAAGGCCGGCTCCTATTCGAATATGCGAATTCGGCGATGAATCTAATTCACGTCGGCGAGGAAAAAATGCTGGAGTTAAAAAATTTAACGACAGGCGAGTTAAAAATAGGGGTTGGCGATACGATTTCGAGATACTTTTTGCTTCCCTATTTGGAGGAATTCCATAATCGGTATCCCAATATTAAGTTCAAGATTATTAACGGTACCACCCTTGAAATATGTGCGCTGATCAAGTCAGGCGGGGTGGATATTGGCATATGCAATTTTCCGCTGGAGGATCCTGCATTGGAGCTAAGACCGTGTGCGGACATTCAAGATATTTTTGTATACGGGGAAAAGTTCAAGCATCTGTTAACTGGCCCAATCAGTCTAGATACAATCGCCAAGCTGCCGCTCATTTTCCTTGAGTCAAAGTCTAATTCCAGAAAGTATGTTGAGGATTATATCTTGTCAAAAGGCATACAGATTTCGCCGGACTTTGAGCTGGGCTCACACCATTTGCTATTAGAGTTCGCCAAAATTAATTTAGGTGTCGCCTGTGTGACGAGGGAATTCTCGCAAGAGTATTTGGACAAGGGGATTTTACAGGAGGTTCAATTGGTGGAGGAAATCCCGAAGAGAAGCATTGGCATATGTTTTTTGAAAAGCGTATCCTTGTCTCCAGCGTCAACGAAGTTCGTTGAGATTATCGAAAGCAAAAGGCTTTGATTATATGCGTCTATATGCGGCGAAATTGTTACAAAACTCCAAAATGAAGCTGCAATAAGAGAGTAGATGAATGGAGGAGAGGCCTGTCCTATGGTAGACTGGTGTTATTAATATTTACCAATTACTAATGAGGCGAGGGGATAAGATGGGGTTTCTTAAGAAGGTATTCGGCGGCAAGAATAATGGGGAGAAAGCGAATGACGGCACTACCATTTACACATATGGCGAAAGTGCCAATGATGGTTATGAGCCGCCTGCACCAATGGAATACATGGAAGAAATCGTTGCCCATTTCGAAAAGGTATTTCCGGGGAGGAACAGTGGTGTCTTTCATGAGCTTATATCCGATATTGTACATATTGATGTTAATGTAATGGAGCCTACGGAAGAAGAACCGTTCTGGGTACTGTACACGACCGGCATGAGTGATTTGCCGATGACGATTCCAGATGAGATACGAGCGGAAATGGATGGAAATTACGATCGGGCGGAAGTGATGATGTTCCTTCCGGCTTCGTGGGAGCTAACCGAAAATGCCTTTAAGGATGACAACAATTACTGGCCGATCCGACTTATGAAGCAGATGGCTCGTTTTCCACATGAGTATAACACGTGGCTGGGATATGGACATACGATACCAAATTTCCAAGACTATGAACCTTATGCCGATGGGACAGGCTTAAATGGGGTTGTATTTTATCAATTAACAGAGGAAGTCAGCGTCATTCCGACCAAGGATGGCAATCAAGTTCATACATATTTCCTGATCCCTCTGTACAAAGAGGAAATGGATTATAAGTTGGAGCACGGTATGGATGCATTAATAGACAAATTATCAGAGTTGGAAGATGATTTGTTTGAGTTAAATCCGAAACGAATCAATACGTGCAAGTCGTAATAAATAATTCTAGTTCTTGTCTAGAATCTAAAACGCCAGCTCTTTCACATCATTGAGAGAGCTGGCGACTTTTTTAGGTTAAGTACCTTCAATTTTGTATGAGCAAATCGCGGCAGTCGTAATACTTTCACCCTGTTCGCGTGGTGTGAAGTATGTGAAGATGGATGCATCAGAGGTTGAGGCCACTCGGCTTTGAGCTTTTGACCTTCAGGCTATTGCGATCCTTCCTTCTAACTCATTGGCGAATTAGGGTCGCAGCTTTCCTGAAGATGTTACTTAGGAAAGGGGGCATCCAGGCTATCATATTCCTTCCTTCTATTGAATCTTCCATTGAAATTAGGGATATGGCTTTCCTGGAGTCTTTTTATGATGATGAATACCATCTATCTGCGAAGAGCAAATAAGTTGATTGTGAACCAAGGGCAAGGAGAACATCGAATCTCTAAATCCCATTTGGCTACGGCGTTGAAGAACATAGAGCAGCTTGGGTATACGTTCTCCAAGCCATTAATAAATGTTGTCCGTACCTTGTCCAGGGATCAGTTCACTGTATTCTATCAGGAACTGGTCACGGATCTTAAGGTAATGGTAGGTGCCCATGTGGCATACACACCGATGTATCCGGATTTCCCGGAGCAGGTGATGCAGGAAGATGATGTAGAGCTGTACCTGAATGCGATTTATCATTATGTGACCTTGGATGTGCCACGCTACGAGGCAGCAGATCGACCGCCTCTGCTGGATCAGATCGACCTGAAGGTTATTGACCTGGGCAGCAGAGCAGAATTCCATTGGATGATACGCCAGCTTATTCAGGCTAAGGGGTCAATTTCCGAGACAGATCAGAACGATATCGACGTTGCTATCGAAGATGCGGACGCAGATGAATTAGGGGATATTCTTCCTGACGAGATTCCATTCAAGGAGAACGTCGGCTTCGTGGCCGGCTCCTTATTGAAGCATGACAAGGCGAACCTGAATGTGATCCGCCCGTACTTCAAGACGGCTACCGATGTCCTGCGTCTTGCTGTCGCTTGGTCATCTGGCGACGTTAGTCTTGCTGAGCCTACGCGATTCCGCAAGTTCAAGCGGCCGGAGAGACGGCTGCTGCTTGGTCTGCTGGAACAATGCGGAGCGATTACCGAGGATATGCTGAGATATAAGCAGCGCTGGATTCGGTTAGGCGAGATCTTGCATCCATCGGAATATAAACAGCAATTTGGACGAAGTAAGGAAGCCTTTGATATATTGCGCAATAACAAGCCCTTCACGACTTATAACGGCAGTGTGGAGCTTGCCTTCCAATATCAGAATGTGTGGACGCTGATTGATCTGTTGACGAAGCGCCCAGGCGAGTTCGCCAGAAGACTCGATCACTTGCTGCGCATCGCGGAACAAGCGGAGTACGTGGTATTGGCATTCGGCGAAATCGCGAATCAGGTGTCGACCCCTGTACTCATGCAAGTGAAGTCCCATTTTACCCATCGTAACGAGCCCAAGGAGCTTCGTACCTTCTTCCCGAAAGGGAATGTCGCCAAGGCTGTAGCGATTCCCAATACGCTTCCAGAGCTCGATATAGCGGTATGCCAAGATATTGTGCAGCTGTGCGAACAGACGCTTATGGAGCGGTTCTCGGCGCTTCCATCGCTCGGAAAGGTGTATGTCGATGAACGTATGAAGCGGTATAATGTTCCGTTCTCCCAGCGATCGGCGAGCAAGGCGCTGCACACGATCGTTCGGGGAAGCCGCGTGCCGATGGAGGAAGGGGACACGGTTCGCTTCTTCACCTGGTGGAAGGAAGGTACGGTAAACGGCATTCCTACCGGCCGTGTGGATATCGATCTGTCCGCTGTCATGTACGATCACAATTGGCAGTATGTTGAGCATATCTCATACACGAATTTGCGATCCTCGAAGTACCAAGCTGTGCACAGCGGTGACATCGTGGCCGCTCCAAAAGGAGCATGTGAATTTATTGATCTGCACATTCCATCCATTGTAGAATATGGCGGTCGTTATATTGTCGCATCGCTTCATTCCTTTACGATGCAGCCGTATTGCGAATTGCCGGAGTGCTTCGCAGGCTGGATGATGCGCAAGAAGCCGGGTTCCGGCGAGATATTCGAACCTGCGACGGTCGCCAATAAGATCGATGTAACGGCTGATACGAGGATTGCAATTCCTGTTATTTTGGATTTGGTAGAGCGAACTATAATTTGGACCGATCTCTCACTGACAAGGCATCCGGACTTCTGCAACAATGTAGAAGGAAATCAAAAAGGGATGGTCTTGATCGGCAAGGCGATGACTACTCTGCAAAAGCCGAATCTGTACGATCTGTTCATGCTTCATGCTCAAGCAAGAGGGGAAGTTGTTGCAACGGCAGATCAAGCAAGTTCGATCTTCTCGGTAGACGAAGGAGTTACTCCATTCGATATCGAGCAGATTATGGCGGAATACCTTGTATGAGTGCACATGCTTAGGCTCTAAAGATGGCGGCAGGTCAAGATCCGGTTATCCGGTCTTGGCTTGCCGCCCTTTTTTTAAGAGTGAACTGACTTCGCCGGCCCCTTATCTTTCACGAATTTTTGAAATAGAAACCGAACGATAGGCCCTATAATAAGAAGTTGGAGCGGGAATGCGAAAATAAAGTTTTGTAACACGAGTGAATAGTAATTTTCAAACAAAGTCCCTTTCATCAATGGATTCGACAAATACGCCGTTCCCAATCCATACAGAGACATACAGAGAACCATCCCGCATACCATAAAGAAAGCCACAGATACAATCACGAACAACTTCTTGGACTTGTCATAGGGTAAGGAGAAAGCAATCTTCTTCGCTATGGGCTCCACAATAAAAGATTCTAGTATGAAAGCAATGGAGAAGGTCAGAATGAGTTGAACCAGTATGTTTTTCCAAGACAGTGTTTCGAGCAGGCCGTGCATGTATAGGTTATAAAACGTCATGAATACGACCATCCCGGAGCACATCATTAGGCCGAAATAGAGCTGCTCTTTTTTTGTTGTCGGCATTTGATCATCCTTTCTTTTTAGACTTCGTCATTATAGAGAAAGCAAACACCATCATATAAGTGAACAATTTGTGAATTTTTTGATCTACCGAAGAAAATTTCTTGGAAACGCACGAGGAAGCCCACTATATGCTGAACACAGCTTATGTGGGCTTCTGTATGTTCTTATTTGGTTTCACAGCATAATTCGAGTTTCCCCATTCGATTCTTCGTACGTTCGCTTAAAAGGAAGGAATAGGACGCTGTAACGAAAGCAATAAGCACCATTACACTGCTGATCCAACCGAAGTGGAAAATCGGCACTCGTTCAACCAGCACGCCTCCTACGGCCGCGCCTAAGGAAATGCCAATGTTCAATACGGCTGTCTGATAGCTTAATATGATTTCGGAAGCGGACGATTGTAAGGAAATGAGATAGATTTGATTGGCTGTGGTTGTCGTCCAAGAAGAGAAACCCCATATCATGATTGTGACCATAGCCCCCCAAGTCGAACCAAACGCCACAGGCAAAGCAATCAGCGCCAGTACGTGCAGGATGAGGCTGGATCGAATCGTTACGGCTGTGCCCCATTTGTCAGATGCATAGCCGCCGAAGCGAGAGCCGATAAAGGCAAATATCCCTAAAACAAGGAGTGCCGTACTAATCATTTCAACGGAAAAATGCCCTATCTCCTGTAAAAGCGGAGAAATGTAAGTAAACGTAATCGTATACCCGATGATCCAAAATAATGTCGTTAATAAACCACTGAAGATTCGCTTATCTTTCATAATCAGCAGATGCTGTTTTAGCGAAATGGGTGTCTGCCCTGGAGCAGTCGGGATCATCCGTCCAAGCATGATAAAGAGAAGCACGGTGATTGCACCTATGATAAGGAATATGAAGTGCCAATCCATGTATGACGTTAGCAGCGTGCCAATGGGCATTCCGAACACAAGTGCAGCGCTAAAGCCTGTAGTCACTGTAGCAATAGCAGCACCTTGCTTGCCAGGCGAGGCAAGCTTAGCAGCGAACACGGTAGCGATGACGGTGAACAGACCGCCGCTAGTAGCCAGAAGAACGCGTGAAACCATAAGAATTTCAAATCGAGTGCTTAGAAACGCTGTAAGATTGCCAACCAAAAAGATAGCAAGGGAATATAACAATACTTTTTTGCGTTCAAATCGGATCGTCAATGCAACGAGGATCAATGATCCGATAACAAATGATAAAGAAAAAACAGTGACAAGCTGGCCTGCCATCCCAATGGACACGTTCATGTCCGCAGCTATCATATTCAAAATCCCCACCGTGATAAAATCCACGGTTCCGATAATAAAAGCGCCTAGCGCCAATAAATATATGCCTACACGATTCATCAACTTGGTCTCCTTTACTTTCAGGGCGCGCGCCAAGTATGAATATCGATTTCTTGCATCAGTATATATCCCGTGTTAGCATGAATCAAACGAATCCTATTCATATATGACATGAGGTTTTACTTATGACAATAGCCAGGTTTGAAGTGTTCTCCCATGTAGTGGAGCAGGGAAGCTTTACGAAGGCAGCGGAAAAGCTGAATATGACCCAATCTGCCGTAAGTCATGCAATAGCCAGTCTGGAATCGGAGTGGGGCGTTGCCCTATTAATTCGTGATCGTCGTAGAGGTCTTCTGCTGACAGAGGTCGGCCAGAAGATGCTGATACCGATGCGAGAAATATTGAACCAAATGGAAATTATCAAGCAAGAAGCCGCCTTGGCTTCCAATCTGGAGGCAGGCACAATCCGAATTGGGAGTTTCCCCAGCGCATCAGCTAATATTTTGCCAAGCATCATTTCGAAGTTCAATCAGAAGCATCCCAACATTGCCTTTAGATTTTACGAAGGAACTTATGAGGAGATTTTGGAATGGTTTGAGACAGGGGTCATTGACATTGGCTTCGTCATCCAGCAGAACAAGGAACTGAATTTGCATATCGTACCCTTAGTCAAGGATAAGATGGTTGTCGCTTTCCCTGCAGATCATCGCTTTCAGCATGAAGCTGTAATTGATGTGCATGATCTGCATGAAGAGGACTTTATTATGCCAAAAGGGCTTTATCGAGCAAATGTAGAGGAAATTTTTGAGCAAGCTCAAGTTACTCCCCATATCCGCTTCGAGGTGCAGGACTGTAATACCATCTCCAGCATGGTTCAGGAAGGGCTTGGTGTTACCATCGGGCCTGAGCTGTCGTTCAAAAATCAGCCCAACATCGGTATCGGTAATCTGAAGCAATCGAGTTGGCGTAAAGTGGCCTTAGCCAGTCCTCCTCTCCAATGTACGTCGCCAGCCGTACAAGCCTTCTTCGCTGTCGCAAAGACAATGTTTGTGCGTACAGGAGAGCATGCTCAAGTATCAGGATCGGCAGATGACGAATGTGCCTATACAGAGATGTCCAGTTTATAAGAGCAATCGTAAGGAGCAATTTCACCGAAATGTGCGGCAAATGCTAAAGCTAGAGTAGCAGTGCATCTCTTGGCATAAAGGTAAGAAGGACATAGATTTCCATGACTGAAAACGCTTCAAAAAAAAGCATTGACTTAACAGCGCTGGGAAACTAATATTGGTTACGTAAACGTTTAACTAACACATAATATTTTCACTGGTCTTATTCAGTTTCGAATTATGAAAAACGTTTACCCACGAGAGGTGGTTAGATGGCAGCTACGATCAAGGATATCGCACGAGTTGCTGGTGTCTCTACCGCGACCGTATCGAGAGTCATTAATAATCTTGGCGGATATAACGAAGAGACGGAGAAGAAGGTTATCGCCGTAGCCAAGGAATTGGGATATCGAAAAAATGAAAATGCAAGAAGCCTGGTGCAGAAGTCGACCAATACGATAGGTGTCATTATGCCGGATGTGGCGACTTCCTTTTATGGGGATATTATTAAAGGGATTGAGGACACTTCGTATGCGCATGGCTACAGCGTGATTTTGACTCATGCCGGCAGCCATGGCTCCCGAATTCAGGATTGTCTGAAATTAATGGGGGAGCGAAGAGTAGACGGGCTCATTATCGTGTCCATCGAGCTGCAAGAGGCTGCAATCGACGCCATGTCATCACTAAGTATTCCCTTTATTTTGCTATCTACCAAGTCGGATCGAGAAGATGTACCTTATCTCAAAGTGGATGATTTCTGTGCTGCATATACCGCAGTTCAGTATCTCACCCAGCATGGTCACCGGAAGATAGGGATGGCCGGAGCCAATCCAAGAGATCCGATATCTGGTGCCCCGAGAATCGATGGATATACACAAGCCTTGCGTGATCTGGGGATCAAGGTAGACTTGAACCTGATTAAGTCAGGGGACTTTAGTTTCGAATCCGGCAAACAGGCCATGCAGGAGTTCCTTGAAGAGGAAGCCGATATTACCGCAGTATTCTGCGCAAGCGATGAGGCTGCACTCGGCATTATATCGACATGTTTTGAACACGGCATTAGGGTGCCAGAGGAGCTGTCCGTGGTCGGATACGATAACTCCAAAGTGTCGCGTATGTCGATTCCTCCACTAACGACAGTCGCACAGCCCTTGTATGAGATGGGGCGAGAAGGCTGCCGGAAATTAATTGACGCGATTCAGCATAGGATGAAGATTGAGTCCGAAGTGATACCCCATGAATTAGTGGTACGCAAGTCGGTCAAATCATTGAATGCAAAGTAATGGCGAGTATATCCATGTGCAATTGCACGTGAATGAAATAGAGATGATTTTTACGCATTACGTAAACGTTTACGTTTAGTCAGATAGCTTCATATTTCAACCCGAGAGGATTGGTATCCGATGAGTGAAACAATCAAACAAGCAAAAGACGTGAAATGGTGGCAAACCGCCGTTGTGTATCAAATTTATCCGCGCAGCTTCCGAGACAGCGATGGAGATGGCATCGGTGATTTGAGAGGGATCATCAATCGGATCGATTATTTGAAGCTGCTAGGCATTACCGCAATCTGGCTGTCCCCTGTATATAAATCGCCGAATGATGATAATGGGTATGACATTAGCGATTATCAAGATATTATGGACGAGTTCGGTACAATGGATGATATGGATGACCTGATTACGAAGGCGAATGAGGCGGGTATCAAGATCATTATGGATCTTGTCGTAAATCATACCTCTGACGAGCATAAATGGTTCATTGAAGCGAAAAAAGGCAAAGACAACGAGTACCGCGATTACTATATTTGGCGGGATCCGGTGAACGGAGGCGTTCCAAACGGACTGGGCTCTATATTCAGCGGCTCCGCATGGGAGTTCGACGAAGCGAGCGGCCAGTATTTCCTGCACCTATTCAGCAAGCGCCAACCAGACCTGAACTGGGAGAACCCGAAGGTTCGCCAAGAAGTATATGACATGATGAACTTCTGGCTGGATAAAGGTGTCGGCGGCTTCCGTATGGATGTCATCGATCTCATCGGCAAAATTCCGGATCAAGAAATTACGGGCAACGGACCGAAGCTGCATGAGTATTTGCAGGAAATGCATGAAAAGACATTCGGCTCTCATGATGTCTTGACGGTTGGCGAGACTTGGGGCGCGACACCGGAAATTGCGAAGCTGTATTCCGATCCAGCGCGCAAGGAGATGTCCATGGTGTTCCAATTCGAGCATGTCGGATTGGATCAGCAGGAGGGCAAGGATAAGTGGGATCTGAAGCCTCTGGAAATTGCCGAATTGAAGCGAGTGCTGGCGAAGTGGCAAACCTCGCTAGGCGACCAGGGCTGGAATAGCTTGTTCTGGAACAATCATGACCTGCCGCGCATCGTGTCCCGATGGGGCAACGATAAGGAATACCATGAGCAAAGCGCGAAAATGTTCGCTGTTCTTCTCCATATGATGAAGGGGACGCCTTACATTTATCAAGGTGAAGAGATAGGGATGACGAATCGCCCTGTGTCGAGCATTGATGAGGTAGAGGATATTGAATCCATCAATATGTATCATGACCGTTTGTCCAAGGGGTACGCGGCAGAGGACATTATCGCCTCGATCAATGCCAAAGGAAGAGACAACGCTCGCACGCCGATACAGTGGAATGACAGCGCGAACGGAGGCTTTACGACGGGTACGCCTTGGCTGCACGTGAATGACAACTATAAGACAATTAACGTGCAGCGTAATCTAGACAACCCGAATTCGATCTTCTATACGTACCAGCGCTTAATCAAGCTGCGCCAAGAGAACCCGATAATCGTATGGGGCGACTTTGAGCTTATTGAGCATACACCGGAAGAGGTATTTGCATACTACCGCATCTATGAAGGCGAGAAATGGCTCGTGGTAGCGAACATTTCTGAACAAGAGCAGCGTTTTGCTGTAGATGAGAAAGTATCCGAGATCATTATGAGCAACTACGACCGCGCTGAAATCGATGTTACTGCATTTACGATGAAGCCGTATGAGGTGTTAGCGGTAAAGTTAGCATAAGGAGAGATTAACTTTTGGTCCACACGCTCTTTGTGTGGGCCATTTACTTTATTAAAGGATTGTTTGGGATAGAGTTTCGCCGATAGTTGGAATCTATCATCAGAATATTTATCAATATTCATGACTATGATAATAACATCTTATTTCAAGATGGGAGTGTTATTGCATGGTTGTGTCTTGTCCATCCTGTAACAAAAAAGTACAAATTAAAAAGAATGGACATGGTAGATGTACATGTGGAGCGAGCGTTAAAATAGTAAGATAGTGATGCCTCAACGGAAGTCTATGTGTAAAAATACCGGATTTTTTAAACATAGATCTAGACAACTTGTTTTTTATATGCAAAAATTCCCCTAAGGATAAAAATGGGGTGACTGTTATGAGATATATTTATAAATTATTTCATGAAAAAAGTGGGACGGAATTTAATGCAATCTATCAAAAGAGAATTGATTATGAAACGACAGAGCGCTTAGGTCTGTATATCAAGCCAATGAACCAACCCCATGTTTTCGAATTATATTATGTACCTACCAATGAAATGATAAAAATGATTCACCAAATCCATGTTATCTCTAGAGAATTCGAAACTACCTTTAAGCAACTCCCTGCAGTCGCTCAGCAGCAATTTATTATGGAGTGTCTGGTAGAGGAACTGTACAATACCAACGAGTTAGAAGGAATAAGAAGTTCTAGAGAGGAAATCGCAAGAAGTACGAAAGAAGTCCTATTTAATAGGAAAACTAAGCAGAGATTTGAAAGTATGATTAAATCTTATATGAGGCTGCTGCAGAACGATATTAGATTTCCCAAAGTACCTCAGGATGTAAGGCTCATCTATGATGATATTACAAATGGAGAAATTGAGACACAGGAATTGCCGGATGGAGACATTTTCAGAAAAGATACGACTTATATTCTAAAAAAATCAGGAACAGGGAAAGTGGTTCATCAGGGAATAACACCGGAATCAGAAATCATACATAAAACGAACGACTTATTGAAATTTTTAAATGACAATGAAGAAATTCCAACGATTATAAAGGTTGCTGTTGGCCATTACTATTTTGGTTATATTCACCCGTTCTATGATGGTAATGGGAGAACCTCAAGATTTATTAGCAGTATGTATCTTTGTGCGGATTTTGGGAATAGCTCTGCACTTTCGTTATCCAGAGGATGCAATAAATACAGAAATAAATATTTAGAGGCCTTCGAAATTACAAATAGTATAAAGAGCAGAGGCGAACTGAACTGCTTTATTGAATCATTTATTACAATTATTTTGAAAGCTCTCATTCAAATGAATGCAGAGTTAAAAGAAAAGAGTGAATTGCTACAAATAGCTCAAAAGAAATTAAAAATGGAGCCTAGATTAACGGATAAGGATCAAATCTATTTTGAAATTTTGTACGTGTTAGCTCAAAATTACTTTTTTGATTCAAGTAGCGGGCTTACCATTAAAGAGTTAGCAAAAATTTTCGAGAAGTCTGAGGCTACGTTGAGAAAAATAATGAAGGAGTTAAATGGGTTATCACTCGTGGAACAAAAAGGAGAAAGACCAATCTATTACTGTATTCAGCAAAAGTACTTTGAGGTGTAAGCATAAATATTTCACAATAAGAAGGGATTACAAATGCGTATCGTCTCCAGACCTCACCGTAAAGGAGAAGCTACTATTGGCGGATGATATCATACAATCAATAAATTATAATCAGGCACTTGCAACCCTGCGGAGAGAGATTGCCGTCTTGCTGCATCGCGTATGGCCGGAGGAGGATGGATTGCTGGAGGATACGATACCGGCTGCCCATCATGAAGCGCTGAATGCGCGTTCCTTCTATGCCTATGCAGATGGAAAGTTAGTCAGCTATACGGGAGTTGTCACCAAAGCGATCGAGCATGAGGGAGAGAGGTTCGTTATATCAGGACTTAGCTGTGTAGCGACTGACCCTGATTATCGTGGTTTAGGCTATGGGCTAAAAACAGTCGCCGCCGCCACTCAATGGATGGAGCAGAGCGGCGTGGATCTTGGCTTATTTACATGCCATCCAGATCTGGCTGATTTCTACCATCGAGCCGGCTCCTGGCCGGCTGTACCCGATGTGAGCCTTGTTGGCAGTCGCCATGAAGGGGCGTTGACGAGCGACTCGTTGCAGGTCGCTGTGCTGATGCGCCTGTTTTCGGCAAAGGCTATTGCCCATAAGAAGGTACTCCGCAACACGACGATCAATCTTGATCTCCCTGTCGGAGAGTTTTTGTAGGGATGGTTCAAAGCCATCCCTTCTCTTCGGCAATGGCTGCGGCCTGCTGTCTCGATTCCGCATCCAGCTTTTGAATGGCAGAAGACAGATAATTCCGCACCGTTCCAATCGTCAAGAAGAGGGCTTTGCTGATTTCGCTTGTCGTCATGCCTTCCTTCGTAAGCCGCAGCATCTCGGCTTCCCTCTCGCTTAATGGATTCTCATTGTTCATGAAGAGCACTGCAGCCAGATCGGTGCTGATCACCCGTTCTCCAGCCATGACCCTACGAATGGATTCAATGAGATAATCGATCGGTTCATCCTTAAGCAGGTAGGCATTCACGTGGGCATTCATTGCCTTTTGCAAATAACCAGGTCGCGCAAAGGTGGTAACGATCACAATTTTGCAGGGAAGGCTGGCACCTCTGATTTGCATTGCCAACTCTAAGCCGTTCATGTGCGGCATTTCAATATCCACCACGCATACGTCTGGCTTATGCTGCTGTATGGCTTCCCATGCCTGCTTACCATCCGCTACTTCCGCCATTACTTCAATATCATCTTCGAACTTCAGCAATGAGGCAAAGGCACCTCGCAGCATCTGCTGGTCTTCAGCAATCACAACGCGAATCATGTAGCTGCACTCTCCTTTCCGAGATGATGGAGGGGGAGCATCATTGCAACCGCAGTCCCTCCAGCAGGCGAGCATTCCACTGTAAGAGTGCCGTTCAGCGCGTGCATTCGCTCCTTCATTGACAGGATGCCATTTCCGCCTTCTTTGTGGCTTAGCCCGACACCATCATCAGTTATGTATATGGTGTACCTGTTATCTATCATTTGAAGCTGTATCGTGCAGTGCTGCGCCTGACTATGCTTAATCGTATTTGTAATTGCTTCCCGCACAGAGAGAGCTATCATCGTTTCCTCGACGCTGGATAGCAGTGGGGAAGGGCCATGCTCTATAATTTCAAGCTCAATGCCAACCGTATGCAGCAGCTTGCGCGAATGCGCCAGCTCACTTGTCAGTGAAATGAACTTCATTTCGGAAACGAGTTCCCGTACTTGCTTAAGGGCAATTCGAGAGGTGTTGAGGATGTCGTTCAGCTCTTCTTTGGCCTGCTTAGGGTCTTTATCTAGCCATCTAGCAGCCAGCTCGCTTTTCAGTTTGATCATCGTTAAGGTTTGTCCCAGCGTATCATGGAGATCGCGTGCGATGCGGTGTCTTTCCTCCTGCAGAGCATATTGTTCAAGCTGTTCATTGGCAGAATCCAGCTGGCCTTGCAGGCTGGCCGCTCTCGCCCTTATGTATAGGATAGAAGGCAGGAGTATCTGGATAATGATAATGGGGAGATGCATCATATACTTGGCATAGAAATCACTTACTCCCCATCTTGCGACTACCGCGTACATAAGGGCTATGGCTGCAGTTCCGACGCCGATTTGCCATTTGGACTTCGATCTGCCCAGCAGATCGGCAAATATAAATCCGAACATGAGAAGATTGGGGTCAATAAAGATACTGAGTACCGCAATCGTGCCGAGGCCAGATACAACAGCTGCCAGCAGATAGATATTTCGATGCCATAATGCAATATAGAAGGAAATTAAAAATAAGCTTAGGATCATTAGGCATCCCAAGAGACCAAGATCGGAACGCGTGCTCAGGACAAAATAGCACAAATATACGATTGCAATTACATCTATGAGCAGAAACTGTTTCATCTGATCTCTTGGGTAGATCTTCATCGATAGCCTCCAGATTCACCTAGACTGAAAAATGCCTACCGCACGTTTGCGAACAGACTCCATAGGGCCAAGCTTGAAGATCCGCAGCCACCTTGAAGCGAACCATAGCTGGAACACGGAGATCTCAACCCAGATTGCGATAATGGTTAAAGAATTCAACTT
>Ga0209025_1003656_pt1 | contig 14253 bp, 15 predicted proteins | sample AraplaMF_Col_mLB_FD_184256 | JGI IMG/M metagenome (GOLD analysis project Ga0209025, IMG submission 184256) | Arabidopsis root microbial communities from the University of North Carolina, USA - plate scrape MF_Col_mLB (SPAdes) (version 2) | ecosystem: Host-associated > Plants > Roots > Endosphere... | reverse complement strand
GCTGTTTGGTGCCGACTATGCCAACGTCCAGCCGCATTCGGGCTCGCAGGCCAACCAGGCCGTGTACTTCGCCCTGCTCAATCCGGGCGACACCATCCTGGGCATGTCGCTGGCCCACGGCGGCCACCTCACCCACGGCGCCAAGGTCAATGCCAGCGGCAAGCTGTTCAACGCCGTCCAGTACGGCGTCAACGACCAGGGCATGATCGACTACGACGAAGTCGAGAAGCTTGCGCTCGAGCACAAGCCGAAGATGGTCGTCGCCGGTTTCTCGGCGTATTCGCAGCACATCGACTGGGCGCGCTTCCGCGCGATCGCCGACAAGGTCGGTGCGTTCCTGTTCGTCGACATGGCCCACGTTGCCGGCCTGGTCGCCGCCGGCGTCTACCCGAACCCGCTGCCGCACGCGCACGTGGTCACCTCGACGACGCACAAGACGCTGCGCGGCCCGCGCGGCGGGATCATCGTTGCCAAGGATCCGTCCGAAGACCTGGTGAAGAAGCTGCAGAGCATCGTCTTCCCGGGCATCCAGGGCGGCCCGCTGATGCACGTGATCGCGGCCAAGGCCGTGGCCTTCAAGGAAGCGCTGGAACCGGAGTTCACCACCTACCAGCAGCAGGTGGTGAAGAACGCGCAGGCGATGGCCGAAACCATCATCAAGCGCGGCTACAAGATCGTCTCCGGCGGCACCCAGAACCACCTGATGCTGATCGACATGATCGGCAAGGGCGTCACCGGCAAGGACGCGGAGGCCGCGCTCGGCAAGGCCCACATCACGGTCAACAAGAACGCCGTGCCGAACGACCCGCAGAAGCCGTTCGTGACCTCGGGCCTGCGCATCGGCACCCCGGCCGTCACCACCCGCGGCTACCAGGAAGGCGACTGCGTCGAACTGGCCAACTGGATCTGCGACGTGCTCGATGCACCGGGCGACGACAAGGTCATCGCCGCAGTGCGCGAGAAGGTCACCGCGCAGTGCCGCAAGTACCCGGTCTACGGCTGACCGCATGGCGTTTCGCCTGGCAATGATCGTGGCCGCCGCGGCAACGCTCGCGGCGGCCGGTTGCGTCAGCACGCTGCCGGCGCCGGCGCCGGCAGCGAAGACGCTCGGACGGGCCGATATCGTCAATTCATCGCCGGCACTGCCGTTGCCGGCCGACACGCCGCGAGCCCGTTACAGCTTCGAGACGAAGGCGTGCAGCACCGGTTCGGTGCAGCTGCTGCCGAGCGACGAAGTAAAGGCCCTGACCGCGGGCTGGGAACAGCCCGCGACCGGGTGTGAAGGTCCAGGCAAGCTTCGTTTGCCGGGGTACGGTGACTACCCATTGTCGTTCCAGAGGACGCAACAGTCGGGTTCCGCGCAAGTGCTCGTCCGCCTGACCGCCGACGGCAAGGTCGAATCCGCGCGTGCCGTCTGCGCGACCGCGCCCTCGTTTGGCCAGGCCGCCGAGGCAACCGTCGCCAAGATCGGTTTTTCGCCGATGCGCTGCGCCGGTACGCCGACCCGGATCGCGTTCCTGCTTCCGCTCGACTACACCTTCCCCTGATGCCAGGGGCGACCGCCGTTTACCGCGCAGCCTGCGAGACAACCGATGCATTGCCCCTTCTGCCAGCATCTCGATACCCGCGTGATCGACTCGCGCGTGTCCGATGATGGCGCCACGATCCGCAGGCGTCGCGTGTGCGAGGCTTGCGGCGAGCGTTTCAGCACGCTCGAGACCATCGAACTCAAGCTGCCGCTGATCATCAAGAGCGACGGCCGCCGCGAGGCGTTCGATGCACGCAAGCTGCGCGCCAGTTTCGACCGCGCGCTGCAGAAGCGGCCGGTGGCGGAGGAGCAGATCGAAGCGGCGGTGCGCGCGGTCGTGCACCAGCTGCGCATGACCGCCGAGCGCGAGCTGCAGTCGCGCCGGGTGGGCGAGTTCGTCATGGCCGAGATGCGCAAGCTCGACCACGTCGCCTACGTGCGATTCGCCTCGGTCTACCGCGCGTTCCAGGACGTGGCGGATTTCCGCGAAGAACTCGACCGTCTCGAAAGCGACAGCTCCGCCGAGGGCCAGTTGCCGTTGCTCGACGGCGAGCCCGAGCCGGCGCCACGCGGCAGGAAACGCTGATGGCATTCACCGCCACCGACCACGCGATGATGGCCCAGGCCCTGCGCCTGGCCGAACGCGGTGCCTACACCACGAAGCCCAACCCGATGGTGGGCTGCGTCATCGCCCACGGCGACGAAATCGTCGGCGAAGGCTGGCACCATCGCGCCGGTGAGCCGCATGCCGAAGTGTTCGCCCTGCGTGCCGCAGGCGAGCGCGCCCGCGGTGCGACCGCCTACGTGACGCTGGAGCCGTGCGCGCACACCGGACGCACCGGCCCCTGCGCCGATGCCCTGATTGCCGCGGGCGTCGCGCGCGTGGTGGCGGCCATGCGCGATCCGTTCCCGCAGGTCGACGGCGCCGGTTTCGAACGACTGAAGGCCGCGGGCATCGCGGTTGAATCGGGGTTGATGGAAACCCAGGCGCGCGCGCTCAACCGCGGCTTCCTGTCGCGGGTGGAACGCGGCAGGCCCTGGCTGCGCGTGAAGCTGGCGACCAGCCTCGACGGCCGCAGCGCGCTGGCCAGCGGCGAGTCGAAGTGGATCAGTGGCGAGGCCTCGCGCCTGGACGTGCAGCACTGGCGTGCACGCGCCGGCGCGATCGTGACCGGCGCCGGCACCGTGCTCGCCGACGACCCGTCGCTGACGGTGCGCCTGGAAGACGACACGCCCTTCGTCGCACCGCTGCGTGTCGTGCTCGATCCGGGCCTGGCCACGGTCGCACGCGGCCGCGTGCGTGAAGGCGATGCGCCGACGCTCTACATCCACGCACCCGATGCCAAACCGCCGCGCGGCCTCCAGGCGCAGTTGGCGGCTGTAACCGTGCGCGAAGGCCGCTTCGACCTCGAAGCGGTGCTGCGCCTGCTTGCGGAACGCGGCGTCAACGAGATCCAGCTGGAAGCCGGCGCCACGCTCGCCGGTGCCTTCCTCGCCGCGGGTCTCGTCGACGAAGTGCTGCTGTACGTCGCACCGGTGTTGCTGGGCGAGCGCGGGCGACCGATGTTCGACGGCCTGGCCATCGATTCGATGTCACAGAAGCTCGACATGGCCATCGTCGAGTCGCGTTACATTGGCCAGGACGTGCGGTTGCTGTTGCGGCCGCAAGCGACGACAGCAGGCCGCTAGCGAATCACCGTCACCAAGGAGGCAGTCATGGCCACGGACCCGGCATCGACCCAATCCAGCTTCAAGGACCACTTTTCCGCGATCGCCGACGCGTACGCGCAGGCACGCCCGGAGTACCCCGACGCGTTGTTCGACGCGATCGCCGCGGTGGTTCCCGCCAACGCCAGCGTCTGGGAACCGGGCTGCGGCAGCGGCCAAGCCACGCGCGGGCTGGCGGCCCGCTTCGCCCACGTCCATGCCACCGAACCCAGTGCAAAACAGCTGGCCCAGCATTGGGCACAGGGTACGCACGGCAATGTCACCCTCGCCGTCGAACCCGGCGAGCGCACCACCCTCGAAGACGGCAGCGTGCAACTGGTGGCCGTGGCGCAGGCACTGCATTGGTTCGATCGCGAGCCGTTCTTCCGCGAGTGCCAGCGCGTGCTCACGCCCGGCGGCGTGCTCGCGGCCTGGGGCTACGGCGACTTCATCGCGCCGGAGGGCATGATCGATGCGGTCGAAGCCTTCCGCTCGCGCATCGAACCGTACTGGCCGCCCGAGCGCGCGCAGATCGACGCCCGCTACGCCGGCTACGACTGGCCGTTCCCGGCGCTGCCGGCGCCGGAGCTGTGGCTGGAGGTCGAATGGAGCCTGGGCCAGTTCCTGCGCTACCTGTCGAGCATGTCGGCCGTGGCCCGTTGCGCCGCCGACACCGGCGAGGACCCCGTCGCCCGCCACGGCCCGGGGCTGGCCGCGGCCTGGGGCGGGGAGGGCGACACCCGCCAGATCCAGTGGCCGCTGTTCCTGCACCTGCGTCGCAAGCCCTAGCCCAACCCGGACCGGTGGAACACTGCGTCCGCAGGCCGGCCTGAAAGCCGCCCCGTACCCGGATGCTAGAATCGCCGCGCCGATTCCATCGGCAACCACAACACGACGTCTTCAGGGCGGGGTGGAATTCCCCACCGGCGGTAGGTGCAGGCCAGCCCCAGGCCAGTCTGCACGAGCCCGCGAGCGCCTCCGGCCACGCCGGAGGGTCAGCAGATCCGGTCAGATGCCGGAGCCGACGGTCCGGCGGAACCAGCGATGGTGCCGCCCATAGTCCGGATGAAAGAAGACAGCTGCGCACGGCCTCGCGGTCGTGTGCCTGCCTCATGCCTTGAGGCGTTTTTCGCTCACCTTTGCGGGAAACGTTTCATGTCCATCGTCCTTGCTTCCATCGACATTGGTGCCTGCGTCGCCTCCCTGCCGGGGGTGCGCTGATGTTCACCGGCATCATCGAAGGCGTAGGCCGCCTCGCACATACCGAGCGCCGTGGCGGCGACGTTCGTCTCACGGTCGACGTCGGCACGCTCGCGTTCGATTCGGTCAAGCTCGGCGAGAGCATCGCCGTCAACGGCGTGTGCCTGACCGTGGTCGAGTTCGACGCGACTTCGTTCGCTGCGGACGCGTCGAACGAGACCCTGTCGCTGACCACGCTCGGCGCGCTCGCGACGGGCGCGGTGCTGAACCTCGAGCGGGCGATGCGCCCGACCGATCGCCTCGGCGGTCACCTGGTCAGCGGCCACGTCGACGGGCTCGGAAGCGTTGCTTCCGTCACCGAGGACGCGCGCGCGCAGCGCTGGCGCTTCAACGCACCGGCGCCGCTGCTGCGCTACATCGCCAAGAAGGGATCGATCTGCGTCGACGGCGTCAGCCTGACCGTCAACGAGGTCGATGCCGATGGCTTCGAAGTCGCGCTGATTCCGCACACGGTCGCCAACACCGCCTTCGCGAAAACCGCCGTCGGCGATGCCGTCAATCTCGAGATCGACCTGGTCGCGCGCTACGTCGAGCGCCTGCTGGCCAAATAAGGAACGCCCCATGCCTTTCAGCCCCATCCCCGAATTGCTCGAAGAGATCCGCAACGGCCGCATGGTCGTCATCGTCGATGACGAAGACCGCGAGAACGAAGGCGACCTGATCATGGCCGCCGAACTGGTGCGCCCGCAGGACATCAACTTCATGGTCACGCACGCGCGCGGCCTGGTCTGCCTGTCGCTCACGCGCGAACGCTGCCGCCAGCTCGGCCTGCCGCCGATGGTCCGCGACAACACCTCGCCTCACCACACCAACTTCACCGTAAGCATCGAAGCGGCAGAAGGGGTCACCACCGGCATCTCCGCCTACGACCGCGCCCACACCATCCGCACCGCGGTGCGCCCGGACGCGGCGGCGAGCGATCTCTCGCAGCCCGGCCACATCTTCCCGCTGCAGGCCCAGCCCGGCGGCGTGCTCAACCGCGCCGGCCACACCGAGGCGGCCGCCGACCTGGCGCTGCTGGCCGGCATGGAGCCGGCCGGCGTGCTGGTGGAGATCCTCAACCCCGATGGCGGCATGGCGCGTCGTCCGCAGTTGGAGGAATTCGCCGCCGAGCACGGCCTCAAGATCGGCTCGATCGAGGAACTGATCCGCTACCGCCTCGAAACCGAACACACCGTCGAGCGCATCGACGAGCGCGAGATAGAGACCGAGCACGGCCCATTCCAGTTGTTCACCTACCGCGACCGCCTCAGCCACGGCCTGCATTTCGCCTTGCGCCGCGGCGAGCCCGACCCGGGCGTGCCGACGCTGGTGCGCGTGCACATGCTCAACCCCCTAGCCGACGCGCTGCACTGGCGACGCCCGGATTTCGGTCCGGCGGTCGGCGACGTGCTCAAGGCGATCGCCCGCCAGGGCAGTGGCGCGCTGGTGCTGCTGGCCGACGGCGCCGATGCCGACGCATTGCTCGCACGCGTGCGCGCGCCGCTGCACGCCGATGCCGACGTCACCCCGGCGGCGGCGACCCCCGGCCATGCCCTGGCCGAATGGCGCCGGAATGGCGCCGGCGGCCAGATCCTCGCCGATCTCGGCCTCGGCAAGCTGCGCGTGCTGGGCACCCCGCGCCGGCAGGTCGGCCTGGCCGGCTTCGGCCTGGAAGTGGTCGAGTATGTCGAGCTGCCGCACTGACGACGGCCCATCTCCCTTAACGCGCTAAAATGCCCGCCCACTCCGGACAATCCCCCATGCCCCATTACGAAGGCGACCTGCGCAGCCCCGAGGGCGCGCGCTTCGCGATCATCGCCAGTCGCTGGAACCCGCGCATCACCGACACCCTGGTGGCCGGCGCGCGCAAGACGTTCGTCGACAACGGCGTCGCCGAGGCGGCCGTCGACGTGATCCGCGTCCCCGGTGCCTGGGAAATCCCGCTGGTGGCCGCCCGCCTGGGCGCCGCCGGGCAGCATGCCGCCGTGGTCGCGCTGGGTTGCGTCGTGCGCGGCGACACGCGTCATTACGAACAGGTCGCCGACGGTTGTTCGGACGGCCTGATGCGGGTATCGCTGGACTACGGCCTGCCCGTGGCCAACGGCGTGCTCGCGGTCGAGCGCCACGAAGATGCCGAGGCCCGCGCAGGCGGCAGCCACGGCAACAAGGGCGAAGAGGCGGCACTGGCCGCGTTGGAAATGAGTCACCTGCTGGGACAACTGCCATGAACCGCCGTCGCAACGATGGAATCGATCCCGTAGCCCGCTCGCGTGCGCGTCGTCGCGCGCTGCAGGCCGTGTATGCCTGGCAGATGTCGGGCGCCACCGCGCCGGACGTGATCTCGCAGTTCGCCCACGAGCAGGCGCACGAAGTCGCCGACCTGGAGTACTTCGAGGACCTGGTGCGCGGCGTCGACCAGCACTGCAACGACCTCGATGAAGCGCTGCAGCCGTTCCTCGACCGCGAGATCGACCAGGTCGACGCGATCGAGCGCGCCGCGCTGCGCATCGCCGCCTACGAGCTGCGCCTGCGTCCGGACGTGCCGTATCGGGTGGTGATCAACGAGGCCATCGAGTCGGTCAAGCGTTTTGGCGCCGAACACGGCCACACCTACGTCAACGGCGTGCTCGACCATGCCGCCGCGGCATGGCGTGCGACTGAAGTGCAGGCGCCGCGCAAGTAGGGTTTTGCTCCCTCTCCCGCCTGCGGGAGAGGGCCGGGGTGAGGGCAGGCAGGGACAACACCATGGCCGAGTTCGACCTGATTGCCCGCATCAAGGCTCGCGTCGCTGATCGCAACGACGTGATCGTCGGCATCGGCGACGATGCGGCAGTGCTGCAGGTCCCGGCCGGCATGCACCTGGTCGTCGCCACCGACACGCTCAATGCCGGCGTGCATTTCCCGCCGGAAACCGCCCCAGCCGACATCGGCTGGAAGGCGCTCGCCGTCAACCTCTCCGACCTGGCGGCGATGGGTGCGGAGCCGGCCTGGTGCACGCTGTCGCTGTCACTGCCCGACAACGATGAAGCCTGGCTCGACGGCTTCCTCGACGGCTTCCTCGACCTGGCATCGCAGCACCGCGTCGCGCTCGTCGGAGGCGACACCACGCGCGGCCCGCTCTCGATCAGCGTGACCGTGCACGGCTTTGTCGCGCCGGGCAGCGCACTGCGCCGTGACGCCGCGCGCGTCGGCGACGACGTGTGGGTCAGCGGCACGCTCGGCGATGCGGCTGCTGCGCTGGCGCAATGGCGCGCGGGCGACGCCGGCGATGCGCGACTGCGCACCCGGCTCGACCGGCCGACGCCGCGCGTCGTGCTGGGCCAGGCACTGGTCGGCATGGCGCATGCCTGCATCGATCTGTCCGACGGACTGCTGGCCGACCTGGGCCATGTCTGCAGCGGCAGCGGCACCGGTTCCGACCTCGACCTGGATTCGCTGCCTGCCTCCGATGCGCTGATGGCATTCGCCGACGGCGACGCACGCAGGGCGCTGCAGGTGGCCGGTGGCGACGACTACGAGCTGTGCTTCACCGCACCGTCCTACCGCCTCGACGACGTCCAGCGCCTGGCCGACAGCGTCGGCGTGCAACTCAGCTGGGTTGGCCGCATCACCGCCAAGCAAGGCGTGCGCGCCTTCGACGCGGACGCACTGGAATGGCAGCCGCCGCGCAAGGGCTACGAGCACTTCGTATAGCCCGTCGTCCCGGCGAAAGCCGGGACCCAGGCCCGCAACCTGTCCTTTCCATCTCGTCATCCCGGCGAAAGCCGGGATCCATTTGGTGTTGATGGCCTGGATCCCGGCGTTCGCCGGGATGACGGTGAGGCAAAACTCACGCGTCCGGCAGCAACTTCCCCGGATTGAGTATCCCGTCCGGATCGAACGCCGCCTTCACCGCCCGCATCATCGCCAGCGTCGGCGCATCGATCGCCTGCGGCATGAACTCGCGCTTGGCCAGGCCGATGCCGTGCTCACCCGACAACGTGCCGCCCAGCGAAATCGTCAGCGCGAACACGCGCCCCATCGCCGCATGCGCGCGTTCGTTCTGCGAGGCGTCGGCGGGATCGTAGAGCAGGTTGACGTGGAGGTTGCCGTTGCCGGCATGACCAAAGCAGACGATCGGCAGGGAAAACTCGCGCGACAGCGCCTGCACGCCATCGACCAGCTGCGGGATGCGCGACACCGGCACCACCACGTCCTCGTTGATCTTGCCCGGCGCCAGCGTGCGCAACGACGGCGAGAGCGCCTTGCGCGCCGCCCACAGTTGCTCGCGCGCGGCCTCGTCGGGGGCATCGTCGATCGCGATCAGGCCTTCGCCTTCGGCGGCGCGCATCAGGGCCTCGATGTCATGCGGCAACGTCTGTGCATCGCCGTCGGCTTCGATCATCAACAGCGCGCCGGCATCGTGCGGCAGGTCGGCGCCGCCGACGTCGCGCGCCAGCCGCACCGCATCGGCATCCATGAACTCCAGCATCGAGGGCGTCAGCGGCTGTGCCATCAGCCGCGCCACCGCCTGCGCCGCGCTCGAAACATCGCGGTAGATCGCGCGCAACGCCCGACGCGATTTCGCTGCCGGTGTCAGTCGCAGGCTCGCTTCGACGATCAGCGCCAGCGTGCCTTCACTGCCGACCAGCAGCCGTTGCAGGTCGTAGCCGGTCGCGCCCTTTGTGGTGGCGGTGCCGCAGTGGATCAGCTCGCCCGTGCCGGTCACCGCGGTGAGTGCCAGCACGTTGTCGCGACTGGCGCCGTACTTCACCGCGCGCGGACCGCCGGCATTGCAGGCGAGGTTGCCGCCGACCGTGCTGTAACCCGCGCTGGTGGGGTCGGGCGGCCAGAACAGGCCGTGCGGCTTCAACGCCGCCTGCAGGTCGCCGTTGAGGACGCCGGGTTCGACCACCGCGCAGCGATCGCCGGGACGGATGTCGATGATGCGGTTCATGCGTTCGAACGAAACCACCACGCCGGCGGCAACCGGTACCGCCGCGCCCGTGGTGTTGGTGCCGCGCCCGCGCGCAACGATGGGAACGCGTTGGGCGCGACAGGCACGCACCAGCGCGACGACCTGCTCGCGTGTCGTCGGCAGCGCCACGGCATCGGGCAGCGATTGCCGCCGCGAATTGTCGTAGGCGTACGCAAGGCGTTCGCTGGGATCGGTGCGCCAGCCATCGCCCAGCAGCGCCGTCATCTCGGCATCGAGGCTGGCCAGGCTCGTCGGGAGGGTGCTCATCGCTGCGAAGGATAACGCGGCTGCCTGGCCGGCACGTTGGCGTTCAGTGCTTCGGCTTGCCGCGGCCACCGGCCGCGATCAGGGCCAGCTCGGCAGGCAGTCGCTGCTGCAACTGCTTGAGCAGGTCACGCGCTGCGGCGCTGTTGTTGGGTTTGCCGTCCAGCCACAGCGCGCCGACTTCGGTGGCCAGGCTCTTGCGATCGTTCGTTGCCAGCAGCGCACGTGTGAGGATGATGAAGCGCTCGCCACGGTAGCGCACGGTGTAGATGCCCAGCATCTGCGCGCGCATTTCGTAACTGACACCCTCGAGGCGGATCAGGATCTGTCCCACCGCGTTCCATGTGTCGTTCATGCCGGCGGCGACGGTGAACTCGCCGCGGCCGGCATCGATGGCCTCGTCGGCCTCCGATTGCGTCGCCGGCGGCGGCTCCACCTTCGACGGCGTGGAGCTGCATCCGGCGAACAGCAACACCGCGACGGCAACCGCGGCCCTTATCGCCACTGTCATCGCGACCCTCCTGGCCGCGCGCTACGCGCCCTTCATTTTGCCTTCGGCTTTGGCTTCGGCGCGTCGGCCGCCGCGTCCGTCGGCACTTCCTTCCAGCTGCTGTCGGGGTCGAAGCGCGTCATCGCCTCGGCAAGTTTCTCGCTTTCGGGTCCCATGTCCTTCTCGAACACGTCGCCCTCGTGGCTGATCATGAAGCTCATCACGCCGGTGTCGGCGTACTTGGCCGGCCATGCGATCACCGCGAAGCCGCGGCTCATCGCCTTGCCCAGCATGTAGTCGTATTCGCCGCCCGGCGCGGACGGGCCCTGCGCGGTGAGGATCCGGTACTTGTATCCGTGCCACACGCCGTCGGGCGTGTCGTCACCGAACAGCGGTCCGAGCGGACTGTCGTCGACGCCGTTTTCCTCGGGCCAATACAGGCCATCGTGCTCGCCGTCGGTGCTGAGGAACTTCTGCGCGTACGCGAGCACGCCGTCGCCGTCGCGGTCGACCGAGGCGTAGTCCATCTGCGCGTCGTGATAGGCGAGGACGGCCTGGACCGCATCGAGTTCGTTGCGGCCGATGCGCCGCGCGCGGATTTCCGGTTCGCCTGCCTTGACGTTAAATGCCCAACCCGTGGGCTTCTTCTCGATCGGCACCGGCAGGGTCCAGGTGTCGTTGCCGACGGCAAGGATGGCGCGGTTGACCGCTGGCGTCTGGAACGAATGCTTTTCGCGGTAGCGCGCGAGGAAGGCATCGACGTCGCTGCGGTCGACGCTGCCGGTGGGCACGAACGTTTGCCAGTCGGGCCCGAGGATGGCGCCCAGGCGCGCCTCGTCGGCCTTGGTCGTGCCCAGCGCGGCCACCAGCGCTTCCGCGGCGGCTTCCTTGGTCGGGAATGCTTCCTGCGCGCTCGCCAGCGGAGCGAACAGGGCCAGGCAGGTCATCGCGAATGTCATCGCGACACAGCGGACGGCGGTGATCATCTTCGTCTCCTCTCAACGACGCCGTGCACCGCCACCCGAGCGCGCCGGGCGCGACATCTGCCGGCCGCCGCCACGTGCGCTGGATGGCCGCTGGGATGCGGAATAACTGCCGTGGCCGCGATTGGACGATGCGCGCGCCTGGCCCGGATTGCTGGCGCCGGAAAACGCGTTGTTCTGGTCACCGCGGTTGCCCTGGTATTGCTGGCGCGTGCCCTGGCGGGCCTGCGCGTTGCGCTGCGTACTGCCTTGCGTGGCGCGGTTCTGCGCGCCCTGGCGCGACGCGGCATCGCGCGTGCCTGCCTGTTGCCGGTCCATCTGCCGCGAGGCCTGGCCGGCGCGATCGCGTGCCTCGCGATTGCTCGCGGCGGGGGTGTCGAAGCCGCGCTGCGACATCGACTGGCGCGCGCGTTCGCGATCGGCCGAGCGTGCCGGATCGTGGCCGCGGAAGTTGTCGCGCTGCGCGGCGCCATCCTTCTGCCGGCCGAACTGCTCGCGGCTGTTGCGATCGCGATAGGGCACGCCGTCGCGATTGGCGGAGTTATGGCGCCACGTGTTGTCGCCGCGGTTGATCTGGCGGTTGCTGTTGATGTTGTTGTAGCGATTGACGTCGATGTCGATGTCGCCGTGGCCCCAGTTGAAGTTGCCCCACAACGAAGCGGTGATCGCCACGCCGGTGCCGAACGCCAGGCCCGCCCACAGCGCGCTGCCGGGGTAGTAGTACGGCGAAGGCGGGTAGTAGTACGGCGGGTAGGACGGATACGGCCAGGTGCCGTAGACCGTGGTCGAGTTGTAGGCCGGCACGTAGACGACCTGCGGGTCGGCCGGTTCGATGATGATCGTCGACGAGGCCGGTGCTGCCGTGGTCGTCGTCGTGGTCGTCGCCGCGGCCGGCTCGGTGCTGACCTTGAGCTGTTCGGTCGACTTCAGGTTGCCGGCGGCCTGCGCCTGGCGCCGAAGCCGCTGCACCGAGTCCATCACTTCATCGGGCTGGGCCAGGAACGCGTCGCCCATCCGCTGCACCCAGGCCGGATCCTTGCCCAGCGTGTCGAGCACCTGCGGGAACGCCACCAGCGACTGCACGCTCGGATCCCAGGACTGGCTGCCGACCTGGCGCACGGCGTCGTCGCCCTTGGCGTCGGGATGCGCCTTGGACCACTTCACCGCATCGGCGACGTCGCCGGGGTAGGTGGACGCCATCAGCACCTGCGCGAGCAGCGAATCCGGATACAACGCCAGTGGCGCCATCATCTGGTCGAGCTGTTCGGCGCTGAAGGCGTCGGAGGATGGTGTCGCTGGCGTCGATGCAGCCTGCAGCGCGACGGGCGCAACGGCCTGGGGCGTGGCCCCGGCAGCGGCGACGAACAGCAGCAATGCCATTGGCAAGTGACGCGCGGAAATGCGCATTGGGATTCTCCAACCGCAAGGACGTCCGGGTTCGCCGCCGGCCATGATGGTCGGCAATGAATGTCGGCGCGGGGCGCTTCGGGCGCATCATAGGCTTCGCGCCGACGGCGACGTTCACATGGCGAACACAGTGCACGCGTCCACGCCTAGGCACGATCGCGGCCGCACGGCAACCTTCATCCAACCAGGAGTCGCACCATGGTCATCCCGGGCAGTTGGATCTTCTGGGCCCTGTTGTCGGCCGTGTTCGCCGCCCTGACGGCGATCCTCGCCAAGGCGGGCGTGCAGAACGTCGACTCCGACCTGGCGATGGCGATCCGCACGGTGATCGTGGCGGCGGTCATCGTTCCGTTCGTGGCGATGTCGGGCAGGTGGTCCAATCCACTTGCGTTGCAGCCAGGCACGCTGGCCCTGCTTGCCGCCTCGGCGTTGGCGACCGGCGCGTCCTGGTTCTGTTATTTCCGGGCGCTGCAGGCCGGTCCGGTCTCGTTGGTGGCGCCGGTGGACAAGTTCAGCGTCGTGCTCGTGGCGTTGTTCGCGGTCGTGTTCCTGGGCGAGCGCCCGGCGCCGCGCGAATGGATGGGCATCGGCCTGGTCACTGCAGGGCTGGCGGTCCTGGTTTTTCGACGCTAGCTGCTACCAGTCAGTGCCGGTGCCGGCCGGGTCGCGGTCCAAGAAGGCCAGGTAGAGGGCGAGTGCCACCGACCAGCTGATCGCCAGCGTCCACACATCGTGTGACAGGAAGTGCGCACCGCGCAGTTGCTGCGCGATGCCGAAGGCCAGCCCGGCGGCAAGCCCCACGACGAGCCCCGCCCAACGCAAGCGCGGGCGAACCGCGGCGAAGAAGAAGTACAGCGCCACCCAGGCGTAGCCACCGCTCGCTCCGCCGGCCGGGAAGCAGGTGCCGCGGGTCAGGCCGATCGGCCGCAATTCCAGCAGGCGCACGTACTCGCGCGCGCCGCCGTAGCGAATCAGGTCCCACGGGCAATCCATGTTGGAAAAACTCTTGACCCAGGCGACCAGGGCCGCCGTCGCAGCCACACAGAGCAGCAGGTAGGCCAGCGGCCGCCGCCACGCCGACCATCCCGGTCGCTTGCGGATCACCAGCCAGGTGACCGCCACGCCCAACCAGGCCGCGAAGCTGAGATTGCGTCCGGCCTGGTGGATGAGTCGGTCGGTGATGAAGCCGCGGCGCAGCGTCCACGCGTGCCCCTGCCAGGCATAGACATGGTCGGCGACCCACTGGTCTCCGCCGAGGACCATCAGCAGCACCACCAGCACGGCGAAGGCGAGGAACGGGAGCCAGACGTGGGTCAGGTAGAAGTGGCGGCCGCGGAGCGAAGCAGGCTCCGGCTCGAGCAGGCGCTTCCCGCCGTCCACGCGCGACCGGGGTGTCGGCGAAGGACTGGTGTCGCCGGTGCGGCCAAAGAGGGGCGAGCGGAGTTTCATTCAGCCAGGGTGATGGGGTGTCAGCCTTCCGGCACCCACACGAAGCTGTCGCCCTGGGCCTTGAAGTGTCCCAGGCCCGGGAACGGGAAATGCACCGCGTAGATCCGCAAGTTGCCGGCGGCGGCGCGCTGCATCAGCGCGCGGCGGCTGGCCTGCGCCACCGGCGCATCCTGGTCGTACTGCACGGTCCATTCCGGACGCTGCACCGAGATCACGTGGTGGTGCG
>Ga0209025_1003655_pt1 | contig 14254 bp, 10 predicted proteins | sample AraplaMF_Col_mLB_FD_184256 | JGI IMG/M metagenome (GOLD analysis project Ga0209025, IMG submission 184256) | Arabidopsis root microbial communities from the University of North Carolina, USA - plate scrape MF_Col_mLB (SPAdes) (version 2) | ecosystem: Host-associated > Plants > Roots > Endosphere... | reverse complement strand
CGCGAGTATTTACCCTCCTTCCGCAAGTATTTACCCTCCTTCCGCGAGTATTTACCTTCCTTCCGCGAATATTCTCCCCATTCGCGAGTATTTACCTTTCTTCCGCGAGTATTCTCCACCCATTCGCGAGTATCCTTTCACGAAGCACATATATTTAATAAACAAGAAATATTCACATAAAAAAATCTGCTTCGTTTCTTCCAGCAAACGAGCAGATTTTTTGAAATTTATTTTTTGCTTAGTCCATAGCATCTACATAGCTTTTTAACATTTCCGCATTCATCGGCCCTCTAATAGCACGTTGAATATATCCATTTGAATCGATAAAATAGGTTGTGGGAATCGTTATTACTTGGTAGGCTAAGCCGGCTGAGTTTTTCTGGTCGAGTAAAATAGGGAATGTTAAATCGAAACTTTCTCTAAATGTCATGACAGAATCTATTTTTGCGTCCTCTGTAACGTCTCGTTCAGCCTCTGTTAAATTGACAGCTATTATTTCTACATTATCTTTTTTAGCATTTTGTTCGTAATAATTTTGCATGTGTGGCATTTCTGCCTTACATGGTGGACACCATGTTGCCCAAAAGTTTAACACGACTTTTTTTCCACGAAGCTCACTCAATGTCACATCTTCGCCATCCAAACTTGTTAAAGTAAAATCCGGTGGTGTATCTCCATTTTTTAAACCAATCTTTCGCTCTTCCATTTCTTTCCCTAGAGAAGCTGTTTCAATTTCACGATCTTTATCAATCTGCTGTTTAACATATGTACCAATCGTCGCGACCACTAATAACACGACGATAAGTAGTCCAATATTTTTTTTCATTCCTTACCTCCAAATGATTTAGTTACGCCAGCAAGACGCTGAATCCCTATACCAACTATAAGTAATATGACGCTCACCCCTACAGCCGGTTGCCATAAACCAAGCGGCTGAAAGAAGGCCACAATCATAAGACCAAACGTATATAAAAATAAGGCACGATTGATAGCGGTTATTTTCCATAGTATGAGGACCGTTAGTGTGCTTAGCACAAGTAAAGTAATCACTTCGCTATTGGTTTGATTATCATTTAGTAACACCACAAGCCATTGATAGCTCGATTGCGTTAAAATGATTGCCCAACTACAAGCAACGATTCCAGTTTCGTCAAAATGAATTTTTTTGCGCTTCCACCAAAGCTGAAGTGATGCGGCCATTCCCCCTAAAAAGACACCAATTGTTCCACCATTGAAATAAAGGAGCGCAAACGGTTGAGCAATAACAGCTTTAAAATCAGTGACGATTACGCTAAATTTCCAAACGAGAATAAAGGTAAAAACCGCGTCTCCATATACCCCCGCCCATTTCTTCGAAAATTGTACCCGTATAACGAGCCACACAATGAAAAATGCCACAAGCAGGGCGACAGCAGTTGCTGGTAATGTTAATGTCCGGATAGAGAACCATTCTGTATTATTCACTTAATAAATCCCCCACAAAAAAGATAGCTTCAGCATAGCATATATTTTTTATATGAACTGTCATTTCACACTGTGTTCAATAAATCTCCCTGAAACATGCAAAAAATAGACTTTTAATGAGCAATTTTATTGAAATACCCATTGAGGTATTCTTACTATAAATATATTACATAAAATGGTATCACACCAGGATAAAGGCTTGCACATAATGCTTAAACCAGGCGTATATTTTTAACATAAAAGACTGCAGAGAAATGAACGGCAAACAAAAAAGCTATACATTAGAAGAACCCTAATGTATAGCTTTCAATATATTTATACCGGAATATATTTTAATGGATTCACACTTCCGACTGCTTGTCCTCGCCAAGGGCCGATGTGCACTTCAAAGTGTAAGTGAGGTCCTGTTACACGTCCAGTCATACCCATTGTTCCTATTTGCTGACCTTGGGATACTTCTGAACCAACACTAACATTGAAAGAATTTAAGTGTGCATACACTGTCGTATGAATTTCGCCATTGATAGAATGTGTAATGATAACAACATTACCATACGTGCTAAGTGGTGCAGCGTAAGAAACAACACCGTCAGCAGCTGCCCAAATTGGAGTACCTGTACTATTTGCAAGATCGACTCCATAGTGGAATTCTGGGCCTGCGCCAATATTACGCCAGCCATAAGGTGATGTTAAACGACCATTTGTTGGCTTAATCCATGTACCATTCGATGGTGGAGCTACGACTGTTGAAGACCCTCCTCCACCACTATTATTGCTTGAACTACTTGAACTACTTGAATTAGATGCTTTTGCTGCGGCTGCGGCTGCAGCAGCGGCTGCTTTACGTTTCTCTTCTTGTTGACGAGCAATTTCAGCTAAACGATTTTGCTCATTAATGATTTTTTGTTGTAAATCCGCACTAATCTCAAGAGCCTCAGAATACTCTTTCTCAAGCAATACCTTTTCAGTCTTCAGCTTTGCTTGTTCTTGTTCTAATTGATCAATTAATTTGTTTTTCTCTGTCTTTTGTCCGTTTAAAGATGCTTTTAAACGATCAAGCTCAGCCTTTTTATCTTCAAGCTTTTGGCGTTTGCTTTCTAATACTTGCTTTTGTTCCTCTAACTTTTGTTTATCCTCTTTTTGATCTTGGATAATTTGACGATCCGCTTCCAGTAAAGCATTGACAGCAGAGAATCGATCGATAAAATCTACGAAGCTATTAGAACTAAGTAGTACATCTAAATAGCTAACGGAACCACCCGCCTGAATGGCACGAGCACGATCCTCTAACAATAAATCACGCTCTTCAATTTTGCGCAGAAGCTCTGCTATTTCATCTTTTAAAGACTTTATTTCTTTATTTGTAGATTGAATTTCTGCTAATACATTTTTAATATTACTATTCGTTTTATCAATTTCAGCATTTAATGTTTGAATTTGATCTAATATTTTTTGCTGCTTGTCTTCATTTACAGTAATATCATTTGATTTATTTTTGATGGATGAATTTAAGCCATCCTTCTTTGATTCAATTTGTCTCTTTTCATCTTTTAAATCCGATAAACTGTTTGCATACGCTGATGGAGTTTGGATAAAAAGAAATAGTGCAGATACTGCAGCAAGTGATTTCATTAAGTTTTTCGCCATACTTTTCACCGGTTGAACTCCTTTTCGACTATTAATTTTGGTTGATGTTCGTTCTGCCTCACATAACTTAGTGAGAAGCCTAACGAAAACTAAATTTTTAAAAACTTACGTACTGACATGAAACTTCCCCAAATACCGATTAGCACACCGATCAGTAATAGTAGACCGCTTACTTGGTACACAAGCGGTGAGAAATCAAGTACTTGAACAAGTTCGCCTTTTAATCGAGGCGCAATAATTCTATATACATTGTGGTAAAGAGTTGCGATGACCGCAATCGGAATAATAGAACCTAAAATTCCGAGCCACATTCCTTCTAATAAAAATGGGATACGCACGAATGAATTCGTTGCTCCGACAAGTTTCATAATCTCTATTTCATCTCGACGTGCAATAATGGTAATTCGAATCGTATTAGAAATTAAGAAAATCGCTGTAAATAATAATCCTAAAATAAGCACAATCCCTACGTTACGGCTAATATTTAAGAAGTTAAACAGCTTTTCTACTTTGCCTTCACCATACATAACGTCATATGTAAAATTAAATTTATCAATTGTTTTAGCAACAGTAGCTGTTTGCTGTGGATCTGAAGCCTTCACATAAATAACATTACGTAATGGGTTACTTTGCTCAAATAATTTAAAATCGTCCCCAAAATCTTTTACTAATTTAGTTAATTCATTTTCCCTTGTCGAATAAGTCATCTCTTCGATATCTGGCAATTTCTTTATTTTTTCCATGAGCGCTTTTTCATCAGCTTTACCTGCTGTTTCATCAATTAACACTTTAATTTCAACATCGTTTTCTAAATCAGATGCTACTTTATTTAAATTCATCATAATAAGCGCAAAGACGCCTACTAATATTAATGTAACTGTAACTGCACTTACAGAAGCAATAGTCATCCAGCTATTACGGCCAAGAGACTTTATACTTTCTCTGAAGTGACGTTTTACCGTATTAAATTTCATAGCCGTAGTCACCTCCGTGCTCATCACGGACAATCATTCCGCCTTCTATTGCAATTACTCGACGACGAATCGTATTTACGATTTCACGGTTATGTGTTGCCATTACTATAGTTGTACCTCTCGCATTAATTTCTTCAAATAAATTCATAATTTCCCAAGATGTTTCAGGGTCAAGATTCCCAGTAGGTTCATCCGCAATAACGACCTTCGGCACATTCACAATTGATCGTGCAATCGAAACACGTTGCTGTTCGCCACCTGACAGTTCATTAGGGAACATTCTTGCCTTTTGCTTCAGTCCTACAAGCTCTAAAACCTCCATCACTCGACGGCGAATTTCTGCTGGTTCCTCCTCGATTACCTCTAAAGCAAAAGCTACGTTTTCATAAACATTCAAACGGGGTAAAAGTTTAAAATCTTGGAAAACCACTCCAATTTGACGTCGTAAAAAAGGTACTTTTTTATTTTTCAAGGAAGCTAAATCAATTCCATTAACAGTGATTTCTCCCGAAGTAGCTTTTTCCTCGCGATACATTAATTTAATGAATGTAGATTTCCCCGCACCACTTGGACCTACAACGTAGACAAATTCGCCTTGCTTTATGTTAATGGAAATCCCATTTGTCGCAACAACACCATTTGGGTACTTCTTTGTCACATTTTTCATTTCTATCATATTTAAACCACCTAAATCTCTTACCATGTAAGAGGTATTTCGTTACCTATTATAACACTCAATTTCTACCTTTATTATTACAGTTTCATTTCATTCCGTGGTAGTTCTTGTTATTTCGTTATCTGATTGCCATAAAAGTATTAAAACCTCGACAAACAAAAAAACAGAAATCGAGCCCATTAGAGGAAAGTCGATTTCTGCTTATTAAAGTTTTTAAACAGTAAAAAAGCATTCAAGCTATGTAAACTAACATAGCTTGAATGCTTTTTTTATTAGTTAAACTTGTTGCTCGTCAGTCGTTGTATAGCGTACTAAAACTGCCCCTGTTTTAGACTCACCTTCTATAAATAGTCGATTAGCATTCTCTACTTCTTTATCAAAACGTACTACTTTTGATAAAAATTGATCCTGTGATTCCATTTTCGAGGCATCTTGAATACCAACATCTACTTTACCAAAATTCGTAACAATTTTACCGCTTAGCGAGATTGTACGTGGCACATACAATTCGACAGCTCCCGCGACTGTTTGAGCTTTGATTTTCGATGAATTAGTAGAGCAAGTTGTGACCACAACATGTCCATTAACCGATTTTGCTTCAACTTCATCCAATGCGCCATCCAAATAGACACGGCCATTCAATGTTTCAGCCTCTAAATCTTTACCACGAACATTTGTCAGTTCAATGGAACCATTAGAAGAATCCACTTCTGCCTTTCCAAAGTTAAACTTAGCGCCTTTAATCGCACCGTTTAATGTCTTTACTTTTAAATGCTCGAAATCCGTATCTTGTAAAGTAACACTTCCGTTCATTAAACGTACTGATAATTTTTCTAATTTTTCCTTTGGAACAAGTACTTTAACATTTACTTGCACAAGCTTAAGTTGACTTAAAATTCGCAGTGAATCTCCATCTTCCTTGACAACGAATTGCTCTAGGAAATTAGCACGCGTTTCCTCTTCACTATCATTAACAAGAGGTGCCTTTACCTTACAAACTACTTGGAAGCTATCCCCTTCAGCGGTTTCTAATGAAAAATTGCCATTCGGTAATTCAGCAATTATTTTGTCTACATGTTCAGCTGCAACTTCTTCCGTATGTGTAAACTCAAATTTATCACCAAATGGAGAAGTTACATCAAATTCTTTTACCTTTTTTACTGCCGTATTCATCATATCCATAAAAAGTGACCCGATTTGTGATAAATCTTTACGGAAATCTTTCATTTCTTCTTGGAAATATTTAGAGAACTCTTCATCTTTTTGCGGTTGTTCACTTTTATAACTTTCTTCTTTAAATACTGACTCTTTTTCTGTTGAGGAATGCTGGCCCTCATTTGACACATCATTCATAACATTTTGAGTGGACTTGCTAGGTTGCTCTAATGCTTCTAATAATGTAATCGCCTCTTGCGCTGAAATGGTTCCTTTTTCCACAAGTTCTAAAATTCGTTGACGTTCATTTTGCATAATTAAAATAGCCTCCCTCAGTTCGTTATATTATTTATACGAAACATATTGTGAAAAGTTTCACCAAAGTATGAAAAATTGGGAATATATCTTTTTTTAGGCTCATTACCATAACGTGTGGTTGATTTCCGTTCCGGCTGGGCGCTTTCTCGCTGACGCTTCGCTTTCGCACAGAGCAAAGCTTCCTGGGGGCGTCGGGACAACAGGATGTTGGTCACGAAGGCGTTATCACAGGATGTGATGGTCTTAGCCTTCGTTCCTCTATCGCTGATCCCCAAAGAGTCGGCCAGCCGTAACGAAGATTAACTTATTCACATGACATACGTTTTAATAGAATGTCACCCAACTTTTGATTTTTATCGACATCCACCTGCGCAGTATGCCCTTTATCATAAAAAAGTTCGCAAATATCCTTAGGAAATTTGCGAATTTTTTGGGACTTTATTGAGTAGTCTTAGCTAAAGCAGCTTCCATACGATCACGATCTCTTGTTAATATTGGCTTTAAATATTTACCTGTGTAAGAGCCGCTTACTTCAGCGACTTCTTCTGGTGTACCTGTCGCCACAATCGTACCGCCTTTGTCTCCACCTTCAGGCCCTAGATCGATAATGTAGTCTGCTGTTTTGATGACATCTAAATTATGTTCGATGACTAGCACTGAATCGCCATTTTCTACAAGACGCTGTAAAACAACGAGTAAACGTGCAATATCATGTGCATGTAAGCCTGTTGTTGGCTCGTCTAAAATATAGAATGATTTACCCGTTGAACGACGGTGTAATTCAGAGGCTAATTTTACACGCTGTGCCTCACCACCAGATAACGTCGTGGCAGGTTGTCCTAATTTCATATAGCCTAATCCTACGTCCACGATTGTTTGTAGTTTACGCTGGATTTTCGGAATATTTTCGAAGAATACGACTGCATTTTCAATCGTCATATCTAAAATATCTGCAATGCTTTTATCTTTATATTTCACTTCAAGTGTTTCACGGTTATAACGCTTTCCATGACAGACTTCACATGGCACGTAAACATCAGGTAGGAAATGCATTTCAATTTTTATAATCCCGTCACCACGACAAGCTTCACAGCGCCCCCCCTTAACGTTGAAGCTAAAGCGACCTTTTTTATAGCCACGTACTTTTGCTTCGTTTGTTGCTGCAAAAACATCTCGAATATCATCGAAAACGCCTGTATACGTAGCAGGATTTGAGCGAGGTGTACGACCGATTGGTGATTGGTCAATATCTATAACCTTTTCGAGCTCCTCAATCCCCGTTACCTCTTTATGTTCTCCTGGCTTCACCTTTGAACGATTTAGCTTTTGAGCTAAGGTCTTATATAAAATCTCATTAATAAGCGTTGATTTACCTGAACCTGAAACCCCAGTTACTGCAACGAATAAGCCAAGTGGTACATCAACCTTCACATTTTGAAGATTATTTTCTTTGGCTCCTTTAATCGATAATTTGCGTCCATTCGGTTTGCGTCGCTCAATTGGCAGTGGAATAAACTTTTTACCACTTAAATATTGCCCCGTCAAAGACTCTTCATTTTCCATTACTTCCTGCGGTGTTCCTGCCGCTACAATTTGACCGCCATGCACACCTGCACCAGGACCAACATCAATGAGATAATCCGCCGCCAACATTGTATCCTCATCGTGCTCAACAACAATAAGCGTATTGCCAATATCACGCATATTTTGAAGCGTACTAATAAGACGGTCATTATCACGTTGATGCAAGCCGATTGATGGCTCGTCTAAAATATAGAGCACACCTGTTAAACGCGAGCCGATTTGCGTTGCAAGACGAATTCGTTGAGCTTCTCCCCCTGAAAGTGTTCCCGCCGCTCGACTTAACGTTAAATAATCTAGCCCTACATTGACAAGGAAGCCAAGTCGTTCTTCAATTTCGCGTAAAACAAGTCGAGCAATTTTCATATCCTTTTCTGATAAATCCAGCTCTTTGAAAAATGTATCAGCTTCCTGAATCGAATACTGTGTCACTTCACCAATATGCTTATCTGCTAGTTTGACAGCTAATGTTTCAGGCTTTAAGCGATACCCTTTACAAGATGGACATGCTTGCTGCGCCATATATTTTTCCATTTGTTCACGCACGTAATCAGACGTTGTCTCCTTAAAGCGGCGCTCTACATTACGAACAACACCTTCGAACTCAATCATTTGATCTCGCACATTGCCAAACTCATTTTCATAATGGAAGTGGATTTTATCTTTACCAGAACCATATAAAATTTTATCCATCTTTTCTTTCGGTAGATCCTTTACGGGTACGTCCATCGGGATATCATAATGATCGCACACAGCCTTTAATAACTGTGGATAATATTGAGAGCTTGTCGGTTCCCACGGTGCTAAAGCATGCTCTAATAAACTTCGATTCCAATCGGGTACTACTAAATCAAGATCTACCTCTTGTGTCGAGCCTAAGCCATCACAACTTGGACAAGCTCCGAATGGACTATTGAATGAAAACATACGAGGCTCCAGCTCACCGATTGAAAATCCACATAATGGACAAGCATGATGCTCACTAAATAATAATTCCTCATGCTCCATTACATCGACAAGTACTCGCCCATCTGCCAAACGTAATGCTGTCTCTAAGGAATCACTAAGACGTGCCGCGACACCTTCCTTCATCACAACACGATCGATGACTACTTCTATTGAATGTTTTTTATTTTTATCAAGTTCAATTGAATCATCTAAGTCACGTAACTCACCGTCGATACGTACTCGAACAAAGCCTTGCTTTTTTAAATCCTCTAGTAGCTTTACGTGTGTTCCCTTACGCCCTGCTACCATCGGAGCAAGCAACTGCATTTTCGTTCTTTCTGGATAAGTTAATAAACGGTCGACCATTTGTTCAATCGTTTGGGATGTAATTTCTATACCGTGATTTGGACAAATAGGCTTACCAATACGTGCATATAGCAAACGTAAATAATCATAGATTTCCGTTACTGTCCCAACTGTCGAACGCGGGTTACGGCTCGTCGTTTTTTGATCGATTGAAATAGCAGGAGATAATCCCTCTATCGCATCGACGTCTGGTTTATCCATTTGACCAAGGAATTGACGGGCATAGGCTGAAAGGGACTCTACATAACGGCGTTGTCCCTCGGCATAAATCGTATCGAACGCTAATGATGATTTCCCTGAGCCTGATAAACCTGTTAGCACGACTAATTGATCGCGTGGAATTGTGACATTGATATTTTTTAAATTATGTGCTCGTGCGCCCTGCACGACTATTTCAGTATTTTTCACAAGCCGTTCACCCTTCTAATTTCAATTCAAATATTGTATCGCGCAGCTCAGCAGCACGTTCGAAATCGAGTGCTTTTGCTGCTTCCTTCATTTCTACTTCTAGCGTAGCAAGTAACTGCTCTTTTTCTGCCTTCGTCAGCTTCTTACCTTTTGTAGCCTTCGCTACGTAAGTCTCTTCTTCCTCTGCCACCTGTGTCGCACGAATAACATCAGGAATTTTCTTAACAATTGTTTTCGGTGTAATACCATGCTCCTCGTTATACGCCATTTGCAGTGCTCGACGACGCTTCGTTTCCTCAATCGCCTTTTTCATAGAATCCGTCATATTATCTGCATACATAATGACATGACCATTAGCATTACGTGCGGCACGTCCAATCGTTTGAATTAATGAACGCTCTGAACGTAAAAACCCTTCCTTGTCAGCATCTAAAATCGCTACAAGAGAAACCTCAGGAATATCTAGCCCTTCTCGCAATAAGTTAATGCCGATTAGAACATCATAAGTACCTTTTCGCAGCTCGCGAATAATTTCAATTCGCTCTAGCGTCTTAATCTCTGAATGCAAGTACTCCACCTTTAAGCCCATCTCTTTCAAATAAGCCGATAAATCCTCTGACATTTTTTTCGTCAACGTTGTAACGAGCACTCGTTCATTACGAGCAATACGACCTTGAATCTCATCGATTAAATCATCAATTTGCCCTTCAATAGGACGTACGTCAATTTGTGGATCAAGCAGCCCAGTTGGACGAATAATTTGCTGCACCATTTCCGGCGTATGCTCAAGCTCATACGGGCCAGGTGTTGCCGATACATAAATAGCTTGATGTATATGTTTCTCAAATTCTTCAAAACGTAAAGGGCGGTTATCTAGTGCTGATGGCAAACGGAAGCCATGCTCAACTAGCACACCTTTACGTGCTTGGTCACCGTTATACATCCCTCGAACTTGTGGCAAAGTAACGTGACTTTCATCGACAACAAGTAAAAAATCATCAGGGAAATAGTCAAGTAACGTATATGGAGTTGCCCCCGCTTCTCGCAATGTTAAATGACGCGAGTAGTTTTCAATACCCGAGCAAAAGCCCATTTCACGCATCATTTCTAGATCGTAACGAGTGCGTTGCTCTAAACGCTGCGCCTCCAATAATCTATCCTCTGCACGCAAAAGAGCTAAACGCTCCTCCAACTCTTTTTCAATATTATCAATAGCTTTTAGCATTTTTTCTTCTCGTGTAACGAAGTGGGACGCTGGGAAAATAGCAACATGATCACGCTCTGCTAGTATTTCTCCAGTTAACGCATCCACCTCGCGAATTCGATCGATCTCATCCCCGAAAAATTCCACGCGGATACAATGTTCATCACGGGATGCAGGGAAGATTTCCACTACATCACCACGTACCCGAAACGTACCACGTGTAAAACTCACATCATTACGCTCATACTGTACATCAACCAATTTTCGAAGCAACTGATTACGTTCAATTTCCATTCCCGTACGCACTGATACGACCAGTTCACGATATTCTTCTGGAGAACCTAGACCATAAATACAGGACACGGATGCAATAATAATGACATCATCACGCTCGAATAATGCAGATGTCGCAGAGTGACGCAACTTATCAATCTCATCATTAATGCTTGAATCTTTTTCAATATAAGTATCCGTCTGCGGTACATATGCCTCTGGCTGGAAGTAATCATAGTAGCTAACAAAGTATTCAACTGCATTATCAGGGAAGAACTCTTTAAACTCACTATATAATTGACCCGCTAGTGTTTTATTGTGTGCCATAATAAGTGTCGGTTTTTTTACCTGTTTAATGACATTAGAAATCGTAAACGTTTTTCCTGTTCCCGTTGCCCCGAGCAATGTTTGATGACGTTTCCCTGCAAGTACACCCTCCACTAATTCCGCAATTGCCTGTGGCTGATCCCCACTAGGCGTATATGGCGCTTGTAAATCAAATGTTTGCACACATGTCCCCGTCCTTTCCTTCCAATTTGTACATATATTTTAGCATAGCGCTATTAAAAATTCGAACATTTAACGAACGAATGTTTGTAAATATTTTTTCGTTTACTTTATTTGAGATGCATCGGATAGAACGTATGTACCGAAATAAATCAATGATGCCTCGGCATAATTGCGTCCGGAAGCCGCTTTGTGCTAAGGTCAGCAAATGTTTTTTGCGCAAAAGCGAAGCGGCAACCGAAGATAAAGAAGTTAATTGCAACCTATCTATCAATAGATTACCCTTTCCAAATGTTAACTAATCGAAATAGGACGATGTAAATACATGATATTAGCAGGAATTTCACTGTTTAGTGATGAATTGCTTGTCGAAATCTGACCAATTAAAAAGTGACTTTGTTCCTCCGCTTTCCATACAAACCCTTGTCGAAAATGCTATTCAACATGGCATTTTACCACGGCTAGAGGGTGGTACTGTGACTATTTCTATTCAAGAGGTAAACGATCATTTTACAATAGCCATTTCAGATAATGGTGTTGGATTTGAGCCAAAGATTTCTCACAATAAGACGAGCGTAGGTCTCATAAATACGGAACAACGCCTGAAGCAATTATTTGGCGTGGAATTAAGCATAGACAGTGTCATTGATCAAGGTACAACCATCTCATTCTCCATTCCCAAAAATTAATAAGGTAATATGTCGTTCTATCTGTAAGTTCGATGACTTTATCTGTCACTTTCGAAGTCCAATCTGCTTTATATATCAAGAAAGACTAGGCCCACAAGGAAGCCTAGTCTTTTTTATTTTGTTTAAGGAGAATCTATAAGTATCTGTTTTGTCGGTTTTTTTCCACCCCAAAAACAGAGCGCGGCTTTACCTTGATAAGTTCCGTTCACATTATAACGCCATTCCCTAGCATAACCGTTATACGGATTGTTGTTAGTCGATTTAGGCATCGTAATAACAAATATAGAAGAAACTACTGTAAGATCAATGAAAATGAAGTTTCTATTTCGTTAAAATTCATCGCTTTCATAGAAAAGGGTATCAAATTATCAACTAGAGGCTCAACTTACTGATACTGCCATTCCAGTTGTGTTGAAGGCGTTTGTAAATGTAGTTTCATTTATCCATTTTGAACCAAAAACTGGATCAACAACATGGATATATCCTGGTTTATATCCGTCTACTGTCACAACATGACCGTTCCAAACAGCATTCCCCCAAGACATTTTTTTAAATTGTGGTGTTGCATAATTGTAAGTAATCCATGTTACAACTGGGTTTCCTTTTTGTACTTCATTTTTGACATTAGAAATTCCTGTTCCAGTAATATCTACTGCATTTCCACCATTATTTTTTGCCCACTGGATCAAAGGTGCAGACATCATACCTTGATAAGTTCCGTCCACATTATAACGCCATTCCCCAGCATAACCGTTATACGGATTGTTGTTAGTCGATTTAGGCATCGTATTAACAAATGAAGTTAGCGTTTGCTTTGTTACACCTTTGTAATGCAAAGCTTGCAATAAGGACGCTCCTTCACATAACATAGTGTTTCCTTGAGTAATAAAAGGAATATTCAAGAGTACCGTTGAAATCATTCCAGGACCGTTGCCAGACAAAACATGTAGCATTCGATTAATAACAGCTGCTGACTCACCACGAGTTGTTGAACTTTTCGGCATAAACTGATTATTATTGTTACCACCTACAATGCCAAGACTATATAGTCTTTGTACAAAAGTCTTATCGTAAATTTGATGTTGATCTTTAAATGGAATGTTTACTTCCTTACCTTTGATTCCCTTGTATTGTAACGCTTTATCAGTCATAATAGCTGACTCTTCTCTAGTAATAGGTGCATTCGGATCAAATATACCATTACCTCTTCCGCTGATAATCCCTGCGCTTGCTGTACGTTTAATACCCTCATGCAACGTAGGATGTGCATTATTTAAGTCTTTGAATGTAGCATTACCGCTCGGTAGATTTAGAGATTTAGAGATTAAATTAGCATACTCTGCTCTAGTTATCGCTCTATTTGGTGCGTATATCCCGTTACCTTCACCAAGCATAATCCCCTTAGCTGCTAATTCACGGATATCTTGCTCATACCAACCACCTGTAATATCATCTTTTTCTATAGAACTAGCTGCATGTACAACATTAGGATTTACAACACTAACGACCTCTGTACCTAATACAGCTGCAGTTACCATTACCAAAAATGGTCTTCTCCATTTATTTCGCTTTTTTATTTTTTTAAGATTGTTCTTTTTCATCTATTTTTTCCCCATTTACCGTTACATTTATATCTTCTTGTCCTTGCTCACCTATTCTATCAAAATATGCCTTAGAATGTACTAACAATTATCATTACCCTACATTACTTCACACTGCTTGGAGAACTAAACAGCTTGGTTGAGTGAGATGTCCAATCACCAATATTGCACATAAAACAACAAAAAAAATCCCACTCTCCAATAACAGAGAGCGGGCTCGTCATATTATTTACTTGCATCTTGGTGTAAAGCTACTAGTTCGTTTGCGTATAGATGAAATGCCTTTTCATCTTTATCATCGAGTGCTCTATCAATCAGAACCATGAGCTGCTCTTCACGATGCATACGCTGGATATGATTTAAAAATAAATCTAAATAAATCTCGTTTAATAATTTCTCTGCCTCATCAACTTTCTTTGACTGACCAACGGCTTTTAGAAAAT